>Ga0210015_1000395_pt1 | contig 45922 bp, 49 predicted proteins | sample CryGeymeta201522_FD_185471 | JGI IMG/M metagenome (GOLD analysis project Ga0210015, IMG submission 185471) | Groundwater microbial communities from Crystal Geyser aquifers in Utah, USA - Crystal Geyser metaG 2015-22 (SPAdes) (version 2) | ecosystem: Environmental > Aquatic > Deep subsurface >...
ACCGATCAGCAGGGTGATCACGCCGCCGTTCAGCGCGCCGCGTTGCAGGTGTTTGGAGGTCATGGGGCAAACTTGAAAAGGTTAAAGTTGACGTTCATTTTACGGACCGTCACGCTCACCCCATGACATCTGGGCACGGCCGACTCGACTGGGGCATTGTGGCGATTTTTGTCACCATCTATACCGGCATGATCCTGGGCGGCTTTTACACCGCCGTCACGCGCCAGGCCTTGCCGCCGGTGGCTTTGAGCCTGGGGGCGCTGGCTGCAAAGGCGCTTCAGGCCCGGGCGTCGCCCCAACGCAGTTGAGTGGCATCGTCATCGTGGTACAGGGTGTCGCCACGGCGATCCACGCAGTAGTCCGGCGACACGATCATTTCATTGAAGCGCATGTCGGCGGCAATGCGGGTGTACTCAAACAAAATGCTGCGTACCACCGTGCAGCCGCTGCGCAAGTGGCTGCCGTGGCCAATCCAGGCCGGACCCACAATCGTGACGCCGGGATCGATACGGACGCTTGAGCCGATAAAGACCGGCCCTTCGATGTTGACCTGCTGCCACGGGATGGACGTGTTCAGCCCGACCCAAATGCCCGGCTTGATCTCCCGCCCCGGCATGGTCATGTCGGCCACTTCGCCACGCAACACCTGCTGCAGCACCGACCAATAATCACCAACCCGGCCAATATCGAGCCAGTTAAAAGGCCGGTTTTGCGCGAAAAACGGCACGTCATGCGCGACCAGGTCAGGGAACAGTTGTGAGCCAATGTCGTACACGGTGCCGGCCGGCACCAAGTCGAGCACAGCCGGCTCAAAAATATAAATACCCGTGCTCGCCAGGGTCGATTTGGCTTCTGTTGGCGCTGGTTTTTCCTGGAACGACTGAATACGCCCGTCGGCTGCCGCCACCACGATGCCGTAGCTTTGCACGTTGGCAAGGGGCACGTCCATGGCGATCACGCTGGCCATGGCCTGCTTGGCGTGGTGTTCTGCCAGGGCGGCAGTGATGTCGAGATCGATCAGCGCGTCGCCGCACAGCACCAGCGTGGTCTCGTCAAAAAACCCGCTGAAGTCCTGAATGCGTCGCATACCACCAGCTGATCCCATCGGCTTCGGCAAAATTTCACCCTGGTCACGCACGCCTTCATAAGAGTAGCCAATCTGCACGCCCCAACGCCTGCCGTCGCCAAAGTACTCTTCAATTTTGTGATGATGCCAGGCCACGTTGACCATGATCTCGGTGATGCCATGGCGCGCCAGGTGCCCGATCAGGAACTCCATCACCGGTTTGCCCAGAATAGGCACCATGGGTTTGGGAATATCCCGCGTCAAAGGGCGTACGCGGGTACCTTGACCCGCCGCCAGAATCATGCCTTTAGCCATATTCAACTTCTTTACTTGAGTGGTTTCAGCGCACGATCAACACGGGCACCTTGCAGCTGGCCAGCACCTTGGTGGCCACTGACCCCACCACCAGGTTGACCAAGGCGCCGTGGCCATGCGAGCCCATCACCACTAGGTCGAACTTGCCCTCATCGGCCATCTTGGCGATCAATTCGCCCGGGCTGCCGGTTTTCCAGCTGGACTTTGCCTTGACACCATGGCGCTCCAGAAATTTGCTGACCGGCGCCATGACTTTTTCGCCTTCGTCTTCATAGTATTTGGCAACCAGATCCTTACCCAGCGCGGCTCGCGCCTGGCTCGGCAGCATGATCTGGGCGGTAAAGGCGGTGTATTCATTGTTGGGCGAAAACATCTCGTTGGCAGCCAGGTAGGCCAGCATTTTCTTGGTGTAAGGACTGCCATCGACGGCGAGAAGAATCTTCATGAGGAACTCCTTAAATGGGAGGCAGTTTACCCAAGCGACAGCATTGCATCTTGCCAAATGTCAAGAAACCAGGATTCAACCCTGATTGCTTGAAGCAAAGACTTCAAAATAACCCCAGACTGTCCATGAGGCGCACCGCCCCCCTTTGTACACAAATGAACATTTTGGGTTAACCTCAAGTCGATGAAATCATCCAATATTCCGACGGTGTTCTTCATTTTTCTGGGCGCCGTACTCGCGGGTGTGTCGGGCTGCGCAGCCACCGGGTCGGCAAGCCCGTCGGCACGGCCTGTGCTGTACCCCAATGCCACGCTGAACCGCGTGGGCGATGCAGGCGGCCGCGCCGAGGCCGACGCCTGCATGGCGCGCGCCCGGTCGGCCGGGCTGACCCCGCAGGAACAAAACAACGCCGTGACGCGCCGCGCCGGCGAAGGCGCGGCCATCACGGGCGTCGCCGCTGCGGTGGGTGCGCTGGTGACGGGTCGGGGACTGGACGGCGCCGTGCGCTCGGGCGCAGCAGGTGCCGTGGTGGGTGGTTCGGCAGGCGCCGTGTCGGGCGCCCTGCAACACAAGCCCAGCAGTATTTACCGCCGGTCTGTGCAGCGCTGCCTGAGCGACAAGGGCTTCGACGTGATTGGCTGGAACTAAGGCCATGTCCACAAATGACCTCAATCAGGCCCGATACCGAACAGGGACCTTGAAGCTAAATTGTTGTCCTTATTGCACCAGTTGCGCCTGCAGGCCTGCCTGCTGCAACGCCGCCAGCACCTCGCGGATGTGCTGCGGGCCACGGGTTTGAATCACCAACTCGATCTCGACGCTTTGCGCCGCCAGCGTGGTGAATGCCCGCTGGTGGTGAACCTCATTGATGTTTGCCCCGGCATTGGCCACCGTGGCAGTGATCAGCGCCAGCGTGCCCGGCACGTCGCGCGCACTCACCTTCAGGCGCGCCAGCCGCCCGGCGCGCACCATGCCGCGCTCGATAATGGCGGCCAGCAGCAGCGGGTCGATGTTGCCGCCGCACAGCACCAGGCCCACTTTTTTGCCTTTGAAGCGCTCAGGGTATTTCAGCAAGGCCGCAAGCCCGGCGGCCCCCGCGCCTTCGACCAGCGTTTTCTCGACTTCGAGCAGCATCACGATGGCCTGCTCAATATCGCCTTCGTCCACCAGCACAATGTCGTTCACCTTGTCGCGGATGATGGCCTGCGGCAACACGCCTGGCGTGCCCACCGCAATGCCCTCGGCAATGCTGCTGTTGCCCTGCGGCAAGTGTGTGCCCTTGATGGCGTTGAACATGGCGGGAAACCGCGAGGCTTGCACGCCGATGATCTCTATGTCGGGCCGAACAGCCCGCGCCGCCGTGGCCATACCGGCAATCAGGCCGCCACCGCCAATCGCCACCACCAGCATGTCGAGCTCGGGCACGTCTTGCAGCATCTCCAGCGCCACCGTGCCTTGACCGGCCACGATGTCGGGGTCATCGTACGGGTGCACAAAAACAAGTTGCCGCTGCCCGGCCAGCAGCAAGGCGTGGGCGCGCGCCTCGTCCAGCGTGTCGCCTTGCAGCACGATGTCGGCACCAAAACCGCGCGTGCGCTCAATCTTGACGCCCGGCGTGAAGCGCGGCATAACGATCACCGCGCGCACTCCCAGCCGCTGCGCATGGTAAGCGACACCCTGCGCGTGGTTGCCCGCGCTCATGGCAATGACGCCGCGGGCGCGCTCATCAAGGTTGAGCTGCGACAGCTTGTTGCAGGCGCCGCGCTCTTTGAACGACGCGGTGAACTGCAGGTTTTCGAACTTCAGGAACACCTGCGCGCCAGTGATATCCGAGAGCGTGCGCGAGGCCACGCAGGGCGTTCGCAGCAGGTGGCCTTGCAGGCGCTGGGCGGCGGCTTGAATGTGGGTGAGTTCAATCATGGCTGCATTGTGCACGTTGAAGGGCTGCGTGTTAACCTTACTTCAACAAGCATTCAGGAGTTGACGGTGACTGCAAAATGTTTTGAAACAGCCCAAGGCATGTCTGACTACCAGGCCGAGCGCGAACTGCAAGAGGCCCTGCGCGTGTATCAGATGACGCCCGCAGCGCGCTTTACGTGGTTGCAAGAAACTTGGGGGCGCTTGCAGGATAGCGCGGCATTTTTCAACGCTGATGCACGGCGCGCGTCGGCCGCAGCCAGGTGTTATGCCACCATGGATGAGAAAAACCGGTTTGAGGACGAACGCGAGCTCAGGCAGGCGCTACAGATTCGCCTGGCGTACCAAAAATGACGGCACCCAAGTACCACGAGCGAGCACGATGTGCTGCGCAGCAGCACGAGGCTTTTGGTGCTGGATGTTTGCGCCCCATCCCCTTCTGTATGCGCCTGCGATGGGTGGGTTTTGCGGGATCAGGAGTCGCAATTGTCTGAGCGCAGCGAGTTCGAGCGACTCCCCCGCAAAACCCACCCAGCGCAGGTTGCTGGCAGTTTTGCTGCGGGTCGCAAACAGCGGGGTCGCCTTTCTTTTGGGTACTTTTCTTTGGCGAAGCAAAGAAAAGTACCTCGCCCGCCGGGGCGAAACCCGGCTCCGGAACTTTAATTACCTGACCCGCGTCCCCAGCCACGCCGCCCCCACAATCAACACCCCAGCCAGCGCCACAGGCCAGGTCAAAGCCCGGCCGCTGACCCACAGCAGCAGGGAAGTGGACAGCAGCGGCGTCAGGTAACTCAGCAGCCCGATGTGGCGCGCGTCACCCATCTTGAGCGCCTTGTCCCACAAAAAGAAAGAGCTGCCTAGCGGGCCCAGCCCCATCAGACCAATCAGCACCCAATCGCGCAGGCTTAATGTCACCGCTGGCTCCATCAGCGCGTGGCAAAGCAGGGCCAACAGCCCCGAGACCCAGGCAAAAGTGCCAATGGCTGCGGTCTCAAAATGCGGCACCCGACGCGTCAGCAAAGAGTAGGTTGAAAATAAGAAGGCCGAGGCCAGCGCAGCCAGATACCCCCACCGCCATTCGCTTTGAAAGCCCGCCGAAGCATTAGCAGCCGCACTGGCAGAAGCATCGACGCTGCCCAGAATCACGATCACGGCGCCGGTAAAACCAATCAGCCCGGCCACAATGTGCTGCCAGCGCATCTTCAACCCCGGTAGCAGCACCGGTGCCAGTACCACGATCAGCAACGGCCACAGGTAATTGACCAGATTGGCCTGAACCGGGGGCGCATTTTGCAAGCCGACAAAAAGCAAAAAGTGGTAACCAAACAGGCCATAGACCCCGAGCGCCAAAGTGGGCAGCGGCACCCGCCACGCCGCCAGCCTGAAGCCAGACAGCGGCAGCGCAATCAGACCGCCAATCAGCAAAGACAAACCGGTGAGCAAAAACGGCGGCACATGGCTGAGCGCCACGCCCAGGCTGGCCAGGCTGCCCCACATGGCAATCGCGCCCAGCGCCAGCAGGTTGGCGCGCGCGTTCAAATCGGGCTTCAAGGGCGCTGGTCAGTTGAGGGCTTTTGCCACAGGTTGATGCCGCCCTCGACCGCGTGCTGGTCAATGGCCTGCAACTCTGCAGCGCTGAACGACAGATGGTTCAGTGCGCCGACCAACTCGGTGATTTGCACCGCCGAACTGGCGCCAATCAGGGCGCCGGTGAGACGCACGTCGCACCGCAGATGCGCGCCAAAGTTGTGCCACAGCCCAAGTGAGATGGCAGGTAATTTCAGGCCACTTTTGCCGCAAAAGCGGTAAGGCATGGTGTTATCGCGAGCAGGGTGGGCTTGGAAGGTCATGGAGGATGGCGCAGGTTGCAGGGCTGGATGCTAGCACCCACCCTCAAGCGCGCACTGCGGCCTGCTTGATCAGGTCAGCGGCTTTTTCGGCGATCATGATCACCGGCGCATTGGTGTTGCCGCTCACCACGCTCGGCATGATGGACGCATCAACTACGCGCAAACCCTGCAAGCCGTGCACGCGCAGTTCGGCATCGACCACGTCCATCGGGCCCGGACCCATGCGGCAGCTGCCCACCGGGTGGTAAATGGTGTCGCCCAGATTGCGAATGGCCTGCTCGATCTCGGCGTCGGTTTGCGCGGTGGCAGTGGCTGCCAGCTCGCGCCCGCCAAACTGCGCCAGCGCCGGCTGCGCCAAAATGCGGCGCACCTGCTTGAAGCCGCGCACCATGCGCGCCATGTCGTCGGGCTCATGCAAAAAAGCCGGGTCCACCAGCGGCAGTGCCAGCGGGTCCTTACTGGCCAGGCGCACGCTGCCGCGGCTCAACGGCCGCAGCAAACACACATGGCACGAATAACCATGGCCGATCGTGGTGGTGCGGCCGTGGTTGATGAGTTTGCCAATAACAAAGTGCAGTTGCAGGTCGGGCACGGTCTCGGTGGGGTCGCTCTTGATGAAGCCGCCGGCCTCGGCAAAGTTGGTGGTCAGCATGCCGCTGCGCTGCCTGCGCCACTCAAAAACGCCTTTGAGAATGCGCACCGCAGCGCTCGGCGACACACCAAACAGTTCTTTGGCGCGCGGCGCATCGACCACTTGCACCACGTCGATGTGGTCGTGCAAATGCTGGCCCACGCCGGCCAAATGATGGATCGGCTGAATCTGGCGCGCCAGCAGCTGCTCGCGCGGGCCGATGCCCGACAGCATCAAAATCTGCGGCGATTGGATGGCGCCGGCGCACAGCAGCACCTCGCGGCGACATTTGAGGCGCCGGGTCTGACCCTCGTGCTCATACTCGACGCCCACGGCACGTTTGCCGTCCATCACGATGCGGGTGGTGTGCGCGCCGGTGAACAGGGTCAGATTGGGCCGCGACAAATTGGGTGTCACGTAGGCTTTGGCGGCGCTGTGGCGTTCGCCATTTTTGTGCGTGACCTGGTAGCAGCCCACGCCCTCCATGACAGCGCCATTGAAATCTGCGTTGCGCGCGTAGCCAGCCTGCTCTGCGGCCTGCACAAAGCGTTCGCTGAACGGGTTGGGGCTGCGCAAGTCCATCACATTGAGCGGGCCGCCTGTGCCATGAAAGTCATCGCCACCGCGCTCATTGTGTTCAGATTTTTTGAAATACGGCAGCACGTCGGCATACGACCAGCCCGGGTTGCCCTGAGCCGCCCAGGCGTCGTAGTCAGCCGGGTGGCCGCGGGTGTAAATCATGGCGTTGAGCGAACTGGAGCCGCCCAGCACCTTGCCGCGCGGCTGGTAACCGCAGCGGCCGTTCAGGCCAGACTGCGGCACGGTGTTCAGGTCCCAACCCGACAGGCTGAACTTGGCCATCACCGCCAGGCCGGCCGGGCAATGGATCAGCACGCTGCTGTCAACCGGCCCCGCTTCCAGCAAGGCCACCTTGGTGTCCGGGTTTTCCGAGAGTCGGCCGGCCAGCACGCAACCGGCTGAGCCGCCTCCGACAATGAGGTAGTCATACATGAAATTCTCCAAGTCCCGGCATATTTATAAATTCAAATACTGAACACCTTAGCGCAAAAAATCCGGCATTTTTAGAGCCCGAACCCAAGATTGACCACAAATAATCGTCAGCTTCTGGGTAAAAACTATTTTTATTCGATGAATTAAGGCAAGATATCAAGTTCTGATTCAATAACAAAACCAACGGAGTTCGGATGTTTCTGTCTGCCTTATTCAGTCTTTCGGTGCCGAGGTCATGAGGCCCAGTGCCGATTCCGCGCCGGGCACCATGACTGCCGGGGAAAGCCGTGCGACAGTGATTGCGCCCTTCGAGAGCTTTGTCTGGCCGACGCCGCCGTATGCGGTTTACAGCGCTGCCGAGCCTTGGAGCGGGCCGCAGGAATGCGAACTCGAGAGCATCACGGGTTCGATCAAGCGTTGCCGGGTGGTTGGCCTGAACCCTGCCAAACACACCGCAACCATCCAGATCGATTCAGCCCAGGCACCAGTCTCTCTGGCTTTTTCGCAGTTCCGACGGCTGACCCTGAAACAGCAGATTTACCCGCAGGAAGTCATCTCGCCCGATCATTTTTCCGAAATTTTGGGTTACAGCGCCACAGCCCAGTACCAGCTGCAACCGGTCAATGGCGCCCCGGTTGTTGGCACGACGATCGGTTATGTCGATACCGACTATGGCGTGTTCCTGTTCCCGCCCATTGGCGACAAAGGCGCGGTTGAGCAGGTGTTTGTCCCACGCGAAGCCTATGCGAGTTTCCGTGTGGGCGGGCAAATTGGCGAACTGCTGGTATCCGACAAGGTGGTCACGCAGCAGCAGGTTGATCTGGCGGCCGATGAGCAGCAAAACATGCGCAAGCGCAAGCTGGGCGACTACCTGCTCGATACGGCGGTGGTGTTTCCCGAGCAGTTGATGCTGGCGCTGGCCGAGCAGTCCAAAATGCCGATCATCCGGGTGGGCGAGGCCCTTATCCGCCTGGGTTATGTCAGCGAGGCGGAGCTGAAACAAGCCCTGGAAAAACAAAAAACAGACCGCACGGTGCCGCTGGGGGAGCTTCTCATCCGGATGGGATTCCTGACGCGCCATGATCTCAACGTTGCGCTGGCCCGCAAAATGGGCTATCCGGTGGTGGACGTCAAGCTGTTCCCCATCGATGCTGCCGCCTTGCAGAAGATTCCGATGGTGACAGCCAGGCGCTTGAACGTGTTGCCATTGCTGGCGCGCGACAATTTGACCGTAGTGGCAGCGGTGGACCCGACCCAGCGCAAGATGATTGAGGAGCTGGAGTTTCTCGTGCAAAGCCGGGTCGTCGCCGCGCTGGGGGATGAACAGCAGATCAAACTGAAGATTCGCGAAGCTTACGAAAAATTCGGTTTGCACCGTCAGCCGTTAAGTGAAGACTTACCCGGCTTTGCGCCAGCTGTTGACGAGTTCACCAGCTCGAGGGAGTTACTGGAGTCAATGGAGCACAGCGACGCGCAAAGCAACGCCTTTGAAGAAAGCGAAAAACCCATTGAACAGTCTGACAACTCGCTGGTGCGCCTGATCAACACCATGATCAGCGAAGCGCATAGCCGTGGGGTGTCAGACATTCACGTGGAGTCGCAACCGCGGCGCGCCAAAGTGCGCATCCGGTTCCGCAAAGACGGCATTTTGTCGCCCTACCTGGAGTTGCCGCACACCTACCGCGCAGCGCTGGTGGCACGGCTCAAGATCATGGCCGACCTCGACATTTCCGAGCGGCGCAAGCCACAAGACGGCAAGATCAATTTCAACAAGTTTTCCAGCAGGCACCGGTTGGAATTGCGTATTGCCACCATCCCCACTGCCAATGGCCTCGAAGACGTTGTGATGCGCTTGCTGACGTCAACCAAACCGATTGCCATGGACAAGCTGGGCCTGACCGAGAGCAACCTTGCGCAACTGCGCCAAGCCGTCGTCCGACCTTACGGCATGGTGTTGTGCGTGGGACCCACGGGTTCGGGTAAAACCACCACCTTGCATTCAATACTGGGGTTGCTCAACACGCCCGAGCGCAAGATATGGACGGCTGAAGACCCAATCGAAATCACCCAGCCCGATTTGCGCCAAGTGCAGGTCAACCCCAAAATCGACTGGACCTTTGCCAAGGCGCTGCGCTCGTTCCTGCGCGCTGATCCCGACATCATCATGGTGGGCGAAATTCGCGACACAGAGACCGCCCAGATCGCCATCGAGGCCTCGCTCACCGGGCATTTGCTGTTGTCCACCCTGCACACCAACAGCGCGGCTGAAACCGTCACCCGGCTGGTGGACATGGGTATGGACCCGTTCAATTTTGCCGATTCGCTGCTGGTGGTTTTGGCGCAACGCCTGGCGCGCCGCTTGTGCACCAGCTGCCGCGTCGTCGAGCGCGCCAGTGACGACTATGTCGAGGAGCTGCTGAACGACTATCTGGCTGCTTTTCCGGACGACATGCGCCCCAAACCGGAAGACGTGCTGGCGCAATGGCGGCAACAGTTCGCTCCGCAGGGCTGGCTCAGCCACAGCCACTCACCAGGCTGCAATGAATGTGCGGGCACCGGCTTGGCGGGGCGCGTCGGTTTGCATGAACTGATGGGGATGACGCCAGGTATTCGGCGCTTGATTCAAACCGGCGCGCGCTCGGAACTGATCCAGCTCGAGGCCTTTAAATCCGGCAAATTCCGCACGCTGCGCCAGGATGGCATCGGCAAGGTCCTGGCGGGCCTCACCAGCATTGAAGAGGTTCGGGCCAACACCAATGCCTGAACGCAACACCCCACCTGCTCACCCCTACCAGGCGCTCACCCCGGATGTGGTGATGGATGCGCTGGCCAGCGTGGGTCTGTTTGGCGACGGCCGGCAGATGGCCCTGAGTTCCTACGAAAATCGCGTCTACCAATTGCACCTGGAAGACGATACGGTGGTCGTTGCCAAGTTTTACCGCCCCGAGCGCTGGCACGACGAGCAAATTCTGGAAGAGCACACGTTCTCGCACGAGCTCATGGCCGCAGAAATCCCGGTGGTCGGGCCGCTCGCTTTGAACGGCAGCACGCTGAACCATTTTGGTGGCTTTGCCTTCAGCGTGAGCCCATGGCGCGGCGGGCGCATGCCCGAGCTTGACGACCCCGAGGTGCTGGAGTGGATCGGCCGATTTCTGGCACGCATCCATGGCGTGGGCGCCGAAAAGTCCTTTGCGCACCGCCCAGCGCTCGACCTGGCCAGCTTTGGCGTCGAATCGCGCGAATGGCTGCTGGCCCACGACCAGGTGCCGCTTGATGTGCAGTCGCGCTGGGCCACGGCCTCGCAAGAAGCGCTCGACCTGGTTGCCGCCCATGCGTGTCTTGCGGGCGCCGGCGGCCCAACAACGCACGCGGATTTTGCCGACGACGACGACCCTGGCCGCGCTGTGCAACGCATTCGCCTGCACGGCGACTGTCACCCCGGCAATATTTTGTGGACGCCGCTGGACGTGCCTGCCAGCGCCCAGCCGGGGCCGCATTTTGTCGACCTGGACGACGCCCGCATGGGGCCGGCGGTGCAAGACCTGTGGATGCTGCTCAGCGGCGAGCGCCAGCAGCAAATTCGCCAGCTGGGCTGCCTGATCGATGGCTACGAACAATTCCGCCCCTTCGACCGGCGCGAACTCGCGCTGATCGAACCGCTGCGTACCCTGCGCCTGCTGCACTACAGCGCCTGGCTGGCCCGGCGCTGGATTGATCCCACCTTTCCGATTCATTTCCCGTGGTTTGGCTCGAGCGACTACTGGCAGGGCCAGTTGCACATGCTGCAAGAGCAGATTGAAGCCATGCAGCAAGAACCGCTGGTGATTTAAGCGACAAACCACTAGGGGTTTACCCGCAAAACCCCTAGATCAAGCCCCCTAGAGACGCAGCCAGGGTAGCGCAGGCATCGTAAATGTTGCAGAATAGAACGATCGTACTATTTATGCACATCCACCATGCAAGCACCTCATCAAGCACCTCATCAAGCACCGCTCAGCCCTCGTCCTGGCAAGCGTTCGAGCGGTGCGCGCGCTTTGCATAAAGGGCTACAAACCAAGCAGATCATCATTGATGCCGCGCTGCGACTGGCCGAACAGATCGGGCTCGAAGGCCTGAGCATCGGCGCGCTGGCCGAGGTAACCCGCATGAGCAAATCGGGCGTGTTTGCCCACTTTGGCTCGCGTGAAGAGCTGCAGATTTCTGTGATTCGCGAGTATTACCAGCGTTTTTCCAATGACGTTTTTTTTCCGGCCATGCAGGCCCCGCGTGGCCTGCCGCGCGTGCGCGCCCTGTTTGCCAACTGGATGAAACGGGTTGCCATTGAAATCCAGTCGGGCTGCATTTTCATCAGCGGAGCGGTCGAATTTGACGACCGCCCCGGTCCGGTGCGCGATGCGCTGGCCACTTCGGTGCAAACCTGGCTGACCGCCTTGCACCGCGCTGTGGTGCAGGCCAAGCAAGAAGGCCACCTGGTGAGCGACGCTGACGAGGCGCAGATGGCGTTCGAAATCCACGGACTGATCCTGGCGCTGCACTACGAAGCGCGCTTTTTAAAAAACCCGGGTGCGCTAGAGCGCGCCAACACTGGCTTTGAGCACATCGTGCTGCGCTACGGTGAGAACCTGGCGCCTCTAACAACCCCTTCACTTACCACCTGATTTATTTTCAAGGAGACCCGCCATGGCCATCTACACCCCTCCACTGCGCGACATGCAGTTTGTCATGCACGAAGTGCTCAACGTCACGGCCGACCTGCAAGCCATGCCGATGCACGCCGACATGGACGCCGACACCATCAACGCGGTGCTCGAAGAAGGCGGCAAATTCGCCGCTGAAGTGCTGCTGCCACTCAACATCAGCGGCGACGCCGAAGGCTGCAAGTTCGATGTGGCAAACCACGCCGTCACCACACCCAGCGGTTACAAAGAGGCCTACAAACAATACGTGGCAAGCGGCTGGGCTGCGCTGGCGTGCGACCCAGCCTTTGGCGGCCAGGGCCTACCGCTCGTCGTCAACCAGCTCTTTTACGAGATGATGAACTCGGCCAACCAAGCCTGGGCCATGTACCCGGGCCTGACGCACGGCGCCTACGCGGCGCTGTCGGTCAACGGCACCGATGCGCAGAAGAAAAACTACCTGCCCAAGATGATCAGTGGCGAGTGGACCGGCACCATGTGCCTGACCGAACCCCATTGCGGCACCGACCTGGGACTGATGCGCACCAAAGCCGAGCCGCAGGCGGATGGCACTTACAAGCTCACCGGCAACAAGATTTTCATCAGCGCCGGCGAACACGACCTGACCGAGAACATCGTCCATCTGGTGCTGGCGCGCCTGCCCGATGCGCCTCCCGGGATCAAAGGTATCAGCCTGTTTATCGTGCCGAAGTTCCTGGTCAACGCCGACGGCTCAGTGGGCGCGCGCAACGGCATTTACTGCGGCGGGCTGGAGCACAAGATGGGTATCAAGTCGAATTCCACCGCGCAGATCGTGCTGGAAGACGCGGTGGGTACGCTGCTCGGCCAGCCCAACAAGGGCATGCAGGGCATGTTCATCATGATGAACGCCGCCCGCCTGGGCGTGGGCAACCAGTCGCTGGGCCTGACCGAGGTGGCGTATCAAAACGCGCTGGCTTATGCCAAAGACCGCATCCAGATGCGCTCACTCACCGGCTCGAAGGCGCCAGACAAGGCAGCCGACCCGATCATCGTGCACCCCGATGTGCGCAAGATGCTGCTCACGGCCAAGGCTTACGCCGAAGGCGGCCGGGCACTGATGTGCTTTAGTTCGATGCTGCTGGAAAAAGAGCATAACCATCCGGACGAAGCGGTGCGGAAAGAGTCGGGCGAACTGCTGGCGCTGCTGACCCCGATCGTCAAGGCGTTCATCACCGACAACGGCTGGAGCGCCACGTCAAGTTGCCTGCAAGTGCTGGGCGGCCACGGCTACATCAAGGAATGGGGCATGGAGCAGTTTGTGCGCGATGCCCGCATCAACATGATTTATGAGGGCACCAACACCATTCAATCGCTCGACTTGTTGGGGCGCAAGGTGCTGTCCAACAACGGTGCCACGCTGCGCAAGTTTGGCAAACTGGTGGGTGCGCTGGTGGCTGAAGAAGGCGTTAACGAAAAGATGGCCGAGTTCATCACCCCGGTGGCCATTTTGGGCGAGCAGATGACCAAATTCACCACCGAGCTGGGCTTCAAGGGCTTCCAAAACCCCGACGAAGTGGGCGCTGCCGCGGTGGACTATTTGCGTGTGGCCGGCCACCTGGTGTTTGGCTATTTCTGGGCGCGCATGGCCCAAGTAGCCTTGCGCGAGATTGCTGCGGGCAACACCGACCCGTTTTACGTGGCCAAGCTGCAAACCGCACGCTTTTATTTTGCCAAACTGTTCCCTGAAACCGCCAGCCTGATGCGCACCGCACGCACCGGCAGTAAAGTGCTGATGGACACCGACGCCGCTCTGGCCTGAAGCACTTCTTTCCTTCATGCAAGCCACAACACTGGAGACCGACATGACCCTTCCCAAGACCCTCAAGCGGCTGATTGTTGGCGCTGCCGCCATGCTCACGCTGGCTGCGGCCCAGGCGCAAATGACGCCGGTGGGCAGCTGGCACAGCATGGATGAAAAGACCGGCGAGCTCAAAAGTCTGATCGTTATCACCGACACCGGTGGCGTGCTCAATGGCCACATTGAAAAATTATTGCGCAAGGACGCCGACCAAAAAAAGCGCTGTACCGAATGCAGCGACGACCGCAAGGACAAGCCCATGCTGGGATTGGAGATCATCCGGGGCGCCAAGCAGGTGGAAGGCAAGGAAGTGTGGGAAGGCGGCAAAATTCTTGACCCTGAGAACGGCAAGAACTACACGCTGCGCATGACGCCAATCGAAGACGGTAAAAAGCTCGAGGTGCGTGGCTCGATTGCCTTCTTTGGCCGCACCCAGACCTGGGTACGGGTGCCGTAAAAATGGCTGTCATTGCGGTGCCTGGCTTACGCATACGGCTCGCCATGAACAAAGTTCATCAACTGAAATAGTTAGGAAAAAATATGTCCCGATTCAATGTCAGAAAAGTCGCCGTTTTAGGCGCCGGTGTGATGGGCGCACAAATCGCCGCGCACCTGGTCAATTGCAAAGTGCCTGTGGTGCTGTTTGACCTGCCCGATAACAAAACCCCCACGCTCGCCGCTGCGCGTGCGTCGCTGCCCCCCGAGGGAGCTGGCTCCACCTTGGGGCGGCCCGGCGGTGAATCCGGACCCAAAAACGGCATCGTCACCCGTGCCGTCGAGGGGCTGAAAAAGCTCAAGCCCTCGCCGCTGGGCGTGGTGGCTGACGCCGCGCTGATCCAGCAGGCCAATTACGAAGAGCACATGGATTTGCTCAAAGACTGCGACCTGATCATCGAGGCCATCGCCGAGCGCATGGACTGGAAGCTTGACCTCTACAAAAAGATCGCGCCGTTTGTGGCACCGCACACCATCGTGGCATCCAACACCTCGGGGCTGTCCATCACCAAATTGAGTGAAGTGCTGCCCGAAGAACTCAGGCCGCGCTTTTGCGGCATTCACTTCTTTAACCCGCCGCGCTACATGCTGCTGGTCGAGCTGATCAACACGCCCACCACCGAGCCGCACATCCTCGACAAGCTGGAGGCTTTTGTCACCAGCGCTTTGGGCAAGGGCGTGGTGCGCGCCAAAGACACGCCCAACTTCATCGCCAATCGCGTCGGTGTAGCCGGCATGCTGGCCACCATGAAAGAGGTGGAAAACTTCGGCCTGAGCTATGACGTGGTCGATGACCTGACCGGCAAAAAGCTCGGCCGCGCCAGCTCCGGAACCTTCCGCACCGCCGACGTCGTTGGCCTGGACACCATGGCCCACGTCATCAAAACGCTGCAAGACACCTTGTCTGGCGACGCTAACGCAGGAGCTGGCAAATTCGACCCGTTCTACGCCAGCTTTGCCACCCCCGAAGTGCTCAAGACGCTGCTGGAAATGGGCCACCTGGGGCAAAAAGCCAAGGCCGGTTTCTTCAAAAAGGTGGGGCGCGACATCCTGCGCTTTGACCTCAAGACCAAAGCCTACGTGCCGGGTGGCGAAAAAGCTGACGAGGTTTACACCCGCATGCTCAAAAAACCGGCGGCCGAACGCCTGCAACTGCTGCGCAGCGCCGAAGGCGCGCAGGGGCAATTCCTGTGGGCAATCCTGCGCAACGCCTTCCATTACGCCGCCGTGCATTTGGCCGACGTTGCCGACAACGCGCGCGACGTGGACTTTTGCATGCGCTGGGGCTTTGGCATGAAGCAGGGCCCGTTTGAGTTGTGGCAAGAAGCCGGTTGGCTCACTGTGGCCAACATGGTCAAGGAAGACATTGAGGCAGGCAAGGCGCTGTGCAACGCACCGCTGCCAGATTGGGTGTTCAAGGGCCCGGTGGCGGACGCGGGTGGCGTGCACACGCCGCAAGGTTCATGGAACCCGACAACGGGTCAGTTTGTGCCGGTGCGCCAGTTGCCCGTGTACGCGCGTCAGCATTTCCCCGAGAGCGTGCTCGGTTCTTCTGCACCGTCAGCGGCCAGCGCTGGCATCACCTTGTTTGAAGACGACGCCATCCGCCTGTGGACGCTCGACGATGACAAAACCAGCCCTTCCGGTAGCGTCGTCATTGCCAGCGTCAAGACCAAAATGCACGCCATCGGCCCGACCGTGATCGAAGGCCTGCTGAAAGGCGTGGCGCTGGCCGAAGACAAGTACAAAGGCCTTGTGATCTGGTCCAACGACGAGCTGTTCTCAGCTGGCGCCGACCTGCAAGCCATGCTGCCCGCCTTCATGATGGGTGGCGTCAAAGCCATCGGCGAGGCCGAACTGGAAATGCAGCAAGCCATGCTGAAACTGCGCTATGCCAATGTGCCAGTGGTCTCTGCCGTGCGCGGGCTGGCACTTGGCGGCGGCTGCGAGTTGGCCGCCTACAGCGCCAAACGGGTGGCGGCCATGGAGAGCTACATCGGCCTGGTCGAAGTGGGCGTGGGCCTGGTGCCCGGCGGCGGCGGCCTGGCCTACATCGCCCGCCGCGCCGCAGAAAATGCCGCCCTGTCCACCGGCAAAGATCTGCTGCCGTTTTTAACGGAAGGCTTCACCGCAGCCGCCATGGCCAAGGTCGGTACCAGCGCGCTGGAGTCGCGCAAACTGGGCTATTTGCTCGACAGTGACGTCATCGTGCCGCACAAGGACGAACTGCTGTTTGTTGCCCTCAACGAAGCCAGCGCCATGTTCGACAGCGGTTACCGCGCGCCGCTCAAGCGCTTGTTCCCGGTGGCCGGCCGCAGTGGTGTGGCCACCATCAAGGGCTCGCTGGTCAACATGCGCGACGGCGGCTTCATCAGTGCTTACGACTACTTCATTGGCTGCCAGATCGCCTGGGTGGTGTGTGGTGGTGATGTCGATGCCGGCAGCCTGGTCGATGAAGACTACCTGATGTCGCTGGAGCGCCAGGCGTTTGGCACCTTGCTGGGCAACCCCAAAACGCAGGAGCGCATCATGGGCATGATGCAAAACGGCAAACCAGTGAGAAATTGAAACACCCCCCGAAGGCTGCGCCTTCCCTCTCGAGGGGGCAACACCAGCGGCCCGGCAAAGCCGGTTCCGCGGTGTTTCCCGTATTGAAGTCAACGGAGTTAAATATGAAACAAGTTCAAGAAGCCTACATCGTCGCTGCCACGCGCAGCCCCATTGGCAAATCGTCACGCGGATTTTTCCGCAACATGCGCCCGGACGACCTGCTGGTCAAGGTGCTGCAGTCGGCACTGGCACAGGCACCGGGACTTGACCCCGCCGCCATTGAAGACATCGTCTGCGGCTGCGCCATGCCGGAGGGCCAGCAGGGCTTGAACATTGCCCGCACCGCGGCCGTGCTGGCTGGCTTGCCCACCCGTGTGGGCGGGGTCACCGTCAACCGCTTTTGCGCCTCGGGCGTGACCGCTATTCAGATGGCCGCCGATCGTATTCGCGTCGGCGAAGCCGATGTGATGATCGCCGCCGGCGTGGAAAGCATGAGCATGGTGCCGATGGGCGGCAATGCGCCCTCCTATTCACCGCTGATGTTCGACAACGATGAGAACATCGGCATCGCCTACGGCATGGGGCTGACAGCCGAAAAGGTTGCCACCCAGTGGAAGGTCAGTCGCGAGGCGCAGGACGCGTTTGCCCTACAGTCGCACCAGCGCGCGCTCGCTGCCCAGGCTGCGGGCTATTTCAGCGCCGAGACCACGCCGATCGAAGTAACCGACCGCTCACCCAACCTGGCCACCGGCGAGGTTGTTGAGAAAAAGCGTGTGGTCAGCCTGGACGAAGGCGCGCGCGCCGAAACCTCGCTCGAAGGCTTGGCCAAGCTCAGGAATCCGTTTGCCGCGCGCGGCAGCGTCACGGCGGGCAACAGTTCGCAAACCTCGGACGGTGCCGGTGCGCTGATTCTGGCCAGTGAAAAAGCGGTCAAGCAGTTCGGCCTCAAGCCGCTGGCGCGTTTTGTGTCGTTTGCCGCCAAGGGCGTCCCGCCGCAGTTCATGGGCATTGGTCCGATCGAGGCGATTCCCGCTGCTTTGAAAAATGGCGGGCTGACACTGGAGCAGCTTGACTGGATCGAGCTCAACGAAGCCTTTGCCGCACAAAGCTTGGCCGTCATCAACACACTGGGGCTGGACCAGGCCCGTGTCAACCCGATGGGCGGCGCCATTGCGCTGGGCCACCCGCTGGGCGCCACCGGAGCGATTCGTGCGGCCACCGTGATCCATGGCTTGCACCGCACTGGCGGCAAATACGGCATGGTCACCATGTGCATTGGCATGGGCCAGGGCGCCGCCGGCATCTTTGAGCGCGTTTGAGTCTGATAACCTACTGCCCATGAAAAATTTGACCCCTGAGCTTTTGCTCGACACCGCCGCTGGCGTCACCACCCTCACGATCCATCGGGTGGCCAAGAAAAACTCGTTCACCACCGCCATGTACGCGGGCATGGCCGAGGCGATCAAGCAGGTGCAGGCGGATGCTGCGGTGCGCGTGCTGGTGATCCAGGGGCACGAGACCATTTTCAGCGCCGGCAACGATATTGCCGACTTTTTGCAAAACCCGCCTACCACCCTGGACGCACCGGTGTTCCGCTTCATGCGCGCCATCAGCAGCTTCACCAAACCCATCGTGGCGGCGGTGTGCGGCCCTGCGGTGGGCATCGGCACCACGATGCTGTTTCATTGCGACTTGGTCTATGCCGGTGACAACGCGGCCTTTTCCATGCCGTTTGTCAATCTGGGCGTGTGCCCCGAAGCGGCATCAAGTCTGCTGGCGCCGCAGCGCATGGGTTACGGCCGCGCTGCCGAGGCGCTGCTGCTGGGCGAGCCATTTTTGGCCGAGGCCGCGCTGGAAATGGGCCTGATCAGTCGCATCGTGCCGCCGACTGAGGTCAATGCCCTGGCCCAGCGCCAGGCGCAAAAGCTGGCTGCCAAACCGCTGAGTTCCCTGCTCGCCACCAAGCACCTGATGAAACAGGGGCAAGCCGACTTGGTGGCCAAGCGCATGGCCGAAGAAGGCACACTGTTTGGCCGCATGCTGGCCGAGCCCGCTGCGCGCGAAGCATTTTCTGCCTTCATGGAAAAGCGCAAACCAGACTTTGCCGCGCTCTGAGCCACTTCAAAACTTTGTGGCATCAAAATCATGGTGATTCAATTTGGCTATGCAAGGGGTTGCGAGATGCGGTTCAAAAATTTCATGCGCGCTCTGGTTGCGCCCGCGCTCGCGGTAGGGTTCGCACTCATGCTCGGACTTGCGCTGGTCAGCGGCGCCGCAGCCCAAACCCCCGGCGAGGTTAAGGTGGGCAGCGTGTTGCGCGAGGCAACCATGCGCGGACTCAATGGCCCCGACCAAAAACTGTCTGCCTTTCGTGGCAAACCGCTGATCATCAACGTCTGGGCCAGTTGGTGCCCGCCCTGCATTGCAGAGATGGGCTCGCTGGAGCGGCTGGCCTGGAGCGAGCTGGGCCAGCAATTCAACGTCATCGGCATTTCCACCGATGATTACCCCGAAGCCGCCAAAGGTTTCCTGCGCAAGAGCCAGGCCACCCTGAACCATTACATCGACCGCCAACTGGAGCTTGAACACATGCTGGGCGCCTCAAACCTGCCACTGACAGTTTTGGTGGATGCCAACGGCCGGGTGCTCAGCAAGATCGTCGGCGCGCGCGAATGGGACAGCCCGCAGGCGCAGCAATTGATCCGCAAGGCGTTTCAAGGCTCACTGACTTCGAAATGAGCCGCTGCGCTCTGTGAATCGCGCCATGCCCCATCGCCTCACGCCCCCCGCCGTTGTCGACTTTGAAGATGAGTTCATCGCTGGCGTCAAAAACATCTTCGAGGAAATGATCGTCTTCAACCGCCTGCTGGGCTTGAAGATCAGCGAGGTGACGCCGACCCGCGTCAAGGCGCGCATCGACATGCGCAACGAGCTGGTGGGGCACTACGCCTATAACCGCATCCACGGCGGCGTCATTAGCGCCAGCCTCGACGCGCTGGGCGGCCTGGCGGTGATGGCGGCCATTGGCGCACGCCACATGGACGAGTCGCCACAGCAGCGTCTGCAGCGCTTTGCCAAGCTCGGCACCATCGACCTGCGCATTGATTACCTGCGCCCGGGCATTGGCGAGTGGTTCGAGCTGCGCGCCGAGGTGCTGCGCCTGGGTTCGCGCGTGGCCACCACGCGCATGGAATTTTTGGGCGCCGACGGCAAGCTACTGTCCACCGGCTCGGCCGCTTACATCGTGTCGTAGTTCCGTCGGGTCGCCCTCAGGCGGCTGCCCTGGGCACTTCGCGCGGGTTGCCCTGGTCGTCGATCGCCACATAGGTCAATGAGGCTTCGGTCACCTTGGTGTACTTGCCCTGCGCGCGAAAGTGTTCGGCATAGACCTCAATCTTGACCGTGATCGAGGTACGGCCAATGCGCACCAGTTTGCCGAAAAAAGACAAGATGTCGCCCACCCGCACCGGCTGTTTGAAGATAAATTCGTTCACCGCCACGGTCGCCATGCGGCCTTCGGCATAGGGGGAGGCGATCACGGCGCCGGCCAGGTCGACTTGCGCCATCACCCAGCCGCCAAAAATGTCGCCGTTGGCGTTGACATCACGCGGCATAGGGATCACCTTGAGCACCAATTGCTCGTCGGTCGGCAACTGCACGTTGACCGGGCTGTTTTTGCCCGCCCTGACCGGGGCGTCAAAAGGGTTTGCAGACATGGGCACAATCCTGGGTTAGAAGTTCTTTTCAACATTGTCCCCCATGCGCCGCCATTCATCTGCCTACGCCGTCGGCCCCGCTCCTGACGCTTCCCAAACCACCACTAAAAGCCCTGCGCCGGAACGCTCCGACTGGGCCACGCTGCAGCGTTTGTTTCCGTACCTGTGGCAGTACAAGTGGCGCGTGATGGCGGCGCTGGCCTTCATGGTGGGCGCCAAGCTGGCCAACGTCAGCGTGCCGCTGCTGCTCAAAGAGCTTGTTGACACCATGAACCCCAAGGGCGAGTTGGGTGTTCAGGCTTTGCTGGTGGTGCCGCTGGGTTTGCTGGTGGGATATGGCTTGCTGCGCTTGTCGACGACACTGTTTGCCGAGCTGCGCGAACTGATTTTTGCCAAGGCCACCGAGGGCGCGTCGCGCTCCATCAGCCTGCAGGTGTTCCGCCACCTGCACGCGTTAAGCCTGCGCTTTCACCTGGAGCGCCAAACCGGCGGCATGACGCGCGACATTGAGCGTGGCACGCGCGCCGTGCACTCGCTCATCAGCTACTCGCTTTACAGCATCTTCCCGACGCTGATCGAAGTGGCACTGGTGCTGGGCATTCTGGCGGTCAAGTTCGACATGTGGTTTGTCTGGATCACGCTGGCCGCGCTCGCGCTCTACATTGTTTTCACCATCACGGTGACCGAGTGGCGCACCCAGTTCAGAAAGCAGATGAACGAGCTCGACAGCACGGCGCACAGCCGTGCCATCGATTCGCTGCTGAACTATGAAACCGTCAAGTACTTCAACAACGAAGAGTTTGAGGCCAAACGCTACGACGACAACCTGGAGCGCTACCGCAAGGCCGCGCTCAAGAGCCAGTCCACCCTGAGCCTGCTCAACACCGGCCAGCAGCTCATCATTGCAGCCGGGCTGGTGTTGATGCTGTGGCGCGCCACCCAGGGCGTGGTCGACGGCCGCATGACGCTGGGCGACCTGGTGATGGTCAACGCCTTCATGATCCAGCTTTATATTCCGCTGGGCTTCTTGGGCGTGCTGTACCGCGAGATTAAACAGGGCCTGACCGACCTGGAAAAGATGTTCACGCTGATGGAGCGCGAGCGTGAGATTGCCGATGTACCAGGCGCGCCCGCGCTGGCGCTGACCTCCGACAACGCCAGCGTGCGCTTTCAACACGTCAACTTTGCCTACGACCCGGCGCGCCCCATATTGCACGACGTCAGCTTTGAGATACCAGCGGGCAAAACCGTGGCGGTGGTCGGTCCCTCGGGCTCGGGCAAATCGACACTGGCGCGGCTCTTGTTCAGGTTTTACGACGTGCAAAGCGGGCAGATCCAGATTGCCGGGCAGGACATCAAGCAGGTCACACAGGCCAGCGTGCGCCAGGCCATCGGCATCGTGCCGCAAGACACCGTGCTGTTCAACGACACCGTCGAGTACAACATCGCCTACGGCCAGCCCGGCGCCACGCGCGAGCAGGTTGTCGAGGCGGCCAAGTCAGCGCATATCCACGACTTCATCGCCGCCACGCCCAGGGGCTTTGAGACCATGGTGGGCGAGCGCGGCCTGAAATTGTCGGGCGGCGAAAAGCAGCGCGTGGCGATTGCCCGCACGCTGCTGAAAAACCCGCCCATTCTGATTTTCGACGAGGCCACCAGCGCGCTGGACTCGGCCAACGAGCGCGCCATCCAGGCTGAACTGCAGAGCGTGGCAAAAAACAAGACCACGCTGGTCATCGCCCACCGGTTGTCCACCGTGGTCGATGCGCACGAGATTCTGGTGATGGAAGCTGGCCACATTCTGGAGCGAGGCACCCATGCGGCGCTGCTGGCTGCGAACGGGCGTTACGCGCAAATGTGGGCGCTGCAACAAAGCGCGGAATAGCCCGGCCCAAGCCGGACAAGCCCGATTCCAGCGGCCATTCGCGGCGAGGGCGCCGCTCCAACAGAGACCAACGGATGTCCCTAGGGGGTAGCGCCCGCGCCGCAAATGCCGTCAAGTGCAACGCATTCCAGGCACGACAGACAGAAACGGCCAGCGCACAAGCGCATGGGCTGCCCTAAACTCTTCAACTTTCTTCTTTCTTAAAGCGCACTGCCATGCACTACCGCCATCACGGCAAAAGCAATTTGAAGGTCTCGGCCCTGTGCCTGGACACCCAGATGTTGAGCAGGCTCATCAAGCTGTTGACCCGGCGCAAAAGACCGTTGTCAGCCCCGCAGCAGGCAGCGCAGCTGATCGCCGCCATCGACGCGGGCGGTATTCCGCTAAATCCGGCGCGCATCAATGACATTGCGCGCCAGCTTGGGCTGGAGGTGTCCAGACGAGCGCCGCTGGAAGACACGATTGCGCGCATCCGGGCGGCGCTGGTTTACCTGGACCAATGCCCGGAACAGTCTGCCCCGAAGTGAGGGCCAAGGCCTGCGCCCACTACACTCAGGTGGCCTGTTCTCACTCTTGATTCACCCATGGATATTTTTGTTGTCTTCACCCTGCTGGCCATTGCCGTGCATGTGCTCAAAACACGCGAGCAAGCCCAGCGCATCGCCTTGCTCGGCAGCTATTTGGGCCAATTCCAGATTGAAAAGCTGATGCAGGATGTGCTGAGCGGCTACCAGCGCGCCCTGGGTGAAGCGGACGAACAGCGCCAGGCCCAGGTCTGGCGATACCTGGAGCCAGCGGGACAAAACTTGTGCGAGCAATTCAACCGTTTCGTGCTGGAGTTTGCCAAGGTGCCAGAGCCGCAGGCGCGCTTGAGCCGACTACCACTGGCGCTGCCCTTTGTCGCGCAGTATTTCCCAGGCACGGCGCTGGACATGCGCAAGTTGCTCAGTGTGCACGCCCATGGCATCACGCAAGCCTGCCAGAACAACCCGGCTCAGGCACCCAAGCGCAAGGCCTTCACCCTGTCGGCCGAGCTGATGCTGATGCAGCACAGTTGCCACTGGTTTTGCCGCTCCAAAATGGTCGCCTCGACGCGCCTGCTGGCGCGCCACCAGACCGCTTACGCCCAAGTGCTGGCGGCAGTGGCGCCGTCCACCCGGCAGGCCTATGTGCAGTTGATCGGCAAGTGAGAAGCCACCTGGCCGCAGCGAACAGCCCGGTCTGATACACAATCTTGCCCCATGGAAACCAAATGGCTTGAAGATTTTGTCAGCTTGGCCGAAACCCGCAGTTTCAGCCGTTCGGCGCAGTTGCGCCATGTGACGCAACCGGCGTTTTCGCGCCGCATTCAGTCGCTTGAGGCCTGGGCCGGCGCCGACCTGGTGGACCGCAGCACTTACCCCACGCGCCTGACGCCTGCTGGCGAAACCCTGCGCGACCAAGCGCTGGAGGTGCTACAGGCACTGCAAACCACGCGCGCCATGTTGCGCGGCCACGCCACCGCCGCGCAGGACGTGATCGAATTTGCCGTGCCGCACACGCTGGCGTTCACCTTTTTTCCGGCCTGGGTGACTGCCCTGCGCGCCAGTTTTGGCCCCATCAAAAGCCGCTTGATCGCGCTCAATGTGCACGATGCCGTGATGCGCCTGGTGGAAGGCAGTTGTGATCTGCTGATTGCCTACCACCACCCGTCCCAGCCCAACCAGCTCGACGCCGACCGCTACGAAATGGTGAGCTTGGGCGAAGAGACGGTGGCACCCTATACCAAGCCCGACGAGCTCGGCAACCCCTTGTTCTTGTTGCCCGGCAAGGCGAGCCGCACGCTGCCCTACCTCGGCTACGCGCAAGGCGCCTACCTGGGCCAGATGGTGGAGCTGATCCTCAAGCACAGCAGCGCGCCCATCCATATCGACCGGGTCTATGAGACAGACATGGCCGAAGGCCTTAAGGCGATGGCGCTGGAAGGTCACGGCGTGGCGTTTTTGCCGACGAGCGCGGTGCGCAAAGAGTTGCGTGCGCACAAACTGGTCAGCGCCGCGCCGCCCGAGCTCAAAGATTTGAGTATCACCATGGAAGTGCGCGCCTACCGCGAACGCCCCACCCACCGTGAAGCACTCAAGCCAGGCAGCCATGCTGCACGGCACGCCCACGACACCCCCAAGCACAATGCGCAGGCCCTGTGGGACTACCTGCTGGCCCACGGCGATTCCTTATGACCAAAACCCTGACCCTGACCCGCCCCGACGACTGGCACCTGCACGTGCGCGACGGTGATGTCCTGAGCACCGTGGTGCCGCACAGCGCCGCCCAGTTCGGGCGCGCCATCATCATGCCCAACTTGCGCCCGCCGGTAACCACCACCGCGCAAGCGCTGGCTTACAAGGCGCGCATCCTGGCCGCCGTGCCGCCAGGCATGGCGTTCGAGCCGCTGATGACGCTGTACCTCACCGACAAGTTGCCCGCCGATGAAATAGTCCGCGCCCGCGAGGCCGGCATCGTCGCCGTCAAGCTCTACCCGGCCGGCGCCACCACCAACAGCGATGCCGGCGTGACGGAGCTGCGCAAAACCTACAAAACGCTCGAAGCCATTCAGCGCCTGGGCGTGCCGCTGCTAGTGCACGGCGAAGTGACCGCGCCCGAGATTGACCTGTTCGACCGCGAGGCGGTGTTCATCGACACCCAACTGATGCCGCTGCGCCGCGATTTCCCCGAGCTCAAAATTGTCTTCGAGCACATTACCACGCGTGAGGCAGCGCAGTACGTGCTTGATGCCGACCACTTTACCGCGGCCACGCTCACCGCGCACCACCTGCTGTACAACCGCAACGCCATGTTTACCGGCGGCATTCGCCCGCATTACTACTGCCTGCCGGTGCTGAAACGCGAAAGCCATCGCCAGGCCCTGCTGGCTGCCGCCGCCAGCGGCAACCCCCGGTTTTTCCTGGGCACCGACAGCGCGCCGCACCCGGTGCACCTCAAGGAGCACGCCAGCGGTTGCGCCGGTTGCTACACCGCGTTCACTGCGATGGAGCTTTACGCGCAGGCGTTCGACGAAATGGGTGCACTCGACAAGCTGGAAGCCTTTGCCAGTTTTTTCGGTGCTGATTTTTATGGGCTACCACGCAATACCGACACGCTGACATTGAGGCGCGAGGCCTGGACCGTACCGGAGCACTTCGCCTTTGGTGAAGCCGAACTCAAGCCGCTGGGCGCGGGTGAGACTCTGGCGTGGCGAGTGGTGAGCGATTGACTACAGAAATTGCATGACAAGCATAACCATGCCGCCCAGAGAAATCCAGAATGACTCAGAACCAGTTTGATCGCGAAAAACCATTCAACTGCCTGCCCGCCTTACCCCCTGGTGGTGAGATTGAAACTTCCGCAGTGCTCAAGAAGGCAATCTCTGCCAGCCGCGCCATGGCAGAACTCAAGGGTATGGCCGAGCGCATGCCCAACCAGGCCATGTTGATTGACAGCTTGGTGTTGCAAGAAGCTCGTGCGTCGTCCGAGATCGAAAACATCCTGACCACCAACGATGAGGTTTACAAGGCCGCATCCGATGAAGCCTTGCCCGCCAGCGCCGAAGCCAAAGAGGTGCTGCGCTACCGCCAGGCGCTGAACCATGGCTTTCGGCAAATCAAGAGCCGACCACTTGCCACTGGCATGTTTGTCGAAATTGCGCAGCTCATCAAGGAAATGCAGTTTGACATCCGTCGTATGCCGGGAACGCGCATTGCGAATGGCAAGGGTGACACGATCTACACGCCGCCCGAGGGCGAAACGGTCATTCGGGACAAACTGCGTGAGCTTGAAAATTTTATGCACGCGGACGACAACCTGGACGTGCTGGTCAAGATGGCCCTGATGCACTATCAGTTTGAGGCGATTCATCCTTTTCCGGACGGCAATGGCCGCACCGGGCGCATCATGAATATTCTGTACCTGGTGGACCAGGGTCTGCTGAATTTGCCTGTGTTGTACCTGTCGCGCTACATCATTGACAACAAGGCGGCTTATTACGAAGGGCTGCGTCGCGTCACTGAAGAAGCTGCCTGGCACGACTGGGTGCTTTACATGCTTGATGCGGTGGAGCAAACGTCAATTCGCACCCATGGCCAGATCACCGACATCCTGGCGCTCATGGAGTCGGTGCGCGAACGGGTGCAACGTGAGGCACCGGGCATTTACAGCAAAGACCTGATCGAGCAGATTTTCAAGCAACCGTATTGCAAGATCCAGTTCTTGGAACATGCCGGCATGGGCACGCGCCAGACTTGCGCCAAGTACTTGCGGGAGCTTGAAAACATGGGTATTTTGAAGGGGCAAAAGATGGGGCGCGAGGTCTATTTCATTAACAGTGCCTTGTTCACGTTGCTGACACAGTGAACCGTGCCGCGCGGCTCAAACGCTCAAAAATCATGACACGTTAACTTTTTCTGATTTTTTTAACACGTCATTCGAATATGTACAAACGGCAAACATGTCGGGATCGATGTCGCGTGATGCGCGATGACCCAGAGGGAGATTAGGTTGGCGGAAGCGGTGAGATTCGAACTCACGAACCCTTGCGGGTTGCCGGTTTTCAAGACCGGTGCAATCGACCACTCTGCCACGCTTCCAGCGGGCTGAATTCTAACCCGCCAATTCACGCCACATTGCACTCACGGCGCAGCAGCGCCCGAGCGTCTTGCAACTTGCTGTCGCGATCGCTGGTCAGCGTGGCCTGAGATTCATAGACAAAATCCTGCCAGAGGCTGATGAAGTCGTCCAGATGCTGCTCTGGCGCGTGCGCCTGTAGGTAGTGGGTGGCCAGTTCTGGCTGCCAGCCGTGTTTGCGGATTTTGCGCAACAAGGTGGCGGCGGTTTTGTCGGTCAGCAGGGTTTTGGGCGCGCTGCCAGCGGCCACGCACAGGCACAGCGTGAGCACGGTGCCGTCGTCGCTGTGGCTCTGGGTGAGCTTGTCCCAAGCGGCTGAGCGACTGCGGTCGTGTTGGCCAACTTCGCTCAAGGCGTCTTCGAGCCAGAAGTAGCGGCCCATGAAGGCGGGCGTCTGGTCGAACAGCTTGCGCGGCGACAGACGCGCATCGAGCAAGCGCGGCCAGTCTGCCAGCACCGACTGGCGCACCGTCTCAGCTACCGAACGGTAAGGCACGGGCAGGTTTTTGGGCAGCGTTAACAACTCAGGCGCTGGCTGCTTTTGGCGCAGCGCCTTGATCAGTTTTTCAAAGGCGACCCAGTCGGGCAACTCTTTGCGCCGCGCCATGGCAAGCAGCAGGGCTGTGCGGATCACTGCCTCGGCGTCAGGCTCGGCGTCTTGCAGTTCATCGACCGACAGGCCCAACTGATCAGCGCACCAAAGCGCGGCCTCGACCGCCTGCACAGCGTGCTGACGCGCCAGAAATTCGGCCTGGTAGTCGGCGTAACTTGCCAGCGACCAGCGCGCCAGTTGCGGGATGTGGCGGTCGCTGAAAGCGCCGCGCTCGTTCATGCCGAAGTGCGTGTTTTGCGGCATCACGATCAGCGCCTTGAGCAGGTCGGAACCAACCTTTGAGCGCGACAGCAGGGAGTGATCGCGCAGCAGTTCGGCGGCAACGCGCAGGTCACCCTGGCTTGCGTCCTGCAAGTGCAAGCTGACCAGGTTGACCAGCCGGTCGCGCGCTTTTTCCAGCTCAGGCCGCAAATACTCGCTGCCAAAATAGCGCGCAATCTGCACCATGCCTTTGGGCGCCTCCTCGGTCATGGCTGCCAGTTTGGCCTGGTCCAGCAAGCCGTGCTGCACGCCGTACGCCACGGTCTTTTCAAAGAAGGGCCGAGCGTCGAACAGCGACACGCCTTGCGCGGCTTCAGGCTTGGGCAGCGTCATTTCAGATGGCGGATTCTTCGTCGGGATCGATGGCGGCTGGCGTGGCTTGGCCGCGGTCGGTCGCGCTAGTTTCAAACTTTCCGTCGTCCTCGGCCGTGTCCTCTTCATCCAAACCCAGCTCGAAGGCACGGGCCTTGGCGCGCAGCACCAGCAGCATTTCGATGAACAGGTCGGGGTTTTCGTAGCGCAGCAACCAGGCCAGTTGCATCCAGTCGGAGTCGGCGACTTCGTCCTGGTCAAGCCGGGCGCTGGCATAGGCGTTGGCGCGCAGTTCGTCTTCCGACAGGATGGCGCCGTCGTCCTCGACGGTGTCGAAGGTGCCGGTGCGGGCAAAGGCCTCGATGCGGCTCCACTTTTCTTCAAAATAGTCGGCCAGCGCCTCGGCGCCGCCTTCGAGGTCGCCAATGGCATTGAGGAACGCCAGCGGCTCTGCGCCGTCACGGAAAATGACCGAATTCATCATGCCGCGCAGATGGCTGCGGGTCAGGTCGCGGTATTGTTTTTCGATGACCACGGCGCGGGCAAACTGCTCGGGCGTGAGCATCAGGTTGATGATGGAGGCGCGTGAGCCGTCGTATTCGCGGATCACCGCCAGCACGTCTTTGGGCGGCAACTGCGCCAGCACCTCCATGAGCGCGCCATCGCCCTCGCGGTCGGCGAGTTCAACCAGTGCGGATTCAGCACCGACGATGTCGCCGGCGGCAATCAAGGACTGGGTTTTTTCAATCAAAGCCAAATGCTGCATGTGTCGCTCCCTTGGACTCAAAAGTGTCGTTGTACCTGACGTGCCTTATTCCTTGCGGTCAAAGCCCTGATCTTCCAGCCACTGGGCACTGTCGTCATCGTGGTCGTGGTCGTGGTCGTGGTCGTGGTCGTGGTCGCGATTGCGCTCGTCGTCCTTGTCAAAATCATAGCCCGCGTCGCGCCTGCGCGTCGCGCCATGTGCGCCACCGGTTTCTTGTGTCTGCTGCTTGGCGGCTTCTTGCTGATGCGGCGAGGGCCGGTGGTACAGGTACTCCAGCGCCGCCGCCACCACCATGAACCACTCGCCCTGCGGCTCTGGCAACAGGGCATCAGCCAGCTCCTGAGCCCAGGGCATCAACTCAACAGCGCCACTCAGGCTGCTCCAGTCGGGAAATTCGTCCGACTCCAGGGTCAGCAACTGTTCCATCACCGCCGGCTCTTCAAAATGAAAACCGCCATGAAAAATCACCGCGACCATCTCAGGGCTCAGTTCCATCATCTGCTTCAGGAACGTGATCTGGCCACGTTTTTCCAGCAGGCGCTGGCGCAGCACATTGCGGCCCTCCGAGTCAAACGTGAGGTCGTCGATCTCGGCTTGGTAAGACGTGCGCAGAGCGCGAAAAAAAGCGGACATGCTCATGGCGTTCTCGGGTGTGGGGTGAGGCATCAAACTATGCGACTAAAGTAAGCTTGCCAAATGGCGCGGGCCGTGTCGAGCGGGTTATCGAGCAGGTTGCGCTGGCGGTTGTCATCATAAGCCTTGCGCTTGTCCGGGTCTGACAACACCTCATAGGCGGTCTGCACCAGCCGGAAGCGGGCACCGACATCAGCGGCATCAGCAGCCTTCGCAGCGCTGTGGCGGTCGGGGTGGTGAATGGCGGCCTGCTGGCGATAGGCTTTTTTTATCTCGGCCAGTGTGGCGGACGGGCGCAGGCCGAGATCGGCGTAATGGTCTTTCATGGGGTGATGCGCCTCAAGTGGCCTCAGTGGCCCGAAAAATCAACCAGGGTAAACAGCGGCAGGCCGGTGGCGCGCAGCTTGTCAGAGCCGCCGAGTTCGGGCAAATCAACGATGACGGCACCCTCGGTCACCTCGGCGCCCAAACGCTCCAGCAGTTTCTTGCCCGCCATCATGGTGCCGCCAGTGGCGATGAGGTCGTCGATCAGTAGCACGCGCTGGCCCGGCTTGACGGCGTCGGTGTGCAGTTCAACGGTGGCGCTGCCGTATTCGAGTTCGTAGGTTTCTTCCACCGTGGTGAAGGGCAGCTTGCCTTTTTTGCGGATCGGCACAAAGCCCAGGCCCAGTTCATAAGCCACCACCGCGCCCAAAATGAAGCCGCGCGCATCGAGCCCAGCCACCACGTCTGGACGGCGCGCGGGGTCCATGTAGCGGTGCACAAAGGCATCGATCAGCACCCGAAACACCTTGGCGTCTTGCAGCAGCGGCGTGATGTCGCGAAACTGCACGCCGGGCGCGGGCCAATCGGGCACGGTGCGGATGTGCTCGCGCAGGTAATCGGTCACACTGACGTTCAGCATAAGTGGTCCAGATCAATCAAAACCGCTATTGTGCCCGCGCCGCTGGCGTGTGGGTGTTTAAAAGCCACTCTTGAGCAGCATGCGCTCGACTTGCTCCAGCGCGTTGGCCTTGCCCGAGAGCACCAGCGCGTCGCCGGCCATCAGCACCAGGTCGTCCACCAGAGGCATCGCCTGCCCGTTGCTGCGGCGCAGGCTCACCAGGCGTATCTCCAGCGCAGGCAAAGCCAGATCGCCCAGGGTGCGGCCAACCGACCTGGCCGTCAGCGGCAGGCTGAGCGAAGTCAGGCGCTCTTGCTGCGTTTCATCGACCGAGCCGTCATCGGCACCGCGAAAGAAGCCGCGCAGCAGCTTGTAACGGGCATCGCGCTGCTCCTGAACGATGCGAATCACACGGCGCGTCGGCACGCCCACCAGCGCCAGCGCGTGGGTCGCCAGCATCAACGAGCCCTCGATGGCCTCGGGCACCACCTCGGTGGCGCCGGCGTGGCGCAAGGCTTCCAGGTCGTGATCATCCTGAGTGCGCACCACCACCGGCACCTGCGGCGCGTGCTCCTTGATGTGCGCCAGCACCTTCATGGCGCTGTGGGTTTCCAGGTAGGTCACCACCACCGCACTAGCACGCGCCAGGCCCGCGGCCATCAGCGACTGCAGGCGCGCCGCATCGCCAAACACCACCGAATCGCCAGCGGCGGCGGCCTGGCGCACGCGGTCGGGGTCGAGATCCAGCGCGATGTAGGGAATGGCTTCCTTGTCGAGCATGCGCGCCAGGTTCTGGCCGCAGCGACCGTAACCGCAAATGATGACATGCTTGTTGGCCTTGATCGACTTGCGCGCAATGCTGGTCATTTGCACCGACTCCATGAGCCACTCGTTGCTGACGAGCTTCATCACGATCTGGTTGCTGCGCATCACAATGAACGGCGTGGCCAGCATCGACAGCACCATCGCCGCCAGAATCGGGTTGAGCAGCTCGGGCGGCACCAGCCTGTTGGCCTGCGCCAGCGTCAGCAGCACAAAGCCGAATTCACCGGCTTGCGCCAGGTACAGCCCGGTACGCAAGGCCACGCCCATGCTTGAGCCCAAGGCGCGTGCCAAAAAGGTGACCACCACCGCCTTGTAGAGCACCGGCACCGTCACCAGCAACAGCACCAGCGGCCAGCGCTCCAGCACCAGGCGCCAGTCCAGCATCATGCCGATGCTGATGAAAAACAGCCCCAGCAGCACATCGTGAAACGGCCGAATGTCGGTTTCCACCTGGTGCTTGAACTGCGTCTCGGAGATCAGCATGCCGGCAATGAAGGCGCCCAGCGCCAGACTTAAGCCCGCCAGTTCGGTCAGCCAGGCCAGCCCCAGCGTGACCAGCAGCAGGTTGAGCACAAACAGTTCTTCGCTCTTGCGCCGCGCCACCAGCGTGAGCCACCAGCGCATGATGCGCGGCCCGCCCACCAGCAGCACGGTGATGAGCGCTGTCGCCTTGAGCAGCGCCCAGGCCAGGGTTTCAAACATCTGCTCGGGCGAGGCGCTCAAGGCTGGAATCAACACCAGCAGCGGCACCACGGCCAGATCCTGAAACAGCAGCACGCCCATCACGCGTTTGCCGTGCTCGGTCTCCATCTCGAGGCGCTCACTCATCAGCTTGACCACAATCGCGGTGCTGCTCATGGCCATGGCGCTGGACAAGGCCAGCGCGGTGCGCCAGTCCATACCCCAATGCGTCGGTGCCATCACGGCAAACGCCATGCTACCCAAAGTGGTCACCAGCATGGTCAGCGCCACCTGAAAGAGGCCCAGGCCAAACACGTGGTTGCGCATGCTGCGCAGCTTGGGCAGGTTGAACTCCAGCCCAATCACGAACATCAAAAATACCACGCCGAATTCGCCCAGATGGCGCACGCCGTCGGCGTTTTTGGCCAGCGCCAGCGCGTTCGGACCGATCACTACGCCCACTGCCAGATAGCCCAGCATGGGCGGCAGTTTCAGGTAGCGGCAACCCACCACACCGAGCACGGCGGCGAGCAAATACAACAGGGTTAAATCAAGTGGGTTCACCCCCTGATACTACCAAGCGCAAGGCCATTGCAAGAGGCTTGGCCGATAGAATGCTGCGATGACGAACCAGCCTGCCCCTGCCGCAACTTTTGATGCGGTCCGCGCCATCAACCTGGCGCAAGAAACACTCGACATCGAGGCCGCTGCCCTGCTCGGACTCAAGCCACACATCGGGCCCGATTTTGTGCAAGCGGTGCGCTTGATGCTCGCGGTGCAGGGCCGCGTGGTCGTGATGGGCATGGGCAAGAGCGGCCATATTGGCCGCAAGATTGCCGCCACGCTGTCTTCTACCGGCACACCAGCCATGTTTGTGCACCCCGCAGAAGCCAGCCACGGCGATCTCGGCATGATCAAGCCGGTGGACGTGGTGCTGGCCATTTCCAACAGTGGCGAGTCCGAAGAACTTACCGCCGTGCTGCCCATGATCAAACGCCTGGGCGCGCCGCTGGTGGCCATGACGGGCCATGCCAGCTCGACGCTGGCGCGCCACGCCGACTGTTTTTTGAACAGCGCCGTCGCCAAGGAAGCTTGCCCGCTCAATCTGGCGCCCACCGCCAGCACCACCGCGCAACTGGCGCTGGGTGATGCGCTGGCCGTGGCCCTGCTCGATGCCCGCGGCTTCAAGGCCGAAGACTTTGCCCGCTCGCACCCGGGCGGCGCCCTTGGGCGTAAGCTGCTCACGCTGGTGAGCGACGTGATGCGCAGCAGCAATGACGTGCCCAGCGTCGGCTTGCAAGCGGGTTTTAGCGAGCTAATGCGCGAAATGAGCGACAAGGGCCTGGGCGCCACCGCCGTGGTCGACGAAGCGGGCCGGGTGCAGGGTATCTTTACCGACGGTGATTTGCGCCGACTGATTGAAAAAGGCGTTGATTTGCGTAGCAGCACCGCGCAAGTACTCATGCACCCGAAGCCGAGCACCATCAGCTGCGATGCGCTGGCGGTCGATGCCGTCGAACTGATGGAACAGCGCCGCATCACCAGTGTGCTGGTGCTCGATGCCGAGGGCAAACTGTGCGGCGCGCTCAACAGCAACGACCTGATGCGGGCCAAGGTGATCTGATGACGCCGGCACTCAACTTCCCGCCAGAATTGCTGCTCCAAGCGCAGCGCATCCGCGTGGTATTTTTTGATGTCGATGGCGTGCTGACCGATGGCGGGCTGTATTTTTCGGAGCACGGCGAAACGCTCAAGCGCTTCAACACACTCGACGGCCACGGCCTCAAACTGCTGCAGCGCGCTGGCATCACGCCAGTCGTGATTACCGGGCGCGACAGCAAGGCGCTGCGGCTACGGCTGGCGGCGCTGGGCATTGAGCACGCCCACTTTGGCACCGAGGACAAGCGCCCCGCTGCCGAACTCATACTCAAGGCGCTGGGCCTGGACTGGTCGCAGGCCGCTGCCATGGGCGACGACTGGCCCGACCTGCCGGTGCTGACCCGCTGCGCCTTTGCCTGCGCCCCCGCAAACGCGCAAGCCGAGGTGCTGGCCCGTGCCCATTACGTCACCCGGCAAGCTGGCGGCAGCGGTGCCGTGCGCGAGTTGTGCGACCTATTACTGGTGGCCAGCGGCCGCTACGCCAACCTGTTGCAGGAAGCCTTGCAATGAACCGCTTGCGCGACCTGTTCGATCACCTGACGTTGTACTTGCCGATATTGCTGATGGGGCTGCTGGCCATGGCCACTTACTGGCTGGTGCGCAGCGCACCAGCCATTGAGGCACCCCGCGCCGCAGCGCCGGTGCAGCATCTGCCCGATTACTTCATGCGCGAGTTTTCTGTCAAAACCTTTGTTGCCAATGGCCAACTCAAAAGTGAAATCACCGGAAGCGAAGCGCACCATTACCCGGACACCGACACGATTGAAATCGACCGGGTTCATATCCGCTCCTTCAACGAAGCAGGTGAACTGACCACAGCCTCGGCACTACGGGCCATCAGCAACAGCAATGCATCAGATGTCCAGCTCATCGGGCAAGCGCTGGTGGAGCGCCAGGCCAGCCGCGACGCCAGCGGCAAAGAGCAAGCGGCCTTGACCTTCAGGGGCGAATTTTTGCACGCCTTCATGGACACCGAGCGCGTCACATCAGACAAGCCCGTCGAGCTCACCCGTGGCAAGGACCGTTTCACCGCCAACAGCATGGACTACGACAACAAGGATCGCGTCATGCTGCTGACCGGGCGCGTGCGGGGTCATCTGGCTCCCGCCAGGACGCCTTGAAAGCAGCGCCAATCATGACGCCATTGGTCCTGATCACCGGCGCATCCAGTGGCATTGGTCAGGCCATGGCCCTGCACTACGCCCGCCTGGGATACCAACTCGCCTTGGTGGCCAGGCGCAGCGATGCGATTCAGGCCTGGCTGCATGAGAACGCCATCAGCCCTGCAACCTACGCCATTTACAGCGCCGATGTCGCAGACGCCGGGCAGATGGCGAACGTGGCGCAGGCTTGCATCGCGCGACAGGGACTGCCCAATGTGGTGATTGCCAACGCGGGCATCAGCATCGGCGTGGACTCGTCGGTGCCCGACGACCTGGCTGTGATGGCGCGCATTCTGGCCACCAATGTGATGGGAACAGCGGCCACTTTCGGCCCGTTCATTGCCCCGATGGTGGCGCGCGGCGCGGGCACGTTGGTGGGCATTGGCAGCGTGGCCGGCATTCGCGGCCTGCCCGGCCATGGCGGCTATTGCGCCAGCAAAGCTGCGGTGATCAGCTATTGCGAAAGCCTGCGCGGCGAGTTGCGCAAGACCGGTGTCAAGGTGGTCACGCTGTGCCCAGGCTACATCGCCACCCCGTTGACGCAAAACAATCAGTACACCATGCCGTTTCTGATGCAGCCAGACGCATTTGCCGACAAAGCAGTTCGCGCCATTGCCGAAGGCTACAGCTACCGCGTGATCCCGTGGCAAATGGGTGTTGTGGCAAAGTTGCTACGCTTGCTGCCCAATGCGCTGTTCGACCGCCTGTTTGCCGGACGTCCGCGCAAACCGCGCGTGAGTGACTGTGAGTAACTCGTAACCCCAAACAAAAAGGGCCCCGAAGGACCCTTTTTGTTTCTACCAGCTTAGTAGCTGCTACGGCCACCGCCGTAACCACCGCCGCCGCCACCGGAGCGGCTACCGCCACCACCAGCACCGCCGCCGTAACCGCCGCCGCCTGAGCGGCCGCCGCCAGCGCCACCACCGTAGCCACCGCCGCCACCGCCAGCACCACCACCGTAGCCACCGCCGCCACCCGAACGGGGAGGACGCGGCTCCATGGGACGGGCTTCGTTGACCACAATACCGCGGCCACCGTATTGTTGGCCGTTCATGGCTTCAATGGCAGTTTGTGCTTGCGCATCATCGGCCATTTCAACAAAGCCGAAGCCTTTGGAGCGGCCAGTGTCACGTTCCATCATGACTTTGGCGCTGGTGACGGTACCGTGGGCTGCAAAAGCTTCTTGCAGATCATCATCACGGAAAGAATAAGGCAGATTGCCGACGTAAAGTTTGTTGCCCATATAAGGACTCCTCAAAATAACTCAAAACGCGATGGAGTCCATAAACGCAATCAACAAACCAATAAAGACTTAGCGCAGACGCGAGACTGACATTCACCGCAAACCATGTGTTGCCGTTCAAAAGCAACACTGCCTAAATGATACGTCAAGATTGAAGTATTCCATTTAAATTTTTTCTCCATTCCCACAATCCAATGCGAATTGTCATGAGTTATGCAGATAAACGGGCTTTTTTGTCGGCAATTTGCACTTCGCAGGCAGATCGCCAATAGCGTAAAGTTAACTCCCCTGGTTTGATTTTTTAAAAGAGTGTTTATGAGCCTGCTGTTTTCACCCTTGAGCCTGCCCGCACCGCGCGGCGACCTGACACTGCCCAACCGCCTGGTGGTGGCGCCCATGTGCCAATACTCGGCAAACAACGGATGCGCCACCGACTGGCACCTGATGCACTGGGGCAACCTGCTCAACAGCGGTGCCGCCCTGTTCACCATCGAGGCCACCGCCGTGCTGCCCGAAGGCCGCATCACACCCAACTGCCTGGGTCTGTGGGACGACCGTACCGAAGCGGCTCTGGCCGACCACCTGCAGCGCGCCCGCGCCTTGGCGCCGCACACTGCGGTGTGCATTCAGCTGTCACATGCCGGGCGCAAAGCGTCCAGCGCGGTGCCATGGCAAGGTGGCCAACTGCTGGCACCAGCGCAGGGCGGCTGGGAAACATTTGGCCCATCCGCCGTCCCGCATTTGCCGACCGAGACGGCTCCCACAGCCATTTCTGCCGCTGAACTGATCAGGATTCGTGATGCTTTTGTGGTCGCCGCACAGCGTGCTGCGCGCCTGGGCATCGAGGCCGTGGAACTGCACTGCGCCCACGGTTATTTGTTGCACCAGTTCTTGTCGCCACTGGCCAACCAGCGCAGCGACGCTTATGGCGGCAGCCTGGAAAACCGCATGCGCTTTCCGCTGGAAGTGTTTGCCGCCGTGCGCCAGGCATTTGACGGCGCACTGGGCCTGCGGTTGTCGGCTACTGACTGGGTTGAAGGTGGCTGGGATTTGCCGCAAAGCCTTGAATTTTCGCAACGCCTGAAGGCCGCTGGCTGCAACTTCATTCACGTCTCATCCGGTGGTGTGTCGCCGTTGCAACGCATTGCCCTGGGTGCCGGTTACCAAGTGCCATTTGCCAGCGCTATCCGCGCCGCCACCGGCATGATCACCACCTCGGTGGGCCTGATCACCGAAGCGCAGCAAGCCGAGGCGATTTTGCAAGCGGGCGACGCCGATCTGATTGCGCTGGCGCGCGCCTTTTTGTACCAGCCGCGCTGGGGTTGGCACGCGGCAGCGGCACTGGGTGGCGCGGTGCAGGCCAGCCCGCAATACTGGCGCTGCCTGCCGCGCGAGGCGCAGGCGGCTTTTGGCAAGGTAACGGTTGCGCAACGGTAGCTGGCGCATAAGATTTGTTTTCCATAATTTGAATTAACCTCCAGAATTCTTTTTAGAATGCAAGTACTTGGGGGCATAGCTCAGTTGGGAGAGCGATTGGTTCGCAATCAATAGGTCGGCGGTTCGATTCCGCCTGTCTCCACCAATCAAGCAAGAACGGCAAACGATATCAGTGCGAGCGGATCATGGTGCCAAACGCCTGGTCGGTCAAAATTTCCAGCAGCAGCACATGCGGCACCCGGCCGTCAATGATGTGCACCGAATTGACGCCGCTTTTAGCCGCATCGAGCGCGCCAGCAATTTTGGGCAACATGCCTCCGCTCAGGGTGCCGTCGGCAAAGAGCGCCTCGATCTGGCGCGCCGTCAGGTCGGTGAGCAGCTCGCCTGCCTTGTTGAGCACGCCACTGATGTTGGTCAGCATCATCAGTTTTTCGGCTTTCAGCACCGTGGCCAGCTTGGCGGCTACCACGTCGGCGTTGATGTTGTAGCTCTCGTTGTTTTCGCCAAAGCCGATCGGACTGATGACCGGGATGAAGGCGTCGTCCTGCAGCGCCTTGACCACGCTGGGGTCGATGCTGACGATATCGCCCACCTGGCCCACGTCGTACTCCTTGCTGGCGTCAACGTTGTCGCGCACCTTGAGTTGCTGCGCGCGGATCAGGCCACCATCGCGCCCGGTCAGCCCAACCGCCTTGCCGCCGGCCTGATTGATCAGGCCCACAATGTCCTGCTGCACCTCGCCTGCCAGCACCCATTCCACGATCTCCATGGTCTCGGCGTCGGTCACGCGCATGCCCTGAATGAATTCGCCTTTTTTGCCGAGGCGCTTGAGGGCAGCCTCGATCTGCGGGCCACCGCCATGCACCACCACCGGGTTGATGCCCACCAGCTTGAGCAGCACCACGTCTTCGGCAAAGTCAGCCTGCAAAGCGGGGTCGGTCATGGCGTTGCCGCCGTACTTGATGACCATGGTTTTGCCGTGAAATTTACGGATGTAGGGCAGCGCCTGCGCCAGGATTTCGGCCTTGTCGCGCGGAGGAATGTGTGAGACGTCGGTCATGGTGGGCTTGGGGGTTCAATGGGATTGACAGTGTAAGGCTGGCTAATTGTGCAGCATGTTGCGGACTTTGGACCCTTTGGGAAGCCTTAGCCTTTGGACCCCCGTGGGGCAGACTTTAGTCTGCCATGGTCGACTGAAGTCGACCCCACGAGTCTCACCCCAACAATCGCGTTTCTCCATAACCATGCACGCAGGTTTGCAGCACCGATTTGATGACAACAATGTCTGCCTGCTCCGCCCCCAAGCGTAAAGCCTGCAGATGCGGCTGAAGTGCATCCCACGTCAAACAGGCCTCATGCGCTTTCATGATGCGGGCGTGCGAGGTGGGCTCGGGGTTGTCGCCAATCAGCAACTCCTCGTAAAGCTTTTCGCCGGGGCGCAGACCGGTGATGGCAATCTCGATGTCGCCGTCAGGATGCGCAGCGTCGCGCACTTTCAGGCCGCTGAGCTGCACCATACGCAGCGCAAGATCCATGATTTTGACGGGCTGGCCCATGTCGAGCACGAATACGTCGCCGCCATCGGCTATCGCGCCGGCCTGCAGCACCAATTGTGCAGCTTCAGGAATGGTCATGAAATAGCGGGTGACCTCGGCGTGCGTCACCGTCAGTGGCCCGCCCTCGCTCAACTGGCGGCGAAACAGCGGCACCACGCTGCCGCTGGAATCGAGCACGTTGCCAAAGCGCACCATGGTGAAACAGGTGGCACAGCCTGGAGCCAACGCCTGCAACACCAGCTCTGCCATGCGCTTGCTGGCGCCCATCACATTGGTGGGGCGCACCGCTTTGTCGGTGGAAATGAGCACAAACCGCCTGGCACCACTGGCCACGGCCGCGCGCGCGGTGTTGAGCGTGCCGAACACGTTGTTCAAAATACCCTCGCCGGGGTTGCACTCAACCATGGGCACATGCTTGTAGGCAGCGGCGTGATAGACGGTGGCTGGTTGATAGGCCCCGAAAACATCGGCCAGCCGGCTTGGGTTGGTCACGCTACCCAGCAGTGGAATCAGTTCAACGTCCAGTTTTTTGATCGCGCAAATGCCCTTCAACTCCTGGTGAATGCTGTACAGGCCAAATTCGTTGTGGTCGAGCAGCAGCAACTGGCGCGGCCGCTGCAACACGATCTGGCGCGTGAGCTCGCCGCCAATGCTGCCACCGGCACCGGTGACCAACACCACCTGCCCAGCCAGGTCACGCGCCAGCAGGGAGGTGTCGGGCGGCACAGGCGCGCGGCCCAACAGGTCTTCCACGTCGAGCTCATGAAAATCCTGCACCGTGACGAGACCACTCGCCAGGTCGGCCAGACCCGGCAAGGTACGAATGTGAACGGGCAAGGGCCGCAGGCCTTCAAGAATGGCATTGCGCCGCTCACGCGTGGCGCTGGGCATGGCCAGCAAGATGTCGGTGACGCACTGGCGCTCGACCACGTGTGGCACTTCATCGGGGGCAAATACGGGTATGCCATTGACACTGCGCCCCACCTTGGACACATCGTCATCAACAAAGCCGAGTAACGCATATTGTTGCGACATGTGCAAGGCCACCATGGTTTGTACCCCAGCAGTACCCGCGCCATAAATGAGCAAGCGCCCTTCGCAATTGGACCGAGCCTGGCTCAAATCGGCCAGCCAGAATCGCGCCAGAGCACGGCTGCCACCCACCAAAAACAAAAAAACCAACGGCTGCAAAACGCCCAAGCCGCGTGGCACGCCAGGCCATTTTTGCCAAACCAGAATCGTTGTCAACAGACAGCCATAAATCAGCACCGCCATACCGGTGGCCAGCAACGCAGCCAGGCCGGTATAACGAAAAATGGCCCGATACAACCCAAATTTGATAAATATAGGAATGAAAAGCGTTGGTGCCAGCAGATACACCCACCACTGGGCACCACTGGGAAAATTTACCACATCGAGCCGCAAGGTAAATGCGACCCAAGTGGCCACAACAGCCAAAACCATATCCAACGACAGCACCACCAATTGCTTGACGGTGAGCGGCCAATCTAAAACCCGGCTTTGCAAAATAACCCTCCAAACCTAAAAGCGCCTTTGAAGGCGCTTTTAATTGTTTTATAACTTAAATGGCAAACGATTCTTTGCTTTGCCCCTGCGCCACAAGGGCCGCCAGCCAGCGCGGCATCAGGCCCCGGCCGCTCCAAGTTTCGCCATTGGGGCCGCGGTATTTGGCCGGTGCCGGGTTGCCGGACTTGCCGGCTGCCTTGCGCGGGCGCGACTTGCCGCCATCGAGGTCTGCCACCGTGATGCCAAAGGCTGCCATTTTGGCCTTTATTTCTTGCACGGTTTTGTTGAACTCTTCGGCCTTGATTTCTTCGGCTTGTTTTTGCAGGATGGCAATCTGGTTTTGAATATCGATCAAGTTAGTCATGGTATTGAGTAAATATAAGGGTATAAGGGTTTAAACGCCTGTCGGCACGTTGTCGTGACTCTTTTAATGAGTCACATTATCTATTTTTATTACCTTCAATGCTGTCAGCAGAATTATTTTTATATCCATCCAAAAGGTTCTTCTGTGCAGATACTCGACATCCAAAGCCACTTTTTGTGGTATTGGCAGTTCATCGCGACCATTAATTTGCGCCCAACCCGTCAAACCCGGCAACAAGGTGTGAACACCGGCCTTGGTGGGCAAATTAATCAAATCCTGCTGGTTGAGAAGCGCCGGGCGTGGCACCACAAAACTCATGTCGCCCTTCAAAATACTCGACAACTGCGGCAATTCATCAAGGCTTGATTTGCGTAAAAAACTGCCAATGGGCGTCAGGTAAGCGCCCGGGTTGCTCAGCAAATGCGTGGCAACCGCCGGCGTGCCGATTTGCATGCTGCGGAACTTGGGCATTTTAAAAATGGTGTTGTTGCGCCCCACTCGCTCAGACCAATACAGCGTCGGGCCTCTGGAGGTCAAGCGCACCAGCGCCGCAACCACCAGCACCGGCAATAGCAAAAAACAGCCAGCCAAAACAGCCAGCAGCAAAATCAAGCAGCCGTTTCATGTTGCCTGCGCATAGCCATTCGGGTTGCCGCTTTGCCAGCGCCAGGCGTCGGCACACATGCTTGCCAGATCGCGCTCGGCGCGCCAACCCAGCAAGGCCAAGGCTTGGGACGGGTCGGCGTAGCAGGCAGCAATATCACCGGAACGGCGTGGCCCCACCTGATAAGGAACCCGCTTGCCGCTGGCCTGCTCAAAAGCTCGCAGCATGTCGAGCACGCTGTAGCCCACGCCCGTTCCCAAATTGATGGCGCGGCATTCGGCATGATGCGCCAGGCGCTCCAGCGCCTTGAGGTGGCCCAGCGCCAGGTCCACCACATGGATGTAGTCGCGCACGCCAGTACCGTCAGCCGTGGCGTAGTCGTCGCCCCACACATTCAGAAACTCGCGTCGGCCCACCGCCACCTGCGCCACAAACGGCAGCAGGTTGTTGGGCGTGCCCAAGGGGTCTTCGCCAATCAAGCCGCTGACGTGCGCGCCCACCGGGTTGAAGTAGCGCAGGATGCCGATGCGCCAGGCCGGATCGCTGCGGTACAGGTCGCGCAACATCTCTTCGATGACCAGTTTGGTCTGCCCGTAGGGGTTGGTTGTCGAAAGCGGATGGTCTTCGCTCAAAGGCAGGCGCTGCGGGTCGCCATAGACCGTGGCCGAAGAACTGAACACCAGTGTCTTGATGCCGCATTCGTTCATGGTTTCCAGTAAGCGCACGGTGCCGACGACGTTATTGTCGTAATAAGCCAGCGGGTTTTGCACCGACTCGCCCACCGCCTTGAGCCCGGCGAAATGAATTACCGCTTTGGCGCCGCTTGCACGCAAGGCAGCCAGTAAGGCGGCCGAGTCGCGCAAGTCACCCTGCACCAAATTTGCCTGCTTGCCCGTGATCCGCGCCACCCGCCTCAGCACTTCAGGTTGGCTGTTGCAAAAGTTGTCGAACACGGTCACCTCATGCCCAGCATTGAGCAACTCGACAACGGTATGGGAGCCAATATAGCCGGCGCCGCCTGTAACAAAAATCATGATTGGTCGTGCTTTTTAATGTGAAAGAGCCTCGTCTTGCAAATTTCGACTTAGCGCTCTTCGCGCGTGTGCCAGACCCGCAAGATGTACACGGTCAGGTCGACCAACTCGTAGCGTATTTCGTAGTTACCGACGATGATGCGACGCACCTCGCGCGGCAGGTATTGATCCAGTTGCCTGCCACTTTGGGGGCGATCAAGTAACCGCCTTGGTACCACGGTCAAGGTTTGTGTCGTGCGTGCAGCGGCAGTTGGGTTTACTTTGGCCAGAAAGTCATGGAGCCGCGCAACATCGGCTATGGCTTGGTAGGACCACTTCAGCTTCATCGTTGCGGTACAGGCAAGGGGTTGCCAGTTGCCAGGCTCGCCGCCCATGCCTCCACATCTGCTTGGTCAACAACGCGACCGGCCGTGACATCGGCCATCCCCTCCAAGGTCAAGCGGTGACGTTCTTCTTCCTCGCTCACCCAGGCGGCCAAGGCCTGCTTAACGATCCAGGCGCGCGGGCGATCCAGTTGTGCGGCCAGGCTGTCAATCTTTTGGGCCAGTGCCAGTGGCACATGGGCAGTCAGCACTTTCGTCTCCATCGTGGTTCTCCAATTGAATCAAAAACAATCTTAGTGATTTAATTTGATTTATGCAAGCATAAAAAGGGGACGCTACCCTTTTCCTTAACGAAAACCAAATTCGGCACTAAATTCAGACCCATCATCACGCGGAGGTCAACATGCATTCCATTACCAATAGGAAATCCACTTCCTACTTAAAAAGTCACGCTGCCCAGATTGCTGAAGACCTGGCGTTGAACGACAATACGTTCTTCATTACCCAAAACGGGGAAGCTAGCCAGGTCATTGAAAGCGTCAAGCAATTTCAGGAGAAGGAAGCGCTGATCGCGGCTCTGAAAATCATCGCCTTGGGTGAAAAAGACCGGTTACAAGGGCAGGGCATTTCGGTTGCTGATTCACGGGCGCAGTTGCTGGCTGCTTGTCAAGGCCAAAAATAATGACCGTCGTCATTCTTCCCGATGCACAACATGACTTGCTTTGGCTGTAGGAATACATGCTGGACAAGTGGGGCCAAGCGTCTTGGCTGAAAGCAGAAGACGAGATTTTTGACAAGCTGGCAAAAATTGACGCTGGTCTTTTCAGCGGAACACCAGTCCAGGCACGGGCCTCGGTTGGCATTCTGGAATATCAGAACGTTTACACATCGCATCACAAGCTTGTTTACAGACGGGTATCCGCGGCAAATGGGTGTGTGATGACTGCGAAACCCTGATCCAGGCGCCGGTGCCGGCACAGATCATTGACAAGGGCATCTTCAACAGACACCGGCGGCACCGAGCCCAACAACTGCCGCGCTTTGAAAATATCCACCTGCAAATTGCCGCACCGACGCTGCACCGCATCGCCCTTGCCCAGCAAAGTTTGGGAGCCAATATAGCCGGCGCCGCCCATAACAAAAATCCATGCCTATCCGGTTGAAGTATTTTCCAATTCAGGTATGAGCCTGAAGCGAGGCCAATGTAGCCGCAATCGTCATACAGGCTGACCGGGTTGAAAGCGGCAGTGTAAACGGCGTCAATCTGCCTTTCTGCCTTATTGAATTTATTCTTAATAGGCCCCTGCCAGGGCCGCCGGCAGGCCCTCCGATCGTGCCATGTACTCATGCATGATCCTGCATTCAGACCGCACATCATCCGATCAAGACACTGCTTTTGAGCCCCGATCCTGCTTGCTGTTTGACCTCAATATCAAGCCCGCTTTTTGACCTCAGGCTTGTTGAACATGGCAAACAGTGCAGCCTTGGCCGCCTGCATTTCCTTGGCCGCTTGCAGGTCAGTTTTCTCGCGCGCTTGGGCCTCTAAATCTTTGAGCGTGATGCCTTTTTTGAACGTCACCAAACGCTTCTTGCTCAAGTCTGCCAGGCGCTCCAGAGGAGTCTTCACGTCAGCGTTTTTGTAGACCTTTTTGATCTTGCCTTTGTCACTCACCACCTCGGTGGCGAACAGGCATGGCCGGTGCATATTGAGCCACGAATTGAAGGTGTTGGCGAAGAACTCGTTGATGGGTTTTGCATACTTTTGCGGGATGTGGCTGTAGCCCATGTGCTTCCTGACCACGCTGTTGTTTTTACTCTCAGCCAGAGCGTTATCGTTGCTTTGACGCGAGCGTGATTTGGTCTGCTCGATGTTCAATTTGTTGAGCAGTTCTGCCACTTTTTTGTTGATGTACTCAGAGCCGTTATCAGAGTGGAATCCCTTGATCACAAATGGGAACTGGCTCAGGATAAAGATCAGCACGGGCAGTAAAAATGCCTCGCTAATGCCCTCTACGCAGGCTTCAATTTGCCACTGGCTGATCGCATCCACACAGGTGATGTGATAGACCCCTTTGATGCCGTCGAGGTCACCCTGATGCACGCTGTCGATGCGCACCCAGCCAGCGCGCCCGTTGGGGCGTGGGGCCTTGCGTAGGCCGATTGGGTTGCATACCGGGTGGGTCTTGGTCAGGGTCACGCGTAGGGCTTGGTAACCACTGCTTTTGCGCAGGTTGTACAGGTGCGATACCGACAGGTTTGCCAGGCGCTCATAGCGCTGGTCGCAGTAGATGTTGAAGGCACGTTTAAAGAGGTGCACGATGGCCGGACCACAAACATCTTCATTGGCTTTGTCCATCTCCACGAGCAGTTCAACATCGCTGGCGGTGTACTTGCGGGCGAAGGGGGCTGCCGGGGCGCAGTAGCGTTTGACCAGGGGGACTTCGGCCAGACGGTTCTCATGCCAACGTGCTACCAGCCGCTTTGTCTGAGCGCGGCTGTAGCCACTGGTGTGCTGCAGGTAGGCCAGTACTACGCCTCGTTCGTGTTTGTTGCGATGGAAGTAGTCAAAGCGTTTGAGTACGCGGCTGATGTGCCCATATCGCTCGTCAATGCCAGTGGCTGCATTGGCTGCGCCGCTGAAGCTCACGCTGGGGGTTGCTGCTAGAAATTCTTCGAGTTGCGCAATCGTGCGCAGCTTGGATTCGTTCATGTTGATCACCATTCCTGGATGATCAACCTGCTGGCGATTTTGTGGATTACCGACCCCGCTTTGGGCTCATTCCTGGCTGGAAATACGCAGGCCGTTCAGGCTCACACCTCATTGGACAGGGCTGTTGATTGCCAAGACTATGGTTTTGCGCTAAGTTCGGGCAATAGATCCCCGAGGTTTCCCTACGACACTCCGCGAATTTCAAAAGGTATTCCCAGATGACGAGGCCTGCGCAAAATATCTGGAACACCTACGGTGGCCACAAGGATTTTCAT
>Ga0210015_1000396_pt1 | contig 45799 bp, 46 predicted proteins | sample CryGeymeta201522_FD_185471 | JGI IMG/M metagenome (GOLD analysis project Ga0210015, IMG submission 185471) | Groundwater microbial communities from Crystal Geyser aquifers in Utah, USA - Crystal Geyser metaG 2015-22 (SPAdes) (version 2) | ecosystem: Environmental > Aquatic > Deep subsurface >...
AGATAGTGGAAGATGAAGATGGAAATAAACATCTCATTACCCACGAGTCTCCTAAGAGATCTTATGCTCCGAACACGGTAGTGCTTTGGCACCGAAAGGAGGTGAAAAAATGAAGGTCGAAATCGGAAAAGAAAAGGAGAATGGGACAAAGTATACCGCCTCATCGGTTACTGAAGTAGGGGTTGTCACCGAGAAATTCGATTCCTGGCGCGGTTTAAGGAGTTATTTGAAAGAAGTGAGAAAGCAGGCGTGGGAATCCGGTCAATCCTTCGAACTCGTCCGGAAAAACTGAGGAGGTGAGAGAAATGGAAAAGGGATTCAGGCAAATGTTAGCCGAAAGGCAGGAAAAGGTTAGCTCCCTTGTTTGCGTCGGGCTCGATCCCTTGGAGGAAAAGATTCCCGAATGTATCATAGGAGGGTCTCCTTGGAGCAGAGTAGCTTTTCATATGAATAAGATCGTTGACGCAACGGCCGATTATGCTTGCATGTACAAGCCGCAGAAGGCCCATTATGAAGCTATTCCCGATGGCCAAAGTGCCTTACAATCAATTATAAATCACATCCATAACAAGTACCCTGATATTCCCGTGTTTCTCGATTGCAAACGAGGCGATATTGACCGGACGCAGAGGCAATACCGCATTGCCCATTTTGAGATAGACGGGGTTGACGGTATGGACTTCAATCCGTATATGGGCAAAGATTGTATGGAGCAATTGGTTGACAAAGAGCATCTTGGGAGAGCTATAGTTGGCCTCTGCTATACCAGTAATCCATCAGCCAGACAAACCCAAGATGTAAAACTGGCCGATGGCAGATTCTACTGGGAGTTTATGGCCGAAACTATATTGAGGTGGGCGGAAGAACTGGGCGTTGTCGAGAATGCCGGATTGGTGATGGCAGCAGCTTACGAAGTCAAAAAGGGTAGTGGTGAGATTTTTTCCTGGCATCTATCACGTTGCCGCGAAATTGTCGGTGATAAACTCTGGCTTCTGATTCCCGGGATCGGGACGCAGGGAGGGTTTGTTAAAGAAACAGTCAAGGCCTCTTTTGTAGGTTTTGGCTCAATCGTGATAAGCTCTTCATCGGCAATAATATTTGCCAGCTCCGGTCTTAATTTTGCCGAGGCTGCGCGTCGAGAGACAATAAAACTTCGGGATCTGATTAACCAGTACCGTTAGGAGACAACGGGATGAAGCGAAAGATATGTCGAACGCGGGCGCGCTCGCTTCGACGAGCGCGCCGCAACAAAACCCCAAGGAGGTGAAAAAAGATATTTCAAGTGGTGAGAAGGAAGACATCTCACCACTTTTATTTTTGTATCAAGTTTGACTTTTATTTTAATTCTTTTATAGTAATTAAGGAGGGCGAGCACATTTTGGTAAAGCCCTTTTTAAATAAGTCAATTCTAACAAGGAGGTGAGAGAGATGAAAGCAGTAGAGGAAGAGGTTGCATTGATTCTCTTGAGGAATAAGATATTAAGCTTCTATGCTGACAAGCCTTTTGTTTTTCAGTCAGGGATGATAGTCCCGATTTATTGTGATAATAGGGAGTTGCTCTTTCTTCCGGAGGTGAGGAATAGAATAGTCAATATTCAGGCAGAGACTATTAAGCAGATGTGGCCCGAAATAAATGTTATTGCTGGGGTTGCCACGGCTGGTATCCCTTGGGGCGCTCTTGTCGCTGGTCGACTGGACCTTCCTTTTATCTATGTACGTAAGGAAAGGAAGAATCATGGCAGAGAAAAAAGGATAGAGGGTCGTCTACCAACGAAGGAGCAAAACATCGGATTAATAGAGGATTTAATAAGCACTGGCGAAAGCTTCATTAGCGCAGCCTTGGCTATAAGAGAAGAGGTAGGGGCTGAGGTTAAAGGAGGAGCCATCTTTACCTACGAATTACCAGAAGCTCAGGAAGGCTTCGCTAGAGAAGGGCTCGAGGTGGTCTCACTCAGTAACATTACCGTCATTTTGAGAGTAGCTCTCAGAGAAGGTTTCCTGACAGAAGAGAGGGTAAGGATTATTGAGCAGTGGAGAGATGATCCTTGGAACTGGGGAGAGAAAATGGGATTTAGTCGTAAGCACTAATCTCAAAGCAAAAAGTGCGGTGGCCTGACGGAGTTTAACTCTAGTGGGCCACCTTTTATTTTAATTTTATAAATGGTTGATTTTTAAAATATATCTGCTAAAATGCAAAATCAAAAATAGTTCTCCAAAAGTGAATACTCGGTTAATGAGGAGGTGAACCAATGAAGGACACTTGGGGTTTTGTAATAGATATTACTTATAAGTGTTTTCATCGTTGCCGGCATTGTTGCGTTAAAAGTTCTCCAGATGGGCCTTCAATGCCCTGGGAGAGAATCAAAGATTTATTGGGACAGATAAATGCTTGGGGAAGGCCTTATGGTTTAGATCTGACTGGCGGTGATATTTTTAGGTATGCTGACCAAGGGAAGTGCCTGGGAGATATTTTGGGAGAGGCAATGAGTTTACCAGGAGCTAAAGAATATTGGCGAGGTCTTAAGCTAGCTTTTGCGCCTTTTGGGCCAAAAGATTATAGTAGCCCCACGCCAATTGAAATCTTAGAATTTCTAGCTTCCCTGATAGACCTCGGATTTTGTCGCCTGACTACCAGTTACGCTCTCTATTCAGAAGATAACATTGACAAGCGGCTTTCGTATACCCTATCTCAGCTTTTTAAATTTGCTGGCCAAATTGCCATAGTAGTTACAATAGACAGAAATAACGACCACGAGACTGGTCGTCGTCTCCGCCAGACACTGAAACGGGCAGGTTTTTTGCCTGACCAAGATTTCCGCAGTTTAGCCCAGATAGGCATTTTTGGACCGGACCTACACTTTCTTAACGACGATATAAAAATCATTGAGATTGCGGTTAATCCCACCCTGGCGGCTGGCCGGGCAAAGAGTTGGGAGCATCTTTATAAATGGTCTGGTAAGGATGAATGTCCGAGAAAAAAGCCAGAACAGAAAGAAACTCCGAGAGAGAAAGAAGCTCCGAGTAAGTTGGCCTACATCACCTTAAAAGGAAATGTTCTTCCTTGTTATAGCACTTTTCCTGAACTTTCTCCTTTAGGAAATGTCTGGCAAGAGTCGTTAGTCAAGGTTCTATCTCGCTGGGATGATTATACAGAACAGCTGGAAAGGCACTTTCAATTGAATTACTCGCCACGCGTTGGAATAGATTTATGTACTTGGTGTGCCAAAACCTTTCAGTTCAAGCCTTGAAGCAAAAACAATATAACAGCCCGACTGGGTTTATCCCGGCGGGCTGTTTTTAATTAATTTTCGAGTTATCCACACTTGCCCCGTTAGAAGTTCGTTATTCTGGCAATTAGCCTTAATTATGCTTGTGGTTTTCCACAGAAGGGACTTCTAACGGGGCTTGATTTTAAGTTAATTTTGAGGTAAAATGAATTAATAAATATGGCAAAAATTCACCCCCACACCAAAAAAATACACCCTGGAAAACGTGCAAAGCGCAGGGCTTCTTATGGTGTGGGGGTTAATCTAAAAACACTTAAAAATAGGGCTCGGAAGGAGATAAAAAAGACAGATAATTTAAAGGAATTAAATGAAGTTTTTAAAAAATATTTAGGGAAGCGAGGAGAGCTTACCCGGATTTTTAGGTCTCTGGAAAAGTTACCAAAAGCAAAGAGAATCAGGATTGGCAAAAAAGTTAATGAGCTCAAAAATTTTTTGGGAATAAAATTTGACCAAAAAGCCGAGGTTATTAAAGAAAAAACCCAAAGAAAGCTTGAAGAAAAAGAATGGATTGATATTACTGCTCCCGGGCAAAAGATTTCCCCAGGCCATTTGCACCCACTGACTCAAGTCCAAAGAAAAGTTGAAGAAATTTTTCAATCAATGGGATTTTCAGTTGTTGAGGGTCCGGAAATTGAAACTGAATGGTATAATTTCGATGCCTTAAATATTCCAAAAGATCATCCAGCCAGAGATCTTTGGGATACCCTCTATTTAAAAATCCAAAATCCAAAATCCAAAATCCAAAATCTATTATTACGAACTCATACTACTCCGGTGGATGTAAGATATATGGAAAAGAATAACCCTCCCTTAAGGATTATTATTCCTGGCCGAGTCTTCCGCCACGAAGCTACCGATGCTTCTCACGAAAGTAATTTTTATCAGATAGACGGCTTAATGGTAGGGAATAACATTTCAGCAGCCAACTTCAAAGCAATAATTCAAGAATTTTTTCAGAGATTCTTTGAAAAACCAGTTGAAATTAGAATGAGGCCAGGATATTTTCCTTTTGTTGAGCCAGGTTTTGAAGTGGATATGACTTGTCTGGTTTGTGAGGGAAAGGGTTGCTCTGCCTGTTCTCAGACTGGCTGGATGGAAATGATGGGAGCCGGTATGGTTCATCCTAATGTTTTTAAAGCTGCTGGTCTGACTCCCCACCAGTATACTGGTGGGGGGTGGCAAGGTTTTGCCTTTGGCATGGGCATGGACCGTTTAGCGATGATGAAATACAAAATCAACGACATCAGACTATTTTACAGCGGAGATTTAAGATTCTTGGTTCAATTTTAATATGTTATTCTCTTACAATTGGTTACAATCTTTTTTTAAGAAAAAGTTACCTAAGCCAGAAAAATTGGCAGAGATTTTAGCCTTGCACTCATTTGAAGTGGAGGAGGTGAAAAGAGTGAGGAAGGATTGGGCCTTAGATATCGATGTTTTACCGAATCGAGCACCGGATTGTTTTTCCCACCTCGGCATTACTCGGGAAATCTCAGCAATTTTAAATTATAAATTGGGAATCGGAGAATGGAAATTAACGGAGGATAAAAATTTAAAAGCCAAAGATTTTGTTAGTGTCGAGGTCAAACCTCGACAGGCTTGTCCGAGATATACTGCCAGGGTGATTACCGATGTTAAAGTTGGACCTTCCCCGAAGTGGATACGAGATAGATTAGAAGTTTGCGGCCTACGTCCAATAAATAATGTCGTTGATATCGCAAATTATGTAATGTTAGAAACCGGTCAACCCCTCCATGCCTTCGATAGTGAGAAACTCGAAGGTCAAAAAATTATCATCAGATTTGCCAAGGAACGTGAAAAGATAGTTACTTTAGACGAGGAAAAATATGATTTGGATGAGGATATTCTGGTCATTGCCGATGAGAAATCGCCAGTAGCAATTGCTGGAATTAAAGGAGGAAAGCTCCCGGAGATTGATAATAAGACAAAAATTGTTGTCTTAGAATCAGCCAATTTTAACCCTAAAGTTATCCGTAAGGGCTCAAAAACAATAGATTTAAAAACCGATGCTTCCTGGCGCTTCGAACACGGAATTGACCCAAATTTAACCGAAATTGGAATTAATCGAGCCGCTTTCTTAATTCAAAAAATTGCTAAGGGTAATGTGGCTAAAGGTTTAATTGATTTTTATCCCAAAAAAGTTTTACCAAAAAGAATTAGATTGGATTTTGATTATGTAAAAAGCTTGCTTGGGAGAGAAATTCCTAAAAAAGAAATAATCAATATTTTGAAAAGGCTAGATTTCAAAATTACAGGGGTCAGACCCCTGCAAATTGAGGTCGAGGTACCGACCTTTAGGTTGGATATTTCCATACCTGAGGATTTAATTGAAGAGATTGGCAGAATTTATGGTTATCAAAGAATTAAAGCCACCTTTCCAACCGTTTCCCTGATTCCGCCAAAAAGAAATTTAGATATTTTCTGGGAAAATGTGATAAAAAATATTTTGAAGGAAGCTGGACTTACCGAAGTTTATAATTACTCCTTTGTTTCTCCTGAGCAATTTTCAATTTTCAATTCCCAATTTTCAAAAGTAGTCGATGAACTTCGTTCATCTTCACGCTTCGCTAATGCTCGCGTAATCGAAGTAGAAAACCCAATTAGTGAAGAGCAGAAATATTTAAGACCGAGTTTAATTCCAAATTTATTGAAGAACGTTCAGAAAAATCAGAAAAATTTCAGAGAAATTAGGATTTTTGAATTAGGAAAAATTTTTCAAGCGCCGAGAACTGAAAAAAGAATGTTAACCGGATTGATTACCGGTGATGCATTTTATCAAATGAAAGGGGTGATAGATTCACTTTTGCAAAAAATTGGGATTAGCAATATTTGGTATGACGAATTTGAAGCTACGCCCGAGGACTCCAACCCACCCGCCACCCTCCCGTCCAAAGGACGGGCCCCATCGAAAATTTCCATCTGGCACCCAAAAATTTGTGCCGAAATTAAAGTTGACCACGAGGAAATCGGATTTTTAGGAGAGATTTCTCAAAAGATTCTTGGAGATCTCGAGATTGAAGGTAAACTAGTCGTCTTCGATATCGATTTCGAAAAATTACAAAGATTAAGTTCAGAGGAGACAATTTATCAGCCAATTTCTCGTTACCCAGCGGCAGTCAGAGATATTGCCGTTTTAGTGCCGCCAGAGGTTAGGGTGGAAGAGGTTTTGAATAAAATTGAAACTGCTGCTGGTATTTTAGTTAGAGATGTTGACCTTTTCGATATTTACGAAGGCGAAGAGTTGCCTGAAGGAAAAAAGAATTTAGCTTTTCATATAATTTATCAAGCCAAAGACCGAACTCTATCTTCAAAAGAAATTGATGAAATTCAAGATAAAATAATTAAAGCTCTGGAAGAAGAACTAGAGTGGGAAGTCAGAAAATAATATGCTACCTAAATCTAAAAAAACTAAAAAGGAATCAACCTATGAAGCGAAGGATATCTATGTCCTGCAAGGTCTTGAGCCGGTTAGGAGAAGACCGGCAATGTATATTGGGACTACCGGCCCCGAGGGAGTATTTCATTTAATCCGAGAAGTGGTAGGAAATTCGATTGATGAAGCAATAATGGGTTATTGCAACAAAATAGAAGTTTATCTTTTGCCGGGAAACAAGGTTAAGGTGGTAGATAATGGCCGAGGAATTCCGGTAGAAAGACATCCCCAGACCAAGAAATCGGCTTTGGAAACAGTGATGACGACATTGCATGCCGGAGCGAAATTTGGAGGGAAGGTCTATGCTTCGACCGGAGGCTTGCACGGGGTTGGAGTATCAGCAGTTTGTGCTTTATCAAAATTTATGGAAGTTGAAGTTTGCCGGGATGGAATTAAATATTTTCAGGAATATCAAAGAGGGAAGGCAAATAAAAAAGTAAAGAAAATTGGCAAATGCAGAGAATCCGGGACGACAGTAATATTTGAGCCAGATGAAGAGATTTTTAAGGAAATAAAATTTGATCAAAAAAAGATCTTAAACTATCTCAGACAGCAATCCTACCTGAATAAAGGCGTAAAGATTACTTTTTTAGATTTAAGAACTCCTGGCCAACCCCCTTATACCTTTTACTTTGAAGGAGGCCTTCTTTCTTACATTAAATATTTAACTAGGGGTCAAAGTCCCCGTCATCCAAATATTTTTTATGGCTCAGGAGAAAAAGATGGCGTATTAGTTGAAACTGCTCTTAAATACACCGAAGAATACGAATGCTATGAAGAAAGCTTCGCTAACAATATTCATACCGAAGAAGGTGGTATGCACTTAACTGGTTTTAGAACAGCTTTGACTCGAGGCTTTAATGATTATGCTAGAAAAAATGGTTTTTTAAAGGAATCAGATGAAAATTTGACTGGAGAAGATATGCGAGAAGGATTAACGGGAGTGGTTTCTGTTAAAATAAAAGAACCCCAATTTGAGGGACAGACAAAAGCTAAATTGGGAAATCCCGAAGCTAAAGCGGCAGTAGAGCAAGTTATTTCGGAAACCTTAGCTGATTTCCTAGAAAGAAATCCCCAAGATGCCAGGGCTATTATTGAAAATTGTGTTTTAGCTCAAAAAGCCAGAAAAGCCGCTAAGGTAGCCAAAGAAACGGTTTTAAGAAGGGGAATTTTAGAAGGTTTAGCCTTACCAGGGAAGTTAGCCGATTGTGCTTCCAGAAAACCAGAGGAATCAGAGCTTTACATTGTCGAAGGAGAATCAGCCGGAGGAAGTTCTCGCCAAGCCCGCGACCGTCATTTTCAAGCCATCTTGCCCTTGCGGGGGAAAATCTTAAACGTTGAGAGAGCAAGGCTTGATAAAATCTTAGCTTCAAAAGAAATAAAAGCCTTAATTATTGCTTTAGGTACCGCCATTGCCGAAGATTTTAATATTGAAAAAACCAGATATCACAGAATAATTTTAATGTCCGATAGCGATGTCGATGGCCAACATATTCGAACTCTACTTTTAACCTTCTTTTATCGCTATTTTAAGCCTCTAATTGAAAGAGGATATTTATATATTGCTCAGTCACCACTTTATAAAATTCAATCTGGCAAAGAAATTAAGTATGCCTATACTGAGGATCAAAAAGCTGAGGTTTTAAAATCAATGAAAAAAACTTCGGGTCCCTCTATTCAACGCTATAAGGGTTTGGGAGAAATGAATCCGGAAGAGTTGTGGTCGACAACGATGAATCCCGAAAACCGGGTCTTATTACAAGTCACCATTGAAAATGCCAAAGAAGCGGATAGAATTTTTGATATTTTAATGGGGGATGAAGTTTTGCCCCGCAAAAAATTTATCCAGACATATGCTAAAAAAGTGAAGAACTTAGATATTTAAATTATGCCCCGTAATACAACTTCCAGTAGGTGCGTTCCAAACAAACGCCGGGGTATAACTTCTATGGATGTAAATATAAAATTATTCATATTAAATAACCACAAACAGGGCAAAACGCACCTAACGGCGTTTGGCTCTGGAAGTTGATATACGGGGTATGCTTAATAAAATCGTTACTTTTCTAAAAGAAGTGAGATTGGAAATGAAAAAGGTCAACTGGCCAACCAGACAAGAGACAATAAGATATACCCTAATTGTCATTGGGGTTTCGGTAGCCGTAGCCATTTTTCTAGGAGCACTGGATTTTATATTCACTACATTGTTAAATAAATTTATATTATAAAACATGCCCAAACAACAATTACCACAAGAAAAAAATTGGTATGTTATTCACACTTATTCTGGCTATGAAGATGCGGTAGCTAAAGCCCTAAAACAAAGGGTGGAATCTTTGGGTATGGAAGATAAAATTTTTAATGTCATTGTCCCAAAAGAAAAAAAGATTAAAATAAAAGATGGTAAAAGGAAAGTGGTTGAAGAGAAGATTTATCCTGGTTATGTTTTGGTGGAAATGATTGTGACCGATGATTCCTGGTATGTGGTAAGAAATACGCCAAATGTTACTGGTTTTGTGGGAGCAGGGACCACTCCCGTCCCAGTTTCAAACAAAGAAATCGATAATTTAATAAAAAGAATGGGAGTAAAGGAACCCCAATATAAAATTGAGGTTAGGGTTGGAGATTTGGTAAAAATTACCGACGGCCCCTTTAAGGACTTCGATGGGAAAGTTTCTGAAATCGATGAAGAACGTGGAAAAGTGAAGGTCTTCATAAACATGTTCGGTAGGGACACTCCGGTTGAATTGGATTCGCTTCAAATTAAAAAACTATGAAGAAAATTAAGGCAATTGTTAAATTACAAATTCCAGCTGGTCAGGCTACTCCCGCTCCGCCAGTTGGGCCGGCTTTAGCCCCTCACGGTTTAAATATTGGTGAGTTTTGCCAAAAATTTAATGAAATCACTCAATCGCAGCAAGGTTTTACCATTCCAGTGGAAATTACTATTTACGGAGATAGAACTTACGAATTTAAATTAAAACAACCCCCAGCCTCTGAGCTTTTAAAAAAGGCGGCCGGAATTGAAAAAGGTTCTGGCGAGCCCCAAAAAACAAAAGTTGGGAAAATTACCAAAGCCCAATTGAGAGAGATTGCCGAAAGGAAAATGGCAGATTTAAATGCCGAAAATATTACAGCAGCAATGAAAATCATCGAAGGCACTGCTAAACAAATGGGAATTACTATTGAATAAGGTTATAATGTAATAAATAACACATAGATGTATTAGCACTATGATACTTTCTGACCGCGATATAAAAAAATATCTTAAAATAGGGAAAATTAAGATAAAACCCAAGCCCATTTTTAAAGAACAGTTAGGGCCCTGCTCCATTGATTTACATTTGGGCAATGTTTTCAAAACTTTTAAATCTGTCCCTTATCCTTACTTAGATATTAAAAGAAAGATTGATTTCGAGGAGGTTATGGAAGAAGTGATAATCAGAGATGGCGATCCATTTATTTTACAACCCAAAAGTTTTGTTTTAACTGCCACGAAAGAGGAATTCTCTATTGACGATGATTTAATGGCCCGGCTTGACGGGAGAAGTTCCTTGGGCAGATTGGGAATAGTTGTTCATTTGACTGCTGCCAGATTTGATCCCGGCTGGCAAGGAAAGGCAGTAATGGAACTGGGGAATATGGGAATAATGCCGGTTGTTTTATATGCCGGGGTGACAAGAATTTGTGCTTTGACTTTTGAAACTCTTTCCAGCCCAGCCGAAACCCCTTATTTAAAACAAAAAGATCACAAATACGCTAAACCAAAATCGCCCCAGGCAAGTAAAATAAACCGAGAAATTAAAAAACGAAAATGATCCTTTCCTGGAAATGAAACCACTTTTAACTCGCAATTTAAAGGTAAAATTTTTAGGAATTACTCCTGTCTTAAGCGATAAAACAGGAGTTTTAAATCCCCAAGAAATTGTAGCCTTCTCGGCCCTTTTAACTTTTAAAGGAAAAGCAGTTCAAGCTTTGTTAAGAGAAACAGTAGAGAAAGGACAAAATGTTAATGAAAAAATTAAAAACATTTTAAGAAGATCTTCTTTAAAGGGTCATGCCTCCCTTTCAACCACCCCTACCCTCTGTTTTTCTTATGAAGCAAGTAAATTTTTAGATTCCGGATTAACCGGCATGATTTTTGCCTCAGCTTTAATGGCTTCGGGTAGGCGGACTGATACTAAAATTACTGATATTGTTTATCCAACAACAATTTTTAAAAATAAAAAAGCCCAGAAAATTTATAAAGAAGTTTCGGAGAAAAACATTAATTCTGTTAATTGGCTTCTCTCTAACGGCGTTCAGAAAGATGAAGCAAGTAAAATGCTTCAGTATGGAATTTATGGCACCGGTATCATTCAATTCCCGGTTGAATCCATTATTTCCCTAAAAAGAGAATACGAGGCCGAAAAAGATTGGATGCCCGAAGAAATTGGTTTTTTAATAAATAAAATAGAAAAAGAATTAAAAAAACTAGGTATTGACCTGCTATATATGACAAGATTGGTTGCGCCCAGAAATACCTATCCTTACCCTCATATCTTTAGAGATCCGAAAAAGTCAAATTTGATACGCGATTTAAGGAAAAACCGAAAGATGAAAGATGTTTTTCAAATTATCTCTAGTGATTTTATTGTCAGTCCAGAGCTAAAAAAGAGATTAACCAAGCTAAGGGAAGAGATTAATAGGGTTGTAAAAAATAAAGATACGCTAAAAAAGAATTGGTTGAAGCTAATTTCAATGCGCCAGCAAATTGCTCGCGATTATGGTTTAGCTGCTAACATTAAAATCTTATCCTCGGTCGCTTGGCGGGTTTGGGGCGATAAAAAAAGGCATCGGACAGTTCCGATGATTGTTGAATCGGTTTATTATTGTATAGAAAGAGCAAGTACGGTTTTTAGAAAATATCGGAAACAAATAAAAAATAAAAAATTAACTCCAAAAATATTAAATGAAATAGATTCAATTTTTTCTATTCCACCAACGGTACGCGGTAAGGGAGAATTCTTATATAAGTATTTAGAAAGAGCTCTCGATTCTTTGGAAACTTATTATAAATTAATAAATCTTGGAGTAAAAGAACCAGACGCTTTATTTATTGTACCTAGAGGGTTAAAGCTAGATGTGCTCCAAGATTATAATTTTTATAATTTAATTGCCGGTTATTATCCCTTGAGAATTTGTTCTACAGCTGAGGAGGAACTACGCCGTTTGAGCATTAAAGAGGTGGCAGCAATAAAAAAACTTCTACATCAGAAAGGATTGGGTTGGTTAGCAGAACATTTAGTTCCCAAATGCCACGTCGTTGGTTTTTGCTTAGAAGAGAAAACTTGTCCGATGATTAAATCTTTGATACCAAACTATGACGAGAAATTTCATCAGGAAATGAAACAAGATTTAGAAAATAAATTCCAGGAAAATCTAAAAAATTTAGGGAAATAGTATGGTTCTGGGTGCGAAAAAACTTTTAGAATTAGTTAAAAAAGAAAGATTAGTTGAAAATCTTTCGGAAAGAGAATTGAAAAATCCGGAAGGAGCTGGTTTTGATATCAGGGTAGGGGAGTTGTATGAATTGAGAGGAAAAGGATTTTTGGGAATTAAGGAAAGAGAGACGCCGAAAGTTAAACTGATTGCAAAATTTGATAAGAAAAAAACAAAGACTACAACCCCCCCACCACCCACGGTTTTCCTTCAGCCGAGAACTTATTATTTAATGAAAACTGTTGAAAAGTTGAATCTGCCAGAAAATCTTTTAGCTCTCTTTACTCCTCGCTCTACTCTTTATCGTTCAGGTGTTTATATCTTTGGCGGCCAAACTGCGCCGGGTTACAAAGGAGAATTAACCACTGGAATTTACAATTTTCGAGATGAAAAATTTGAATTAGAAATGGGAGCCAGGGTAATCCACATCATGTTTTTTGAAGTTAAAGGCAAATCAAGTCTCTACCGCGGTCAGTGGCAAGGCGGCCGAATCACCACCAAGAAAAAAGAAAAACAAATATGATCACGAATCCTTATCCGGGAAAATTCATTGTTTTTGAGGGATTAGATGGGTCGGGGACGACAACTCAGGCTAATCTTTTATTTAAATATTTGAAGAAACAGGGGAAGAAAGTTTATTTAACTGGTGAGCCGACTCGTTCCCTGATCGGTGGCTTAATTGAGGGTCAGATTTCCGGTGATTGGAAAAGCACGCCCGAATGCCTTCAGCTTTTGTTTACTGCTGATAGAGCTCATCATTTAGAAAAAGGAATAATCCCTTTACTTAAAAAAGGAATAACTGTAATTTGTATTCGATATATCCTTTCGACTTTGGCTTATGGCAATTTAGATATTAAAGATGAAAAATGGTTGATGACAATTAATAAAAAATTTATTTGGCCCGATATTACTTTTCTCTTAAAGGTCTCTCCCAAGATTTGTATCCAAAGAATAAAAAAAGAGAGATTTCACAAAGAATTATTTGAAAAAGAAGAAAAATTAAAAGGTGTTTATAAAAACTATCTAAAATTTGCTAAAAAACCTGCCCCGTACCGAACCGGAGGTTCTGGTGCGGGGTTCAAAAATATTCATATTATTAATGGGGAAAAACCGATTAAGGAGGTTTTCGGAGAAATTAAATCAAAATTATGAATATCGCAAAAATTATTGATCACACGAATATAAAGCTTACTGCTACGGCAAAAGATATTATTAAAACTTGTCAAGAAGCAAAAACCTATGGCTTTCGGGGAGTTTGCGTTAGGCCAGAATGGGTAAAATTAGTTAAAAATGAATTAAAAGGCGCTAATATAAAAACAATTGTTTTAATTGATCCGCCGATAGGCGATAGCTCGCATAAAAGAAGAATTCAAATTTGTGAAATCGCAAAGAGAGATGGAACCGATGAATTGGATGTGGTAATTTCAATTCCGGATGTAAAACACGAAAGATGGAGGAAAGTTTTAAAAGATTTAAAAGAAATTTCTAAAATTTTACCAACAAAAGTGATTATTGGTTCTGGTTATTTGACTGATGAGGAAATAGAAAAAGCTTCTGAGATTGTTAAAAAAGCCGGTGCTATTTGTGTGAAGACTGCTACTGAAAAAGACCCCTTAGAACATCGGGAATTGAAGGAAAAATTTTATCATTTAAAGATTATGCGAAAAGCAGCCCCTGGACTTTTAATCAAAGCTTCTGGAAATGTTAAGACCTTAAAAGATGTCAAAGAAGCAATAAAAGCCGGCGCCAATATTATCGGCACAAGTTCAGGAGTGGAAATCGTGAAGGAAACATGAATTATCAACCAACAATTGGCCTGGAAGTGCATGTAGAATTAAAGACAAAATCGAAAATGTTTTGCGATTGTTTGAATGATCCTAATGAAAGACACCCGAACGTTAATATCTGCCCGATTTGTACTGCGCAACCGGGAAGTCTCCCTGTTATCAATAAAGAAGCGGTGAGAAAAACAATAAAAACAGGTCTGGCTTTAAATTGCCAAATTCCTGAATATTCAAAATTTGATAGAAAGAATTATTTTTACCCCGATTTACCAAAAGGTTATCAAATTTCTCAGTTGTATCAACCTCTTTGTAGGGAGGGATTTTTGGAAATCGATGGAAAAAAAATTCGGATTCGAGAAGTTCATTTAGAAGAAGATACTGGAAGATTAATTCATGAGAAAGATTATTCTTTAGTTGATTTTAATCGGGCCGGAATTCCTCTGATGGAATTAGCTACAGAACCTGATATTACTTCCGCCAAAGAAGCCAGAAAATTTGCTGAGGAATTACAGTTGATTTTGAGATATCTTGATGTTTCTGAGGCAGATATGGAAAAGGGAGAATTCAGGGTTGAAGCGAATATTTCGCTTAGACTACAAACGACGGATAAGCTTGGGACAAAAGTTGAGATTAAGAATTTGAATTCTTTTCGGGCGGTGGAGAAAGCTCTCGATTATGAAATTGAACGTCAAACAAAAGTTTTAAAAGCCGGCAAAAAAATTATTCAGGAAACGCGGGGTTGGCTCGATGAAATTACCGCTTCATCTCGCCGCGTCGCTGGCGCTCGCGTGGATGATGTAAAAGGAGTAACAGTAAGTCAGAGGGAAAAAGAAGAAGCCCATGATTATAGATATTTCCCTGAGCCAGATTTACCACCGCTCCACAATACAAAAGAGTTCGTCAATAAAATTAGAGCTGAAATACCTGAACTTTCCCGGCAGAGAAGAGAGAGATTAGCTAAAGAGTATAAATTAGATAAAAAAAGTATTGAGGTTTTCGTCCAAAATAAAGATTTTGGAGAATATTTTGAAAAAGTGATAAGTGAGCTACCTCCCAAAATTCCAAAAAATCAACTCCCGAGGTTGATTAAATTAGCCACGAATTATTTAATTACCGATTTACAGGGATTATTAAAAGGAGCTTCGGTGACAGGCGAGGATTTCTTAATAACCGCTGAGAATTTCGCGGAGTTTATTACTCTAATTGAAGAAGGAAAAATTTCAAGTAAAATCGCCAAAATGGTGCTTTCAGAAATGTTTTCAACCGGAGCTGACCCTTCTCATATTATTGAAGAAAAAGGGCTATCGCAGATAACCGATGAAGCCGAAATTGAAAAAATCATCAAAGAAGTGATTTCTAAAAATCCAAAAGCAGTTGAAGATTTCAAAAAAGGAAAAGAAAACGCCTTTCAATATTTAATTGGTCAAATAATGGCAAAAACTCGTGGCAAAGCCAATCCTCAAATTGTTAAAGATATTTTGAGTAAAACCTTGACAAAAACCAAATAGGATAGTATAATAAGTTAATAAAATAGCACCTTTACAAAAAGGAGGGTGCGAAAGAAAGGAGGAGAAATGAATTCTGAAGTATGGGTTTTAGAACTTTCGGATAGAGAATTTTCTGCCACAACACCACTTTTAGAAAAGAAAAAAGCAGATAGAGTACTCAGATTTGCCGAAGCGTATTTAGTTGGAATAATTGGAATGGAGAGACTTAGTTCATCTTGGTGCGAGATTAAGGAAGCGGGCTCTTGGCAGACCGAGTTCCTTTTTAAATTTCCAGAACCACAACCTGGAGCGAGAAAGGCAATTGAATTTGCCTTAAATCAGGAGCTGAAGGAGGGAGAAATGACAGAAAGAACGAAAGTCTGGGAGATCTCTGATGGCGTTATTTTTGTGGCTCTTCGGCCACCGCTGGAGAAAGAAAAGCTAGAGAGAATCCAAACAGAGATTCTGGAATACGTTAAGAGAATAGACAGGTTCGCCTTAGCAGGGAAAATTAGTCAGAGGAAGGGAATTTCTTATTTCCGAATTACAACCCCCCATCCCTGGCCGGAGTTGAAAAAAGCCGTGGAGCTTGGCCTAGAAAAAGGCCTTAAGGAAGTAAGAAAGGAGGTGGAGGAAAATGACTGACGCAGAAGCCGAAATGGCTGTAAAAACTCATGCTTTGGTAGGAACAAGCAACGTGACAAGCAACGCAGGCTTCTGTCTTTATTCCGCCGGTTATTTACAAAGAAGAGTTAAGGAAAAAGGACAAAAAAAGCAGCAATTTCTCTTTAGAGACCGGTTTGGAGAGATAGAAGCAGCTCGTCCTGCTTCTGCATTCACTTTCATTAGGTAAATTCCTACCTATGCAAAAGGGGAGAAGACCGCTTCGCCAAGGGGATGCCCAAGGGAAGAGATCCAGTCTTCTCCCCTTACTTGTTTTTCAAAAACTTTTTAATTAATTTTTCGGCTTCTTTATAATTTTTAACCCAAATAATTCTTTTATCTCTTTTAAACCAGGTCATCTGCCTTTTGGCATAATTTCGAAGTTCTTTTAAAGAGTTTTCAATCATTTCTTTGTAATTTATTTTATTTTGCAAATATTGAGCTATTACTCGATAGTGAATTCCAAAATCCTCAATTTTTTTCCAAGAAAGTCCTGATTTTTTTAAATTTTTTACCTCTTTAATTAAACCTTGCCTTAACCATTTTAAAAATCTTTTTTCTATTATTTTTTTTAGTTCTTCTAGCGATTTTTTTATCCCAATTATTAAAACAGGATAGGGAAGAGGTTGTTTTTTGAAAGGAGGCACCGGCTTTTTTGTTTTCATTATAATTTCAATTGCCCTGACTAGTCTTCTTTTATTTTTCTTTTCAATAGTTTTAGCTCGTCGTGGGTCCAATTTTTTTAAAATTTTATAAAGCTCTTCAACAGGAAATTTGTTGAGGTTAGACCTCAACCGCCAGTCGGGTTTGACTTCAGGAATTATTATCCCATTAACTACTGCCTGAATATAAAAACCAGTCCCGCCACAAAGAATAGGAATTTTATTTTTTTTCTGAATTTTATTTATTGCTTTAAGAGCTAATTTTCGATATTGGGCAACCGTGAATCTTCTTTTTGGTGAAGCCACGTCTAAAAGATGGTGGGGGATACCCTTCATCTCTTTTTTGGTTACTTTTCCAGTTCCAATATCTAGGCTTTTATAGACCTGCCTCGAATCAGCAGAAACAATCTCGCCATTAAACTTTTTGGCTAATTTTATAGCCAACTCCGATTTCCCCGAAGCCGTCGGCCCCAGAATAGTTATTAGTTTATAGTTTATAGTTTTTAGTTTCTGATTCATTTATTTTTCAAAATAATGTCATTTAGTGTTTTCCAGCGCCTCTTTTTCTCTTTGAGGGGAACGTCGTCTTTCATTTGAAAGGCGGCGGTTCCGGAGCGGGGAGAATATTTGGCAACGTAGGCCCAATTAAATTTAATTTCCTTTAATAATTTTGCCGTATTCTGGAATTGCCTTTTGGTTTCTCCGGGAAAACCGACAATGACATCGGTTGATAATCTAATTTCCGGTATTTTCCCCCTTATTTTTTTCACTAAATTTTTATATTCTTTCGCGGTATAATTTCGGTTCATTCTCTTTAAAATTTTGTCATCGCCAGACTGGACGGGTAAATTAAGGTATTTTCCAAATTTCTCACACTTAGCTAAAATATCAATCAATTCTTCAGAAAAATTTTTAGGATGCGGTGAGGTAAAGAAAAACTTAAAATCCCCCGGAATATCATTTACCATTTTTAATAATTTTGCGAAATTAATGTTTCGCGTCTGTTTCGTGCTTGCCCCCACACCAAATCTTGGTGTGGGGGTGAATTTCGCGTCTGTTTCGCGTGGAACTCCGTAGGAGTTCACATTTTGTCCCAAAAGCCAGATTTCCTTAAAACCCTGTTTAATCGTATTTTTAGTCTCTTTTATAATTTCTTTATGGTTACGACAAATTAAAGGACCCCTAACAAAAGGGACCACGCAATAAGAACAAGCATTATTACAACCATTAGAAATTGGAATAAAAGCCACCGATTTATCTTGGTATTTCGGCTGATATTTCAACAAATCTTTAAACCTTAAAATCTGGTCAAATCCCTTAGCAAACTTCGGCCTATCTTTCTTTAAGATACAACCTGTCAGGATAGTTTTGAGCTTTGGATTTTGAGCTTTGAGTTTGGCAAAATTTTTGATTTTGCCGTAAACCCTATCAACTGCCGATTGTCTGACCGAGCACATATTAACCACAATCAAATTAGCTTCATTAATGTTTGAAGCTTCTTTATATCTTTTGCTTTCTAAAATGGTAGCAATTCTTTCTGAATCTGCCTTATTCATCTGGCAACCGTAAGTAATGATATAATAATTCATACTGCCTATTTTAAAATAAAAAAACGGCCCTTTCAAGGCCGTTTTTTTATGATTATCTCCTGAATTATTTTATTTTTCACCTGGTTCAACACACACGCCCCCATAATCAACTTCTACTCCGGCTAATTTAGCAAAACACTCATTTGAATAGGTTTTGCCATCTTTGCCACAAGCCGGATCCCACAAAGTAATACAAACACCTTCAACGGGTTTAGGTGTTTCTGGTTGAACAGGCAGAGGTTTTACTAGAATTTCTATCTCACCAGGAATAATGCACTTTGGCTGCAAAGGACAACCGGTTTCCGGATCCTTCTCAATGATTACTCTTCCTTCCTTACAAAAACCGAGAGCAGGCGGTGTCCAGAGGGGGCAATCAAGTTTTTCTAATTTTTCCTCGATTTTCTGGAAAATCTTTGTTTTTCCTTCTTCCAATCTTTCTTTTAATTCAAGAACCTTTGGCGTTTCCGGAACTTCTTTGATTTTCGCCTTCAAATTCTCCATAATTTCTAAATGCCTCTCGTTCTCTCCAGAAATTTTTTCCAGATATTCTCCAAATTTTTCTTGATCTTCGGGACTCATTTTTTCCAAATCTCCTTGCAGTCTCTTTAAAGCATTCTCTTCAGCTTGCTTTATTGCTTCTTTTGCTTCCTCAGGTACTTTCTCCTCTAAATTTTTCAAGACTTCCAAATTCTTGAACTCTTTAAATTGACTGCCCTTTTGTTCTTCCAGAATTTTATCTAATTTTTCAGTAATTTTTTCTTTTCTATCCTCAAGTTTTAGCATCACATCCTTAAATCTTTCCAGATGTTCTTCTCTGGCTTCTTCAATTTTCTCAAAAGCTTCAGGCGGAACCTGAGTTTCCAATTTTTGCAAGAGTTTTTGATGCAGGGTTTGCTGATGAATAAATTTATCCAGGAAACTCTCAACCTGGGGATTTTCTTTTGCCTTTTCTTTAATTTTTTCAACCTGATTTTTTATTTTTTCAACTTCCTGCTGATAATTTTCAGCTGCTTTTTTAATTTTTTCTGGATCCTGGGTTTTTTGAACTATTTTCTTTACTTCCATCAGTTTCTCATTGGCAAATTTCATTCTTAATTCTGCCTTTCTAATTGGATTAAAAGTTAGAACATTCTGAATTCCCCTTGCCCAATTTTTCAGAAAATAAAATGGATTATCCGGTAATAGCTTTGGCTCTGAAACTCCTAAATCTTCTGGCTGAATATCTTCGTCAAGATTAACTGCTTCTTCGGCAGTTATTATTGGCGAATATCCTCCACCAACACCAGTTGTTTCTTCAGCTGGCTGTGGTACTTCTTGAGCTAAAGCAATCAATCCTATGGCAAACACCAAAACAAAACTTAAAAGAAAAATTTTTAAACTGTTCATCTTTGTTGAATTATGAATTATGGCTCGACCTTTATTTTTTATTATCTATTTCTATTTTAACTTTTTCCAAAAATTTTTTCAACTTCATCTTTCCAATATCACCCTTCCCTCTTTCTCTTACCCTGACCGAATTTGTTTTCATTTCTTTGTCGCCAACCACTAAAAGATAGGGGATTTTCTGGATTTCGCCATCTCTGATTTTTTTCGAGACCGTTTCATTTTCTTCCTTCAATTGACAACGAAACCCGGCAACGTTGAGTTTCTCATTTATCTCTCTGGCATATTTTTCATGGCGGGCCCCAACCGGTATTACCCAGATTTGTTCTGGCGATAACCATAAAGGCAGAGCCCCAGCATAATTTTCGAGCAGCACTCCAATAAATCTCTCGATTGATCCCAAAATAGCACGGTGGACCATAATCGGCCTTTTTTTCTTTCCTTTTTGGTCAATATAATTCAAATTAAATTTTTCTGGCAAGTTAAAATCAACTTGGATGGTCGTACACTGCCAGGGCCTTCCCAGAGAATCTTTAATTTTTAAATTAACCGATGGTCCATAAAACGGTGCTTCTTTAGATTCGATTTGATAGGTAAGCCCAACCTGGTTTAAAGCATATTTTAGAGCATTAGACGCCTTCTCCCAGATTTTTAGGGTGCCTACATATTTTTCGGGCCTCGTAGTTAGGGTAATTTCAAATTCTTTAAAACCAAAAGTTTTAAGAATGATTTTGGCGAATTTCAAAAGAGAAATTAGTTCTTTAGAGAGGTCTTCTGGAGTACAAAATATGTGAGCATCGTCTTGAGTAAAACCCCTGACCCTGACTAAACCATGCAAAACTCCGGATTTTTCATATCGATAAACTGTTCCCAATTCAGCCAATCTAATTGGTAAATCTCTGTAACTTCTAATTTTTGAATTGTAAATTTTGATATGAAAAGGACAATTCATTGGCTTTAAATAATATTTTTCCTTTTCTATTTCAATTGGAGAGTACATATTTTCCTTATAAAAATCTAAATGGCCAGAAGTTTGAAATAAATCCTCCTTTCCAATATGAGGAGAATTAACTAATTGATAACCTGCTTTAAGAAGTTCTTCAGTGATAAAATTTTCGATAATTCTTCTTAATTGCGCTCCCTTGGGATGCCAAAGTGGGAGCCCAGCTCCTATTTCTTCATCAAAACTAAATAATTCTAATTTTTGGCCCAAAACTCGGTGGTCTCTTTTTTCCGCCTCGGCTTCTTTTTGAAGATAACTTTCTAATTCTTTTTTTGTCTTGAAAGCCACTCCATAAATTCTAGTTAGCATTGGATTTTTTTCTGAACCCCGCCAATAAGCCCCAGCAATTTTTGTTAGCTTGAAGGCATCAATTATCTCTTTTGCTTGCCCTGAATGTAATTGAAGGGTTGATTTAACATGCGGCCCAGCACATAAATCAACAAATTCGCCCGATTTATAAATCGTCAATTTTCTTCCCGGAAATTCCTTTATTAACTCCAATTTATAGGGCTGTTTATCGAATAACGTAATGAGGCTTCGCCTCATTACAGTTTCTTTTTTGAAGGAAATATTTTTTTTGATTAATTCCCTCATTTTCTCTTCGATTTTCGGTAAATCTTCAGGAGATATACTCCTTTTTAAGTCAAAATCGTAGTAGAAGCCGTTTTCGATCGCCGGTCCAATACCAAAGCAAGTTTCAGGATACAATTCCTGAACTGCCGCTGCCATTATATGAGCCAAAGAATGGCGAATAGTTTCAATTTTCATATTTTTTCAACAATTAAGGCAAAGATATTTTTTCCAAAAATATCTTTTTCAGATACTTCAAGGTTTAACCTTGAAGTATCTCTTCTATGTATTCGCAAATTATTTTGGGGATACCATCCCTCATGTCAACTCGACCCGAAACCAAGACAATTTTGTTTTCTTGAAAAGCTGAGGGACTTCTTTCAATTACCCCTGGAAAAACAACCACCTCGATTTTGTTGTTCAAATCTTCTAAATTCATAAAAAGCATGGGTTTACCGGTTCGGGTGATAATCTTTTTAATTTTCGAAATAATCCCGCCGATTTTGACCTGGTGATTAATTAAAGGGGCGCTGATTTTCGAAATAGACATTGCTTTTTTTTCTAAAATTTTTTGAAAATCTTGTAGAGGATGGCTTGTAACATAAAGCCCTAATAATTCTTTTTCCCAATTTAATTTCTCAGTTTTTGAGGCTGGGGTAGCTGGTGTCAATTTAAATTCAATATTTTGGGAAATACCGTCAAAAAGACCTCTTTGGCCCTCGGTTCTCACTCTCTGAGTTTCTCTCGCCGATTCTAATAATCTTTCCAAATTGAATAAAAGCTGATTTCTCTCCGCCAGTTTGTCAAAAACCCCGGCCTTAATTAAGCTTTCCAAAGATTTTTTATTTAAAACATTGGCACTGACCCGACTAATAAAGGCAGCAATTGACCGATAGGGACCGGCAGCCTTCCTTTCTTTAACAATTACCTCCACGACGTTAGTACCAACATTTTTAATAGCTGATAACCCAAAACGGATTTTCTCGGGTGGAACCACGGTAAAGTTTTCTAAACTCTCATTTATATCTGGCGGCAAAACTTCAATCCCCATTTTTTTACATTCTTCAATTAAAAAACCAATCCTTTCGACATCAGCTTTCTCTGAAGTTAATAGAGAGGCCATAAATTCGACTGGAAAGTGAACTTTTAAGTAGGCAGTTTGATAAGCAATGGTTGCGTAACAGGTAGCATGACTTTTGTTAAAAGAATAACGGGCAAAAGGTTCAATCCAGTGCCAAATTTTTTGAGAAATATCTTCATTTATTCCATTTTTCTTACAGCCCTCAATAAATTTCTCTTTCTGAGCCATAAGTAATTTTCTAATTTTCTTTCCAATGGCTTTTCTCAAAACATCGGCTTCCGATAAACTAAATCCAGCCAACTCCTGGACAATTTTCATAATTTGTTCTTGATAAACCGGGATGGAGTAGGTGCTTTCTAAAATCGGTTTTAGTTTGGGATGCAAATATTCTACTCGCTTTTTTTTGTGTTTGCCAGCGATATAATCTGGAATAAACTGCATGGGACCGGGTCGATAAAGAGCAACCATGGCAATGATATCTTCAAGCTCACTGGGTTTTAATTGTTTGAGATACTTTCGCATCCCCTCGCTTTCCAATTGGAATACGGCGACTGTTTCCCCCTTTTGTAAAAGGCGAAAGGTTTCCCTGTCGTCTAAAGGAATGTTTTCGATATCAATTTTTTTACCCTGAACTTTATAGATTCGAGATATAGTGTCTTCAATTATGGTTAAATTCTTTAGTCCCAGGAAGTCCATTTTTAAAAGGCCGAGGTCTTCGACGGAGTGCATATCGTATTGGGTGACAATGGTTTCTTCATCTTGGGTGGGATGCTGCAAGGGGACAATGTTGTCCAGGGGCTCTTTTGAAATCACCACCCCGCAGGCATGGGTTGAGGCATGTCTGGCCACCCCTTCTAATTTTTTAGCAAAATCAATCAATTTTTTGGCCTGGGAGTCAGTAAGGTAAGCCTGACGGAATTCTTCAACGCTGGCTAAGGTCTGATCGAGAGTTAAGCCAAAAGGAATCATTTTAGCAATTTGGTCACAATAGCTGTAAGTATAATTTAAGGCTCTTCCAACATCCCTAACTACTGCTCTGGACGCCATTGTTCCAAAGGTAATAATTTGAGCCACTTTATCTCTTCCATATTTTTGAGCAACATAGTTAATAACTTCATTTCTCCTTCGGTCAGTAAAATCGAGGTCAATATCGGGAAGTCCGGCCATTCTCCCCGGGTTCAAAAACCTTTCAAACAAAAGATTGTATTTTAAAGGATCAACATTAGTGATGTTAAGTAAATAAGACACTAAAGACCCGGCGACTGAGCCCCGGCCGGGCCCCACCACAATCCGATTTTCTTTTGCCCAATTGACAAAATCCTGGACAATTAAAAAATAAGAAGCAAAGCCGGTTTGCTTGATAACTCCCAGTTCGTAATTTAGTCTATCGATAATTTCCTTGTCTGGTTGTTCTCCGTATCTTTTTTGAACTCCCAGCTGACAAAGTTCTTCCAAATATTGGTCAGGAGATTTTCCAGAAGGCACCTCAAATTGGGGAAGCTTTATTTTTCCTAAATTAAATTGGAAATTACAGGTTTCCACAATCTTTTGAGTATTTTCTATTGCCTCGGGAAAATCTTTAAAATCTTTTGTCATCTGCTCCGGACTCTTCATTGAAAAGTCGTCTTCTTTTATAGTTAATCTTTCTGGGTCATTTGGGTCAGCTCCGGTGTTAATCAGCATTAAGATATCTTGAGCCTCGGCATCTTCTGGTTTTAGATAATGGATATCATTGGTGGCTACTAAGGGGATACCAAATTTTTTTGAAATAGAAATTAATCCTTTGTTAGCAGTTTTTTGGTCTCGGGAATTGGGGTGGTGTTGAATTTCTACATAAAAATTGTCTTTGCCAAAAATTTCCTGATAACGGAGGGCAGTTTTTTCAGCCTCATCCATTTTTTTTGCCAAAATCATCTTTGGAATTTTTCCACTCAGACATCCGGAAAGACAGACTAAGCCTTGAGAATAGCGCGCTAATAATTCCTCATCAACTCTCGGCTTATAATAAAAGCCCTCCAAATGGGCTTTGGTTAAAAGTTTAACTAAATTTTTGTAACCTTCTTCATTTTTAACTAATAAAACCAGGTGGTATCTTTTGTCATCAATATTCGGCCTTTCCTGGGTCATCTTCTCAAAAGCTAAATACATTTCCGCGCCGATAATGGGTTTAATGCCCCGCTCTTTGGCTTTTTTATAAAATTCCACCGCTCCATAAAGGGCGCCGTGGTCGGTTAAAGCCACCGAATCCATCCCCAATTTTTTAACATAATCTAAAAGCTCGTCAATTTTAGGCAAACCATCGAGGAGGGAATAATGGGAGTGAACGTGCAAATGGGTGAATTTCATGCTCTCAGGCGAAATTAAAAACCCTAATCGATGAACTTTCGTTCATCTCTACCCTTCGCTTCGCTCGGGTAGTCGATGAACTTCGTTCATCTTCACCCTTCGCTAACGCTCGGGTAATTAATGGATTACATCATTTTACTTTTTTCCAAAAAGTAAGTCAAACCCCGTTTCTGTGATATATGATATAATAGGGAAATGAATCCGAAATTAAACGAAGAAAGAAAGTTGTGGCGAAAGGGGCTCAAAAAGGTGGCTTGTTTAGATGAGGCAGGAAGGGGGCCACTCGCTGGTCCCGTAGTAGCCGCGGCAGTTTTAATACTAAATACTAAATACCGAATACTAAATACTAAGATTAGAGATTCTAAAAAACTTTCCCCGAAACAACGCGAAAAGATTTATAAAGTAATAACCATAAATCCAAGCATAAGGTGGGGGATAGGACGAGTTTCGGAAAAAGTGATTGATAAAATTAATATTTTGGAAGCAACAAAATTAGCAATGATTAAAGCCCTTAAAAATTTAGGAAAAAAAGTCGATTATTTAATTTTGGATGGAAATTTCAAGATTGATTTACCAATTCCTCAGAAGTCAATTGTCAAAGCTGATGAGAAAGTTTTTTCATGTGCCGCGGCTTCCATAATCGCTAAAGTAAGGAGAGATAGAATAATGTTGGACTATCACAAAAAATTTCCCCAATACGGTTTCGACAAACATAAAGGCTACCCGACAAAATATCATGTTCGAATGTTGAAAAAATATGGACGATGTGATATACATAGAAAGAGTTACCACTATGGGAGGTGTACCAAAACAAAGACATACTAAATCAAGAAGAAATAAGCGCCGAATGCATATTTTTGCCAGGGCGCCAATTTTGGTTCGTTGTCCAAAGTGTGGAAAGCCAGTTTTGCCTCACACCGTTTGCTCCAATTGCGGCTATTATAAAGGTAGAGAGGTGATTGATGTTTTGGCAAAATTGACTAAAAAAGAAAGAAAGAAGAGAGAAAAAGAAATGAAAGCAAAGGGGAAGGAGGAGGCTGAGACTAAAAAGGAAAAACCTTTAACCTGGGAAGAACTCTCTAAAAAATAAAACAATGTCAAGTCGTCATCTCTCAAGGTCAATAGCAATGCAGAGTTTATATGAGTGGGATTTTTCTGCAAAAAAGGTAGATTTAGAAAAGATTGTCGAAAAGAATATCAGGGAATTCGGGCCAGGTTTAGAAGACGCCAGTTTTGTCTGGCAATTGGTAACTGGTATTGTTCAGAATCTTAAAGAAATTGATAAAATTATTGAAAAGGCTGCTCCCGAATGGCCAATTGACCAGATTACGATTATTGATAGAAACGTTTTGAGGATCGGTCTTTACGAATTATTATTTGGCGACCGGGAAGCTGTTCCTCCGAAAGTAGCCATAAATGAAGCCATCGAATTAGCTAAAAGTTTTGGAGGAGAGAGCTCAGGGAAATTTATCAACGGAGTATTGGGAACGGTTTATAAGGAAATTGAAAAAAAATGAAGGATTTTTCACCGCTTGAAAAAAAATTAGGTCTCAAATTTAAAAATAAGGATTTTTTAATACAGGCTTTTTGTCATAGGTCTTATTTAAATGAAAACCCCGATTTTTATTTAAAACATAATGAAAGGTTAGAATTTTTAGGCGACGCCGTTTTGGAATTAATTGTCACCGAATATTTGTATCAAAAATATCCTGAAAAATCAGAAGGGGAACTAACCAATTGGCGGGCAGCTCTGGTTAATGCTAAGGTACTCGGAGAGCTGGCAAAAGATTTAGATTTTAGTAATTTTTTATTATTATCTCGAGGAGAGACAAAAGAACTTGGTAAGGCTAGGCAATATATTTTAGCTAATACTTTTGAGGCCCTAATCGGCGCAATTTATCTTGACCAAGGGTTGGATGTCTGTCAAAAATTTATTAAAAAGTATTCAATAACAAAATTACCTGAAATTATTAAAAAAGGTCTGTTTAAAGATGCCAAATCTCGTTTCCAGGAAGAAGCCCAGGAAAGAGTGGGAATTACTCCTTCTTATAAAGTTTTGGAAGAATGGGGGCCAGACCACGCCAGACACTTTATTATCGGTGTTTTTCTTAATAATACATTGGTGGCCCAGGGTGAGGGTTCTTCAAAGCAAGAAGCCGAAGAAACAGCTGCCAAATCCGGCCTGGAAGTTAAAAATTGGTAAAGTGGTCAAGAACAGTTCTTGACCAAATTCTAGCTAAAAACATGTTGGTAATTCGTTTTTTCAGAACGGGCAAAAAAAATCAGCCATCTTTCAAGATTGTGGTTACTGATAAGAGGAGACCTACTCGGGCTGGCCGTTTTGTCGAGGAGGTCGGTTTTTGGAATCCAGTAACTAAAGAAAAAGTTTTGAGGCAAGAGAGAATTAAATATTGGCTTTCAGTGGGAGCTAAACCCTCAAACAGGGTATATAATTTATTAGTTTCAGAAAAGATTGTCGAAGGCAAAAAGATCGATGTCCATAAAAAACCGAAAGAAAAGAAAGGGAAACCAGCCGAAGGCCCTGCCGTAGCTCCGACGACGGAGGCGAAAGCGGCAGCTGCGCCGACTGAAACTGCGCCGGCTGAGACTGCGGCGGTGAAAAAAGAAGCGAAGCCGGAAGAGAAACCATCCGAACCGCCAGCAGAAGAAAAACCCGCTGAAGTACCGCCGGGAAAACCGACCATTGGGGAAAATAAAGAAGAACCGAAAGCTTAAAAACCCAAAAATTACCCTTTTTCGTCCCGTAGTGAGATTCCGCTACGGGGCTTGACATTTTTAAAGTATATGCTATAGTACAAGTGTAAGAGGAGTTGGAGGTGTAATCTTTCTCCTTCAAGAAATTGGAAGAAAAAGATTGCTCCTTGACACCTTCGTGAGAAAGAAGAAAGACAATATGATAAGGTTGAATGCTTGCTGAACTTTCGGTAAATCTAGGCGGTCTGGGTCAGTCGCGATTCGCCTAGTTACCGAAAGTCAGCAGTATTCCCTTACTTCCTTATTGCTCTTTCTTCTCTCTGTTAATTCTCTTCAGAAACCAAGCTTCCATTCATGGAAGCGAAGGTGAAGAAGAGGATGAAATCCTCTTCGCCAAATTTTGGAGATAATTAACAGAGAAAATAGAGAGGAGAGAGTAAAATTTTTAATAATCTGACGCCATCCCGCCTCTCCTCAAGAGAGGCGGGATTGGTTTTAAAAATAAGAAATAGTTCTTTAAAAAAACCTTCACCCCGTAGTGAAATTTGGACTTGCTTAGCAAAAATGAAATTTGTCCAAATTCTACTATCGGGGCTTCATAGCGGCGAAGTGGTTACAATTAAAATATATTTTATATATCGATTAGACGTATTCGTGTTAATCAAATAAATTGTAGCCAGCTCGCCGCGATGAAAACGAGGTCAGAGGCGCTCTCGGCCCTGCACTTTTGAAAACTCTTTCCTTATCTTCCTAAACTTAGGGAGATTAAAAGTGCAGGGTGGGAGCACCTCTGCTCTTGACAAATACCAAAAACAAATTAAAATTTGAAATAGTAGCTACTTAGAGTCGCCGAACCTCTGAATTGTTGAAAGAGAAGTAGGCTTGAAAGGTCGCTGGCTACTAGCAAAGAATAAATATCAAGTTATTACTGAAAGACATATGCCAAAAGCACAAGCTGATCAGGAATTCCTTGAGTTTGTGATAAAGGCCTTGGTTGATCACCCAGAGGATGTCAAAATCGACCGCAAGGTTGACGAGATGGGGGTTTTACTTTCTTTGAAAGTACATCCCGAAGATATGGGTCAAATCATCGGCAAGGCTGGCGCAACTGCTCGATCCATAAGATCGCTGGTTCGCATCGTCGGTCTGAAAAATCATGCTCGAGTCAATTTGAAGATCGAGGAACCAGAGGGCGCCGCTGCTCGGCCTACTCGAGGAAGAAGAGCTCCGGAAGGAGGAGAGGAGCTAGAAGAACTGAAGTTGTAAATCCCTAAGGATTTACCGTTAGAGAAAACGGTGCTATCATAAAAAATAGCGCCGTTTTCATTTATTCGCATATAATTCGCATAAAATTCGCATCCTAATTCGCATGATTACCTTCGATGTTATTACTATTTTTCCCGAAATTTTCAACTCTTATTTAAAAGAATCTTTCATTAAAAAGGCCCAACAAAAGCAGCTAATTAAAATTCGCCTTCACAATTTAAGAAAATGGACAAAAGATCGCCATAAAACTGTTGACGATCGTCCCTTTGGTGGGGGATTGGGGATGGTGCTAAAGATTGAACCAATATTCAAAGCTATAAAAGAAATTAAGCGAATTAAGAGATTAAGTGATAAAAAAAGGAAAATAATTTTGTTCACGCCGAGAGGAAAGAAGTTTAATCAAAAAATCGCTTATTCTCTTAGTCGACTTAATCAGCTTATCTTAATTTGCGGTAGATATGAAGGTGTGGATGAAAGAGTAGCAAAATACATTGCCGATATAGAGTTATCAATCGGAGATTATGATTTAATGGGTGGGGAACTGCCGGCAATGGTGGTAATTGAGACGGTGACAAGATTAATTCCCGGCGTTTTAGGAAAACCGGAATTATTAAAAGAAAGAATCACTAAAGAAAAAGGCTTTATTGAGTATCCCCAATATACCAGACCAGAAGTTTTTAGCCCGAAAAAAGGAGTAAAATGGCAAGTGCCAAAAGTTTTATTATCCGGCCATCACAAAAAAATCGCCGAGTGGCGAAAAGAACACGGAAAAGTTATCTCGTCCTGAGCTCGTCGAAGGATTGAAAACCCGAGCGATAGTGAAGGGTGAAGATGAAGCGATAGCTTCATCGCCTACCGAAATGAATCGTAGATTCATTGAAAACCGAAATTCATTGAAAATAAATTGAAGGTCGAAATGAATTGAAAATTCATTGAGGAATTACTGTTTTTGTGCTAAAATAATTCAAAATGGGTGCGTGGTGGAGTAGCTAACACACGAGTCTGTAAAACTCGCGCCTTCGGGCTTCGCAGGTGCAATTCCTGCCGCACCCACAAAAGAAAATTTCAAAATTTAAAAATCAAAATTAGTGCCTGAGTAGCTCAGGTAGTAGAGCACGTCTTTGGTAAAGACGAGGTCCGCAGTGCAAGCCTGCGCTCAGGCTCAAAAATATGGCGGTAAAAAAACCATTTATTAAACTGCAGTGTTCTGAATGCAAAAGAATAAACTATTTTACTCACAAATCAAAAGAAATGGCTGAGAAAAAGTTAGAATTGAAAAAATTTTGTAAGTGGTGCAGAAAACATACTGTACATAAGGAAGTGAAAAAATAAAAATAGTGGGGACATAGTTTAGCGGTAAAATAAGGCTCTCCAAAAGCCTAGTCGGGGGTTCAATTCCCTCTGTCCCCGCATGAAAAAACTGCATTTTTTAAAACCAAAATTAGTAAAACCAAAATTCTTTTTGAGCATGCCCTTAGCCCTCATTTCCTTTGAGCTTTATTCCGGGGCACTTTTGGGTTATTTCGCAGCTAAACTTCTTTCAGGCAGATTAAAATCCCCTATTTTCAATATCGGTAACCACAAATTACATTTGCATCACTGGCTATACGGTTTGGGATTTTTAATTTCGGCAATCTGGTATCAATTTTTACCATTCCCTCAATTTTCTTTTGGCTTTTTAGGAGGCGTTGTTTTCCAAGGAATTTCTTGCTATCCCGATTGGCATAGAGTATTGGTTAGAAGAAAATAAATAAACCAAAAAGCGCGGCCGGCTGGCCGCGCTTTTTATAATCCATCAGAAACCGAGCTTCCATTTATGGGTCAAAGAACATTCTGTTCTTTTCCACCTTTCGCTCCGCTCAGGTAAGTGAAGGTGAAGAAGAGAACGAAGTTCTCTTCGCCATTTTACTCTTTCAGTAAATAGGCGGGTAGCTTCAGCCCCATCTTTCCAAGATTTTGCAAAATTGAGCCAATCAAAGCTAAGAGAATCAAGATATAAGCCACACTTACCAACATAGCCAAAGAAGGCAGGGCTTGAGCCACCATTTCCAAAACGGCAAAACCCAAAATGTATCCCAAAACTGGTTTTACCATAAAACCAGCTAATTTACCCAAACGAAAATCTTTTTTCAGGAGAGCAGCAATAATTCCCAAAACTACATCAACCGCTATCAAGATTAGAATGTATTTAATTGGAGTCGTTCCAAATAAAGCAACTAGTTGCGCCATGTTTTAACAAATTTTATTTTCAAACTCGACCTTTCGTGTATTATTTCATCTTAAAAAACCTCTCCAATTTGTAAAGCCGGGTTTTCCACAGGCCTATCACTGGCTCCTTGGGGACTATTGAATTCTAAAGAAAAATAAGTTATCCTAATAGTAAGAATGAAACAAAAAATAATAATTTTCGTAGTTATTATTATTCTCTTGGCGACTATTGGTATTTACCAAGGCTTTATAAAAAGAGAAAAGCCTGGTTTTACTCTGGCTGAAGTTATTCGGGGAAATATTTCTCAGGAGGTTTCGGAAACCGGTCAAGTTAAAAAAGGGGAAGAAATAAATCTCTCTTTTAAAAATGCTGGGAGAATTGAAAAAATCTATGTTGGAGTTGGCGAAAAAGTGAAAAGGGGAGATATCTTAGCAAAGCAAGATACCGTCAATCTTAAAATTCAACTTGAAGATGGGAAAGCCGCCCTATCTCTAGCTCTGGCAAAGTTAAATAAATTATTAGCCGGGGCTAGTCCAGAAGAAATTCAAATTCAAAAAACAGCGGTCGAGAATGCCAAAATATCTTTGGAGTCGGCTCAGCAAAACTTAAAAGATACGGAGCGTTTGGCTGCCGAAAATTTGAAGGCGGCCTACGAAGATGCTTTAAATGTCCTAGACGGTGTGTATTTAAAAGCTGATGATGCTTTTATAGTGGCTGATTCAATTCAAAGAAATTATTTCACTCAAAATGACCAAGAAGGAATTAGAGTTAGAGAAAACCGAGACGAAATAGAAAAATCCTTGTCTAAAATAAAATCTTCCTTAGATATTGCCAAAGCCGATTCGACACAAAAAAATATTGACCTTGCTCTTTCTGAAACAAAAAGTGCCTTAGATAAAATTCTTAGCTCTCTCCGATTTATCAGAGAGGTTTGTGAAAGCTTGTCCTATCGTAATGTTGTTTCCTCAACTGATAAAACTTCTTTAGATAATCAAAAAAATTACATTAGCACGGCCTTAACCAATATTACAAATTCAGCGAAAGATATTTCCTTAACTAAATTAACTAATGAGTCAAATATTAATACGGCAAAAGCCGAGGTCTCGGCAGCCGAAGGCTCATTAAAAGCTGCCCAAGACGAACTTTCTCGGCTCCTGTCTCCTCCTCGTAAAGAAGATGTTGATTTACATCGAGCCCAAGTTGAACAAGCCGATGCCCAGGTGGAACTTGTGGAAAACCAGATTAAAGAAGCTACCCTTTACACTCCTGCCGAGGGTCAAATTGCCAAAATTAAAAAAAGAGAAGGAGAAATGGCTCAGCCGATGCTACAAGATACGGTTATTATTCTTTTGCCAGCAGCCCCATTTGAAATAGAAGCGGATATTTATGAAGAGGATATCGTCAAGATTAATATTGATAACCCGGTGGATATTTCTTTAGTTGCCTTACCGGAAAAGATTTTTAAAGGAAAAGTGATTTCCATTGACCCAGCTCAAAAATTGATTGAAGGAGTAGTTTATTATGAAACAACCATTAATTTTGATGAAATACCCGATGGAATTAAACCAGGAATGACTGCCGATTTAGTTATTAAAACTGCTTCAAGGGAAAATACCTTAATTATTCCGGAAGAGGCAATCCAAAAAAAGGATGACAAAACCATAGTTGAAGTTTTTAAAGAGGGAAATATTGAGGATAGAGAAATAGAAGTAGGTCTCTTTGGCAGCAATGACATGGTCCAAGTTCTTTCCGGGCTTGAGGAAGGAGAAAAATTAATCTTACGCTAAATGGCCGAGCCAGTTATCAAATTAGAAAATGTTTGGAAGATTTATCAGTTAGGCAAGGTAGAACTTGTAGCTTTAAAAGGAATAAACCTGGAGGTTGCTCCAGGTGCTTTTGTTAGTATTATGGGTCCCTCCGGCTCTGGAAAATCTACTATTTTAAACATGATAGGTTGTTTAGATTTTCCAACTCAAGGAAAAGTGTTTTTAAAAGGGGAAGATATTTCTTTACTAACTGAAAACCAATTGTCCCAACTTAGAGGAAAAACCATTGGTTTTGTTTTCCAGGAATTTAATTTATTACCCAATCTTTCAGCTTTAGAAAACGTGATGCTGCCAATGATTTTTCAAGGAATGTCTGAAGAAGAGCGAAGAGAAAGAGCAAAAGCGCTTTTAACCTCAATGGGATTAGGAGAAAGAATTTTTCATCAATCCCCCGAACTTTCAGCTGGTGAACGTCAGAGAGTAGCCATTGCCCGGGCTTTCGCTAATAACCCAGAGCTGGTGATTGCCGATGAACCCACCGGAAATTTAGATTCGGTTACTGGTAAAAAAATCATGGAGATTTTAACAGATTTTCACAAAAAGGAGGGCAAAACCATAATCGTCGTTACTCATGATCCAAATATTGCTAATTATAGTGAGGAAATAATTAATATCAAAGATGGCCAAATTATTGCTAATCATTTAACAGCTTCAAAAGTTTTATGGCAGAGGTGAAAGAATATTTTCATATTGCTATAAGAAATCTCAGGACCAGGTCTCTGAGGAGTTGGCTAACCATTTTGGGTATCGTCATCGGAGTATTTTTAATAATCTCGTTGCTCTCTTTGTCGGAAGGAATCAAACAGACCATCAACCAGCAATTAAGGTCTCTGGGAGGCGAGATGATTTTTGTCATGCCGGGCGACATTTCCAACATTATGGCAATGTTTACCAGCGGAGCCAAGTTGGAGAAAGAGGACATTGGGGCCATTGAGAGGACGCGGGGAGTGGAAACCGTTTTAACCATGTCTTACCAGTCCTTGGTCGCCAGATACGGCCAGGAGGGCAAAATGGTTTTCATGAGCGGTTTGTCCTGGGAAAAGGGAATAGAAATCATGGAGAGATTCCAGGGTTGGAGCTTGAAACAAGGGGAATGGCCCACTCCCGGCAAAAGAGAAATTCTCATCGGTAAACAGGTGGAAACTGAGATTTTTGAAAAACCGGTAAAAGTGGGCAGCGAGATTGTAATAAAAGGAAAAAGGTTCAAGGTGGTTGGCATTTTGAATTCTCTGGGGAGTAAGCAGGACGATTCCTCGCTCTACTTGGATTTGTCTCTTTATCAGGATTTGACCGGAGAAAAAAGAGGTGCGGCTCAAATGGCCATGGTAAAAGTCAGAGACGGGAGCGACGTGAACAAGGTGGCGGAAGACATTAAAGAAAACCTTTCGGAAACCAGAAAAAGGAGGATCGGGACGGATGTGGCGGATTTCAGCGTAATAACTTCGGAAAAGATGGGTGATATTGCCGGTAGCATCATGGCTGTGATTCAGTTTGCCATAATAGCCTTTGCCGGCATTGCCATCGTTGTCGGTGGAATCGGAATAATGAATACCATGTTTACTTCCATTCGGGAAAGAACCAGGGAAATCGGAATTATGAAAGCCGTCGGCGCCAGGAATTCAGCGGTCTTGATCATCTTCCTTTTCGAGGCCGGCATCATCGGTTTTGCCGGCGGAATCGGCGGAACGTTTCTGGGAGCGGGCTTGGCTAAAGCGATTGAAATGTACGGCCAGGTGCACCCTCTGTTTTATTTTTCTGCTTCCATCACTCCGGGGTTAATCGTTTTCGGTCTGGTCTTTTCTTTTTTGGTCGGTTGTCTCTCCGGTTTCTTTCCGGCTAGAAGAGCGGCTAATCTTAAACCGGTCGAGGCTTTAAGAAGATACGAGTAAAAATGGCTATTTTAAAAATTAAAAAATATCCTGACCCGATTTTGAGAAAAAAATGTCAGGAAGTAAAAGAAGTAACCGAGGAGATAAAAAATCTTGGCTGGGATATGGTAGAAACTATGACTGAAAATCAGGGGATTGGCCTATCTGCTCCTCAGGTTGGAGAGTTAAAGAGAATCATTGTAGTTCATCCAATGCCGAGCCCCGCGAAGCGGGGTGAGGCGGGAGATGAAACGAAGTTTCAGCGACCTGAGGAAAGAACCCCCGAAGAAAAAGCAATAAAGAGTCCCCAAATTTTCATTAATCCAAAAATTACAGAGAAGAGCAAAGAAACCGAAATTGACGAAGAAGGGTGTTTAAGTTTCCCTGGACTTTTTTTGAAAATAAAAAGGAGAAAAGCAGTGAAAATCGCAGCATTAAATGAAAGAGGAGAAAAAATTCAAGTTCGAGCCGAAGGTCTTCCGGCTCGAATTTTCCAACATGAAATTGATCACTTAGATGGAATTTTATTCATCGATAGATTAAGTTTTTGGCAAAAATTTAAGTTGAAACCATGAATTTAATTGATTCTTTAATTGGAGGAGGCTGGTTAAAAACTCCGAGAATAATTGAGGCTTTTAGGAGAATTAAAAGGGTTGATTTTTTACCCAAAGATCTTGAAGATTTGGCTGAGTTAAATGAAGCTCTACCAATTGGTTACGGTCAGACAATTTCTCAACCCCTGGTGGTTGCTTTTATGCTGGAGCAATTGGAGCCAAAAGAAGGAGATAAAATTTTGGATATCGGCTCTGGCTCGGGATGGACAAGCGCTCTTCTTGGAGAAATAGTTGGAAAGAAAGGAAGGGTAATAGCCATTGATATAATCCCTGAATTAGTGGAATTTGGGAAAAATAATGTGGCTAAATACAATTTTATAGAGAAGGGGATAGTTGAATTTATTTGTGCCGATGGCTCAAAAGGTTATAAAAAAGAAGCTCCTTACGATGGGATCTTAGTTTCAGCCGCCGCTCAAACCGAGGTTCCCCGGGCCTGGAAAGAACAATTAAAAATCGGCGGTAGAATTGTTACTCCCATTGGTTCTTCAATCTGGCTTTTTACCAAAAAATCCGAAAGCAAATTTGAAGAAATAGAATATCCCGGCTTTGCCTTTGTCCCCCTTATCTCAAAATAAAAATGGTCAAGAACAGTTCTTGACCAAATTCGATGCGTAAGTTTTTCTTTTTTATAATTCTTTTACTTTTTCTTGGGATTTTTCTTTGGCAAGGAATTTTCCTACCAAAGGATTCTAGCGTGGTTGAGAAGAAATTATTTTTAATCGAAAAAGGGCAAAGCCTTTTCCAGATTGCTGAAAATTTAGAAAGGGAAAGTTTAATTAAAAATAGATTTTTCTTTGATTTTTACGTATTGATAAGAGGAGCTCAAAATAAACTTCAGGCAGGGGAATATTCTTTGAGCCCCTCAATGGATATTACCGAGATTGCCAAAAAAATTATTTCTGGTGAAGTGGCAAAAATAGTAGTGACGATACCAGAAGGTTTTACCGTAAAACAAATTGAAGAGCGATTGGGACTAAAACTCCCGGGAGAGAATTTAGAAGGATTTTTATTCCCCGATACCTATCAATTTCCCCCGAGAGTAAGCGGTGCGGAAGTGGTTAAGAAAATGCGAGATAATTTTGATAAAAAATTTACCCCGTACCGAAACGAAGTTTCTGGTGCGGGGCTTACTCCCTTTGAGATAATTACAATGGCCTCTTTATTAGAAAAAGAGGTCAAGACAAAAGAAGATAAAGAATTGGTTTCGGGAATTTTGTGGAAGAGATTAGAAAATAAAATTCCCTTGCAAATCGATGCTACAATAACCTACATCACCGGCCAGAAAACAACAAAAATATCTAAAGAAGAAACTCAAATAGATTCTCCTTATAATACTTATAAATATTTAGGATTACCCAAAGGCCCGATTTGTAACCCGGGACTTGAAAGTATTTTAGCTGCGATATATCCTAAAGATAGCGATTACTGGTATTATTTATCAACACCGGAAGGCGAGACCACTTTTAGTAAAACCTTAGAAGAACATAATTATGCCAAATCAAAATATCTCAGGTAAAAAAATTGTCATCATCATTGCCTTTCGTGATTTTCGGGATGCAGAATATTTTATCCCAAAGGAAATTTTAGAAACTGCGGGAGCTGAAGTAAAAACTGCCTCAAATAAAATAGGAACCGCGATCGGTGCCGATGGGGGAGATACCGAAGTTGATCTTTTGGTTTCAGAAATCAATATAGCTAATTTTAGTGCCGTAGTTTTTATTGGCGGTCCGGGTTGTCTTGAAGTCCTTGATAATGAAGAATCTTATCGGATAGCTAAAGAAACAGTTTCTCAAAATAAAGTTTTGGCAGCAATTTGCATTTCGCCAACAATTTTGGCTAAAGCCGGAGTTTTGAAAGGAAAAAAGGCAACAGTTTGGTCTAGTCCGTTGGACGGGGGTCCGGTCAGAATTTTAAAAGAAAATGGCGCTATTTATGAAGATGAACCGGTGGTGGTTGATGGGAAAATCATTACTGGCAATGGTCCGGGAGCAGCTGAAGAATTTGGCAAGACAATTGTTGAGGTCTTGACAAAGGAATAGAAACAAATATAATTAAATCAGCCGTAGACAATGGGCATTCAATAAGACCCATCGAGGCAAGGGACTTTTATATTGTCTGCGGCAAAACGCAGATTTTTTATATGCCTTTAACCAAAACCCAAAAGAAAAAAATCCTTGAGGATTTAAAAGAAAAAATTGCTCGACAAAAAGCGATGATTTTCGTTGATTTTACCGGTTTAAAAGTAAAAGACCTTTCTAATTTGAGAAAAAAATTAAAAGGGATAGGTAACGAAATAAAAGTGGCAAAAAAGACTTTGATAGGATTAGCGTTAAAGAGTGCTAAATTAGAAATTGAAACAAAAAAAATATCAGGTGAAATTGCCGTGATTTTTGGTTACCAGGATGAAATTTCTCCAGCCAAAATAGTTTATCAATTTTCCCGGGAACATCCCAATTTAAAGATTTTAGGAGGCATTATTGAAAATAAACTTAGAGAGGCTGAGCAAATTATTACTTTGGCCCAACTGCCAACCAGAGAAGAACTTTTGGCAAGATTAGTTGGAAGTATCTCGGCACCGGTATCAAATTTTGTCAATGTTTTACAAGGAAACATTAAAGGTCTGATAACTGTTTTGGCAAAAGCCAAAACATAAATTTCTAATTTCTAAAAATTATGGTAGAAGAAGTAAAAGAAACAAAAGAAGAAAAGGGAGAAAAAGTTAAGATTCCAGAGAAATTTAAGAAACTGGTAGAGGAGATTGAGAAAATGAGTGTTTTGGATTTGGCTGAATTGGTGAAGATTTTGGAGAAGAAATTTGGCGTCTCGGCTGCAGCAGTAGCTGTTGCTCCGGCCGCTGCTGTTCCATCCGGCCCTGGGGCTGCACCCGTTGAAGAAAAAACCATCTTTAGTGTTGTTTTAACTACAGTGGGTGACAAAAAAATAGAAGTGATAAAGGTGGTTAGAGATGCGACCGGAAAGGGTTTAAAAGAATCCAAAGATTTGGTTGACGCTGCTGCTTCTGGTCCTCAGATGGTGAAAGAGAATGTTAAGAAAGAAGAAGCCGAGGAATTAAAGAAGAAATTTGAGGCAGTTGGCGCCAAAGTAGAGCTAAAGTAATTCTAGAATTAAAGATTAATTTGGTATACTTTTAGGCCATTGAGGAGCCAGATAATTTTGCCATCTTGAGAGATTGAAAAATCAAGAAGGTTGTCAAATTTTTCGCTCTGGAATTGTTTAATGATTTCCCCAGCTTTGGTTAGAATAATAATTCTTTTTTGAATAGGTTCTAAGATATAAAGATAGGAAAGACCAGAGAGGGTAAAAATTTTTGAGAATTCTTTTGGATAAGGAAAGAAGTCTAATTTTAGAGTTTCTTGCAATTTCCCAGCACGATATCTACTAATTGAATTAACTTTATTTAAAATCCAAATATCTCCATCTACGGCCAGAGATTTAGCATCTATGGCTTTTTTAGTTTCTGGGTCTAACCATAATCGGGGAGGCCCCCATTCAAAATTTTTTAAATAAGGATATTTTATTATTTCGCCTGTTTTTTTGTCGAGAAAATAAAGATTTGAGCGGTAGGAAAATAAATTATTGAAATTAAAATCGGGACTCCACCCACCCACCGCCCCGGGAGTTTCCAGAGAAATAATTTCACCAAATTGTTCGTCCCTGAAAATAATTACTTGATTTGGTTTCAAGGAAAACAAAATTGAACCATCGAGGGAGGTAGCCAGATTAAACTTTTTATCAATTGAAATCAATTGGCTTTCGCCAGTTTGATTCACTTTAAATAAATTCTGGGAATAGGGGCTGAAAAAATAAAGATTTTTGCCATCCGAGACCATTTTCTGGGGGACAAAATCCTTCGGGTTAAATTCAAAAATTATTTCTGGCTCGGAAATTTCTACCAAATTATTTAATTGATAAAGATTTTTCGAAATTTTATCCCTTAAAGCAAAAACCTGGTTACTAAAATCTGAAGGCAAATTAGGAGCAATCTTAGCGATCGGAGAAATTTCCTCCCAGCTTTCTTTGAGTAATGAATTTGCTTCAACTACCAGTTGGGGTTTAGTCTCTTTTAGAATTAAAAAACTTTCAGCTTGATTAACTTTTTCTTGAATTTGATTTAAGTTATTTTGATAAATTTCTAATTGCTGTTTTTCTTCTTGTCTGGTAGCAAAAAATCCAATGACTAAGGAAAAAATCAAAGCTAAAATTATAATTTGATTTTTGGTTAATTTGGGTTTAGGGACAATTATCTTTGGGATTACAATTTTGGGTAGTTTTAGTTTCGCTTGCCCGCCGAAGCCTAAAAGGCGAAGGCGGGGTTTTTTAATTAACTTTTTAAAGTAATTAACAATCGGACTGAAAACTTCTTTTAAAGAAAATTCTTTAGGTTGAGGCAAGATGGTCTCTCTTTTTTTCGCCAAGATTTCCTTACTAAGAAAAATTACCAAACAAATCCCGGAAATTTTTGATAAATCCCCCCTCTTTTTGTTTAAAATCTCTCTTAAACCTCTTTCATTAAAGGGTAATAATTTGGCAATTTCATTTAAAAGATTTTGACCTTGCCCCGTAGTAGAGCTCGCTCTTACTACGGGGTTTTGAAAATAATCAAAAACCTCTCTCGTTAGAACCAAAATAACATCATTTTCAGCCAATTTCCCGGAAACAATATTTCCAAAAATTTTTAATGGATAGGGTTCAATTTCTTGAAATCTTAATTTTCTGTCAATATCGATAATTTGCCCACCCCTTACTAAAAAAATTTTAAAATCCCCGACTTTAGCAAAATTTAATTCGAAATTCCGCAGAGAAAGGATAGCAAAGCTCAGGTTACCCAGCCAGTTAACGTTTCCGCTTTTAGCAATTCTTTCTAAAAAGTCATTTGTCCTTTGCAAACTTTCTTTAAGAGATTTTTCAGGAGAATGAAGAGTTGGGGTGTAATATCTTTCTTTTACAACTTTGGCTAAATTATCCAAAAATCTAAGATTCTGAGGCAAAACATTTTTTAAAACCCCCGCCATATAAAGACTCCCCACCCTTCTCTCATAAATATTTTCCGGCTCGTAACAAAAACTATCAAAAATTAAATCGGGTTTTAATTTGGGATTAAAGTGAAACTCAAAAACCTGCATCAATTTTATTCTATCAAACTTTACTGAATTGATAAAATTTGCTAATTTAATAATAGTTGGGCTCGTAGCTCAGCGGTTAGAGCGTTGCACTCACATTGCAAAGGTCACTGGTTCAAATCCAGTCGAGCCCACTGATTAAATTTTTTAATAAAATTAATAAAACATAACTATGGATAATTCTAAATATTTATATTCATCAATTTTTTTAATCGGGCTTTTTTTACTATTTATCCCTCAGATTTGTAGTGCAGATATAGCGGTAGGTTTTTTATCTTACAATCCACCGCTTCTGGTCATAGTTATTTTTATGGGCGTTTGGATTATAGAAGCTCTTACCATTAAAGATAAATTAGTAGGAACTCCACAAAAAGCACTTTTTACAGGTTTAATAATAAATCTATTTACAGCTTTATTAGGATTTTTGATCGCCCTCTCGGTTAAAAATTCCGTAATCGAAGATGTTTTGTCATACGGGTTTATTCCCTCAATACTAATTTTCTTGTTTGTCTCCATTATTATTGAAACAATGATATTATATTTCTATTATCGCCAAGAAAAGTGGCCTAAAATAATTGCAACAGGATTTTTGATGAATGCGAAGTCTTATTTGTTTTTACTGATTTTCCTAATTCTTGATGCTATGGTTATTGGTGCATTCCTTGTACTTATTATAGTCCCATATTTTTTTCTAAAAACATTTGAACTTCTGAGTGCCGGTAAAGAAATTTCAAAATCTAATAGAACGAAAGCAATAATTTTGATTACCATACTTTCCCTTATCGTATGTGGCTTCGTTTTTAAGGGCGTTATGAAAGGAATGGAAAAATCTTCTTTTGAAAAAAGAGGTCGGGCTGAAGAAGCTCGAATTATGGCCGATATGAATCAAATACGGTCCTCCGCTGAAGTTATCTATGATAATGAAGGGAGTTATGTTAGTTTCACCTGTACTTATAATGATACAATGAATACTATTTGTAATGATGTTGAAAAACAAGCAGGGATGAAGCCAACTATTTATACTACTTTCGATAAATATTGTAGTCACATTAAATTATTGAGGGGAGAGAGATGGTTTTGTATAGATAGCAGAGGTAATAACTATGTGACTAATGTTAATCCATCCACTTTAGGATATTGTGATGGTAAAACTTTTATTTGTCCACCGCGTGCCGAATAAATACTAATTTTAAGCAAGGCATATAAGCAATTAAAAATTTAATCACTACTTGTTCACCCACACCATAGGCGCAGATGAAGGGAAGTGGTTTACTGCGCGCGTAGGAAAAATCAAGATTTTCGGTCAAAATAGGTTCGACTATTATCAATTATTGCCCACCACTAAATATGACCGAAAAAATTAGAGCTCACATTTTTGTTTCCGGAAGGGTTCACGGTGTCTTTTTTCGGGCAGAAACCCAGGAAAAAGCCCAGCAATTGGGAGTAACTGGTTGGGTTAGAAACCTGCCAGATGGCCGGGTAGAGGCGGTTTTTGAGGGAGATAAAGCCAAAGTTGAGGAAATGATTAATTGGGCTAAAAAAGGCCCGCCAGGAGCCATTGTCAATCATTTAGACCTGACTTGGGAAGAGTACAAAGGCGAATTCAACAATTTTGAAATTAGATATTAATGAAAATTTATACCCTAGGGACCTCAAAAAGGACAATCGAAGAATTTTTAGCAATTTTAAAAAGTTATCAAATTGAAATGGTGGTTGATGTCAGGCGTTGGCCAACCTCAAAATGGTTCTATGAATCAGAGATTCATATCACCTTTTAATAAATTTTCAATTTATTAAAATGTTTGAACATTTCAAAAAAATTTGAAGTAATTCATATTATTGAAAAAGACAAAATCTGGCAACCCCAAAAAGAACCTCGAGAAATTAAACCTCAATGCCAAAGAAAATTGTTTAGTCGATGAATCATTCGATTTATCTTCACCCTTCGCTTCGCTCGGGTAAATAATTGATGTCGGAAATCTCTCACAAAAGGCAACAATTTGAACTCGAACATCTAATCGTTGGGCCTCTTTTGACAAATTGCTACATTTTAATTTCAAAGGGGGAGGCTTTGGTTATTGATCCCGGTGGCGGATTAAAAAGGATTTTAAAAGAGATTGAAAAAGCAAAATTGAAATATATTGTCTTGACCCATTGCCACTGGGATCATTTTTTGGCTGCTCCAAAATTAAAAAGGGAAACGGGAGCCAAAATTTTAATTCACGAAGAAGAAAAAGCTTTTATTAAATTCAATGTCGATCAATTCTTAAAAAACGGAGATGAAATCGGGTACCCGCCATTTGAGCAGGTGGGCGAAATTTCTTTAAAAGTCATTCACACCCCAGGCCATACAAAAGGAAGCATTTGTTTAGCCGGCAAAGATTTTATTTTTACTGGCGACACAATCTTTGAAGATGGCTATGGCAGAACCGATTTATCAGGCGGTTCCCAAAAAGACTTGGAAAACTCCCTCAAAAAATTAGAAAAAATTTTAAAACCAGGAACAAAAATTTACCCCGGCCACGGACACCCCTTCAAAAAATCGGCTTGAAAAGAAACAAAAAACCCGGCGAGCGCCGGGTTTTTTGTTTTAGGATTATCTGCTGAAATCCCTTTTTACTCTTCTTTTTGACCAGCACTCTTTGCAGTAAATAGGTCTGTCTGCAGCTGGTGCAAAAGGAAGTTCGGTGATTTCTACCCCGCAGTCTGAGCATTTCCAATTGCCCTTGACCATTTCTCGGGGCGCAAATCCTCTGTCTGATTCGTATGCCATGTTATTTGTCGATGAGAACTCCGTTCTCATCTTCACCTTCGCTTCCGTTTACGGAAGCTTGGTGTTTAATTTACGAATAAAAAAGCGACCTTGAAACTCTAAGCCGCTCTAGTCAAAGAGGATAAATCCTCTTTTCCACCCTTCGCTTGGCTTCGCCTCGCTCGGGTACTTAACTACTACTTTAATTTTTTAGGTTAAAGACTCGTTAAAGCTACTTCGACTTATCGTCTGATGTTCATTATACAGCATCCATAAACAATGTCAAGCCCGGTAGTAGAATTTTGGCAACCCCGCTTAAGCGGGATAATTTCGCGAAGCAAGCCAAAATTCACTACCGGGCGCAGTCCCGTAGAGCAATTTCGGAAAGATTTTTCTAAAGAAAAATCAAATTTACGAAGTAATCCGAAATTCTTCTACGGGGCAAGTCCCACAATGGACAAAACCCTGAAAACCTGCCAAAATGAAATTAGAAAATGTTTACCCCGTTAATTTCGAAGAAATTTTATGGGGCCCAAAAAAGTAAAAACTTTTGACGAAGAATTATATAAAAAGGCCAAGATTACTAACCTGATTCTTTTTGGTATCAATTCCATAATCGAAAACAAAGAAAAATGCACTTTTGAGCGGCTAATTAAAGAATGTTTCACCATATTTCCGGAAATCTTTAGTTTTTCAAAATATCCCCAATGGCCAGATTCTCTTAAATTGGACCGTCAACTAAGAACTCTCAGAAAAAGAAAACTAATCACCGGCAACCCCAAAACCTCATTTTCTTTAACCAAACTTGGCAAGAAAATCGCCCTCGAAACTTCCAAATCCTTCAGACAGAGAAAATTATTTAAGTAAAAAAATATGAAAAAATCTTTATGGGCACTTCCTGCACACGCTGCAATTATCTGTGATGATTGAAGTGCCTCTTGAATTACATAAATTAGAAGTGGGCCAACATGACCCACAGCCGTACCACGGCGCAGATGACGGACAACCTGTTGGTGTACAACCGCCACCACCGCCCCCGCCGCTTTCTCCACCACCAGTGGTACCGCCTCCGCCACTAAAAGCTTGACGAATAGATTGACACATCTGATCCTGAGTATTTGGGAACATACCCATAGCACAACCCAAAGAGTACAGAACCAAAAATACTATACCTAAACCCATGAGTACACCGAGGATGTTAGTAATAGTATAAGTCCAAGCAGGTCCAGAAGGTTTTGTAGGGATTTGTTTAAGAACTGGTGGCTTCCCGGGTTCCACTTCAACGGATTCAATACCCAGAGTTTTACGCCACTGCGGTGTTATGGGGAGTGTTAATTTCTCTTTTGAAATTTCAACAGGTCCAGTCAGAGTAGCCCCACAATTTTTGCAAAATTTATCATCTGGATTAACTTTTCCCCCACAATTTGGGCAAAAATTCGTCATAATATTAATTTCTTTTAAGAGATTTAATCGACCTTATCTTAATTTTACTTTAAATTGCTACTTCGTCAAGCAACATTTTATATGAGGCAACCTAACACGCTAAGCCAATTTTCAAAAGAAAAAGCAGAGGGAAATGTGATAAAATAAAAATATGAAAAAATCCTTCACCATCCACGATTTGCCAAAGATGGAGAGACCGCGAGAAAAACTCATCGCCAAAGGCCCTCAAAACTTAAAAGATTTACCCCGTAGGGAACTTGTTTTCCTTCGGGGCGAGGAGCTTTTGTAAAATAAATTTATGTTTATCTTTCTTGATGAATCGGGTAATTTTACTGGAGATAAAGATCATTATTTTATTGTAGGTGGGTTTGTGACTGGAAATCCAAAACGAACAGCAAAAGCTTTTCGCAAGTGGCAGCATACTAAATTTCCAAAGAAAATTCGCAGGAAAAGCGAAGTAAAATTTAACGACACCGGCCTTAATGATGAGTTGCGGTTAAAGACTCTTTCTTACTTTATCAAACAAGATATCCGGATTTTCTATACTTTTCTTAGGGGAGAAAATATTCCTCAAGAATATAGGAAGAAAAAAGGTATAGAAACTGGGCTTCTCTACGCCGAAGTAGTGGCAAAAACCCTTAATTTACTTCTTCCAACCACAGATTTGGAATTTCGTATTTTTCGCGACAAACGTCATTTGCGCCGACTTACTGAAAAGAAATTTAACGAGATATTAAAACTTGATCTTCTCCCTAAATTATCGCCAAAAACCTCGGTTCAAATAGAAGCAGTCGACTCTGCTGAAAGTCCCAATATTCAAATCGCTGATTGGATATGCGGAGCAGTTTTTAGATATTATAATAAACGTAGAAACGGAGATAGGTTTTATGCAACTATAAAAAATAGCATTGTGGCTTCTGATGAACTTTTCAAGGATTATTGGGAAAACAAAAAATCCCGATGAATTATCGGAATCTTTTGTAGAGTGGCGTCTCTTGAAGTGGTATTCCTCAACTTAGACCTCCGCACCTGCAAAGGGAACATCGAGGCACCTCAAAAGGTATTATTGCCAACTCTAAATTAATATTAACAAATCATAAACCTCTGTCAAGGGATTACCTAAGGCATATGAAACTAAAATCTCTGCCAAAAACCTGCCCCATAGTGAAACTTGT
>Ga0210015_1000404_pt1 | contig 45272 bp, 42 predicted proteins | sample CryGeymeta201522_FD_185471 | JGI IMG/M metagenome (GOLD analysis project Ga0210015, IMG submission 185471) | Groundwater microbial communities from Crystal Geyser aquifers in Utah, USA - Crystal Geyser metaG 2015-22 (SPAdes) (version 2) | ecosystem: Environmental > Aquatic > Deep subsurface >...
GGGGAAAGGGAAATATATCACGAAACCCTTATAAATAACCACTTTCAGATTTTGAAGGGGTGAAAATTTAGCTAAAAAAAGCCATTTTCGAGGGGTAAAACCATTACTCGACCTAAAATTACGCGCCACAAGCGATATCTCGCATTCTGCCTCTGAAACCCTTATAATATAAGCCTTTCCCATTACTATAAAATAGTTAAAATCATAAACTTTGAGCTCCTACCATCTCCTTGACCTTTCCTTATAATAAAATTGGGGCAGGGTTTATTTTTAAATCTAGATGCTTTTGATAAATTATGTCTCAGATTAGTAACCAATTTAGGTCTGTTTTTGAAAAGTTTTCTCAAAAAAAAGGATTTCTAATCATAATGTAGTATATACTAAATAATAATGGTTCCGAAAGGAGAAAAATAAAATGAAAGAGGAAAGTGACTTTAAAAAGATAACCATCATTGGTGTAGGTCTGATCGGTGGTTCTCTCGGATTAGCCTTAAAAAAGAAAAATCCAAAATTTAAAATTAGCGGTATAGATAAATTAGAAATAATAGAAAAAGCCATAGCTCGAGGGGCGATTGATGAAGGTACCATTAATCTTGAAAATGGAATAAAAGAAGCAGATTTAATAATTATAGCTACTCCAGTAAAAACAATTCTAGATTTATTACCCCGAATTAACCCTTTTATTAAAAAAGGATGTCTAGTAACTGATACCGGGAGTACTAAAGGTCAGATTGTGGAAACAGCAGAGAAAATATTATCTAAAGATGTCTATTTTATTGGTGGTCATCCTATAGCTGGCTCTGAAAAATACGGCATAGAGGAAGCCAATCCTTGTCTCTTTCAGGATAAAACTTATATTCTAACTATTACCAAGGACACTAATTTAGTAGCCCTAAAAAAAATATTATTATTAATCAAAATCATAAACGCAAAGAGATTAATATTAGACCCTCTTGAACACGATAGAATTGTAGGCGCAGTAAGTCATTTACCTCAAATTATGGCAGTTTCTCTTACCAACATGATAGGTGAATTAGGTCAACTGGAGAATAGTGATAATTATTTTAAAGCCATAGGAGAGGGATTTAAAGATATGACTCGAATTGCTTCCAGTCCTTATCAGATATGGGAAGATATCTGTGAAACCAATCAGGAAAATATTTTAAAAATGATTCAAGAATTTAAAAATTATCTCCGGATAATAGAGGATAAACTTAAAAACCACCCCGGCAGTTTAAAAGAAGAATTTCAAAAAGCACAAATATTTAGAAAAAGTATATCTTTACCCAAAAGAGATGATTAAGGTGAGATTGATAATTAACCTTACTTATGCTATAATTTAATTGCCAGATGAGGAAATTATGAGCGTTAAGGATAAAAATGAAGTAAAGAATATAGCTGTAAATAGAAAAGCACGCTATGATTACCACATTTTAGATACTTGCGAAGCAGGGCTGGTTTTAAAAGGGACAGAGGTAAAATCTTTAAGAGAAGGCAAGGTTAGCTTGCGGGAAAGTTTTGCTCAATTTGAAGATAAAGAACTTTATATCATGAATATGCATATATCTCCTTATGCTTTTGGTAATATATTTAATGTAGACCCTAAAAGGAAACGAAAATTACTCTTGCACTTGCGGGAACTTAACCGTTTAAAAGGGCAAGTTGAAGAGAAGGGTTTAACCCTGGTGCCTTTACGGATTTATTTTAAAAGAGGTCGTGCCAAGATGGAATTAGCTTTGGCGAAAGGGAAAAAATTGTACGATAAACGGCAATCATTAACCGAGAAAGCAGTTCAAAGAGATGTAGAAAGAGAATTAAAGGATAAAAAATGGGGGCGATAGGTTTCGACAGGGATAAAAGAGGTAAAAATAGCGAGTCGAGGTTCCATGTCCTCGTAAAACCATGGAAAAACATTAATTGCTAGAAACGAACAATTAGCAGCAGCCTAATTAGGCTGCTTGTCTTTAAAGGTTCTTTGTTTACGAGACCTTTATAGGCATAACCTAAAGTAAACTATCTTTTATCTTGCTGCCCAGAAAGGTAAAAGAGAAAATTCAGGGCTGGTTCAATTTACATCCTGTCTATGGGAGGTAAAAAGAGCGAGAAAAAAATCATAGACTACACTCGTAGTGGTTTTTACTGAAATATCTTTGGACGCGAGTTCAAGTCTCGCCGCCTCCACCAAAATTGCTGACGCTTTTGGCATTGGCATCGATGATTTAATGAAAGAATAAACCTACCTATGGCCAATAATAAACAAAATTCAAAAATATTAAACGGTGATTGCGTAAATTGCTCTACAGATGTAATTCTGGAACGATTCGCTACTTCTCTTAAAGGGCTTACCACAGAAGAAGTTGAAAAGCGCCTTGAAGAATATGGTTATAACGAACCGGCCAGAAAAAAGAAAAGCTCCATTGTATTTCAAATTATTTCAAAATTTTTCAATCCTCTGGTTATCGTCTTATTGATAATAGCTTTGTTTTCCATCTTTTTTGGTGAAAAGATAAGCGCGGTCTTGGTTATCTTGATGGCAATTATGAGCGTGGCATTATCTTTTTTTCAAGAGCACCGTGCCGGAAGAGAAGTTGAGAAGTTGAGCGAAATGGTGCGGGCTACCGCAACCGTTTACCGAAACGGCAAAACAATAGAAGTGGATATCAAGGAAATCGTTCCGGGAGACATTGTTGACCTCTCTGCCGGTGATATGATCCCCGCGGATTTACGGATTATTTCTGGTAAAGATTTGTTTCTCAATCAAGCCTCCTTAACTGGCGAGTCTTTTCCGGTAGAAAAAATCGCCGGACCGATACAAACTAAAAGCAGTTCTCCTTCCGATTTGACCAATATCGCCTTTATGGGATCAAGCGTGGTAAATGGCACGGGATTAGGCGTCGTTATTAGGACCGGCTTAGCTACCCAATTTGGCGAAATTTCGCGCAGGCTTGCATCAATAGCCGTGGAGACAAGCTTTGATAAGGGCGTGCGCAGCTTTACGTGGCTGATGATTCGCTTTATGCTCATCTTAGTAGTCGTTATTTTTGCTATAAATGCACTTTCTAAAGGGAATACGTATCAAGCGCTTCTTTTTGCTTTGGCGGTTGCCGTGGGCCTTACTCCGGAAATGCTTCCTATGCTAGTTGCAATTAATCTCTCCAAAGGCGCAATAGCCATGTCCAAGAAGAATGTCATCGTCAAACGCCTTAATTCGATACAGAACTTTGGGGCGATGGATGTCCTTTGTACCGATAAAACAGGCACCATTACCTTAAATAAGATTGTTTTAGAGCGGCATTGCAATGTGGTAAGAAAAGAAGATGAGGACGTGTTAATATTGGCCTATCTAAATAGTTACTACCAGACTGGTCTTAAGAACATTTTAGATCGCGCTGTACTAAGGCATGAGAAATTACTGGTTAAAAAGTATAAGAAAATTGATGAAATTCCTTTTGATTTCTCCCGGAAGATGATGTCTGTCGTGGTGGAAATGGATGGTAAGCATCGATTGATTACCAAAGGCGCTCCGGAAGAAATATTTAAGCGGTGTTTGAAATTTGAATTAGACGGAAATTTCTTTGATTTTAACGCCATTACCCTAACAGATTTGGAGCTTGAATATAAGCATTTAAGCGCTGAAGGATTCAGAGTTTTGGCTATTGCCTACAAAGATTACGCTAATCCTAAAGAAGTCTATTCGAAAGATGATGAAAACGGAATGGTTCTTAAAGGATACGTAGCCTTTCTTGATCCGCCTAAGCCAACAGCTAGAAAAGCTATTGAAACTTTAAGCAAACTGGGTATAGACTTTAAGGTCTTAACTGGCGATAACGAACTGGTGACCAAGAAGATATGCAGCGAAATCGGTCTTGATGTAAAAGAAACCTTAACCGGTGAAGAAGTAGAAAAGGCAAGCGATGAAGAGCTAACTAATATGGTGAAATCCGTAAATGTTTTTTCTCGGCTTTCCCCTCTGCAAAAGGAGCGCATTATTCGGGCTCTGCATAGAAACAATCATACCGTCGGATACTTAGGGGATGGTATAAATGATGCACCTGCTTTAAAGTCGGCCGATGTGGGGATATCGGTTGATAATGCGGTGGATATCGCCAAAGAATCGGCTGATATTATTCTTCTGCAAAAGAATTTAATGGTGCTGGGAGATGGAGTAATCGAGGGGCGAAGGACATTTGGCAATATTCTTAAATACATCAAGATGGGCTCAAGTTCTAATTTAGGAAATATGTTCAGCATGATCGGAGCGAGTTTGTTTTTGCCATTTTTACCGATGTTGCCCATACAAATTCTGTTAAATAATTTTCTTTACGACCTCTCGCAAATAGCAATTCCTTCGGATGATGTGGACGAGGAATACCTTCTTGAATCCAGGCCATGGAACGTAAATTATATCAAGAAATTTATGTTGATTATCGGACCGGTAAGCTCAATATTTGATTTCATAACCTTTGGTGTTTTATGGTTTATTTTCCATGCTTCCGAACCGCTTTTTCATACCGGATGGTTTTTGGAATCTTTCTGTACGCAAACGCTGGTCATTCATATTATCCGTACTGGAAAAATACCCTTTATTGAAAGCAAGCCGAGTCAATTTTTGATGTTTACATCTATATACATCCTAACCATAGGTCTGCTTATACCATTTACGCCTTTAGGGCAACATTTTGGTTTTATTGTTCCGCCACCGCTATATTTTCTGGCTCTTATAATGATTGTCGTAACGTATTTATTTTCGGTCCAGGCAGTAAAAAAGTGGTTCATAAAGAAGTATGGGTATGAATAGAGTAGCTTGTTTTAAATTTTCCACTAGATAAATTAGTTATAAGGAGGAATTTAAATGTCAGGTATAAAACTAAGTATTATAGGAGCAGGAAGTGCTATTTTTTCTTTAAGATTAGTAGGAGATCTTTGCAAAACAAAAGGTTTATCTGGAAGCTCTGTTTCACTTATGGATGTCGATGAAAAGCGTCTAAATTCAGTACATCATTTAGCAAAGAGATATGCTGATCTAGTGGGGACTAATTTAAGGTTCGAGAAAACAACAGATATGAAACGGTCAATTGAAGACGCAGATTTTGTAATCAACACTGCTCTTATAGGTGGTCATGGACAACTGGATGCCAGTAGAAAAGCAGGAGAAATGCATGGGTATGCAAGAGGCATAGATAGCCAAGAATTTAATATGGTTTCTGATTACTATACCTTAAGTAATTACAATCAACTCAAACATTTTTTAGAGATAGCTCACAGTATGGAAGAGATATGCCCGAATGCTCGGCTTCTTCAGGCGGCTAATCCTGTATTTGAAGGTACGACCTTGATATCCAGATATTCTGACCTTAAGGTTATAGGTTTTTGTCATGGGCATTATGGTGTTGAAACCGTGGCAAAAAGTTTGGGATTGGATATAAAAAAAGTGAACTGGCAGGTTGCCGGATTTAACCACAATATATGGCTTACCCATTTTCTTTATAAAGACAAGGATGCATATCCGCTTTTAGATCAATGGATAGAAGAAGAAGCGAGGAAATGGAAACCCAAAGATCCTTTTGATGACCAAATGAGTCCTGCGGCGATAGATATGTACAAATTTTATGGAAGAATGCCCATAGGAGATAGTGTTAGGAATGGGAGCTGGAAATATCATTACCATCTGGAAGCCAAGAAAAAATGGTATGGAGAACCCTGGGGAGGAGCAGATTCTGACTTAGGCTGGGCCTGGTATCAGAATAGTTTGAAGGCATCAACCGATAAGAGTTTTAAGCTGGATGCAGATAAATCTATTAATCTTTTGCAAGAATTTCCCCCTGAGGTTATGAGCGGAGAACAACACATTCAATTTATCGATGCCTTGATCAATGGGAATCAAGAAAGATTTGTACTAAATATTCCCAATAAAGGACCAATAATACCGGGCATTCCCGAGGATGTAGTAGTAGAAGTACCGGTAATTGTAGACCAGAAAGGCATTCATCCAGAGGAGATAAACCCTCCCCTACCAAAGCGGATAATGGATATGTATCTTACCCCGAGGAGGTTAAGGATGGAGTGGGCCTTAGAAGCATTCGTATCTGGTGATAAAAGGATACTTCAAGAAATACTGATCAGAGATCCCAGGACCAAATCTTTTGAGCAGGCAGAAGCAGTTATAGAGGAGATACTTGCCTTGCCTTTTAATAAAGAGATGAAGAAACATTATATGTCGTTTCCGCGAAAACAGAAAAGGCCTTAACTGTTATATTGAAAGATTTTTTACAAGAGATAAATATTCTTCTTGTTCCCAAGATAAAATTTTCTAAATTAGGAGAGGATGGAGTTTTAATTGGTGCAGCAGTGAAGATACTTGAACCTTTAAAAAGAAGAGGGCTTATGGATGTTAAGTAGTAAACACCTTTATGATGAGTTAAATATAAATTTATTTTAATCTATCGGAGCGACTGATGAAAGGAAATGCAATTATAGGGCAATTTGGTGGACCTACCGCAGTTATTAATTCGAGTCTTTGTGGTCTTATTCAAGAAGGTCTCAAATCAAAAAAAGTTGAAAAAGTTCTTGGTATGAGGTTTGGGATTCAAGGATTTATGCAAGATGAGATTTTTGATTTAGGAAAAGAAGACTTTCAAGTCATTGAGGGATTGCGTCAAACCCCTTCATCTGCTTTAGGTTCATGCAGATATACTTTAAAAGACGAAGATTTTCCACTTATAATAAAACAAATTAAGAGATATAATATTCGTTATTTTTTTCTTATTGGTGGTAATGGTTCAATGGATACCATTCGAAGAGTAGAAAAATATTGTCAAAAAAATAATTATAAATTAAATGGTATCGGAATTCCTAAAACGGTGGATAATGATCTTTGCGGTACTGACCATGCTCCAGGATTTGCCTCTGCGGCGAGGTATGTTTGTCTTTCAGTCCAACAAGCTGGCCGACTTGCTCGGGATATGCAAAGAGTCGATAAATATGTTATTTTACAAACTGTGGGTAGAAACACCGGATGGCTGGCTGCCTCGGCAGCTTTGGTTAAAAAAACTGAATCCGATGCTCCTCATCTAATTTATATACCGGAAAGACCTTTGTCTAAAGAAAGATTTATATCAGAGGTCAAAGAATGTATTAATAAAAATAGATGGGTTTCCATAGTTTGCGGTGAAGGTATCCTTTGGGAAGATGGGACTCCGGTAGCCAGTCTCCAAACCCAGAATAATTTGTCCAATATTGAATTTGGAGCAATGGGAGGGGGAAGTGCAGCGCTGACCTTACATAAAATAATTAATCAAGAAACTAAATATCGAGGAGAATTTCAAATAACTGAATCTCTCTCTATGTGTGCCATAGATCGGGCAAGCAAGATTGATCTGGAAGAAGCCTATGCATGTGGAGTTAAGGCTATACAATTGGCTGAAGAGGGTCTTTCTGGGGTTATGGTTTCCCTCCATCGAATTAGCTCTTCTCCCTATCAAGTTGAATTAAAAACCGTTTCACTTAATGAGGTTGCCTTACATACAAGACCAATGGATGATAAGTACATTAATAATCAAGGGAACTTTGTAACCAATGAATATATAAAATATATCCAACCACTGGTGGGAGAACTCCCCAGATATAGTGAATTAAATTTTATAAAAAGTAAATAATAACTATTTTTATTAATAGGAGATTAGAGATGAACTTACGAAATAATAAATATAATAAATTTTTTCTAATTAAAGAAATGCTGGAGACTGCTGAAATAGTCAAACATCTTAATGTTGAAAAAGTATTATCTTATGAAAAAGAAATAAAAAAAGAAAGAATATTTTTTACTGGTGAAGGGTCATCACGCATTTTTCCGGCTAAAAAGGTTATGTATGAAGCCCGAAAAAAAGGTTATAAAGAAGATTTTTACACCGATTGTGCCACTCAAGCCCTTGAATATAAACTTTTAGATAATACTGTGTTTATAGCATCTAATTCAGGAAAAACAAAAGAAGATTTAAAATTAATTCAGAAATTAAAAGAACAAAATCATGATAATATCATTAGCATCGTTGCCAATGCCGGAACTCCTATAATGAAGGAAGCTCATCTATCCTATCTGTTAACCTGTGGTGTAGAGAAAGCAGTTGCGGCAACAAAATCAGTAATAGAACAGGCACTTTTTTATGATTTACTCTTTAGAAAATTAAATAATGTATCCTTGCCAGATCTAAATAAACTGGGAACTTTAATAACTCAGGTTTTAGAGATAACTATTCCAGAGGAGGTAACCAAAACTCTAATAGATTCGAAAGCTATTTATTTCGCTGGTAGAAATAATGGGGTGGCAGAAGAATTAACCCTTAAAGCAAATGAAATAGCCCGTAAAAAATCGGATTTTTTAGAAGGGACTTATGTTTTTCACGGTATCGAAGAAGTTATGGATGCAGATGAGGTGGTAGTAATTATAGATCCATTTAAGAATGATGAGGAAAAATATAAAGATGTGCTTATCGATGGTGTAGGGTTAAAGGTGATTGTCATTTCTACAAAAAAGACTATATTTCCTACTATAATAATTCCTGAATACGGTGATTTTACTAACTATCTTGAAATTGCTGCCGGTTGGAATCTTCTGGTAGAAGTTGGAATAAATATAGGTAATAATCTGGACAAAACATTACGAGCCCGAAAAGTAGGTCATGAATTTAAATCCTTTAATTAATTCTCTCCATTTTTATTTTAATTGTTGTGACTAAACTTTATAGTGGCCAGGGTAACAAAGATGATGCTTAATATTAGTATAAATAGGATTTCGTTAAATATAGTTATTTGATGTCCGAAAAGAGTTAAATTAAGACCCATTGCTTGTTTTAATACTGGATTTAATTTATCGGTTTCTAATATTATTTTTTTAAACATATCTATTGAGTAGGTAAGTGGATTTATAATCACCAGAAAATTCATCCATACCGGTAAGCCATTTATAGGAAAGAAGGCACCTGATAGAAATAACATAGGAAATATAAAAATTTGTATGACCATTTGAAACCCAGTAGTAGTTTTTAATAAGCTGGCAATTAAGAGGCCTACAGAAGAAAGGGTAAAAGCTACTAAAAACATAGCGGGAATTAATTTTATTAAAATAGATAAATTTATCTTTAATCCAGTAAAGGGAACAAAAACAAACATAAGCAATCCTTGTATTACTGCTATAGTAGTACCTCCCAATACTTTTCCGATAGCGATAGAACTTCTTTTTACTGGAGATACTAAGATTTCTCTTAAATAACCAAATTCTCTATCTTGGATTACTGAAAGAGCTGAAAAAATAGAAGTAGTAAAAACTACCATTCCAATAATTCCAGGAAACATAAATTTCATATAATTAAAGTCAGCGAGAGAAGAATAATCACTACCTCCTCTGAACATCGAACTCATAGCTCCACTCATTCCACTTCCAAAGATAATTAGAAACAAAAAAGGCATTGCAAAAGAACTAAGCAGCCTGGCTCTATCTCTAAAAAATCTTAATATATCTCTCTGACAAAGGGCAAAAATTTCTTCCATTTTATCTTCTCCTATGCATTTGCATTCTTTTTTTCATTAGATCTCTTGTTGAAGCTTCTTCTTCTCTTATCTGCCTGCCGGTTAATTTTAAGAAAGCATCATTTAAGGTAGGTCTTCTTAGATTAATACTTTTAATGGGTGTTTGAAACTCTTTTATAAAACTAATTAAAAATCTATTACCTTTATCTACCTTAAAAGAAATAACTTTATGATTTTCAGTTACTTCTTTATTATATTTGGTTTCTATTTCTTTCTTGGCAGCTTCATTATCTGAGGTAATAATTTCAACAATGTCTCCACCTATTTTGCTTTTTAGTTCATCAGGAGAATCTAAAGCAATTAATTGACCATAATCAATGATAGCTACCCTATTACATATTTCTGCTTCATCTATATAATGAGTAGTTAAAAACATGGTAATGCCGGCTTTTTCTTTAAGTTTTAAAATGTATTCCCAAACATGGGCTCGAGTTTGAGGATCAAGTCCAATAGTAGGTTCATCTAAAAAAAGTACCTTCGGATAATGTAGTAGTCCCCGAGCAATCTCTAATCTTCTCTTCATACCTCCAGAAAAAGTCTCCACGATTTTATATCTCTTGTCACCAAGTTCTACTATATCAAGCACTTCTTTTATTCTATTTTCCCTTTCTTTTTTAGGGATTCTGTAAAATCTACAGTGTAAAGAAAGATTTTCATTGGCAGTAAGTTTTTCATCCAGGGTATTTTCTTGAAAGATAATCCCAATACTTTTCCTTACTTCGTTGGAGGAGGTGAGGATAGAATAACCGTTTATGGAGGCTGTACCATGGTTTGGCTTGAGCATGGTACAGAGCATATTTATGGTAGTAGTTTTTCCGGCTCCGTTAGGTCCTAAAAATCCGAATATCTCTCCTTCTTTAACTTCGAAGCTAATATTTTTAACTGCCTCTAAATCGCCAAATTTCTTTCCCAAACTTTTGACTTTAATAATATTATTAAAGTTACTTTCTATATCATTCATTATTAGGTTTACCCACTTATTATTTATTTATTTCGCAATTTACTATTTACTCTTATATTTTTAGCTTGTAAAATGCAATACGCATAATATTTTTATCATATTACCCCCCAGTTTGTCAATTCTTCCTCTCTGGTAAAGAGAAAAGGGAAAGTGTATAGTAAAAATTATGAACAAAAAAAATGGGATAAAAATTAGATTTTTAATTTTTTAAGTTAAAAAAGAAGGATAATTTGAGGGGGATGTAGAATATAGATGAGGGGGAAATTTGATGAGATTGCCACGCTCCCTACGGTCGCTCGCCATGACAAAAATTCAGAGAGGGCTACATAATAATATAAAAAAATTGAATAATCTGAGCTAATCTGTTATAAATAGATAAGTAAAAAGATATTTTAGGTGGAAAATTATTTATGGAATTTATAAAGGATAAGAGATTAAATTTTATTATCAGTACGGCTATTGGTCTAATAATTTTAGTTTATGTATTAAATAGACTGAAGTGGCTATTTATATATTTTAGTATTGCCTTAATGTTAGCCTATTTTTTTGAGCCGCTTTATAAATATCTTATTAATAAAAAGGCTCCCAAAATATTGGCTATTATTATTATTATTGCCATAATAATTGGTTTACTAATTTTAACTATATTTTTTGTGATTCCAAGTATAATTAATCAACTTAATATTTTATATAGTGAAATTCCAAAATTTATTGAAAAGTACCAAACTATCATTTTATCTTTGAAACCTCAACTATCGAAATTTATAAATCCTACTGATGTAGCAACTTTAATTAAAGAAAGTCTATCTGAACTTCAAAAAAATGCATTAGGTTTTTCTCAAGAGATTATAATTTATTTATCTAATATAGTTTCTAGTATTTCCTTTGGAATAGTAATTGTTCCTTTAATTTTGTTTTATATATTAAGAGATATTTTAATATTTAAAGAAAACTTGTATACTTTTGTGTCCAAGAAAAAGAAAGAAGAATTTAAAGAAGTAATAGAAGAGATAGATCATATTCTTAGTGGGTTTATTCGTGGTCGAATAATAATCTGTATTATTGTGGGGGCTTTAATTGGTATAGGTTTGTATGTCTTAAATTTAAAATTTGCTCTAATTATCGGAATAGTTAGTGGGGCGTTCAACTTTATTCCCTATTTAGGACCAATTATTGGAGTGGTTTTGGCTTTAATTTTTGCTCTTGGTAAACCATGGTGGATATTATTAATAATCTTAGGATTATTTGTTTTGGTCAATCAGATTGAATCTGTATTTCTTGAACCTAATATTTTAGGTAAAGGATTGGGTCTCCATCCTTTAACTGTAATTTTAGCTATTTTAGTCTGTGGTCAGTTATTAGGAATATTAGGGGTATTAGTAGCTGTCCCCTTAGCGGCAATTTTAAAAGTTTTAATGATTAGATATTTAATTCAGGAGGAATAGAACAAGTTTTATGAAAAAAATACCTTACTTAATTTTAATAGCAGTAGGATTAACTATTTTATTCCACCTTTCTTCTGCTTTGGCTCAGTCTTCAGAAATAAAAATATTAATGGACCATAAACCTCTCGAATTAGATGTTCTTTCCATTATGGAAGATGATCAAATATTTATTCCCGCTCGCAATATAGTAGATGCTTTAGGTGGAAGGATTACCTGGTTTCCAGCTTTAAAGTTATTAGATATAAATATTGATAAGCATATAGTTCGTTTAGTAATTGATGAACTTTCTTTAGAAATGGATGGAAAAATAATTCCTCTGAAAACGCCGGCTAAAATTATTGATAACCGAGTAATGCTTCCCTTAGAAGTGATTAAAATTATTACCCCAGCAGAAATTGAATGGGATAATCAAGCTAAGACTTTATCTATTAATACCATAAGACCTTATTTGTTAAAAGTTAGAAGTTATTCTGATTCTGATAAGACTAGAGTAGTAATAGACTTATCTGAAAAAACTGAATTTAAAGCAAATAAATTAACCAATCCGGATAAAATTTTTATCGATATAATTGGTTCTATTCTAAAATTAGAAGATACGTTTAAAGAGATAGAGATAAATGATGGCATATTAAAAACAGTAAGAACAGCTCAATTTAATGAGGAAATTACTAGAGTTGTATTTGATCTATACCAGGAAGTCAAATATAATATTTTTAGTCTTACCGACCCCGATAGAGTAGTAATAGATATATTTAGACCAGAGAAGAAAAGCGAAACTTTACTCGAAACTCTTCCTCCTAAACCTGAAGAAAAACCTGTTCCTGAACCTAAGGTAACCGGCAAAAGAGTAGTAATTATTGACCCCGGGCACGGAGGTAGTGATCCAGGAGCAATCGGACCTACCGGCTTAAAGGAGAGTGAGGTTACTTTAAAGGTTGCTCTTCATTTAGAAGAACTTTTAAAGAAAGCTGGTATTCCCACTTATTTAACCAGATATAAAAATGATTTTATCTCTTTAGAAGATAGGGTAAATTTTGCTAATCAGAAGAATGGTTTTATATTTGTAAGTATACATGCTAATTCAACTTTAAATAATCGTCCTACCGCGATTGGGACTGAAACTTTTGTACTAAGTTCCAAATATATCGGAGCTTCTGCTAAAGATGTAGCTGATAGAGAGAACAGAGCCAGCAGGGCTCACCCGGAAGTGGATGCTGATTTAGCTTCAATCATCGGTGACTTGGAAGAGAGCGCTAATATTAAATATAGTTTTGATTTTGCTCATATTGTGCAGAAAGAATTGTTGAAATATCTTAAGTTGGAAAATAGGGGAGTAAAGCAAGCTCCTTTTGTAGTATTAAAGGGAGTGAATATGGCAGCAGTAATTGTAGAGATAGCTTTTATTTCTAATCCTCAAGAGGAAAAATTATTAAAGAACAATGAATTTAGTCAAAAAACTGCCCAAGCCTTGTTTGACGCAATAATATATTATATAAAAAATATTCCTAATGAGATGTAAGGTAAATTATTATGGCTATAAATAGAGAGCTAAGAAAAAAAAGAAAAAGAAAAAATTTCATCTTTGAATTATTGGTGTTAATGGTAATTATAATTTTTAGTTATATAATGTTTAATAAGTTTATTATTATTCCTCTTAAAGAAAAATATAAAGAAAAACCTGTAGTTATCAAAGAAGTCCCTTACGAAGAAGAAAAGAAAGAAGAAGTTCAAACTGTACCAGGAGAGATGATAGAAGTTAATCTTTATTTTTCTGATTCTCAAGCGATGTATCTAGTATCTGAAAAAAGAAAAATACCCCCAACTACTTCTTTGGCCAAACAAGTAGTTATTGAGCTTATAAAAGGTCCTGACAGTTCCGACCTCTATTCTACCATTCCCGAAGGCACTCGAGTTAATGAAGTATATATTGCTGATGATATCGTTTATGTAGATCTATCTGAGGAAGTATTTAAAAACCACACCGGAGGTAGTAGCGGTGAGTTAATGACCGTTTATTCTATAGTAAATAGTTTAACTGAAATTTCTCCGATTAAAGGTGTTCAAATATTAGTGGAGGGAAATGAGAGGAATAGCTTAGTAGGTCACGTAGACATCAGTATGCCTCTTCTTAGAGATGAAGATTGGATTAAACCATCATAAAATTGCCAGAATAATGAAAGCTAAAATAGGAAGGGAAGATAAAAATTAGTATCACCAATTTTTCTCTAATTTTTAAAAATAAGATTATCATAATTGCCCTTATAACCTGGATTTTAAATCAGGCTATAAAGCTATTTATATTTTATATTACTGAAAAAAAGTGGGATATGATGAGATTTTTTGGGGCAGGAGGAATGCCGAGTACCCATTCAGCCCTGTCTATGTGTGTTGCAGTTACTATTGGTTTTACCGAAGGTTGGGATTCTTCTTTATTTGCCTTAGCTTTAGTAATCTCCTTTATTGTTATGGCCGATGCTGCCGGAGTAAGGAGAGAGACCGGTGAACAATCTAAAGTATTAAATAAAATTATCCTGGAATTTTTTGCGGAAAGAAAGATCAGAGATAAAAATTTTGAAGAATTAATTGGACATACTCCCTTTGAAGTTATAGTAGGAGCTTTTATAGGAATTATAATGGCTTGTATATTATATGGTAAATTGAATTTTTAACTTAATAGAAGGAATAAGTAAAATTTTGCTCTGAGGTGAATTTATAGCTTTGAAAAAATTAGTAAAAGAGCGTTTAGATATATTGTTGGTGGAAAAGGAATTTTTCGCTTCCAGAGAGAAAGCAAAAAGGGCTATAATGGCTGGAGAAGTATTAGTAGAAGGAAAGAAGTCCACTAAAGTAGGGCTAAAAATTAAGGTGGATAGTAATATTTCTGTATTAAAGAAAGAGACTGTTTATGTAAGTAGAGGTGGAGAAAAATTAGAAAAAGCCCTAAAGTTTTTTAATATTTGGGTTAAAGGGAAGAAAGCAATCGATATTGGCGCCTCTACGGGAGGTTTTACCGATTGTCTTTTAAAGTTCGGAGCCGAAAAAGTTTATTGTATAGATGTAGGTTATGGACAGTTAGCCTGGAAACTGCAGCAAGATCAAAGAGTTGTAATCATGGATAGAACCAATATAAGATATCTTACTGCAGATAAATTCGATAGTTTGTTTAAATTGGCTACTATAGATGTTTCTTTTATCTCTTTGGATAAAGTTTTACCAGCAGTGTATAATTTACTTGAGGAGAAAGGAGAGGTAGTAGCTTTAATTAAACCTCAGTTTGAAGCAGGTCGGGAGTTCGTTCAAAAAGGTGGATTGGTAAAAAAAGTAGAGGTTCATCAGATAGTAATAAAAAAAGTCGTAGAAGCGTCCCTTAGGTTAGGTTTTAGCATTCAAGGATTGACCTTTTCTCCCCTAAAAGGAGCTTCTGGCAATATTGAATATCTTATCTATTTAACCAAAAATTTTGAAGAAGAGAAGATAAGCTATTTCCCTCATTTAATTGAAGAAGTAGTAGATCAAGCTCACCAAGAACTTTCTCTTAAAAAATAATATATTATCATCTGGTTAAATAATATTTAATTTTATAAAGCAGAGGAGTGGATGAAGAAGTTAAATTAAAGTAAGAGATTATGGGAGTGAAATTCTTGGGTATAAGTGAAAATGGAGTTTTAATTTTAAGTTTAATTATTGGTGGAGGGATAATTTGCCTGATTCTGTATATCAAAATAACTAATTGGTTAAGGACTAAAAAATTAAAGCAGAGATTTTCTAAAAGCAGACAGGCAGAAAAAGAAGCAGAAAAAATATTAAGAAAAAAAGGTTATACCATCATAGATGCTCAAAAAAGTAAACCACTCCATATTAGTATTGGAGATAAGATTCATCGATATTTAGTGCGAATAGACTACCTGGTTAGAAAGAGGGGAAAAGTTTATGTAGTAGAAGTTAAAAACGGAGAGAAAGTCCCTTATATTACTAACCGAGAGACCCGAAGACAGATGTTGGAATATTATCTTGCCTATCAACCCAATGGTATTATCTTATTAAATATGAAAAATAAGAGTATCTCTGAGGTTAAGTTTCAATTCGAAATAACCTTTCGTCAATGGCTGATCAAGATAGTATATTTCTTAGCCGGAGCAATTTTTACTTTAGTTTTATATTATTTGCTTCAAGTGAGGACATAGATGAAGATAAAATTAAATAGTGTGGGCTTAGTGATTAATTACGAAAAAGAAAAAGCTCAGGAAATAACTAATTGGATAGTTGATTGGTTAAGCTTTAAAAAGATAAAAGTTTATGTAGAAGGAGGTAAGGATAAAGGAATTAGAAGAAAAGATTTTAGCTGCACTAACGAAAAATTCTTTAACTCAGTGGATTTGATAATTTCTTTAGGAGGAGACGGAACTCTACTTAGGGCGGCTAAAATAGCTGCTACCGATGGGATTCCAATCTTTGGAGTGAATTTAGGAGGATTGGGTTTCTTAACCCAAATCGGTATCGATAACCTGGAAATATTTTTAGAAAAAATATATCAAGGAAAATGTTTCCTTGATGAGAGAATGATGTTAGATGGTATAGTAAAAAGAAAAGAAAAAGAGATAAAGAAATTTACTGCTTTAAATGATATAGTTATTGGCAAAGGGGCATTTGCTCGCCTAATCTCTTTAGCTACTTATATTAATGATGATTATGTTATCACCTATTCTGCAGATGGATTAGTTATTTCTACTTCTACTGGCTCCACGGCTTATTCTCTTTCTGCCGGTGGTCCCATTGTTAATCCTAATATAAATTCTATGATACTTACTCCTATCTGTCCCCATACCCTATCTACTCGGCCTTTAATTATTGGTGAAAATGATCAAGTAAGAATAACTTTAGAGTTGAGTGAGGAAGAGGTAATGGTTACTATAGATGGTCAGGAAGGTTTTACTTTAGAACCAAAAGATGAAGTAATAGTAAAAAAATCTATTTATAAAACCAGATTAATTGCTTTTAAAGAGAAAAGTTTTTATGCTATTTTACGGGAAAAATTAAGATGGAGTGGCCAGGTAAATAAATAATTAAGGTATCCTAATATAATTAGGTGGATATAGAAATAGATGTTATTTCAATTAAACATAAAAAATATGGCTTTAATAAAAGAATTGAATATAGAATTTGAGGAAGGATTAAATGTCTTAACTGGAGAAACTGGAGCGGGAAAATCCATTATCATAGAAGCAATAGATTTAATTTTAGGAAGCCATGCCACTTCTGATTTAATTCGAGATGGAGAAGATAGTTTAATAGTAGAAGGACTGTTTCTATTAACTCCACAAGAGAAAGAGATCATAAGTGATTTAAATCCGGATATGGAAATTGTCGATGAAGAAGGGAATTTACTGATTAGGCGGGAAGTTAGTAGGAAAGGACGGAATAAGTGCTGGGTTAACCAGAGGTTGGTAAATTTATCTATGCTTCAGGATATAGGGAATTTTTTAGTTGATTTGCACGGCCAGCATAATCATCAATCTCTTTTAGATCCTTCTAAACATATAGATTTGATAGATAATCTGGGAGGAGATGAAATTATAAAATTTAGAAAAGAATTGTTTGGTTTTTATCGATTGTGGCGAGACAAGAAAGAGAAGTTATTTCAATTGATCAGAAATAAAGAAGATAATTTAAAGAGGATAGATTTTTTAAAATATCAATTAGATGAAATAGATAAAGCTTCTTTAGTTAGAAATGAGGATAAAGTTTTAGAAGAGGAAGAAATGGTATTAAGAAATGCGGAGAAAATTATTGAGACGATGGAAAAAGTAAATTTCATTCTCTACGAAGGTGGATTAGAGCAGCCCTCATTAAGAGATTCTTTAAATGGAGTAGCTATAGATTTGGGGGAAATTGCTTCCTTAGACCAACGGATAGGAAAGATAAAAGAAGATTTAAAAATAATAGGATATCAACTTGAGGATATCGTTAATGAGATTATAAAATATAAAGATAAGATAGATTTAGATACCAAAAAGTTAAAAGAAATTGAAGGAAGATTAAATCTGATTAATACTTTAAAAAGTAAATATGGTTCTACCATAGAAGAAATATTACAATATCGCCAAAAAATAGATCAGGAATTAAAAACTATTGATTATAGTGAAGATAGGGTTGAAAAATTAAAAGAAGAAATTAATTCCTTGGAAAATAAGATTTCTAATATTTCCCATAACCTAAGCTTAAAGCGGAGAAAGATTGCTGAGGATTTAGAGAAAATGGTAGTGAGGGAATTAGAAGATTTAAATATGAAGAGGTGTCAATTTAAAGTTTCTATCCATCGTTATGAAGATAATGAGGGGATAGAAATAGATGGCAAAAAATATAAGATTGGCCCTAAAGGTATTGATGATATTGAGTTTATAATTTCTCCCAATGTCGGGGAAAGATTACGTCCTTTGGTTCGGATTATCTCGGGAGGAGAAGTATCAAGAATTATGCTGGCTTTGAAATCAATCCTCTCCGAAGTCGATCAAGTTCCCACTTTGATCTTTGATGAAATCGATAGTGGAGTAGGGGCGCGCTTAGGTGAGGTTATTGCTCAAAAATTGAAGAATCTTTCTGAGGGTAGACAGATAATTTGTGTAACCCATTTGCCTCAGATAGCTTGTAGAGCCAAGAGGCATTTTTATATTGAAAAATATGTTTTAAATGATCAGACCGGGATAAGTTTAAAAGAAATGAAGGGGGAAGAACAAATCCAGGAAATTGCTCGTATGTTAGATGGCAATCAAGTTAGTGAGATTACTATCCAGCACGCCCAAAAAATGTTAAATAGATAATACAGTAATAGGTAATGTGTAATGAGTAATAAGTGAAGATAGCATAATAGCGGATAGCGTATAGCGTATAGCGTTTAGCGTTTAGGTAGGAAAGAGGAAACCAGAATTTGCTAAATAGAAGACGGAAGAGAAGACAGTATATTGAATTCAATTGGTAAATTGGCCAATCGGTCAATCGGTCAATTACTATAAGGTTGTTAGCTTATGAAAGAGAAGATTAATGCAAATAAAGATAAATGGCTGCAAGAAATTGTCACACAAAAAGAGATTCAGAGTACTTTAAAATCCATAATCCATTCTACTGATGATGCCATTTCCGTAGTAGATGAAAAAGGTTTGCATACTATCATTAACCCTGCTTATACCCGACTTACCGGTTTAACCGAAGAAGATGTATTAGGGAAATCACCTACTATTGATATTGCTGATGGGGGAGAAAGTATGCATTTAAAAGTGCTGAGGACCGGGAAACCAGTACATGGAGTGAGAATGAGAGTGGGTCCTAACCGTAAAGAAGTAATAGTGAATGTTGCTCCAGTTATAGTAGATGGAGTGTTAAAAGGCAGCGTGGCAGTAATTCACGATGTTTCTGAAATTAAATATTTAAATGAAGAGTTAGAGCGAGTTAAAGAAAGGGTTAGACATTTAGAATCAAAATATACTTTTGCAGATATTGTGGGGGAAAGTAGGGGTATGATTATTGCTAAAGAACAAGCGATGAAAGCTGCCCAGACGCCAGCAACTGTTTTGCTTCAGGGAGAAAGTGGAACTGGGAAAGAATTATTTGCTCATGCTATCCACCATGCCAGCAAAAGGAATAATAAACAATTTATCCGAGTGAATTGTTCTGCCTTAGTGGATACTCTATTGGAGAGTGAACTTTTTGGTTACGAGGGAGGGGCATTTACCGGGGCCAAAAGAACTGGAAAAAAAGGATTATTTGAAGAAGCTGATAAAGGAACTATATTTTTAGATGAAATCGGAGTAATGAGCTTGAATTTACAGGCTAAGTTGTTGAGAGTTCTTCAGGAAAAAGAGATTATAAGAGTAGGAGGGGGGAGTCCGGTTAATGTAGATGTAAGAATAATCTCTGCAACCAACATTGACTTAAAAAATGCTGTAAAAGAAGGAAGATTAAGGGAAGACCTTTATTATCGATTATATGTTATTCCTATTTATATCCCCCCTTTAAGAGAAAGAAAGGAGGATATGCCTCTTTTAGTAAATAATCTGATTAGAAAATCTAATCAAGATTTTGGTAGGAATGTAAAAGGGATTTTGCCAGAAGCTCTAAATATATTATTGGATTATGCCTGGCCGGGAAATGTTAGAGAATTAGAAAATGTTATTGAAAGAGCAGTAATAAATATGAAATTAAGTGAAGAATCAATTTTACCCAAACATATTCCTCCTTTAATCGATTTATATGAAGTGGGAATAATTAAAGAAAAATTGATTAGTGATTCTAAAAATACTCCTTTCGCTGATTTTGATTGGGGTAAAAATAATCTAAAAAATATAAAGGACCTTACAGAAAGGGTTGCCCTAATAAATGCATTGAAGTCTACCAATGGGGACAGTTTAAAGACTGCAAAAAAGTTAGGAATTAGCTTGAGGAGTTTTTATTACAAGATTAAAAAGTATAATATCAAAAAGATATATGAATGCAAGTAAAGGACAATTGACCGATTTACCGATTGACCAATGCACCGATTGACCGATTAAATTAGTAGTTAGAAAAAAATCGTTTGGTTGTAGGGGCACAATGCCTGCCTGTGCGTGCCTGCCTGTGCGTGTACGCACGCAGACAGGTCCGCACGCAGACAGGAATTGTGCCCTCTCCATATTATTGAAACTAATAACCACAATTTGATTACTATACAAATGTAATTATTGACAAAATATTGCACATAATGCTAAAATATGCAAATATATGCAAATGAAAATAAAAATAAAATATCTTGATTTATTTAAAAAGTAGCTTTTTTAGTCAGTAAAAGCTATTTTTTTTATTTTATTTTTTACTATAAATTGGCATAGAAATTGCTTTAATAAAATATATAGGAAGTATAGAGGAGATATAGATGTATAAAAAATTAAAAATATTAGTAATAAATCCTGGCTCAACTTCTACAGCTATTGCTCTTTTTGAAGATGATAAATTATTGGATAAAGAAATAATCAGACACGGCTTAGAAGAATTGTCGAAGTATAAAAAAATAACCGATCAGCATAAATTTAGAGCAGAAATAATTATTAATTTTTTAAAAAAGAAAAACATTGAAATCAATTCTTTAGATGCGATAGTGGGCAGAGGAGGAGTCTTAAAACCGGTTCATAGTGGAACTTACCAAATAAATGAATTAATGGTGGAAGATTTAAAAGAAAGGCCACGGATAGAACATGCTTCAAATTTAGGAGCAATTATTGCTTATGATCTGGCCCAAAAAGCGGGAGTGCCATCTTTTATTGTTGATTCAATAGCAGTTGATGAGTTTGAACCGATTGCTCGAATTTCGGGAATGCCTGAGATGGAAAGAGAAAGTTTATGTCACGCTCTTAACTTAAAGGTAGCAGCAAGAAGAATGGCTCAAGATTTAGGGAAATCTTATCCAGAACTTAATTTAGTAGTGGTTCATTTAGGGGGTGGAATTTCAGTAAGTGCTCATAGTAAAGGCAGAATGATAGATGTGAACAATGCAAGTGCAGAAGGACCATTTAGTCCGGAAAGAACTGGGGGTTTACCTAGTGCGGAATTGGTAAAACTATGTTACTCCGGAAAATATACTCTCCGAGAAATGTTAAAGAAAATTATGGGACAGGGTGGATTAGTAGCTTATTTGGGTACGAACAATTCTTTAGAGGTAGAAGAAAGAATTAGTAAAGGAGATAAGAAAGCTGAATTATTGTATCAGGCTATGGCCTATCAAATAGCAAAAGAGATAGCAGCGATGGCAGCTGTGTTAAAAGGAGAAGTAGACGCTATAGTTATAACTGGAAACGGAGCAAGAGATAAAGGTGCATTAGGCAAGACTTTTATAGGTTGGATAAAGGAAAGGGTCAATTTTATCGCTCCTATTACTGTATATCCTGGAACTGATGAAATGAAAGCTCTGGCTTTAGGGGCAGTCAGGGTATTAAAAGGAGAAGAAGAGGCTAAGGAATATAAGTAAAATGTATTTAAAAATAAAAAATATAAAGGAGGATAAACCATGTCGATAAATATTGAAGAATTTTACTCTGTTTTAGCTTCGAGAATGAAGGCTTCAACCATACGAGAAACTTTAAAAATAATTCAAAGGTCTAATGTTATATCCTTAGCTGGTGGTATGCCTGATCCTGCTACTTTCCCGGCTAAGGAAATAAACCAGGTAACCCAACAAATATTGGCCAAAAATAGTGCTTGTGCCTTACAATACAGCAGTACTGAGGGTTTACCAGAATTAAGAGAATTAATATTAAATTGGTTTTCTGAAGATAATAAAAAACCAGGATTAGATAATATTGTAATTACATCAGGTTCCCAGCAAGGTTTAGATCTGATGAGTAAAGTTTTATTAAACCCCGGAGATATAGTGATAGTAGAATTACCCAGTTATTTAGCAGCTTTAAATGCTTTCCGTAGCTATGGAGGAGAGATGAAGGGTATTTCTATGGATAATGAAGGTGTAGAGGTGGATATTTTAGAAGAGACACTTACTCAACTTAAAAAGGAAGGCCAAAAGGTGAAATTTATCTATACTATTTCCAATTTTCAAAATTCTGCTGGAGTAACTATGTCTTTACCGCGGCGAAAAAGAGTCCTGGAAATAGCTCAAAAATTTGAAGTATTTATTTTAGAAGACAATCCTTACGACAAACTTAGATTTGAAGGAGAACCACTTCCTTCTATTTATTCTTTAGATAATGAGGGTTATGTGATTAGTTTAGGGACCTTTTCCAAGATATTATGTCCTGGTCTAAGATTGGCCTGGGTTTTAGGGGATAAAAAAATTATTGAAAAAATAGTAATTATGAAGCAAGCAACTGATTTGTGCACTACTATTTTAAATCAATTAATTGTTTATGAATACTGCCGTCAGAACGATATAGATAAAAATATAGAATCAAATATTAAAATTTATAGAAAAAAACGAGATGTTATGTTAAAGGCATTAAGCAAATATTTTCCGTCTGAAGCTTCCTGGACTAAACCTGAAGGCGGTTTTTTTGTTTTTGTTACCTTACCTGAATATATTGATGTGGATGTTATGTTTCCCGAAGCAATTGAAGAGGGAGTAGCCTATGTGAGTGGTTCTGCATTCTTTGCCAATGGTAAAGGGAAAAATACGATGAGGCTTAGTTTTTGTTACCCTAAAGAGGAAGATATTGAGGAAGGAATTAAAAGATTAGGAAAAGTGATTAAAAAGAGAATTAAAAATTAAATTAGTATCGAGTATATAGTTATATAGCAAAGAAAGAAAGAAAAAAGAAGAAGATATTGAGGAAGGAATTAAAAGATTAGGAAAAGTGATTAAAAAGAGAATTAAAAATTAAATTAGTATCGAGTATATAGTTATATAGCAAAGAAAGAAAGAAAAAAGAAGAAGAAAGAATTAAGAAGACAGGCGAGACGCCTGTCCTACGGGCAGACACAAGGTCTGCCCCTACGACTTATTCACTAACGACTATTTTAATTGGTAAATTGGTAAATTAGTAAATTGGTCAATCGGTGCATTGGTAAATCGACTAATTGGTAAATTTTTAATAAAGAGGTGATAAGAAAAATGTTAAGAACTTTTAATGAAGTTTTAGAAAAGGCCAAACATTATGGAACTAAAAAAATGTCAGTAGCTGCTGCTCAAGCTGAAGATGTTTTACGAGCAGTGGAAGCTGCTCGACAGGAAGGATTAACCAATTCAATATTAGTGGGTGATAAAAAGGAAATTATTCAAATAGCTAATAAAATGGGTATTGATCCTACCAATTACGAAATAATAGACCAAATAGATAAAACTGAAGCTGCCCGGTGTGCGGTAGAGTTAGTCCGCAATAAAAAAGTTTCCATATTAATGAAAGGAATGATGGGAACTGCCAGAATTTTAAAAGCTGTTTTAGATAAAGAAGTGGGTTTACGAACTGATAGAATGCTCAGTCATGTCTATACCCTGGAGGTCAAAAATTATGATCGTCTACTTACTATGACTGATGGAGCTATGTGCATCAGTCCAGATTTGAAACAAAAAGCTCAGATAATTCAGAACGCTATCTATTACGCTCATTCATTAGGAATAGAAAAACCTAAAGTGGCAGTGGTCTGTGCATTAGAATTGGTAAATCCTGATATGCCAGCTACTATAGATGCAGCTTGTTTATCTAAAATGAGTGAGAGGGGACAGATTATAGGGGGGATAGTGGATGGACCATTAGGTTTTGATAATGCTATTTCTAAGGAAGCTGCTTTGCATAAAGGCATTGAAAGCCCAGTTTCCGGAGAAATAGATATAATATTAGTACCAAATATTGAAGCAGGGAATATTTTTGCCAAGGGTTTAGTTTATTTAGCTAAAGCAGTACCAGCAGGACTACTTTTGGGTGCAAAAGCTCCGGTAGTATTAGTTTCTCGGTCTGACAGTGCACAATCAAAATTATATTCTATTGCTCTGGGAGTATTAATGAGTGAGATGACTGAAATTAAACCGAATCAGATGATCTAAGAAAGGTGATATTTTTATGGCCAAAGATTATAAAATATTAGTAGTAAATCCTGGCTCAACTTCTACCAAAGTAGCCTTGTTCTCTAATGAACAATTTTTATTTGAAAAAAAGATTAAACATAGCAATGAAGAATTATCCATTTTTTCTAAGATTATCGATCAATACGAATTTCGGTTAGAGATAATTTTAAATTTCTTAAAAGAAAAGGGGATTGACTATTCTACTCTTGATGCGGTAGTGGGAAGAGGAGGACTACTAAAACCTATTGCCAGTGGAACCTATCGAGTTAATGAAAAGATGTTAGAAGACCTCCGTAAGGGAACAAGCGGTGAACATGCTTCTAATTTGGGAGGAATACTTGCTTCTGGAATTGCCAAAAAGTTATCTATTCCTGCCTATCTAGTTGACCCGGTAGTAATTGATGAAATGAAACCTATTGCCAGAATTTCTGGTATGCCAGAAATTCCGAGGGTTAGTATCCTCCATGCTTTAAATCAGAAAGCAGTTGCTCGAAAGGCAGCTTTAGATTTAGGCAAAAAGTATGAGAAAGCAAATTTTATTATAGCTCATCTGGGCGGAGGAATTTCAGTTGGGGTACACTGCCAGGGTAAGGTTATTGATGTTAATAATGCACTTAATGGAGAAGGTCCTTTTACTCCGGAAAGGAGCGGTGGAGTTCCGGTTGGCGCCCTGGTTGAACTTTGTTTTTCTGGTAAATTTACTAAAGACGAAATTATGAAAAAGATAAAAGGTAAAGGTGGATTAGTAGCTTATTTAAATACTAATGATGTTAGAGAAGTGCTAAACAGGATTAAACAGGGAGATAAAAAGGCCAAGCTGATATTAGAGGCAATGGCCTACCAAGTAGCTAAAGAAATCGGAGCAGGAGCTACAGTATTAAAAGGTCAAATAGATGCTATTATTCTAACTGGCGGAATAGCTTATGCTAATGAGTTTATTAATATGGTAAAAGATAGAATAAGTTTTTTATCTTTAGTTATGATCTATCCTGGCGAGGAAGAAATGTTAGCTTTGTGTAATGGTGCCTTAAGAGTCCTGAAAGGTGAAGAGGTGGGAAAAATATATTGAGTAAACGTATAAAGATATTTGTGGGGGGTTTTGGAAGTGGAAAAACAGAAATTGCCATTAATTATTCGATCTACTGTCGAAAAAATTACCGTCAGGTCGCTATTGTAGATTTAGATATTGTTAATCCTTATTTTAGAACTCGAGAAGCGAAAGATGCCTTAAACCTTAAAGATATAAAGGTGATTGCTCCCCAAGATGAGTGGGCTTATGCCGGTTTACCCCTAATTTCTCCCGAAATAAAAGGTTTAATCCAAGATGCAGATTATCATTTGATTCTTGATGTAGGAGGAGATGATATAGGTACAGTCGTTTTGGGTAACTTTAAATCTTTCCTCCAAGATTTAGATTATGAAATGCTACTGGTCGTAAATTCTTACCGACCTTTTACTCAAAGTATACTCCAAATTAAACAAATGGCCCAAGAGATAGAAAATACATCTCGACTAAAAATTAGCGGAGTAATAAGTAATCCTAATTTAAGCATCCAAACCGATGAAGAAATAATTAAGCAAGGACATATATTAATAAAACGAGCTGCACAGAAATTAAAATTGCCCCTCAAATTTATTTGTATAGATGAACGATTTTCTCAAAAGCTAAAAACTGAAAATTTTAAGGAAGCAGTATTTTATATAAAACGTTTTATGAAATTACCCTGGGAATAATTCTATAAAGAAGGAGGAAATGGGATGGCAAAAATTATAATAGACCAAGAAAGATGTAAAGGATGCGAGTTATGCATTCCAGCTTGCCCTAAACACATTATTATTATGTCCGAAAATTTTAATAAAAAAGGCTATTATCCGGCTGAACAGATCAACCCTGAAGAATGCACCGGCTGTGCTTTTTGTGCTTTAACTTGTCCTGATGTGGCGATTGAGGTATATAAATAAATAATTTTTTTATCAAAAAGAAATTTTAGTATAGGAATTTCCTTTTTTCGTAGGGGCCTGCCCTCGTGAAAACGGGGGTTCGATTCCTGTCTGCGTGCAGGCACGCACAGGCAGGCATCGAACCCGCAATAAAAACGGGTCGGATAAATCCGACCCCTACATTAAAAACAATACTTTATGCAAAAAAGTTTTGAGTTTTGTATTAACTATTCACTATCGACTAGTTTAAAAGTTAAATTTTTATCCAGGAGGTTAGAAAATGGCAGAAAAAATATTAATGAAAGGAAACGAAGCTATTGGAGAAGCGGCAATTTGTGCTGGTTGCCGATATTATTTTGGTTATCCCATTACCCCTCAAAGCGAATTAATTGCTTATATGGCGAAAAAATTATTGAAAATGAAAGATGCGTCTTTTGTGCAAGCTGAAAGTGAATTAGCAGCAATAAATATGGTCTATGGAGCTGCTTCTACTGGAGTAAGAGTTATGACTTCATCTTCCAGTCCAGGAATAAGTTTAATGCAAGAAGGGATTTCCTATATTGCCTGTTCTGAAGTACCTTGTGTAGTGGTTAATATGATGAGGGGTGGACCAGGTTTAGGAGATATTCAACCAGCACAAGGTGATTACTTTCAAGCCACCAAAGGTGGAGGACATGGAGATTATCATTTAATTGTCCTTGCTCCTTCTTCGGTTCAAGAATTAGTTGATTTAACTATGGATGCCTTTGATTTAGCAGATAAATATAGAAATCCCGCAATGATATTAGGAGATGGACTTTTAGGGCAAATGATGGAAGCAGTAGAATTCAAAGAAAGACCAAAAGTTGATTTACCATCTAAAGAAAGTTGGACTTTAGTCGGATGCAAAGGAAGAAAGCCACATTGGATTGTTCCTTTTAATTTGAATCCTTCAGTACTAGAAAAGATGAATTTAGTAATAAATGAAAAATATAAAAAACTTAAAGAACATGAAGTTAGATATGAATCCATAAATATAGAAAATGCAGATTTGATAATTGTTGCTTATGGAACAGTTGCTCGGATTGTAAAAACTGTAATTCAGAAGGCAAAAAAAGAAGGGATTAATATTGGATTGATTAGGCCGATTACCTTATTCCCTTTTCCCGAAAAGATAATTAGTAAAACTGCTGAGAGGATAAAGAAATTTTTGGTAGTGGAAATGAGTTTAGGTCAAATGATAGAAGATGTTAAATTAGCAGTAAATGGAAAGGCGGAAGTTAATTTCTATGGAAGATGCGGTGGAATAATTCCTACACCGATAGAAATTTTAAAAGAATTAAATAAATATTTATAAATATTTAAATAAAGATTCCTTTTTGAAAAGAATATTGGAGGTATATGATATATTATGAAGAAAGTATTTGGGCGACCAGAATCTTTAACTGAAACTCCTTTTACTTATTGCCCTGGCTGCCATCACGGCATTGCTCATAGATTGGTAGCTGAGGTGTTAGATGAATTTGGAGTTAGAGAAAATACTATAGGAGTTTGTCCGGTAGGATGTTCCGTCTTTGCTTATCTATTCTTTAACTGTGATATGATATGCGCTGCCCACGGAAGAGCCCCTGCCATTGCCACTGGCATTAAAAGGTCAAAACCAGACTCTATAGTTTTTACTTATCAAGGTGATGGAGATTTGGCCTCAATTGGTACTGCGGAAATAGTACATGCTGCTAATAGAGGTGAAAATATTACGGTAATTTTTATAAATAATGCTATCTATGGAATGACTGGGGGACAAATGGCTCCTACTACCTTGGTGGGACAGGTAACTCAAACTTCTCCCTATGGTAGAGATCCAAAGACTATGGGATATCCCATAAAAATGGCTGAGATGTTATCCACACTTAAAAGTGCTACTTATATTTCTCGAGTAGCTTTAAATAAACCGTCAAATATAATAAAAGCTAAAAAGTCCATTAAGAAAGCTTTTCAAATTCAATTAGAGGGTAAAGGGTTTTCTATGGTAGAAATTTTATCTACCTGTCCCACTAATTGGGGTTTAAGCCCAATTGAAGCATCTAAATGGTTGGAAGAGAATATGATTCCTTATTATCCTTTAGGTGAATTTAGAACTCCTGAGGAGGTGGCTTAGATGTTAGAAGAAGTTATTATAGCCGGATTTGGCGGTCAAGGAGTAATGTTAATGGGTAGATTATTAGCTTATGCTGGAATGTTGGAAGGAAAAAATGTTGCTTGGATGCCTTCTTATGGTCCAGAGATGAGAGGAGGTACGGCTAATTGTACTGTAATAATTTCTTCTGAGGAAATTGCTTCTCCAGTTGTACCTTATCCTAAATCAATTATTGTTATGAATAAACCATCTTTAGATAAATTTGAAGCAACGGTCCAGAAAGATGGATTAATAATATTAAACGAATCTTTAATAGATCAAAAGGTAAACAGAGATGATGTTGCTATAGTTAGAGTTCCAGCAAATGATATAGCTAACCAGTTAGGAAATTTACGAGTCGCCAATATGGTTGCTTTGGGCGCCTATATTAAAAAATCTGGAGTAGTAAAACTAAAAACCATATTTAAAGCTTTAGAAAAGACTCTGGCTGGACGGAACCAAAAGTTGATAGATTTAAATAAAAAGGCCTTGAAACAAGGGGAAGAATTAGGTAAAGAGTGCTAAAAATAGTTTTATGGTTCGTGGGCGAGGTGTATGGCCTAATACGCTAAACGCTAAACGCTAAACGCTAGAATACGATATACCAGATACGAAATATGATATACTAATTAGGAAAGGGGATTAATTAATGATTAATGAAAAAAGATTGATAGAAAGTTTTATGGAATTAGTAAGGATGGACAGTATATCCAGAGAGGAAAGGAATCTAGCTGATTTTTTAATAGAAAAATTGGAAAATTTAGGATTAGAAGTTATAGTAGATCAAGCTGGTGAGAAGGTAGGAGCTAATTCGGGTAATCTAATAGCTAAATTAAATGGTAATATTAAAGTGGCTACTCCTATTATGTTTGCCGCTCATATGGATACAGTTGTCCCCGGAAAAAATATTAATCCTCTTCGCGAAGGAGAAAAGATAATTAGTACCGGAGAAACAATTTTAGGAGCAGATGATAAAGCAGGAATAGCTGCTATATTGGAAGCTCTCCATCTTATTAGGGAAAATAATATTCTCTATGGTGATATAGAAATTTTATTTACTATATGTGAAGAAATAGGTTTATGTGGAGCAAAGAATTTAGATATTTCGCAATTAAAAGCCCAAATAGGTTTTATTTTGGATGCGGGAGGGCAAGTAGGACAAATTATTATTAGTGCCCCTTCCCAAAATTCTCTCGACTTTACTATTCGGGGAAAATCTGCTCATGCTGGTGCGAATCCCGAAGAGGGGATTAATGCTATTCAGGTGGCTGGAGTGGCTCTTTCTCGGATGAAGTTAGGAAGGATTGATGAGGAAACTACAGCCAATATTGGAATTATTTCAGGAGGAAAAGCTACTAATATTATTCCTGATGAAGTAATATTAAAGGGAGAAGTCAGGAGTAGAAATGAAGGAAAATTAGAAAAATATACTAAAGAACTAAAAAAGATAACCGAAGATACCGCTCAAGAATTTAAAGCGAGAGCAGAGGTAAAAATTAATAGGGAGTACTATTGCTACAATTTGTCCCCCGATGATCTAGTAGTTAAAATAGCCAGGAAGGCAGCAAAAGATATAGGATTACAGTCATTATTACGTCCCAGTGGTGGGGGAAGTGATGCCAATGTATTTAATAAAAAAGGTCTCCCTTCAGTTGATTTAGCAGTGGGTATGGAAAAAGTACATACCATGGAAGAATATATTCTTATTAAGGAATTAAAAAATGCAACAGAATATATTCTATCTATTATAAAAACTGTAGCCTTAGGAGAAAAATTGGATGACTAAAGAAGATTCTTTTCAGGAAAATACTTTATCTTCTACTTATAGGTATAAAGGAAGGATTATTAATCTTCGTCAGGACAAAGTAAAACTTCCTGATGAGCGGGTAACTATTCGAGAAATAGTGGAACATCCTGGAGCAGTAGTTATTTTAGCTCTAACCGATAAAAAAGATATAGTGATGATTAGACAATTCAGAAAACCTGCCGAAGAAGTTTTATGGGAGCTACCAGCAGGAACTGTTGAATCGGGAGAAGATTTAGTTAGTTGTGCTAGAAGAGAATTAGAAGAGGAGACTGGTTATTATCCTCGGAGGATTAAAAAGTTAATAACTTTTTTCTCCACTCCTGGTTTTTGTAATGAAAAAATTACCCTCTTTTTAGCAGAAGATTTGGAAAAAAGAAATAAAAAAGAAGATTTAGATGAATTTATTAAAGTCAAACTTATTAATTTAACAGAAGCTTTAAAATTAATAAAAGAAAATGTTATTAAAGATGCTAAGACGATCGTAGGAATACTTTATTTCGTATCGATTATATAATATATAGAAGTAGGGGCGTATTGCATACGCCCTCAAAAACTAAGGATAAGGCTATAATTAAAATATGAAGAAATATTTTATGGATTTACATGTACATATTGGAAGAAGCAATAATGGAGCTCCGGTAAAAATAACTGCCTCCAGAGAATTAACTTTTGCCAATATTGCTCGAGAATGTAAATATAGAAAAGGGATTGACATTGTAGGTATCGTTGATTGTGCTTCACCTGAAGTTATTGATGACATTTCCCAATTAATTAATAATGGGGAAATGAAACCTTTAAAAGAAGGAGGCTTAATTTATCAGGATAAAGTAACTATTATTTTAGGTTCAGAGATTGAAACTAAAGAAAAAGATGGGGGATCTTCCCATCAGATAGCTTATTTTCCCTATTTTGAAGATATAAAAGAATTTAGTAAAGCTCTATCTCTTTTGGTTACGAATGTAAGTTTAAGTTCTCAAAATTGTAAAATTAGTGCTCAAGAGGCTTTTCAAATTATAAACCAGCTGGGGGGGATTTTAATCCCCGCTCATGCCTTTACTCCTCATAAAAGTGTTTATGGAAATTGTGTAAAAAGATTAGGAGAGATGTTTAGTAGGTCTACCTTAAAAAAGATTCCAGCTATAGAATTGGGATTGAGTGCAGATACAGAAATTGCCGACCGATTGAAAGAACTGGCAAAATTTACCTTTCTAACTAATTCAGATGCTCATTCTCTACCTAAGATTGGTAGAGAATATAATATAATAGAACTGGAGAAAGCTAATTTTAAGGAGATGCTTTTAGCCTTACAGAGAAAAGAAGGAAGAAAGATAACGGATAATTATGGTCTCGACCCTAAATTGGGTAAATATCATCGAACTTTTTGTGAAATTTGTAATTATACTTCTGATAGTAATCCCCCAGTGTATAAATGCGAAAAATGCGGGAGTGATAAAATAGTAAAAGGTGTTTTTGATCGAATTGTAGAAATTGGAGATTATCAGCAATCCTTTTCTCCTCCTCATCGACCACCTTATCATCATCAGATTCCTTTAGAATTTGTACCTGGAATAGGTAAAAAAACACTGAATAAATTATTTGACTATTTTGGTACCGAAATGAATATATTACATAAGGCTTCATATCAGGAAATCAGTCAGGTGGCTGGATTTAAAATTGCGCAAGATATAATTTTAGCCCGAAAGGGACTTTTAAAGTTAAGTCCCGGAGGTGGAGGAAGATATGGGAAAGTTAAACCAAAAGAAAAAATTTATAAAGAAGAAGATTTACAATTAATTTTTTAAACTTTATTTACTAATTTCTTTCTAAAAAATAAAGAAAATCGTTTTAAACTAGTTGATTTATATCGATAATAATCAACTAGTATTTTTTTTTAAAATATTTTTATAAAAAAAGAGGAAAATCGAAATTTTTGTAGAATATATTAATACAAAGGAAAATTGAAGAGTTTTTTAAAAAAATAATTATTAATTAGGTAATTTAATAATATGTAGGTGAATTAAAGTTGAGATTTTCATCTGATTTACTGGAAGAAATAAGAAATAGTTGTGATATTGTAAATATAATTTCAGAGTATGTACATTTAAAACCAGCGGGGAAAGGATTTAGAGGATTATGTCCTTTTCATGAGGAAAAAACCCCTTCTTTTATGGTTAGCCCTGAGAAGCAATTATTTCATTGCTTTGGATGTGGTGAAGGGGGAAATGTTTATAATTTTATTATGAAATATGAGAAAGTTAGCTTTTTTGAAGCGGTAGAGATGTTAGCTAAAAAATCGGGAGTATCTCTTCCTGCGAATGAAGAGAAAGAAAATATTCTTTATAGAAAAAAAGAAAGGCTATCTAAATTAAATAATTTAGTAGCAAATTATTATCGAGAAGGTTTATTTCGAACTCCTCAGGGGGAAAAAATATTAAATTATCTTAAAAAAAGAGGGATTAACGATAGCACTATCGAAAAGTATAAATTAGGTTATGCCTCTGCGGGCTGGGATGTGTTAGCGGATTTTTTAAAGAAAAAAGGTTATTCTTATGAAGATTTAATTAAGGTTGGCTTAATAAAAAAGAGCAAAACAGAAGGAAAATTTCTTGATTATTTTAGAGATAGGATAATTTTCCCCATCTTTGATTTGCAGGGGAGAACAATAGGCTTCGGAGGCAGGGTTTTAGATGATTCCTTGCCTAAATATATAAACTCACCGGAAACATTGATTTATAATAAAGGGAGCAACTTATATAGTTTAAACTTTGCCAAAGAAGATATTCGGAAAAACAATAGTGCAATTATGGTAGAAGGTTATACTGACGTTTTAATAACTCAGCAATATGGATTTAATAATGTGGTAGCTTCCTTAGGGACAGCTTTAACTATCAAACAAATAGACTTAATAAAACGATTTACAGATACAGTTTTGATCGCTTATGATGCAGATTCAGCAGGGAATATGGCGACTTTAAGAAGTTTAGATTTGCTGGTAAAATCGGGTCTGGAAGTGAAAGTAATAGTCTTACCTCCAAGTTTTGACCCAGCGGATTTTTTAATTAAAGCAGGGAAAAAATCTTTTCAAACTTTAATTGAAGAATCTCTTTCTTTAATAGATTATAAGCTGAAACTTTTATATTCCAATTATAATATCAAAACAATAGAAGGAAAAGTAAAAGTAATTAAAGGAATATTACCTACCCTGAGCGTAATGGGCGATGAGAATGAGCTAAGAGCCCAGATTGTAAAAATATCTGAAGAATTAAAATTAACCGAAGAAGCAATTAGGATTGATTTAGTAAAATATAAAAAAGGCTTAAAGGAATCTATCCCTAGTTTTATTAATCCGTATTCTGAGCCCGGAAATGTTAAAGCCGAAAAGATTCTCATTGGATGTATGTTAGAGGATGAAGAAATTGCTCAGAATGTTTTAAAAAAGTTGAAGGTAGAAGATTTTTCAGTCTTGTTACATCGTCAAATTGTAGCAGTAATTATTAAAATTTTAAAAGATGATAAAAAGATAGATTCTCAAAAAGTTATTGAATATTTAGATAATGATACAGCGGCAAAATTAATTTCTAAGATTTTAATGGAAGAAATTATAACCCTTGATGAAAAAATAATCTCAGGATATATAGATACTATAAATAATTTTAAGTTAGTTCAAGAGAGAAAAAATCTTGAGGAAAAAGCAAAAATGCTTGATGAAAAGATAAAAAAATCTGAAAAGATAGAAGAAAATGATTTAAAAGAATTAAGGAAAATCAGTCAACAGTTAAAAAGTCAAAAGTAGATTAATATTTTTTATTTACTTTTAAAATTTATTTAAAGAGGTAATTTTATTTTTACATTTAAGAAGGAAGGCTTGGGGAATGGGAAAAAACAAGATAATTGAAGCATTAGTTAAAGAAGGGAAAGAGCAAGGCTACTTAACTTATAAGAAAATAGAAAAATTTTTAGCAGATGATATTGTAGATGTAAATAAAATAGAATATTTATATGATATTCTTAGTGAATCTGGAATTGATTTAGTTGAAACTGAAGAAGAGGGGAATTTGCTGGCCAAAGATAAAGGCATTGAACAGCAAGATAAAATAACTTCTGATTCTAAAGAGGAAATTGATTTAGAAATAGAAATATCGAAAGAATTAGAATTAGATGACCCGGTAAAGATGTATTTAAAGGAAATTGGGCAGATAAAACTTTTAAAAGGAAATGAAGAAATAGACTTAGCTACCAGGATGCAAAGGGGAGATCATCAAGCTAAGAAAAAATTAGTAGAGTCAAATTTAAGATTAGTAGTAAGTATTGCTAAAAGATATGTAGGAAGAGGAATGCTATTTTTAGATCTTATTCAAGAAGGTAATATGGGTTTAATAAGAGCGGTGGAGAAATTTGACTATAAAAAAGGATATAAATTTAGTACTTATGCTACCTGGTGGATAAGGCAGGCAATTACTCGGGCTATAGCAGATCAAGCTAGAACCATTCGGGTTCCTGTTCATATGGTAGAGACTATTAATAAATTAATCAGGGTATCACGCCATCTCTTGCAGGAGTTAGGACGAGAGCCGACTGTTGGTGAAATAGCTGAACAGATGGAAATTTCTAAAGATAAAGTAAGGGAAATATTAAAAACTGCTCAAGAACCTGTTTCCTTAGAGACTCCCATCGGGAAAGAAGAAGACAGTCATTTAGGAGATTTTATAGAAGATAAGGACTCACCAGCTCCTCCCAAAATTGCTTCTCATACTCTTCTCAAAGAGCAGTTAGACGATGTCTTAAAGACATTAACTTATCGAGAGAAGAGAGTATTAGAAATGAGATTTGGAATTGCTTCTGGTCATCCTCATACCTTGGAAGAAGTTGGTAAAGTGTTTGGAGTCACCAGAGAGAGAATTCGTCAGATTGAAGCGAAGGCATTAAGGAAATTGAGACATCCCAGCAGAAGTAAAAAATTAAAAGACTATTTAGAATGAACTAAACTAAATATTTAAAAATATATTTTTTAATTCTATAAAATTATTGACTCGAATATGGTTTTTGAGTATAATTAATTGTGACCTTCCTCGGTAGCTCAACGGTGGAGCATCCGGCTGTTAACCGGAGGGTTGTAGGTTCGAATCCTACCCGAGGAGCCAAGATAATTACTAGCCCTTTAGCTTGAATGCTGAAGGGCTTTTTTATTGGGAAAAGAAGGATTTTGAAAATTTATGTAGTATTATAAAAATAGAAAGGAATAATTTATATTTTTTTGACCTTTTATGTGAATTATTTTAATTCACTCAAAAATACTCTAATCTTGAAAGGATAGGCAATGAAAAATAAAAGGGGTTTTGCTCTAATCGGATTATTATTAGTAATATCTATTATCGGATTGTTGTCCCTGATTGGCTTAAGAGTTTATAATGGCGATCAAGCAGTAAAGGGGAAAAAGGTCATAGTTCAAGAAAAGGCAAAAAATACCGTAGTTCGATCTAATGTTAGAGCGGTCCAAACTTTAATACAGACCGAACTTAATGAGAGAGACATTAGTCGTGATGATGCTGTAAGCATAGCGCAAAATGCAGGTTTATATAATCCCTTTAATGAGGTTGCGATGAACACGCCAGAATGGTTTCCGGAAAGCGCTAGCACCCCTGGTGAAATTCAGATTACCTTATTTGCAGGAACTTTTTATATTCAAGGCTATGGAGCTGATGGTTTACTTCCTGAGATACTCACAGTTAAAAAGAAGGATTTAGGGTAAAAAATTAATTTAGGTAGAGTAGCGAAAGAGAATGATATATAAAAAAAAGATGGTTCAATTTGGAGCGGGGAATATTGGAAGATCATTTATTGGACAGCTATTTTCCCGTTCTGGATATGAAGTTGTTTTTATTGATATCAATAAAGAATTGGTAAAGGAACTCAACAAAAAAAGAGCCTATAAGTTAGTAATAAAGAGAAATGAGCTTCCCGATGAAATTATTTTGATAGAAAATATAAGGGCTATAAATGGTTATGATAAAGAGGCAGTTATTCGGGAAATAGTAGATACGGATATCCTGGCTACTGCAGTAGGAAAAAATGCCTTGCCTCAAATTGTTCCGGTAATTGCTCAAGGGCTTCAATGGAGAGATGAAAAAAGAAGGAAAAATCCTTTAGATATTATTATTGCCGAGAATTTTAGGAATGTAGCTGATTATTTAAGAAAGGAATTAAAAAGCTTACTTCCCTTAGAATATCCTTTCGATGAATTGGTTGGATTAATTGAATCAAGCATAGGTAAAATGGTTCCTCTGATGAAAGAGGAAGATAAAAAAAAGGACTTATTATGGATATTTGCCGAGCCTTATAATACTCTTATTGTGGATAAAAAAGGTTTTAAAACCCCACTTCCTCAGATTAGAGATCTTCGAGCAGTTGAAAATATCAAGGCCTATGTAGATAGAAAACTCTTTATCCACAATTTAGGTCATTCCGCAGCAGCTTATTTAGGGTATCAATATGATTCAAAAATGACTTATATATATGAAGCATTAGAGCTGCCAGAAATTTATAAAATTGTTCGAGAAGGTATGAAGCAGTCAGCAGTAGCTTTGAATAAGGCCTACCCAAAAGATCTTGCTCTACAGGATTTACAAAACCATATTGATGATCTACTTTTTAGATTTCAAAATAAATCATTAAGAGATACTATTTTTCGGGTAGGTAGAGATTTGTATCGTAAGTTAGACAAAAATGAAAGATTAGTAGGATCAATGCTTTTGGCTCAAAAACAAAACGTTCCTTACCATAAGATCAAAAGAGTATTTTATGCTGCTTTAAATTTTAAAGCGAAAGACCAGAAAGGGGAAATGTATCCCCTCGATAAAATATTTTTCCAGCGAGAATATCCAAGAGGATTAAAACATATATTAAAAAATGTGTGTCATCTATCCAGCCATCAGGATGAGGAAGCAAAAGTTAGGAAAGAAATTGAAAAAGGGAACCTAATTTAATAAAAATATTTTTTTATTTTTAAAATAGGAGATTTTATGGATATAGTCGTTGCTGGTCATATCTGTTTAGATATTATTCCAGATTGGAGGATAGGGAGTATTAAGACCATTATTCCCGGACATATTCTGGAAATGTCAGGATTAAAATTATCCACCGGTGGTGCAGTAGCTAATACCGGAATAGCTCTTAAAAAGTTAGGAATTAGCACTGCTTTATTGGGAAAAGTTGGAACAGATGCCTTTGGGAAGGTTATTTTAGAGATTTTAAAGAAAGAAGGTAAAACTTTAGCCGAAAATATGATTATTAGCGGAAACGAGGTTTCTTCTTATACTATTGTTTTAAACCCGCCAGATACTGATCGGGTCTTTTTACATTACCCTGGACCCAATCATACCTTTACTGCGAATGATATTCCTTATGAAAAAATAAAAAGCAGCCGCATATTTCATTTTGGATATCCTCCCTTAATGCAAAAATTTTATGAGAACGATGGAAAAGAATTGGTAAAAATGTTTCAAAGGATTAGAAAGATGAAAATAATAACCAGTCTGGATATGGCTATGCCGGACCCTGAATCTCCTGCTGGTAGAGTGGATTGGTTTAAATTTTTTAAAAATGTTTTACCTCTGGTGGATATTTTTATGCCCAGCATTGATGAACTATTATATATGCTAAGACCAGAGAAGTATAATAAAATTTATGAAAAGCGAGAGAGATTTGATATGGTATTATTAAATCAATTAGCTAAGCAATTGATTGATTATGGGACGAAGGTAGTGGCAATAAAGTTAGGTGACCAGGGTTTGTATTTGAGAACTCACCAGATAGAAAAAAGCAATTTATCCTCTATAATTAACCATCAAGATTGGAATTATCGGCAGCTTTTATCCCCTTGTTTTGCTGCAGAAGTTAAAGGAACTACCGGGACCGGAGATGCTACTATTGCTGGATTTTTAGCGGAACTTTTAAAGGGAGGAGAACCAGAAAAGTGCATTACCTTAGCTACCGCGGTAGGTGCTTGTTGTGTAGAAGCGGTTGATGCTACTGAAGGAATTCGACCTTTACCTGAAATTATAAAAAGAGTAACCTCTGGGTGGGAGCGCTTGTCACTTTCTATCCCCCTAGACCATTGGAAATTTGATTATCAATATAAGATTTGGAAAGGTCCTGAGGATCAGGTCAGATAATTATTTTTCAATTTTAAAAATAATGAGAATAAAGGAGGTGGAAAAATGAGAGAAGAAGAAAAAGAAAGAATAAAAGCAAGAGCCCTTGAATATTTTCAAAAAGCAGGTATTGTTCTTTCTTCGCAAGAGAAAGAAAATATGGAAATTGCTGATTTTGGTCTAAATGATTTTGCAAGAAGCGGTCTGGTTTTTGTAGTATATATAAATAGCTTTAGGTATTGTGCGAAAGAGATGGTATTGTTTCCTAATCAAACTTGTCCTGAACATCGCCACCCTGATCATAATGGTGTTGATGGAAAACAGGAAACATTTCGCTGTCGTTATGGTTTAGTTTATCTTTATGTCGAAGGAGAGAAAAGCCCAAATCTCCATGCTTCTCCCCCTACTGGTGATGAAAAATATTATACTGTATTTCACGAAATTATTTTAAAACCGGGAGACCAACATACCATTAAGAAGAACAAACTGCACTGGTTTAAAGCCGGAGAGGTAGGAGCAATTATCTCTGAATTTTCCTCGTATAGTGATGATGCCAGTGATATATTCACCGATCTTCATATAAAGAGAGTTCCGGAGGAATAGATTAGGAGTTAAAATTTTACCAATATAGGTTGACAAAAAAAGAAAGGTAGTATAAAATATTTAGTAAGTATAGTTTACTAACTAAAATAAGGAGCTTCTATGTTAGTTCTGAAGCCAGAAGGTACACGAAAAAAAAATGCTAATACTTTACTCCATATTTTACTGAAAGAAAACGGTATCTCTCGAGTAGAATTATCCCGAATGACCAGTCTAACCAAAACCACTGTTTCTGCCATCATTAAAGGGTTTAAAGATTCTGGTATTGTCGAAGAATCAAATCAAGTTTCTACTGGCAATATCGGAAAGTCTCCCATTCCTCTTCATATTAGAGCTGATGCAGTTTATACCATAGGTGTACATCTTAGTAGGGAACGGATAGAAACATTACTAATGGATGCACAAATGAATATTATTACTTATAATAGAGGAGAAGATTATGAAAAATTTGGTTTAGAGGGAGTTATTAATAGCTTATTTATTAATATTAATAAAATAAGAGAATATGCAAAAAAAAAGAAAATTAATATTGGAGCAATCGGTATTGGAATACCAGGACCTTTGGATGCGCAGACTGGTGTGGTAAAAAAACCTCCTAAATTTAAAGGATGGAAAAATGTTCCTTTGAGAAGTATAGTACAAAAGGAATATGGGGTTCCCGTCTGGATAGAAAATGACGCTAATGTTTGTGCTTTGGCAGAGAAGTGGTTGGGAAGTGGAAGAAATATACATAATTTTATCAATATACTTCTAAATGAAGGTATAGGGGCGGGAGTCATTATTAATGATGAGCTTTATCAGGGTACTTATGATTTTGTAGGAGAGATCGGACATTTTTTATGTTATGAACAAGGGAAATTTCAGTATCTGGAAGATATTGCCGGAGCAGATGTCTTACTACGTTGGGCTAATTCTCAGGGCTTGTCAGTAAAAAGTTTAAAAAGCATAGCTGAATTACTTCAACAAGATAATCAGATTGCTAACTCAATTGTAAAAAAGATAGCGACTTGGATAGGTTCCGCTATTGTTAATGCTATTCATATGATTGGACCTCAGACTGTATTTATTGGAGGGAAAATGGTGGTCTTAGGAGAACCTTTGATCCAACCGATTAGGAAAATTGTATCTCGCTATTTATTTGGAGAGCAAGCAGTGAATATTCAATTCTCCAGTATCTCATCAAATGCGGTACCGAGTGGAGCAGGAATTTATGCCATGATCCATTGGTTAGAAAAAAAGTGTTCAGAAATTTAAAACAGCTTATCAGTCCGAGGTAATTTTGCAGCAAATAGAGATTAAAAAATTTAAGGAGGTGAAATAAAAGAAAGAAAAATAATTAATAATTTACTATCTTGTTTTCAAAAATGTTTGCGAGAATTTTTAAAATGGAGTAAATTTATTATTATTAAGTTAAGGAGAAAAAAAATGAAAAAGTTTATTATTACTTTACTGTTAATCTGTTTAGGTTTGTCTTTTATTGCTATGGCCGGGGTTGCTAAACAACTGAAATTTGCCTTTATGCCTGGCATTGCTGACCCCTTCTACTTTACCATGGAAAAAGGTGCTAAAGCAAAAGCAGCAGAATTAGGTGTAGAGTTGATTGTGGGAGAATATCCGAAAGCTTGGGGCCCTGAGTACCAGGTACCAATATTAAAAGCCCTGGTCGCTCGAGGAGACATTGATTTACTCTTTACAGCTCCTACTTCTGTAGAGGCCTTAATCCCGGTTCTGAAAGAAATTTCTGATAGTGGTATTCCAGTTATTACTGTCGATACCTATATCGGTGACGGGGATTATACCAAACCAAGTAATTATAATTTCCCTCTTGCTTTTATTGGGACAGATAATTTCTTGGGTGGAGAGGTAGTTGCTGGTCAATTAGCCCTATTACTTGGTGGAAAAGGAAAAGTATTTTTAGAAAATACTAATCCGGATGTATCCAGTGTAATGGGTAGAGAATTGGGTTTTAGAGCGGGATTAAAAATATTCCCCGACATGGAGTTAGTAGGAGTAGAATATTGCCTTGATATTCAGGAAACTGCTGTTGCTCAAGTGGGTGCTGCCTTACAGAAAAATCCTGATTTAGCTGGAGTATTTGGAGTTAACGTATTTAGTGCTCAAGGTGCCTACCAGGCTGTGGTTAGTGCTGGATTGGGAGGTGCGGTTAAAATTGCCACCTGGGATGCAACGGAAACCTTAATTGAAGCTTTAAAAAGAAAAGAGTTGAATTTAATTTTAGCTCAGATGCCTGCAGAGATTGGATCTTTAGCTGTAGAGTGGGGTTTCAAACACCTTACCGAAGGGGCAGAAATTCCTAAGAAAGTAATTCCCGGGTTTTTTGTTTTCACTCAAGAAAATGTTAATGATCCTGAAGCACAGCAATATATTTACAAATAACTTTCTTCAAAAACTTGAATATTTTAGCATAAACTAAATAGTGACAGGGAGTATTTTACTCCCTGTCGTATTATTCTATATCCTAAATACTAAAAAGGTATTTTTATGACTGAGCTAAATAATAGTTTTTCGATAAATTCAGAAAAATTCGGTAAAAATAATGTAATTAATATTTTGGGTAGAAACTGGGCTCTTATCTTTCTTATTTTTATGTTAATCCTATTCAGTTTTTTAGGAAAAAATTTTTTTACTCTGAATAATTTTAATAATATTGTTTTAGGAGTAAGTTCTCTTCTTTTATTAGCCAGTGGAGAGGCCTTTGTGATTATTAGTGGAGGTATTGATCTTTCCATTGGTTTTGTTATGGGTTTTGTCTGTGTAACTACAGCTATTATTATGCGAGATTTAAATGCAGCAGGTTATTCACCATTTATTTCTATATTAACTGGTTCATTGGTCGGACTTTTATTAGGGCTTATTCCAGGAATGGTTAATGGATTTCTGGTGGCTAAATTAAGAGTACCGCCCTTTATTGCTACCCTTGGTATGTGGGGAATTACTAACGGCTTAGCCTGGAGACTTTGCGAAGGATTTCCTATTGGTTTTATACCTTTACAAGTACGAGACATTGGTAATGCGTATATTGCATATTTTTCTCCTAAAAAGGGTTTTTCCTTTTTTGTAAAACCTGAGCTGACTGAAAGGAAAGACATATTAAGCTTATTAAAAATTATCCCCATACCCATTTTATTAATAACCCTTATCCTGGTTATATTTGCTTTTATTCTATCCCGAACTAAATTCGGACAGCATACCTATGTTATTGGCGGAAAAGTGGATGCTGCTAGAAGAGCAGGGATTAATGTTCCCCTGCATTTGATTAAGATTTATATTATATCTTCATTTTTTGCAGCAACTGCCGGTGTATTATTAGTTTTTAAATTAAATATGGGTGTTCATACTCAATATACTTCTAGTTATGAACTTTTTGCAATTGCAGCAGTGGTTATAGGGGGAGCAAGTCTTACCGGTGGTAAAGGGACAGTCTGGGGTACTGTCATTGGTGTATTATTAATCGGGATTTTAGACAATGGTTTAATGATGATGGGATTGCCTATTTTTTATCGATATATTGCCACTGGATGTATTTTAATTATTGCCGTTTTAATTGATCAGTTCTTCCCAGAGTTGGTGTACAAAGAATGATAAATTACCATAAACCAAAAAAAATAGGGATTAGTATTCTCAGAAGGTGGACTCTAATCTTTCTACTGGGTGAAATTCTATTTTTTGGCCTGGTAGGAACGAATTATATTAGCTTAAATAATTTACAAGATATTCTTGTTGCTTCAACCACGGTTCTTTTATTAGCTACTGGAGAAACTTTTGTTATAATTACCGGAGGAATCGACTTATCTGTCGGATTTATGGTTGGTTTTAGCTCAGTGATATGCGCAAAAGTGATGGTTAATTTAGAAACGGCGGGGTTTTCTCAGGTTGCAGCAATTAGTATAGGTGTATTAGCTGCCCTTTTGTTAGGACTAATTCCTGGATTTATTAATGGTTTTTTGGTAGCAAAATTAAGAGTTCCTTCCTTTATTGCCACTTTTGGTATGTATGGTATTGCTTATGGATTTGCTGAGATTATCTGTAATAATATCCCGGTTCATAATTTGCCTTCCTCTTTGGGAACTTTAGGTCATGGTTATTTATTTTATTGGTTACCGGGGAAGATTTTTAGCTTTCTAAATAAACCCGGAAACCTCACCAGAGATGAACTAAAGCATTTAATAGTAATTATTCCTAATGTAGTAGTCATTACTTTTATATTTATTGCTATTTTTGCCTTTATTCTGGCTAAAACTAAATTTGGGCAGCATACCTATGCCATTGGGGGGAATATTAATGCAGCGGAAAGGGCAGGAGTTAATGTAAAAACCCATTTAATTAAAGTTTATATGATTTCTTCATTTTTTGCTTCTCTTGCTGGGGTTATGTATGTATTGCAATATATTACTGGTAGGGCACCAGCAGGTAGTGCTCGTTTATTAGATGCCATAACCGCAGTAGTAATTGGTGGAGCTAGCCTATACGGTGGCAAAGGAACAATAATAGGTACGGTTATTGGTGCTTTGATCATTGGTGTATTAGAGATAGGCTTAGTTAACCTAAGTATTCCTACTTATAATTTATATATTGCCGTTGCTTGTATACTTATCTTTGCGGTGTTAATTGATCAGTTTTCACCTGAATTAATACAAAAAGAAGAGGAGATTTAATAAGGAGGTTATGATGGAACCTTTATTGGAAGTAAAAAATATTACCAAAAAATTTGGTGGTTTAACTGCAGTTGATAATGTCAGTATGCAGATATTTCCTGGAGAAGTTATTGGTATTTTGGGCGATAATGGGGCAGGTAAATCTACTTTAATTAAAGTAATCTCTGGCGTATATCATGCTGAAGCAGGTCAGATATTTTATGAGGGCCGAAGGATAAAAATTAGCAATCCAACGGAAGCATTAAAAATCGGGATAGAAACGATTTATCAGGATCTAGCTTTGGCTGAAAATATGAACGTTTATTCTAACATCTTTTTAGGTCGAGAAAAATTAAAGAAATTTTTGGGTTTAGTAGACGTGCTGGATCATGATTATATGCATAGCGAATCCAAAAAAGTATTAAATCGCTTAGATATCAACATTCCTTCTTTAAAAAATAAGATTAGTACACTTTCTGGAGGAGAACGGCAGGCGGTAGCTATCTCCCGCTCTATTTACTGGAATGCAAAGTTATTGATTATGGATGAACCTACCGCAGCTTTGGGAGTGGCAGAGCAGAAAAAAGTATTAAATTTGGTAAAGACTTTGAGCTCTCAAGGGGTTTCTATCTTTATTATTAGCCATCAGATCCATGATGTATTTTCAGTGGCTACAAGATTGTTAATCATGCGACGAGGTAAGAAAGTAGCAGAAAGGATTACAAAAAAGACCAGTGCTGATGAAGTAGTTGGTTTAATTGTAGGTTCCATACTCGGGGAATATAATTAAAAGATAAGGGAAGGAAATAGAGGTGCATTAAGGAATGGAAAGAACCTTAGTTTTAATAAAACCAGATGCATTTAAAAGAGGCCTGGTGGGAGAAATTATTTCCAGATTTGAAAGGGTAGGGTTAACCTTGGAAGGAATGAAAATATTAAATGCTACTATCGAAATGGTCGAAAAGCACTATCCTGATGATAAAAATTGGATTAGATCTGTGGGTAAGAAGACTATAGATACTTATGAAAAATATAATTTAAATATTATAGAGGATTTAGGTACCAATGATGCCTTAAAAATTGGTCAACTAGTTAGAAAATGGTTAATTCAACATTTAACTTCCGGACCGGTATCGGTTCTTATTTTAAGTGGAAACCATGCTGTAGAAATGGTAAGAAAAATAGTAGGTAATACAGTTCCTCTTTTCGCGGAATTAGGAACCATAAGAGGTGATTTTTCAATAGATTCACCTGACCTTTCTGCTCGAGAAAAAAGAGTTTTACAAAATTTGGTTCACGCTTCGGAAACAGTCGAGGAGGCAAAGAGAGAAATTTCTATTTGGTTTGCTAATTATATTTAGTAGAGATATCAATTAGAATATATTCAACACATTTTTAAATGGATCTAACCTTAGGGGAGGGGTACGAATTATCGTAC
>Ga0210015_1000406_pt1 | contig 45054 bp, 44 predicted proteins | sample CryGeymeta201522_FD_185471 | JGI IMG/M metagenome (GOLD analysis project Ga0210015, IMG submission 185471) | Groundwater microbial communities from Crystal Geyser aquifers in Utah, USA - Crystal Geyser metaG 2015-22 (SPAdes) (version 2) | ecosystem: Environmental > Aquatic > Deep subsurface >...
TTCGAATACCGCTTCAACGGCCGCTACGATCTCGCGGCCATGATCCCCCGCCTGACCTGGGCCAGCGTCCAAAACCCGCCCATGCCCTGCCGCCTGCTGAAATTGGCTGAGGTTCATGCGTAATCAGGAAACCAATTATGGCGGGTAGTGGCGGCGGCTGGATCGCAAAGAGCTTGGTTAGCAAGGACTGTTGAGAAGTTTGATCAGCCTACGGTCGGGTAATGCCCTCTCTCCGACGGGGGTCACCGGCCAACTTGGCTGACGGCGCCGGCCAAGATCGTTGGCGTCCATCAGGCGAGTCTGAGACAGCGCCGCAACGCAAAAAATCGGGGGGCCAGCCCCCCGGACCCCCCGAGGTATTTCGGGCAAGAAAGAAAGGTCAGGCGGGATGGGTGCGCGCGATCCAGTCATGGGTACGTTCCAGCGTGCGGCCCATGCGGACGATGATCTGTTCCACCTCGTCGGCCGAGACGATCAACGGCGGGCACAGGGCCAGCGTATCGCCCAGCGCCCGGGTGATCAGCCCCTCTTCGGCGGCTATGTTGGCAGCGTGGATGCCAACCCTGCTTTTCGCATCAAAGGAGCGCCTGGTTGCCTTGTCCGCGACCAGTTCGATGCCGCAAATCATGCCGGCACCGCGCACCTCGCCAACATGCCGCATTTCGCCAAAGGCCCGCAGGCCTGACTGGAACGGCACGGCCAGACGGGCGGCATTGCCGATCAGGTCACGCTCTTCGATGATGGCGATATTTTCCAGAGCGACAGCCGTGGCCACAGGATGACCCGAAGCGGTGTACCCATGGCCGAAATTGCCGATTTCATGGGTGTTGTCGGCGACGGCGGCATAGATTTCTTCTGAAAACAGCACCGCAGCCAAGGGCATGTAAGACGAGGTGAGCTGTTTGCTGAGCGTCATGATGTCGGGGGTGAAGCCGTATTTTTCGCAACCGAATGCCGTGCCGAGGCGGCCAAAACCCGAGATCACCTCATCTGCCACCAGCAGGATGTCGTATTTGCGGCACAATGCCTCGATCCCCTGCCAATAGCCATCGGGCGGGGGCATCACACCGCCCGCGCCCATCAGGGGTTCACCGATGAAAGCGGCGATGGTGGCCGGGTCTTCGCGCAGGATCACCTCTTCGGCCTCGGCGATCAGGCGGGCGCAGAACGCCGCCTCATTCTCGCCCGCATGACCGAAGCGGTAATGATGCGGACAGGTCAGGTGATGCACCGGAATGGCCGGCAGATCGAAATCGCGGTGATTGATCGGCAATCCCGTCAACGACCCTGACGCGATTGTTATTCCATGATAGCCCTTGATCCGGCTGAGGAACTTCTTCTTTTTGGGGCGGCCCATGGCATTGTTCATGTACCACACCAGTTTTATCACCGTATCGTTCGCCTCGGACCCGGACGAGGTGAAGAAGGTGCGCGTCAGGTTGGCCGGAGTCATCTCGACCAGCTTTTCCGACAGCCGTATCACCGGTTCATGGCTCTTGTGGGCAAAAATGTGGTAGAAGGCCAATTTTTCCATCTGCGCATTGGCCGCATGGCGCAGCCGATCCTCGCCATACCCTACGGCGACCGACCACAGACCGGCCAGACCGTCGATGTATTGTTTGCCTTCGCTGTCCCACAGATGAATGCCCTTGCCCCGCTCAATGATCATCGGGCCTTGCGTTTCGTGCAGGCGAGCGTCCGTATAGGGGTGCAGCAGCGTCGTAACGTCACTGTGGTGCAGGGAATTCGGCTTGATGTTCATCATGGGCTCCAGGGTAACGGTCAGGCGGATTGCCAAGCGATAATGAAGGCACATAGGTTCGCCGACAAGTGCTGTGACAGATATCCGCCCTCTTGCACGATGGCGGTGGGCAGGTTCGCGCGGGCGATCAGCCGGGCGGCATCGCCAAAGGCTGCGGTGGAGACGGACAAGCCCCGCAACGGGTCGGCCTCGTGCGCGTCCAGCCCGAGCGACAGGACAAGGGCACCGGGGGCCCAGGCGACGATGCGGGCCAAGGCGGTTTCGATGGCTGTCAGCCAGGGCATGTTGCCGCTGTCGCGGGGCAGGGGCAGGTTCAGGTTGGCGCCCGCCCCCGGCCCGGTGCCGGTTTCATCGGAGTAGCCGCAGAAAAACGGATAGAACGCCGTGGGTTCTGCATGAACCGAAATGGTCAGGACATCGCCTCGTTGCCAGAAAATGCCTTGGGTGCCGTTGCCGTGGTGCACGTCTATGTCAAGAATCGCCACACGGCGGTGGGTGGTGCGCAGATGTTGGGCGGCAATGGCGGCGTTGTTCAGAAAACAATGCCCGCCCGCCATGTCGGCCATTGCATGATGCCCCGGCGGGCGGCACAGGGCATAGGCTGTGCCTCCCCGCCGCGCAACCACTTCGGCGGCGGCCCAGGCCGTGTCTGCGGCGCGGCGTGCGGCGGTCCAGGTGCCGGGGCCGATGGGGCAGGCGGTGTCGGCCATGTGCCACCCCGCCTGCCCGACGATGCCACCGGGATAGCGCCGCACCGGACCGCAAGGGTGTACATTTGCCACAACTTCGGGTCCGGCATCGCTCAGTTGCGACCATGCGTCATGGGCACGGGCCAGAAAGGCAACATAGCGTTCGGTATGCACGGCCGTCAGCGCGGCATCGGGGCAGGCGTCGGGGGTGTCGGTGCCCAGCCCCGCCTTGGCCAGCCCGGCCAGCAACAGATCGGCCCGGCCGGGGCGTTCCTGGTTCGCGCCAAGGGCACCGCGTAGAAGAAAGAGCTGCGGATCATGCCCCCCGGTTTCGGGCGCGAAGAAACAGCGCAGCGTCACTGTTCCGCCTTGATCGCCCGATCCACCATCACGCGAAACGCCTTGGCCCCGGCATCCAGCCCAAGGTCGATGGCCGGGGTGCGGGGCGTTTTCATGCCCTTGTGCACCTCTTCCAATACGGCGCGATCTTCTTCGAAGGCCATGCGCGCGCCGGCGTTCATCTTTTCTGAAATCGCCCTGTCGGTGGGATCGGTATTGCGGTGCTGGAACCAGAAATAGCGTGTGCGGTTTTCATCCAGCGGCGTCATGAAGTTGTACGAAATATTCACATAGGTTTCCGGCACCGCAGGCGCCTCCGGCCCGCCGGTGCCCGCCGGTGTATAGACCGATTTGTTCAGCGCGATGCCCGGCAGTTGCATTTCATAATGCTGCAACCGGTCGCACAGCCCCTCGAACCGCACCAGACCTGCGTAATAGGGCGACGGCGGTGCGCCATAGATCCAGCGGGCCACTGTCACCCCGGTGTCGCTGCGCGTCAGGGTCAGCGGGGCATTGTCGGTGCCTGCGCCAGCAAAGGACGTAACATGCACCCAGGCGACATGGCTGGGGTCCAGCAGGTTGTCGCAGACCCACAAATAGTGACAGTCGATGTCCAGCACACCACCATCAGTGTACCCCCATGTGGGATCGTCGAAATTGACAATGGGAAAGATGTCGTCGGGATTGGCGAGATCGGGGTTGCCCATCCAGATCCACAACAAACGATACCGATCCGCCACAGGATAGGATTGCACCACGGCACGGCGCGGAATGGCGTCGGGTTGGGTGGGTGCGGCCACACAGGCGCCCGTGCCGTCAAAGGTCAGCCCGTGATACCCACACTCGACGGTATCCCCGATCAGCCGCCCCTGCGACAGCGGCAGTTTTCGGTGGGGGCAGGCGTTTTCCAGCGCGACAGGGCTGCCATCTGCGCGACGGTACAGCACGATCCGATCGCCCAACAGGGTTTCGGCGCGCAGGGATCTGTCGAAATCGTCGCTCCAGCCTGCGACATACCAGGCGTTTCTGATAAACATGTCCCCTCCGATATTGGTTTGAACCGAGTGTGATCGCTTGCGCGGCGGGGGGCCAGCCCCGCTGAGGTTATCGCAAGTATAAGTTCAGCTAATATCAGGAAGCGGTGGTTGGCTTGCCACCTCAGCTTTGATCCAGTCGATGAAGGCGCGGTTCTTTGGCATGTCCTGGGCCTGGGCCGGGCAGACCAGCCAATAGGACAGCAACGATTTGGCGATGTGGGGAAAGGGCCGCACAAGCCGCCCGTCCAGCAATGCGTCGATCACCAGGGGTTCGCGGCCCAGTGCGACACCCAACCCCTGAACAGCGGCATGGACCACCATATGCGCCTGGCCAAACCGGCGCGGCGGCAGGTGGTTCGGCAGGGCGACATGACATTCGCGCGCCCAAAAGGCCCAGTTTGGCTGTGATCCGCCGAAATCGGCGTGTTCGTCATGCAACAGGGTGTTTCGGGCAAGGAAGGTTTCGATATTCGGCCCGCCATTCTGCCCCGCAGGCGGCGCAAGACGGGGCGCGCAGACGGGAAAGACGCGTTCTTCGATCAGCCGCTCGGCGTGCAGGCCGGGGTGATGACCAAAGCCATAACAGATGCCGATGTCCGCATCCCGGGGCGAAAAATGTGCCCCTGCCGTGTCCGTTGTGATCGACAGGGCCAGTTCCGGGTGTTTCAAATCGAAATGCAGCAGACGGGGAAACAACCATGTAAAGGCAAATCCCGGAAGGCAGCTGATGACGATCGTGTTGTCGGTGCGGCGCCGGTCGCGCAGCGCCATACAAACCTCTGAAATGCGGCCCAACCCGTCGGTGACGGCCCGCGCCAGCATTTCGCCTTCGCGGGTGGGGACCGAGCTGCGCGCGCTGCGGGTCAACAGATCTTGGCCAAGCCATTCCTCCAAAGCCTTCACATGCTGGCTGACCGCGCTTTGGCTGACGCCCAGCTCATCGGCGGCGGCACTGAAGCCATTGCACCGCACAACGGCCTCGAAGGCGCGCAGGGCGCTGAAGGGTAAATTCAGGATCATATTAGGCAGACTAATACACTGCATGAGCGGTTTCAAATGGAACTCGACACGGTACAGGGTCATTGGTGCTGGATGGAGCAGCATATGGTTAAAAATTCGGCAGAAATTGGCGCACACAACCTGTTGGCGGGCTGCGCCCGTGCCAAACCCGGCGAGCGGTTGTTGATTCTGTGGGAATCGCCCGATCTGGGGTATTTCGATGCCGATTTGGCGCCCTGCATCGCTGATACGGCGCGGGCCATGGGCCTGCGGGTGATCAGCGTTGAAGTGCCGTTCATGCCCGAAGCGCCCGCGCTGAGCGCCGATCTGCGCCGCCGGATCGCGGATGCCGACATCACGCTGTTCCTTGCCAGACTGGGCGATCAGTTGCGGTTTTGCGATGCCATGCCGGGCGGGCGGGTGATCGTCTGTTTTGCGGTGACGACCGGATTGTTGGGCAGCGCCTTTGGCACAGCCAGCCACGACGCCTTCAACGCCCTGAAAGGGCTGGTGAATACGGCATTGTCCGGGGCGCGGCAGGTGCGGGTGACCTGCCCGATGGGCACCGATTTTTTCGGCACTCCGGACATGGGCGAGATGGCCGATACCGCCGTGCTGCGGTTTCCGGTTTCGGTGTTCGCGCCGGTGCCGGGGGCGGCGTTTTCAGGCGTGGTGGCCCTGCCCGGATTTCTGGCCGGGACCGGATCACGCTATTACGATGATTATCTGGTACGGTTCGACGGCCCGGTCGTTGCACAGTTCCGCGCCGGGCGGCTGGTGGGGTTCGACGGTTCATCGGGCGATGTGGCGCGGGCGAGCCGGCACTATGACACCATCGCAGCGCGCTATGGCATCGACCGCAACATGGTGCATTCGTGGCACGCGGGCATCCACCCCGGTTGTGGTTTCGGCTGGGACGGCCTGACCCAAATGGAACGGTGGAGCGGCGTTGCCTTCGGCAACCCGCGCCTGTTGCACCTGCACACCTGCGGTGCCGACGCCCCCGGTGAAATCAGCTGGAACGTCATCGACCCGACGATCACACTCGACGGTGTGGCGCTCTGGCAGGATGGGGTGTTCCACCCTTCGCGCATTGCCGGTGGCGCCGAATTGATGGCTGACAACCCCGAGGTCGCGCGCCTGTTCCAAAACCCCGACCGGCGGATCGGCCTGCCCGCTATCGGGGCGCTTCAAACCGCCTGAACAGCATCGACAGACTGAAACAGATCACGAAATAGAACGCGGCCGTGGTGATCCAAGCCTCGAAAATCAGGCGGGTCGATGCCACCAGTTCTACCGTTTTATACGTTAGTTCCTGCACTGAAATCAGCGAGATGATTGAACTGTCCTTGATCAGCGTGATGAACTGGTTCGCCATCGGTGGCACCACCTTTTTCATCGCTTGCGGCAGGACGATGTATCGCATTTCCTGAAACCGGCCCATGCCGATACTGCGCGCCGCCTCGCGCTGGCCCTTCGGGATGCTCTGGATTCCGGCGCGCACGATTTCACCCACAAAGGCCGATTCGAACAACGCCAGAACAATCACCCCCGAGACAAGAGACGGAAACCGCCGCATGTCGCCAAAGAAGAATTCCCAGACCGCGGCGTTTTCGCTGCGCGCGATGTCGCGTGACCACCGGTTCAGGTTCAGCGCGTCGATCAGCTGTTGCGACAGGAAGAAAAAGAAGATGAACACGATCACAACCGGCGGGATATTGCGCAGCAATTCCAGATAGGTGCGCGCCAGCATCCGCACCGTCAGATTCTCGGCCGTCCGCGCAATGCCCAGGATCGTGCCCAGGATCAGCGCCAGCACCGAAGCATAGAGGCTGATCCGCACCGTGGCGATCAGCCCCTGCAAAAGAAGGTTGGCAAACCATTCCTGACGATCCTCACGGTAGCGCAGGATGTAATCGGGAACAAGATGCCATCGCCAGTCATAGTTCAGCTTGCCCTCGATCGTGAATATGATCGTGCCGAAAAATGCGGCGAGCACCGCCGCGATCACATAATCCGGCCATCTCAGGCGTTTGATAAAGGGCAAGCTGTTGTTCCTTACTGGCTGACCTGATCGGCCCAGGCGTCACCTTTGAACCAGTAATCGTTGCGCGCCTGCAACCAGCCGGACCGCGTCTTGATGCCGATCCAGTTGTTGAAGAAGTTCAACGCATCCGGGTCGCCCTTGCGCAGCGCAAAGGATTCGCCCGTGGCCAGGAATGTCTGGTCGAACGGCACCGACAACGTGTCGGGATAGCGGCGCGCCTCGGTGCTGGGGGTGGGGTCGGATGCCATGGTGGCATGGGCGTTGCCATTCAACACCTCTTGGGTGCTGGCACCGTCTTCGTCGAACAACAGCAGCGTCGCCTCGGGAAACAGCGTGGCGATCACATTGGCCGGGGTGGCGCCACGGCGGGCGGCGAATGTCACGTCGGGGCTGTTGTAATCCTCCAGCGTGAAGCCTTCGGTCATGGCTGTGTTGGCCAGGATCGTGACGCCCGAAAAGGCGTAGGGTTCGGTAAAGTTCACGGTCAGGTTGCGCGCCGGGGTGATCGACATGCCGGAAATGATCACGTCGAAATTGCCCGACACCAGCGCCGGAATGATGCCATCCCATGCCGTCGGCACGAATTCGACATCCACGCCCATGTCTTCGGCCAGGGCGCGGCCTACGTCCAGTTCAAATCCGATCAGTTCGCCGTTGATGTCGCGCATCGACCAGGGGGTGAACAGCGACAGGCCGATGCGGATCACACCCTCTTCCTTGATCTTCTCGATCACCGATTCCTGGGTCAGCGCCTGTGTGGTCTGCGCCGGCGCGGCCAGGGTTGTGGCGGCCAGGGCGGCAAAGGCCAGGCCAATCGTTCTGCGTGTAAACATGGGGAATCTCCCTTGGGGTTGGTTATTGATGAACGGCATAGCGTTTTTCCAGATGTGCGACGCCGATGGACAGGGCCACCGTCACCACCAGATACACGGCGGCCACGGTGAACCAGATTTCGAAACTCATGAAAGTATCGGAAATGATGTTGCGCCCCACCGTGGTCAGTTCGGCCACGGCAATCACACTGACAATGGCGCTGGATTTGATCAGCGCCACCATTTCACCGGTCAGCGGCGGCAGCATGAAGCGCACGGATTGCGGCAGGATGATCCAGCGGTATGCCTGGGCGCGGGTCATGCCGATACTGTCCGCAGCCTCCCACTGGCCCTTGGCCACGGCGTTGATCCCGGCACGGAAGATTTCCGATACCAGAGCCGCGTGGAATACCCCCAGCGTCAGCACCGAGGCGGCCCAGCGATCCAACCCGAAAATCGGTCCGAGCACATAGTAGAACAGGTACAACAACACCAGCAGCGGAATGTTGCGGATCAGCTCCAGAAACCCCACCGCCACCGCCTTGCCCATCACCAGCCCTGACAGCCGCAGCAGCGCCACCACCAGCCCCATAACTGTGGCCAGCACGAAGGACACGACCGACAAACCGATGGTCGCCACAAGGCCCACCATGATCTCGCCCCACTGGAAACCGTCGTCGGTGAAGGTGAACAGGTATTTCGGCACCTGATACCATTGCCAGTTATAGCCCATCCGCTGTGCACCCACATAGGACGACCAGCAGATCACGCCGACGATCACAACGTACATACCCACCGCCACCGGGCGCAGGTTCAGGACGCGCGACAGGGTCATCGGGCGGGGCTTCACCTAATGCTCCAGGATCTGATCGAGGAACAGCCGCGCCCGCGCACTTTTTGGCGCGGTGAAAAAGATGTCGGGCGGCGCGGTTTCCACGATCTGGCCGGATTCCATGAACACCATCGTATCGGCCACCTTGCGGGCGAAGCCCATTTCGTGGGTCACGACAACCATCGTCATGCCGGTGCCCGCCAGTTCGATCATGACGTCCAGCACCTCACCGATCATTTCCGGGTCCAGTGCCGATGTGGGTTCATCAAACAGCATCACCCGCGGCTCCATGCACAGCGACCGGGCGATCGCCACGCGCTGTTGCTGGCCGCCAGACAGTTGCGCCGGATATTTGTCGGCCTGCTCGGGGATATGAACCCGGTCGAGATATTTGCGGGCTGTCGTCTCGGCCTGGGCTTTGGACAGCCTGCGCACCTTGATCGGGCCGATGGTCAGGTTTTCCAGAACAGTGAGATGCGGAAACAGATTGAACTGTTGAAACACCATGCCGACATGCTGGCGCAATGCCCGAATTTTAGGCGAACCGTCATACAATTCTACGCCTTCCACTGTCAAACGCCCGGCGTCATGGCTCTCCAAACCGTTGAAACAGCGGATCAGCGTTGATTTGCCCGAACCCGACGGTCCGCAGACAACCATCTTCTGGCCCTGCCATACGGTCAGACTGACATTGTTCAAGGCTTTGAAATCTCCATAGAATTTGTCAATTCCGTCGGCCTTGATAATGATTTCGCCGGTCATGGTCTGCCTTGTCCGTATTCTCTAGCATCCATGATAGGGCGTTTTCGCGGCGCGCAAAGGATTGATGCGCCTGTTGTAGGGCTATGCTGGCAGCGACCGCAGGCCCGGCTGTCTGTCCCGGCACCTGATGGGTTTGGCGGGCTGAGCTTTGCAGACATGCCTGTCCGGATCGCGCGCCGCCCTCAGCGATCCAGAAATCCTTGCACCGCCGCCTCGAACTCGCGTGGTTTTTCGGCGTGCAGCCAATGGTGTGCGCCGGGGATTTTGGCGAAGCGGGCCTTGGGAAACAGGGCGCGGATGCGGTCGCGGTGTGCGGGCAGAACATAATCCGACAGCGCGCCGGTGAGAAACAGAACCTCGCCCTGAAACACCGCCGAAACCTCGGGAAAGCTCAGGATATGGGGCATCTGATCGGCCAACGCCTCAAGGTTCAGCCGCCAGCGGTGCCCTGCCACGTCCAGCGATTGCAGCAGGAACGCCCGTATCCCGGCATCGGGTACGGCATCGGTCAGGGCGGCGTCGGCCTCGCCCCGGCGGGTGATGCCTGACAGATCCAGCGCACGCATGGCGTCCACCAGGTGCATCTGGGTGTGGCCATAGGGCACTGGCGCGATGTCGGCGACGATCAGGCGGCGCACCCGGTCGGGGTGGCGCAGGGCCAGAACCATCGCCGCCTTGCCGCCCATGGAATGGCCCAGCACGTCACAGGGCGTGTCGATCATCCCCGCCAGATCAGCGGCCAGGTCGCCGTAGCTGTGGGACGCATTCCAGAACGACTCTCCATGGTTGCGCATGTCGGGCACGATCACCCGGCGCGTTTCGGCCAGATGGCGCGCAATCACCCCCCAGTTGCGTGCCGAGCCGAACAGCCCATGGGCGATCAGCAGATCGGGGCGATCGGTTGGGGTGCCATGGGTGATGGTGTTCAACATGGTCCCTTGTAACGCATGTAGATTATCCCGGCCACAGGGGATTGAGCGAATCGGTCTGCCCGGTTAACCGAAATCATCCGGGGGGATTGGCATGACACCACAACAGCAGGCACAGGACATCGCCGATCTGATCGGCGCACGATTGGGCATCGGTGGGCGGACGCTGGATGCCAAGGTCAGGAAGGCGGGGCGTCTGTTGCCCCGGCGCATCCGCAGCGAGGCGCAGGCGCTGGCTGACGCGGCGCAATTGTCGGGCCACCCCAAGCTGGCCCGGATGATCGACGCCAAGGCGCAGACACGCGCCTATCGCGACTGCAAGCGGTTTCTCGAAAAGATCGACGGAACCGAACGGTTTGTCCGCTATGCCGTGGGTCTGATCACCGTCAACGCATTCCATTTCCTTGTGATCGCGGTGGCCCTGATCGCCATTCTGGTCTGGCGCGGGTATTTGTGACCCTGCGCCGGTAAATGCCGCAGAGACCTGAAAAGGGGGCAAAGGCCCCCTTGACCAGTGCCGGAATGGCGGGCTTCAAAGCCCCGGATAGATCGGAAAGCGCGCGCACAGCGCCTCGACCTCGGCCTTCACCTTGGCCTCGACTGCCGCATTGCCCGTCTCGCCGTTTGCGGCCAGCCCATCCACCACCTCGACGATCCAGTCGGCGATCTGGGTGAATTCCGGCGTGCCGAACCCCCGTGTCGTCCCGGCGGGCGAGCCGAGGCGGATGCCGCTGGTCACCGTCGGTTTTTCGTCGTCGAACGGGATGCCGTTCTTGTTGCAGGTGATGTTCGCCCGTCCCAGAGCCTTTTCTGTGGCGTTGCCCTTGACGCCCTTGGGCCGCAGATCGACCAGCAGAACATGGGTGTCGGTGCCGCCGGTCACGATGTCGAGGCCCCCGGCCATCAGCCGCGCGGCCAGTGTCTGGGCATTGGCGATCACCTGTTGCTGATACAGCTTGAACTCGGGGCGCAGCGCCTCGCCAAAGGCCACGGCCTTGGCAGCGATCACATGCATCAGCGGGCCGCCCTGAATGCCCGGAAAGATCGCCGAGTTGAATTTCTTGGCCAGCGCTTCGTCATTCGTCAGGATCATCCCGCCGCGCGGACCGCGCAGCGTCTTGTGTGTCGTGGTGGTGGCGACATGGGCATGAGGGAAGGGCGAGGGGTGTTCGCCCGCCGCCACAAGACCCGCGAAATGCGCCATGTCAACGTGCAGCCATGCGCCCACTATATCGGCGATTTCCCGCATCCGGACGAAATTCACCTGACGGGGGATGGCCGACCCCCCGGCGATGATCATCTTTGGCTGGTGCTCCTTGGCCAGCGATTCAACCTGATCGTAGTCCAGCTCCAGGGTATCGCGGCGCACACCGTATTGCACGGCGTTGAACCATTTGCCCGACTGGTTCGGCTTGGCGCCGTGGGTCAGGTGGCCGCCGGCGTCCAGCGACATGCCCAGAATGGTGTCGCCCGGTTGCAGCAGGGCGGTGAACACCCCTTGGTTGGCCTGCGATCCCGAATTCGGCTGGACGTTGGCAAAGCCGCAGCCAAACAGCTGACAGGCCCGTTCGATCGCCAGTTCCTCGGCGATATCTACATAGTCACAGCCGCCGTAATAGCGTTTGCCGGGGTATCCTTCGGCGTATTTGTTCGTCATCACGCTGCCTTGGGCCTGCATCACCGCGCGCGACACGATGTTTTCCGAGGCGATCAGCTCGATCTCGGTCTGTTGGCGGTGTAATTCTTTGCCGATGGCGCCAAAGATCGCGGGGTCGCGGCTGGCCAGATCCTTGGTGAAAAAACCGGTGTCTTTGTGCGGGGCGTTCATCGCATGGCTCCTGGGCTGTGTGTTGGTTCAGCGGGGTATACGGCAGGACATGACGCCAAGAAAGCCCACAAAACGCCCTCAAGCCGCGGCATCACGCCCATCTGTTGCCGATGGTGGTCTTGTGTTTCGCCGCCGCTGCCGCCAACGTGCGCCGGGATCAGGGAGAAGACCATGCGCAAGATCGCCTTCGCGGCCAGTTCCGCCCCATTGGCGCAAGAGGCGCTGGTGCGGCTGGGCGGATTGTATGGCAACGTGCCCCCGGCCCAGGCGGCTGTGATCGTGGCGCTGGGCGGTGACGGGTTCATGTTGCAGACGCTGCATGGCAACCGTGATCTGGATGTGCCGGTCTATGGGATGAACCGGGGCACCATCGGGTTCATGATGAACGAATACTCCGAGGCGGATCTGCCCGCCCGCCTGGGCGAAGCCGAGGAAGAGGTGATTCACCCGCTGAGCATGTCTGCCGTCAGTTGCGATGGTACCCGTCACCATGCCCTGGCGATCAACGAAGTGTCGCTGCTGCGCGCCGGGCCGCAGGCGGCCAAGCTGCGGATCAGTGTCGATGGCCGGGTCCGGCTGGAAGAGTTGGTGTGCGACGGTGCGCTGGTGTCCACGCCCGCCGGCTCCACCGCCTATAACTATTCCGCCCATGGGCCGATCCTGCCCATCGGTGCCGATGTTCTGGCGTTGACGGCGGTGGCGGCGTTTCGGCCCCGGCGCTGGCGCGGGGCGCTGGTGCCCTCTGGGTCGGTGGTGCGGATTGATGTTCTTGAGCCCGACAAGCGCCCGGTGATGGCCGATGCCGATAGCCGCGATTCGGTGCGCGATCTGGCCAGTGTGGAAATCCGCAGCGAAAAGGCTGTGCGCCACCGGCTGTTGTTCGATCCCGGTCACGGGCTTGAAGAGCGTCTGACCCGCGAACAATTCGTATAAGGAGCCTGCCATTGAAACCGCTGAAAACCACTGCGGCCGCCATGGTCGCCGCCGCCCGTGCCCGCATCCGCGAGGTGGACACAGCCGAGGCCATCGCCATGGCCGCCAACCCTGATGTGGTGATCGTCGACATCCGCGATCCGCGTGAACGCGACCGTACCGGTTTCATCCCGGGCAGCGTCCACGCGCCGCGCGGCATGATCGAGTTCTGGGTCGATCCCGACAGCCCCTATCACAAACCGGTCTTCGCCCAGGACAAGACCTTTCTGTTCCACTGCGCCTCGGGCTGGCGGTCGGCGCTGACGGTGGCGATGTTGCAGGACATGGGATTCGACGCCGCCCACCTGAAAGACGGTTTTTCGGATTGGCAGGCCGCAGGTGGCCCGGTCGAACACCACGCGCCCAAAGGCTGAGGCACGCGCCGGCGAGGATGCAGGTTGCGGGGCGCACCCCCCTGAATCGCTTTAATTCAGATGGATAGGTGATTGATAGCTGATAACAATCGGCCGGCTATCGCATGGCGGGGCGCCGTTATTGCCCGGCGCGGCGAATTTGGTGCTGGATGGCTTCATCGCCCTGCATCGGGGCGGTTCAGCAAATCAGGAGCCTGTCCATGACCATCCTCACAATCGTCAAATCCGCCACCGTCGCCCTTGCGTTGATCTGCACCGTCACTGCCCCCGCCATTGCGGGCAGCAACAAGGTGCGCATCGAACAATGGGGCGTGCACAACGGCATCGGCGGCAAGCAAAGCGGCTTTCGCAACCGTATGACCGTCACCCAGGATGGCTGGCGCAACTCGACCATCGCCACCCAGGATGGCGCGCGCAACCGCACTGTCGTGGGCCAGACCGGCCGCGACAACCGCGCCGAAACCATGCAGGCCGGGCGCTGCAACGTGCTGGGCGTTGCACAGTTCGGCACCGGAAACGCCGCCGCCGCCGATCAGTCGGGCCGCTGCAACGCGCTGGGCGTGATTCAGGCGGGCAACGGCGGCACCGCCAACGTGGTGCAGCGCGGCAAAGGCAACATCACCGTCATCGTTCAGGACTGAACGGCGCGCGCTGCGGGGTGGCCGCCTGGCCGCCCCCCCCTTTTTGAGAGGAACCCCAGATGACCCATGTTCAAACCTTCGCCGCCGCCCTTGCGGCCGGATTGCTGCTGATCGGGGGCGCGGCCCTGCCGGTACCGGCCCATCAATCGGCCTCACCCTGCGCATTGCAGATCACGCGCAGTCACGGCGAAACCCGGTTGGTTGCAGTGTTGCAATCGCCCGAAAAGGCGCAATCCGGCACCTACCGGTTGCGGGTGACCCAGAAGGGCGGTCTGGATCTGGACCAGTCGGGCGATTTCACCACAGTTCGTGGACAGGACATGGCCCTGTCTGAAATCACTCTGGGTGGCCGTCCTGAAACGCTGACCGCCCGGCTGAGCGTCACGCTGGGCGGCCGCACCCTGGCCTGTCCGCTGGTGCAATCGCCCATCACCCTGTGAGCCCATCACCCCTGTGAGAAGGAACACCCCATGTTGCGTGCCCTGCTTTTGTCGCTGACCCTCGCCACCGCTCCGGCCGTCGTGCAGGCCGGTTCCCTCTCGCTGGGCTGGTCGCCCCGGACCGCAAATCAGAAGGCGGCGGTGCAAACCGCGCTGACCCTTCATGCCTTGTCGCGGGCGTATAAATCCCGCGGCAAGGTACGCCAGAACGGCAGCGCCCTGTCGGCCCTGCTGCGCCAGTCGGGCGCGGGCCACTCTGCCCTGATCGACCAGCGCGGCAGCGGCCACGACGCCGGTGTCACGCAATCGGGGGCGCCCAATGCCCTTGCCCTGTTTCAGCGCGGCCAAGGCACCCGTGCCCGGATTGACCAGACCGGCGGCCAGGCGGCCTTTGTGCTGCAATACGGCTGGTAGGGTCAGCGCGCGGTGGGATAGCCGAGGGTGGCAAGGGCCGCGCCGATCTCGTCGAGGATCACCGGATCGTCGATGGTGGCGGGCGTCTTGAACGTCTCGCCATCGGCGATCTTGGCCATTGTCGCGCGTAAAATCTTGCCCGATCGTGTCTTTGGCAACCGCTCAACCACCCGGACCAGATGGAAGGCCGCCACCGGGCCGATCTGATCGCGGACCAGTTTCACACAATCCATCTCGATCTCGCCATGTGCCTTGTTCACCCCCTTGGAGACACAGACAAACCCCATCGCCAACTGGCCTTTCAGCGGGTCCGCGACACCGATCACCGCACATTCCGCGACATCCGGGTGCGAGGCCAGCACCTCTTCCATGGCGCCGGTCGACAGGCGGTGCCCGGCGACGTTGATCACGTCATCGGTGCGCGCCATGATATAGACATATCCATCGTCGTCGATCATTCCGGCGTCGCCGGTTTCGTAATAGCCGGGAAAATGCGCCAGATAGGATTTGAAGAACCGGTCTTGTGCGTTCCACAACGTCGAAAGGGTGCCCGGTGGCAGGGGCAGCTTGATCACGATGGCCCCCAAGGTGCCATTGGGCACCGGATGCCCCGCCTCGTCCAGCACCTGCACGTCATAACCCGGCATTGGCACACTGGGCGACCCGGATTTCAACGGCAACATCTCCATGCCCACAGGGTTGCCGACGATGGTGTAGCCGGTTTCGGTCTGCCACCAATGGTCGATCACCGGCACATGCAACAGATCGCTGGCCCATTTCACGGTGTCGGGATCGGCCCGTTCCCCGGCCAGGTACAGCGCGCGCAGGCAAGACAGATCGTATTTCCGGGCGTATTCGCCTGTGGGATCCTCGCGCCGGATCGCCCGAAACGCCGTGGGGGCGGTGAAAAAGCTGCGCACATTGTGTTCGGAAATCACCCGCCAGAATGTACCGGCATCGGGGGTGCCGATCGGCTTGCCCTCGAACACCACAGTGGTGTTTCCCGCCAACAATGGCGCATAACAGATATAGCTGTGTCCGACGACCCAGCCGACATCCGATGCGGCCCAGAACACCTCGCCCGGATCGACGTTGTAGATGTTCTTCATCGTCCAGTGCAGCGCCACCATATGACCGGCGCTGGGGCGCACCACCCCCTTGGGCTGGCCGGTGGTGCCCGAAGTATACAGAATATAGGCCGGATGGCTTCCCTCGACCGACACACAGGCGGCGGGCTCCACCCCCTCTTGCGCGGCGTACCAGTCGACATCGCGCCCCGGTATCAGATCGGCGTGGCATCTTTCGCGCTGAAAGATGATGCAGACCTCGGGCTTGTGCTCCGCCTCGGCAATCGCCAGGTCCAACAGCGGCTTGTAGGCCACCACGCGGTTCGGCTCGATCCCGCAAGAGGCGGCGATCACTGCCTTTGGCGTGGCATCGTCGATTCGCGCGGCCAGTTCATGGGCCGCAAATCCGCCAAAGACAACCGAGTGGATCGCCCCGATCCGCGTACAGGCCAGCATCGCCACCAACGCCTCGGGCACCATCGGCATATAGATGACCACCCGGTCGCCTTTGCCAACCCCGCGTGCCACCAACGCGCCGGCCAACTGCGCGCATTGTGTTTGCAGCGCGCCATAGGTGGTGGTGGATTTCGAGCCGGTGATCGGGCTGTCCCAGATGATCGCCGCCTGATCGCCGCGCCCGGCAGCCACATGGCGGTCGACGCAGTTGTAACAGGTGTTGCCCATGGCATCGGTGAACCATTCATAGAACGGCGCGTGTGTGTCGTTCAGCGCGCGGGTCGGGGCCACGTCCCAGTCGATGGCCCGTGCCTGTTCCATCCAGAACGCCTCGGGATCATCCCGCCAGCTTTGATATATGTCACGATATCCCATGGCCACTCCTCCGTTGCCGTGACGTTACGATAACGCCCGCCAGTGCGGTGCGGCAAGATGCTGGCGCGGTCCTGTTGGCGATAACCTTGCCGTGAACCCGGCCTGAATTCGACGCTAGGGTCGAAAATGTGCGCGACAGTGCGGTCGTTTCGTGTGCACCCTTCGACTTGGGTCTGGACGCTGGGTTCGGGCCGAATCAAAGGTCATGTGGCCATGGGCGACAAAAATCCGAAGAAAAAGTTGAAACAGCCATCCAAACCGGCGGCCAAGGCGGCGCCTGCCGCCGCCCCCGCCGTTGCGCCCGCCGCGAAAAAGCAACCGCCCCGCAAATAACCGCACTTTCGGGCAGGCCCGGTCGGCCAATCCGGCGGCTGGGCCAACGAACTGACGCCGCCCACCTTGGTTTCACAAATATCCTCGGCCCCCCCCGCGCCACTGGCAAAAGGTGCCGGCCTCAGCCGTACTGCGCCACCGGGGTGCCGGCGAGGGCGCTCATGTTCAACAGGCCGCGCGCGGTGATCGACGAGGTAACGATATGCGCCCGGTTGCCATGCCCATCAGGATCGGCCCCACCTCCAATCCGCCGCCTTTCATCTTCAGGATGTTGCGCACCCCGGAGGCGGCATCGGTATTGGCAAAGATCAAAGCGTTTGCCGGCCCAGAAAACCGGCTGTTGGGATAGATCCGTTCGCGCAGCCCCGCGTCCAGCGCCGCATCGGCGTGCATTTCGCCCTCATAAGCGAAATTGCGCGGCGTGGCGTCGAGAATGTCCAGTGCCGCGCGCATCCGGATGCCGGTGTCGCAATCGAGGTTGCCGAATTGCGAATGCGAGCACAGGGCGATTTTCGGCTCGATCCCGAAGCGGCGCACATGGCGGGCGGTGCCGATCACCGTCTCGGCGATCTGTTCGGGGGTGGGGGTGGGGTGCACCTGGGTGTCGGCCACAAACAGCGGCCCATCCTCCAGGATCATCAGTGACAGGGCACCCACCGGCCGCAGATCCGGGGTACCCAGAACCTGGGTTATATAGTTCAGGTGCCACAGGAACTGGCCAAAGGTGCCGCAGATCAGCGAATCGGCCTGACCGAGATGCACCATCACGGCGCCGATGGCGGTGGTGTTGGTGCGCATGATCGCCTTGGCCAGATCGGGGGTCACGCCCTTGCGCTGCATGATTTCGTGATAGGTGCCCCAATAGTCGCGATAGCGCGGATCGTTTTCCGGGTTCACGATCTCGAAATCGCGGCCCGGGCGAATCGCCAGCCCGGCCCGTTCGGCCCTGAGCTCGATGACCTCGGGGCGGCCGATCAGGATCGGCGTGTCGGTGGATTCCTCCAGCATGGCGGATGCGGCGCGCAGCACCCTTTCATCCTCGCCCTCGGCAAACACGATCCGGCGGTTGGCAGTTGCGGCCGCCTCGAACACCGGTCGCATGATCAGCGCCGATTTGAACACCGAACTGTCCAGCGATGCCTTGTAGCGGGCCAGATCCTCGATCGGGCGGGTGGCGACACCGGTGTCCATGGCGGCGCGGGCGACGGCGCTGGCCACCACGCCCATCAGGCGCGGGTCAAACGGTTTGGGGATCAGGTAATCAGGGCCGAAGGTCATCGGCTCACCCTGATAGGCGGCGGCGGCCTCGGCGCTGGTGGTGGCGCGGGCGAGGGCGGCGATGCCCTCGATGCAGGCGATCTTCATGGCGTCATTGATCTCGGTCGCGCCCACGTCCAGCGCGCCGCGAAAGATGAATGGAAAGCACAGCACGTTGTTCACCTGATTGGGATAATCGCTGCGCCCCGTGGCGATCATGGCGCCGGGCGCCACCGCGCGCGCCTCATCCGGGTCGATCTCGGGGCTGGGGTTGGCCAGGGCAAAGATCACCGGGTCGGTCGCCATGCGCGACACCATCGCGCCGGTCAGAACGCCGGGGCCGGACAGCCCCAGAAACAGATCGGCACCGTCGATCACATCGCCCAGGGTGCGCGGCCCGCCCGGTTGGGCATAGGCGGCTTTCTGCTCGGTCATGTCTTGGATGCGGCCTTCGTGCACCAGCCCCGCCAGATCGCACAGCCACACGTTTTCACGCCGCACGCCCAGTTTCAGCAGCGTGTTCAGACAGGCGATTCCCGCTGCCCCGCCGCCGGTGGACACAACCTTGATGTCCTCGAACCGCTTGCCCGCGACGCGCATCGCATTGGTGGCCGCCGCGCCGACGACAATGGCGGTGCCGTGTTGATCGTCATGGAACACCGGAATGTTCATGCGTTCGCGGCACAGCTTTTCAACGATGAAGCAATCGGGCGATTTGATGTCTTCCAGGTTGATCGCGCCAAAGGTCGGTTCCAGCGCACAGACGATCTCGGCCAGCTTGACCGGATCGCTTTCGTGCAACTCGATATCGAAACAGTCGATATTGGCGAATTTCTTGAACAGAACCGCCTTGCCTTCCATCACCGGCTTGGACGCCAGTGCGCCGATGTTGCCCAACCCCAGAACCGCCGTGCCATTGGTAACCACGCCCACGAGGTTGCCCCGCGCGGTGTAGTCGCGGGCGGTGTCGGGATCGCGCTTGATCTCGAGACAGGCCTCGGCCACGCCGGGGGAATAGGCGCGCGACAGGTCGCGCCCGTTGGCCAACGGCTTGGTCGCCCGGATCTCAAGCTTGCCGGGTTTCGGAAAGCGATGATAATCCAGTGCGGCCTGGCGCAGGCTTTCCTTCTTGGCGTCTTCCATGGGGGCATCCTCTGGCTGGTGCGGCGTCCGACCATATCCTGCGGTTCTGGTGAACTTGTCAAATCCTCATGCCGCCGCCACAGTCGCTGCCTCCTGCGGTTCAGTCGGACCCGGCCTGATCGCGCAGGGCTTTGATGCGGGCCTCGGCCTGCCTGCGGTTCAGGGCATCGTCCATTCTTGCGCCGGTCCTTTCGCACAAATTGCGCAGGATGGCGGCCTGTTCGGCCGTCATCGGGTCGTCACCGCGGGTATCAACAGTAGGTGTGGCACCAATCGGGCTGGCCGTGGCAATCGGGGTTTTTGGGTTCGTGGTCATGAAACACTCCTTTCGGCGGCAAAACGCGGCGACCGTTGGCGCGGTTCCGCTTGCACCGCGCGGCGCCGCCCTGCACGATGCTGAAAATCCTAGCAACAGGAGCCGTTGTCATGAGCCTGAAAACCGCCGCGCGTCTGGCGCGCGACCATGCCTATGCCCCCTATTCAAACTTCCAGGTTGGCGCGGCGATCCGCACCGACAGTGGCGCGGTGTTCGTCGGTTGCAATGTCGAAAACGTCGCCTATCCCGAAGGCACCTGTGCCGAGGCGGGCGCCATTGCAGCGATGATCGCCGCGGGCGAGCGGGTGATTGCCGAAGTCTATGTCGTGGCCGACAGCCCCGCGCCGGTGCCGCCCTGTGGCGGTTGCCGACAGAAGCTGGCCGAATTTGCCGGTCGCGATGTGCCGGTGACCATGGCCACCACCGGCGGGTTGGTCGAAACCGTCACGGTGGGCGAACTGTTGCCGGGGGCCTTCAGCCTGGCCCATATGGGCAACACCTGAGCCGTGCAGCCCCGTAGCCTCATCGCCGATCTGCGCGCGGGGCGGCTGCCCGCGCCGGATGATCTGCGCAATTTCGCTGCCGGGTTGGCCGATGGCCGGGTGTCCGATGCCCAGGCGGGCGCCTTTGCCATGGCGGTGTGCCTGAATGGTCTGGGTCCGGGCGGTGCGGTAGCGTTGACCATGGGTATGCGCGACAGCGGCGATGTTCTGGCCTGGGATCTGCCGGGGCCGGTGGTGGACAAACATTCCACCGGCGGCATCGGTGATCCGGTGTCTTTGATCCTGGCACCGGCGCTGGCGGCGCTGGGCTGTTACGTTCCGATGATTTCGGGGCGAGGGCTGGGCCATTCCGGCGGGACGCTGGACAAGCTTGAGGCGATACCGGGGGTTTCCACGGTGGTCGATGTCGCGCGGCTGCGCGCGATCGTGGCCGATGTGGGCTGTGCCATCGTGTCGGCCAGTGACCGTATCGCGCCCGCCGACCGGCGGCTATATGCCGTGCGCGATGTGACGGGAACGGTTGAAAACATTGATCTGATCACCGCCTCGATCCTGTCGAAAAAGCTGGCCGGGGGGATTGGCGCGCTGATTCTGGATGTGAAGGTGGGCAGTGGCGCCTTCATGGCGACACCCGAGGATGCCCGCGCCTTGGCGCGGATGCTGGTGGACACGGCTCGTGGGGCGGGCTGTGCCACCCGCGCGCTGATCACCGACATGAACCAGCCCTTGGCCTCTGCCGTGGGCAACGCGGTGGAGGTGGCCGAGGTGATGGCGGTGCTGAACGGCGCCACCGACACGCCGCTGGGGCAGGTGACGCTGGCCCTGGGTGGCGCGCTGCTGGATCTGGCGGGGGTGCGGGCCGACCACGCTGCTTTGGCCGCAACGCTGCACGACGGGCGCGCGGCCCTGCGGTTTGGCCGGATGATTGCCGCGCTGGGCGGCCCGGCGGATTTCACCGAAACCTGGCAATCCCGTCTGCCGGTGGCGCCGGTTATCCGCGATCTGGCCGCGCCCGCCAGTGGCCATGTTGCCGCCATCGACGGTGTCGCGCTGGGCCTTGTGGTGGTGGGTCTGGGCGGTGGGCGTCAGGTGGAAACCGATCAGGTGGACCCCCGCGTCGGGGTGTCCCATATGCTGCGGCTGGGCGCCTGCGTCACAAAGGGCGATCCGTTGCTGCGCATCCACGCGGCGACCCAAAATGATGCTGATATGGCCGCCGCCAGACTGATCGGCGCGATCACACTGGGTGACGCGCCGACGTTGCCCCCCCTGATCCACGAGGAGATCACCTGATGCCCCGCGCCATTCTGATCGTGCTGGATTCTGTCGGCTGTGGCGGTGCCCCCGATGCCGCCGCCTTTGGCGATGAAGGGGCCAACACCCTTGGCCATATCGCGCAGGCGCTGCCAGGTGGGTTGCGCCTGCCCAACCTTGATGCACTGGGGCTTGGCGCCGCGATCCGCCTTGCGTCGGACGCGGCCACACCGGGGCTGGACGCGATGCCGACCGGGCGCTGGGGCGCGGCGAGCGAAGTGTCCAGGGGCAAGGACACGCCGTCAGGCCACTGGGAACTGGCCGGCGTTCCGGTGCCGTGGGACTGGACGGTGTTCCCCGACACCACCCCCGCCTTTCCACCCGATCTGTCCGCGCTTGCGGCCCGGCTGGCGGGCACCCAGGGCATTTTGGGCAACTGTCACGCCTCGGGCACCGAAATCATCGACAGGCTGGGCGGCGAACACCTGCGCACCGGCTGGCCGATCTGTTACACCTCGGCGGACAGCGTGTTCCAGATTGCCGCCCATGAACAGGCCTTCGGGCTGGACCGGCTGCAAAAGCTGTGTGCCGACCTCGCGCCGACCCTGCACGCGATGAAGGTGGGCCGCGTCATTGCCCGCCCGTTCATCGGCCCCCCCGGCGATTTCCAGCGCACCGCCAACCGCCACGATTATGCCATTGCCCTGCCCGAACCCACGTTGTGCGACTGGGTGAAAGCGGCGGGCGGCACGGTGCACGCGGTGGGCAAGATCGGTGACACCTTTTCGATGCAGGGCATCGACACGGTGGACAAGGGGTTTGACGCCGATCTGCTGACCGCGCTGCAAGGGCGGATCGACACGGCGGCTGACAACAGCCTGATCTTCGCCAATTTCGTCGAGTTCGACAGTGTTTATGGCCACCGCCGCGATGTGGCCGGCTATGCTGCGCACCTGCGATGGTTCGACGCCGCGCTGCCCGGTCTGATGGCGCGGATGCGTCCGGGTGACGTGATGCTGATCACTGCCGACCATGGCAATGATCCCACATGGCGCGGCACCGAACACACCCGCGAACGGGTGCCGGTTCTGGTGGCGGGGGCGGGCAGCGGCGAAATTGGCCATTGCGCCTTTGTCGATGTCGCGGCATCGCTTGCCGCGCATCTGAGACTGCCCCCCGCCCCCCGAGGAAGGACGTTTTTGTGAGCCTGTCACACCGCCCCAAGATCGAGCTGCATCTGCATCTTGAAGGGGCCGCGCCCCCCGGCTTCATCCGCGGGCTGGCACGGGAAAAACACATCGACCTCCACAAGGTGTTCGATGAACAGGGCAATTACAGCTTTGCCGATTTCTGGGATTTCCTGAAAGTGTACGAAGTTGCCACCAGCGTTCTGCAAACCCCCGAGGATTATGCCCGTCTGGTGCAGGCCGTCATGGCCGAAAGTGCCGCCAATGGCGTGATCTATGGCGAAACCTTCGTGTCGCCCGATTTCTGCGGCAACCGCGATATGGGCGCATGGCGCGAATACCTGCACGCGATGCAAGAGGCGGCACTGGCGGCCGAGAAATCCGATGGCATCGTGCTGCGCGGCATCGTCACCTGTATCCGGCATTTCGGCCCCGACAAGGCCCGGCAAACCGCCCTGTGCGCGGCGGAAACGGCGGGTGATTTCATCACCGGTTTCGGCATCGCCGGGGATGAGACGGTGGGCAAGCCAGTGGATTTCGCCTGGGCCTTTGACTTGGCGCGCGAGGCGGGGCTGCGCCTGACCGCCCATGCCGGCGAATGGGGCGGGCCGCAATCGGTGCGCGATGTGCTGGATGATCTGCGGGTTGAACGCATCGGCCACGGTGTGCGCGCGATCGAGGATCTGGCACTGGTCGATCGTCTGGCCGAAAGCGGCGTGGTGCTTGAGGTATGTCCCGGCAGCAACGTGGCGCTGGGCCTGTACAAATGGCGCGATCACCCGATCCACGCCTTGCGCGAACGCGGCGTCAAGGTGACGGTGTCCACCGATGACCCGCCGTTCTTCCACACCACCATGACCCACGAATATGACCGCCTGTCCGAGGCGTTCGACTGGGACGCGGGGGTGTTCCGGGACATCGAGCGCACCAGCCTGAACGCTGCTTTTTGCGACGGGGCGACGCGCGAAAAGGTGGGCAAACGGCTGGGGGATTGAGCCGGGCCACCGCGCGCCGGTTTGGTGCGGGCGGCTTTACGGCTCTGGCAGGCCGGGGTATCCCGTGTCAACCGCCGCCGCTGAAGGATACGCCATGCACCCGGCCGAACATCTGACCATCGTCCGCCACCCCCTTGTGCAGCACAAGCTGACGCTGATGCGCGACAAGGATACGTCAACCGCCGGATTTCGTCAGCTGCTGCGCGAAATCAGCCAACTTCTGGCCTATGAGATCACCGACAACCTGCCGATGGGCACCCGGCGCATCCAGACGCCGCTGTGCGAGATGGACGCGCCGGTGTTGGCCGGGCGCAAAATGGCGCTGGTGTCGATTCTGCGGGCGGGCAACGGCATGTTGGACGGTATCCTTGAACTGGTGCCGTCGGCGCGGGTGGGGTTCGTGGGGTTGTACCGCGATGAACAGACACTTCGCCCGGTGCAATATTATTGCAAGCTGCCCGCCGAGCTGGACGACCGGCTGGTGATCGCTGTCGATCCGATGCTGGCCACGGGCAATTCCTCGGTCGCGGCGGTGGATCTTTTGAAACAGGCGGGGGCGACGAATATCCGGTTCCTGTGCCTTCTGGCCGCGCCCGAAGGCGTGGCGCGGATGCAGGCGGCGCACCCCGACGTGCCCATCGTCACCGCCGCGCTTGACGAGCGGCTGAATGACCTCGGTTATATCGTTCCGGGCCTAGGGGATGCGGGTGACCGGATGTTTGGCACAAAATAGCGCCGATCCGGCCTTTACCGGCGGTGGCAAATCCTGCATCGTCAGCCGAGATCAATGTGTGGGGGCACATTCATGACCAAGACGCGACTCAGCGCCATCGCCATCGCGGCTGCCATTGCGATGACATCCCTTGTGGCCGTGCCTGCCAGCGCGCAAAGGGTCACCACCAACGATCAGCCCACCGAATTTCCGCCCGACAGTTTCACCGGGCGGCAATATGTCGACAGCACCGGATGTGTCTTCGTGCGGGCCGGGTTCGAGGGCGCGGTCAACTGGGTGCCACGGATCAGCCGGTCGCGCACCCAGTTGTGCGGGTTTACCCCCACGGCAATTACGCGCAGTGAACTGCCGGTGATTGCCGATGCGCCAGGTACGCTGCCGCCCGGCACTGCCACCACCCGGCCGCGCGTTGTGCTGCGCCCGGCCCCGGCGCCCACCCCTGTTGTCGTTGTGCCGCCACCCCGCCCTTTGGCTGTGGCTCCGGCGCCGCGCATCACAGCGACCGCGCCCCGCCCTGTGGTGCAGGCACCGCCCCGAACTGTGGCCGCGCCCGTGATGCGCCCGCCGCAGGTGACTGTGACCACACGGCGCATGGTGCGTGCCACCTGCCCGGGGGCTGCGGCTGTTTCCGCGCAATACATCAACCCCGGTGCGCGGTGCGGTCCGCAGGCCGAACACTCCGGCGCCTTTGCCACAGCAGACGGTCGCGGCGTTGTGGTGGCCGGGGGCGGTCTGCCTCTGGTCGCGTCACCGCCGATCACGGTGCCCCCCGGCTATCGCCCCGCCTGGACCGACGGGCGGTTGAACCCGGATCGCGGCAAGCAGACCCTGAGTGGGGCGTTGCAAACCGCGTTGATCTGGACGCAAGAGGTGCCGCGCCGTCTGGTTGACACCCGCACCGGGCGGGACGTGACCCGCGATTACAACTACCTGATTTATCCCTATACCGATTACAACAAACAGAAACGCGATCTGGCCGGTGGCCGGCACATCATCGTGCGCAGCCAGGGTGGCCGGCAGATGATCGTCTCGAAAAACCGTCTGGCGGTTTCCGCTACCACTGGCCAGACGATCCTGAAACCTGCCGCGACCCCGACCTATTCAACGAAATCGGTGCGCCCGCCCGTGGCGCAGGTGGCCCCGCCGCAAACGCGGGCCGCCACCCCCAAGGGTGCGACTGGCCGCTTTGTCCAGGTGGCCAGCTTTGCTGTGGCCGCGAACGCCCAGAGCACCGCCGCCCGGTTGCAGCGCGCGGGCCTGCCGGTGCGGATGGCGCAGGTGCGCAGTGGCGGAAAGATGGTACAAACCGTGATGGCCGGGCCCTTTGCCGATGCGGCCCAGGCACGAAACGCCTTGGCCATCGTGCGGCAGGCAGGGTTCGGTGACGCATACCTGCGCAACTGACGGGATTATGGGCGGCTTATTCGCCACAGATCCCTTGCAGGGTAACCCACTGTCCGTCGGTCAGGATCGGCAATTGCGCGTCGGGGCGCACCGGGTCAGCCTCGATCAGGGGCAGCGTCGCTTCGCCCAGGGTGTCCAAAGCATAGGCATAGGGCGTGGCGCTGATCCCGGCCAGGCGGAACCGTTCCAGCAGATCAGCGGTGGAAATCGCCGCAGGCGGACGCAGCAGCAGGCGTTCGGCATAATTTTCCAAGGTTTCGACGGGCAGTTGCCCGGTGATCAGCAGCCGGAACGCCGACAGCGCGCCGGTGTCCAGCAACAGTCGCTCCAACGGGTCGAGAAGGCGCGCGCGTTCATCCTCGGCGAGGATATAGCCGGCCAGGGGGGCAGCGCTTTCGAAATCTTCGACCAGCGTGCGATTCAGCAGGATCTGACCGCCCGGCAGATGTTCTGACGCCGTGACGCCGCGCGACAGCACCACCAGCCGGACGTTGCGGTCGGGCAACAAACGGCGGGCCAGCAGATTCAGAATGTCGTTCGCCGCTGAACTGGCGCAGGGGCGCCCGGCCACCCGCTGAATCGAATCCAGCAGTTGCGCACCGATGTCGGCCCGCGCGGCCGGGGGCACCACCTTGACCGTGTGGCGGATCATCGCCGAAGGCAGCCAGAATATCGCAAGGGCACTCAGGGCCGCCACACTGCCCAGCATCAGGTAATAGCGCAGCCGACCGGGCCGGGGGCGGTGCAGCTCGACCACTTCGCGCACCTTTTCGATGGCGGCGATCATCGTGTCGTCATCCATCTCCAGTCGCTCGTCAGCATCGGAACCGGGGCTGAACACCGCCGGGATTTCGCCGGGGTTTTCCCGCCGTACGGCGGCCAGCGACCAATGGGCAAGGGCGGTTTCGTTCATGTCGAAGATCGCCAGCGTGGCATCGCCGAGGGACACAACGACATTGCGCCGCTGGGTGTGGCGGCTGGCGCGCCAGATGCCTGTGGTTTCAAGCCGGGCGTATTGCTTCAGCGCTGTCATGATCCTGTCGGGCGGCCTGTTGCCGCCTCACTCTTGTTCTGACCTTGACCATAGGCGAAACGGCGGCGGGCGACAATCGGCTTGGCCGGGTCTTACAGCGCCGCCGCCAGTTTGCGCAGCTCGAATTTCTGGATCTTGCCGGTGGAGGTTTTCGGCAACTCTTGAAAAACGACGCGCTTGGGTGCCTTGAACCCGGCCAGACGGCCGCGGGCAAAGGCGATCAGGTCAGCCTCGTCCGCCGTGGCACCGGGTTTCAGTTCGACAAAGGCGCAGGGCACCTCGCCCCATTTCGGATCGGGGCAGGCCACCACGGCGCACAGCGACACGGCCGGGTGATGCATCAGCGCGCCTTCCACCTCGACCGAACTTACGTTTTCGCCGCCGGAAATGATGATGTCCTTGGCACGGTCGACGATCTGGATATGCCCGTCCGGGTGCTGTACGGCCAGGTCGCCGGAATGAAACCAGCCGCCCCTGAATGCTGCGGCGGTGGCGTCGGGGTTCTTGTAGTAGCCCTTCATCACCGCATTGCCGCGCATGGCGATTTCGCCCTGGGTTGCACCGTCCAGCGGCACGGGCGACAGATCGGGCGACAGTACCGTCACATCCTCCATCATCGGAAAGGCCACACCTTGCCGCGCCTTCGTCGCCGCGCGGTCAGCGGCGGCCAGAGTATCCCACTGGCCATCGTTCCAGGTGCATTCGGTGACGTGGCCATAGGTTTCGGTCAGGCCATAGACATGGGTGATGTTGAAGCCCAGCGTTTCGATCGCGGCCAGCGTCGCGGCGGCCGGGGGCGCGCCGGCGGTAAACACCTCGACCCGGTGATCGAAGGCGCGCCGGTCCGCATCGGTGGCGTTGACGATCATGTTCAGAACGATGGGCGCGCCGCCGAAATATCCCACACCTTCATCTGCGATGGCGTCGTAAATCGCGCGCGCCGTGACATCGCGGCAGCACACCACGGTGCCGCCCAGCAGAGGCATCATCCAGGTGTGGTTCCAGCCGTTGCAGTGGAACAGCGGCACGATGGTCAGGTATTTTGGATACAGCGTCATGCGCCACGACACCACTGTGCCCATCGTCATCAGATAGGCCCCCCGGTGGTGACAGACCACGCCCTTGGGCCGCCCGGTGGTGCCGCTGGTATAGTTCAGGGCAAGGCTTTCCCATTCGTCCTTGGGCAGCAGCCAGGGCGTGTCGGGCGCCCCCTTGGCCAACAGGGTGGCCAGGGTGATGTACCGGCCGGTGGCGGGGTGGCCGGCGGTTTCGTCCGGCACCTCGACGATGATCGGCCCATGCTCGAGAAGGGCAATCGCCGCCTCGGCCAAGGGCAGGAACTGGGTATCGCACAGCACGACCTTGGCCCCGCCATGGTTCAGGATATAGGCCACCGTGTCGGGTTCAAGCCGGATGTTGACGGTGTTCAGAACCGCGCCGGTGGCGGGCACGGCGAAATGCGCCATCGCCTGGGCGGGCAGATTGGGGATCAGCGTTGCCACCACATCGCCGGGGCCCACCCCCAGCGCCGCCAGCCCCCCCGCCATGCGCGACACATCGGCGTGGTATTCCGTATAGGTCCAGCGATGCGGGCCATAGACCAAGGCGGTGCGCTGTGCGAACACCCGCGCGGCCCGGTTGAGGTGCGACAGCGGTGTCAGCGGCACATGATTTGCACCGCAGCGGTCCAGACCCGTTTCATCCGTCAGCCAACCCATCGCGCCCCTCCCGAAACGATTGATCTGGTATCAAGGGCGCAGTATGGCCGGGACAGGCACAGGTTGGAAAGCGGTTTCATGGAACAGGCGGTCACAGGGCCGGGGCGACAACATGTCGGGTGGCGGGGGCGTTTCTGGTGGGCGATGCGGCCATTGCATCAGTCGATGGGCATCCTTTGCCGCTGTTCGCGGCCTTGCGCGCCAAGGTGCCGCGCGGTGAGGCGATGAACGCCATGGCTGCACTGGGCATGGTGTGGTTCGTCTTGCCGGGCGGCATCATCACCCTGCGCAGCGGGCCAGCGCCGTGATCCTGTCGTCCGGGCGGCGTTTTGTCTTTGTCCATGCGCCCAAGACCGGCGGCACCGCTCTGTCGCTGGCGCTGGAATCGCGGGCGATGAAGGACGACATTCTGATCGGCGATACGCCCAAGGCGCGGCGGCGCCGTGCCCGCCTGAACGGGCTGACGGCGCGGGGCCGGTTGTGGAAACATTCGACCCTGGCGGACATCGAAGGTGTGCTGCCCCGGGATCAGCTTGAGGCGCTGTTGCCGGTCACGTTGGTGCGCAACCCGTGGGACAGGATGGTCAGCTATTACCACTGGCTGCGCGATCAGGATTTCGATCATCCGGCGGTGCCTTTAGCCAAGACACTGGGCTTTCATGATTTTCTGCGTCACCGTCACACGCAGGTCAGCTTTGCCACCGAAACCTTTGGCCGCTATGTCACCGGGTCGGACGGTGTGGAACGCCCGGCGCTGTTTGTCCGGCTGGAGCATCTGGCCGCCGATCTGGTGCCGTTCGAGGCCCATCTCGGCTTTGCGCTGCGCGTTCCACGGGCCAATGTCTCGGCCCGGCCGAGCGACCACAGAGCGCTGTATGACGGCGACACCCGCGATCTGGTGGGCCGGTTGTGCGCCCGCGACATTGCGCGCTTTGGCTATTGTTTCTGACCGGGCAGGGGGTGCGGCGGCCGGTCAGATGCACCTGTTGCAAACCCGCCGCCCAAGGGTGCGACCGGCACCGCCGCCGAAACGCTGTTCGCGGCGGCGCCGGGGCGTTATGCCGCGCGGGGCACTTTCGCGCCACCATAGAACGTATCACCCGACGCGGCCATGGCGCGCAATAGTTTCGGCGCCGTAAACCGCGCGCCATGGCGGGCGGCCAGGGCATCGCAGAGGGCCACCGCCCTGGCCGCGCCGATGATGTCGAGCCAGGAAAACGGCCCGCCCGACCACGGTGCAAAGCCCCAGCCCAGTATCGCGCCCACGTCGCCTTCGCGGATGTCGGTCAACACACCGTCCTCATAGGCGCGCACCGCCTCAAGCACCTGCGCGAACAACAGGCGGTGCTGCACCTCGGTCAGATCGGGTTGCACGTCGGTGGGGCCATATTTGGCCAAACCCTCCCACAGGCCGGTCCGCCTGCCCTTGTCGTCATAGGCATAAAATCCGGCATTGGCCTTGCGCCCCATGCGCCCTTGATCGGCCATCCAGAACAACACCTCGTCCACCGCGCCATCGGGATAGGCATCACCCATTGCCGCCCGCGTCGCCTTGGCGATCTTCACCCCCAAATCGATGCTGGTCTCATCGACCAGTTGCAGCGGCCCAAGGGGCATTCCCACCATTCTTGCGGCGTTTTCGATCAGGGCGGGGGTGACACCTTCGGCCACCATGCGGATGCCTTCGTTGAGATAGGGAATGATGCAGCGATTGGCATAAAAGAACCGCGCATCGTTTACCACGATCGGCGTCTTGCGGATCTGGCGCACGAAATCCAGCGCCTTTGCCACCGCAACATCGCCGGTTTGGGCACCCTTGATGATCTCGACCAGCATCATCTTGTCCACCGGCGAAAAGAAGTGGAGGCCGATGAACTGTTCCGGCCGCGCGCTGGCCTTGGCCAGATCGGTGATCGGCAGGGTGGATGTGTTGGTCGCAAAGATACACTCGGCGCCGACCACCTGTTCCACGGCCTTTGTCACCTCGGCCTTGATACCGGGGTCTTCAAAAACCGCCTCGACGATCAGATCACAGCCCTTGAGCGCGGCATAATCCGTTGTGGCGTTGATCAGGGACAGCACCTGTTCCTTCTTCTCTGCCGTTGCCTTTTTGCGCGCGATGCCCTTGTCCATGTAATCGGCGCTGTAGGTCTTGCCCTTGTCGGCCGCGTCCTGTTTCTGGTCGACCAGCACCACCTCAATGCCCGCCAAGGCGGATACCAGAGCAATGCCCGCGCCCATCATGCCGGCCCCCATGACACCAACCTTTTTCACCGTCTGATCTGGCACATCAGGGCGGTTGGCGCCTTTTTCCAAGGCTTGTTTGTTGATGAACAGGCTGCGGATCATCGCCGACGACGATGGATCCATCAGCACATGGGTGAACCAGCGCGCCTCGATCCGCAACGCGGTGTCAAATGGCACCAGCGCGCCCTCGTACACGGCGGACAGCAGCGCCTTGGCCGCCGGATACACCCCTTGGGTTTTGCCGTTCACCATGGCGCTGGCGCCAACAAAGGTCATGAACCCGGCAGGGTGATAGGGCGCGCCGCCCGGCATTTTCCAGCCCTTCACATCCCACGGTTTGACGATATCGGCGTCCTTGGCCGACAGCACCCAGGCGCGGGCGGCTGCCAACGGATCGGGCGAAACCTCATCGACCAGCGCCGCCGATTTCGCCTTGGCCGGGTCCAGCATCCGACCTTCCAACAAAACGGGCGAGGCCGCCATGACGCCCACCATGCGGGAATAGCGCGTGGTGCCACCGCCGCCAGGAAAAAGGCCCAGCTGTATTTCCGGCAAGCCGATCCTTGCCTTCGGATTGTCGGTCATGAACCGGCGATGACAGGCCAGCGCGATTTCCGTGCCGATGCCCGCGCAGGTGCCATTGATCGCACAGGCCACGGGTTTGCCGCCCTTGTTGGTCTTGGGGTCCATTCCCGCGCGTTCCAGTTTGCGCAAAATGCGGTGGCCGTCCATCGTGAAATCGAACAGGCCCTGCGCCGGGGTGTCGCCGCTTTCCTCGCGGATGGAGGCCAGCACGTTCAGATCCATCCCGCCGGCGAAATCCTTCTTGCCGCTGGTGATGACGATTCCCTTGCAGGCGTCATCGGCCAGCGCGCGTTCGATCAGATCCTCGACCAGCGTGAACGCCGCGCGTGTCAGAACGTTCATCGATTTTCCGGGCGCGTCCCAGGTGATGATTGCGACGCCATCGGCGCCAAGGTCATAGGTGAAATCGGTCATGGTCTGGTCCTCACACGCGTTCGATGATGGTGGCAACGCCCATGCCGGACGCGATGCACAGGGTGGCAAGACCAACCTCCTTGTCCGAGCGTTCCAACTCGTCCAGCAGGGTGCCGAGGATGATCGCCCCGGTTGCACCCAACGGGTGGCCCATGGCAATCGCGCCACCGTTCACGTTGACCACCGAAGGATCCACATCAAATGCCTGCATGAACCGCAGGACAACGGCGGCAAAGGCTTCGTTCACCTCGAACAGGTCGATGTCTCCGATCACCATGCCGTAATCCTTCAGGATCTTCCGGGTCACCGGCACCGGGCCGGTCAGCATGATTGTGGGATCGGTGCCGATCTTGGCTGTCGCGCGGATGCGGGCACGGGGCTTCAACCCGTGCGCCTCGCCCCATTCCTTCGATCCAATCAGCATGGCGGCCGAGCCATCGACGATGCCGCTGGAATTGCCGGCATGATGAACATGGTTGATCCGCTCAAGATGCGGATATTTCATCAACGCCACCTTGTCGAACCCCGGCATCACCTCGCCCATGTCCTTGAACGCGGGTTTCAATGCGCCCAGCGTCTGCATGTCGGTGCCGGGGCGCATGTATTCATCCACCGACAGGATCGGCAACCCGTTGATGTCCCTCACCTCGATCATCGACTTGGCAAACCGGTTGTCGGCCCAGGCCGCAGCGGCGCGTTTTTGCGATTCGACCGCCAAGGCATCGACATCATCCCGGGTAAACCCGTATTCCGTGGCGATGATGTCGGCGCTGATCCCCTGGGGCACAAAATAGCTGTCCATTGCAATGCTGGGGTCCACGGCAATCGCCGCGCCATCACTGCCCATGGGCACGCGTCCCATCATCTCGGCCCCGCCCGCGATGTAGGCGCCGCCTGCCCCGGCGCGCACCTGGTTGGCGGCAAGGTTCACCGCCTCCATGGCGCTGGCGCAAAATCGGTTGATCGAAAGGCCCGGAATGCTTTGATCGAGGTCAGACGCCAAAACGGCAGTGCGCGCCAGACAGCCGCCCTGTTCGCCCACCGGAGTGACGTTGCCCCAGATCACATCCTCAACCGCGTGACCCTCAAGCCCGCTGCGCGCTTTGATCGCGTTCAGCATCAGGGCGGACAGGCGCACGCTGGTCACCTCATGCAGGCTGCCCTCGGCGCGCCCCTTGCCGCGGGGGCTGCGGACGGCATCGAAGATATAGGCGTCATTCATCGGGTTTCCTTTCAAGCGCGGTCTGCGGGAGAGCCGGGCATCAAATCATAAGGATGTTTCCAGCCGGGCAGGGAGGTGATGTTGCCCAGCCAGCGGTCGATATTCGGCCAGTCGGCACGGTCAAAGCCGAACGGTTCGGGGTAAAAAAGATAACCGCAGCACGACAGGTCAGCCATTGTCACGCTGTCGCCGACGATCCAGTCGCGGGCATCCAGATGGGCGTTCAGCACGCCATAGGCGCTGTGCAGACGGGCCTGGGTGAAGGCGATCACCTCGGCCGGGCGCTTGGCTTCGGGCAGAAAGTTCATCAGGAACCGGCACATGCCCGCCGGACTGGACAGTTTATGATTGTCCCACAACACCCAGCGCAACACCTCGCGCCGCCCTTCGGCGGTGTCGGCGGTCAGCTTTCCTGTCAGGTCTACGATATAGTCCTGAATCGCGCCCGATTGTGTCAGATGATAGTCACCATCGACCATCACCGGCACCTCGCCCATGGCGTTGACATCGCGTTTGTACGCCGCCGTACGGGTTTCGCCGCCAAAGAAATCCACATGTACCGGTGCCCAGTCCAGCCCCGACAATTCCAAAGCCAGCGCCGCCTTGTAGGCGTTGCCACTTTCTCCAAAGCAATAAAGCCTGATCGTCATGCTGGTTTCCTTTTCTGGTGTTGGAGTGGGGGTTTGCCACCCCCACACCCCCGGCGAGTTATTGTCCAAAGAAGAAGCTTCAACGTAAGGATCTGTTAAGGTTAATGTCCCTAGACTTGGGTGCGGTACAGGCTGGAGAGTCGATGACCGCCAAAGGAGAAGCCGCTTCATCGCCGCCTGAAAAAGGCACTGGGTAAGACCGATATGGCGATGAAGCGCACCTTTGGTTTCTTCTTTGTCCAAAAACTCCCGCCGGAGGCATCCTGCGCTTTCCACCACTGCAACATCAGCGTTTTCGTGCCCCGAGCTCTGCCGTGAACAGCCGCAAACGGGCAGTTAGATTTTCGGAACGGGTCACGCTGTCGAAATGTTCAAACAGAAAGCTGAGCGCTTCGCCTTCTTCCAGTCCGGCCTCACTTGCGAAGCGTTTGAGGCGCCGGTAGGCATCCTCGGTCATCGCAACGGGCAGGCGGCGGGTCAGACGAAAGCGTTTGGGCACGAGTGGTCCTTTCGACCGGGGTCAGAAATTTGCAGCCGCAAGGTCCATCACGGTTTCTGATCCGCTGGTGATGCGGGCCAGGTGCAGCGCCGTGGCGGGAAGGTGACGCGCCATGTAATAGCGGCCTGTGGTGATCTTGGTTTCGTGGAAAATGGGGTTGGTATCGCCTGCGGCCAGCGCGGCCATCGACGCCTGCGCCATCCTCGCCCACATCAGCCCCAGGCAGACATGGCCGAACAGATGCATGAAATCATACGACCCGGCCAGCGCGGCGTTGGGGGTTTTTATGTTCTGCATGAAATACATGGCGGCGGATTGCAAGTCCTTGCTGGCGGATTTCAGCGGGTCGAGGAACTGTGCTTTCAGATCGGCGTCGGCTTCGTTGTCTTTGATGAACGTCTTCACCAGGTCGAAAAAGCCGATCACCGTCTTGCCGCCGTTCAGGCCCAGCTTGCGGCCCACCAGATCCAGCGATTGAATGCCGTTGGTGCCTTCATAGATCATCGTGATCCGAGCATCGCGCACGAATTGTTCCAGTCCCCATTCGCGGGTGAACCCTGATCCTCCCAGGGTTTGCTGGGCCAGCACGGTTGTTTCAAAGCCTTTGTCGGTCAAGAAACCCTTCAGCACCGGGATCAGCAGCGACACCAGCGCGTCTGCCTCGGCGTCGTCGTTGCGCCGGGCGCGGTCGATCAGCGAAGCGGCCCAGAAGGTGAAGGCGCGGGCGCCCTCGATAAAGGATTTCTGGTGCATCAGGTTACGGCGCACGTCGGGGTGCACGATGATCGGGTCGGCGGGTTTGTCAGGTGCCTCGACACCTGTGACTGCGCGGCCCTGCAAGCGGTCCTGGGCAAAGGCCAGGGCGTTTTGATAGGCCACCGCACCCTGGGCATAGCCCTGAAGGCCCACGCCGAGGCGGGCTTCGTTCATCATGGTGAACATGGCGCGCATTCCCTTGTGCATCTCGCCGATCAGAAAGCCGGTGGCGCCGTCATAGTTCATCACGCAGGTGGCGTTGCCGTGGATGCCCATCTTTTTCTCAAGCCCGCCGCAGGACAGGGCGTTGCGCGCGCCGAGACTGCCATCGTCGTTCACCAGGAATTTTGGCACGATGAACAGCGATATGCCTTTCACGCCATCCGGGCCGCCCGGAATTTTCGCCAGCACCAGGTGGATGATGTTGTCGGTCAGGTCGTGTTCACCGGCCGAGATCCAGATCTTTTGCCCGCTCACCTTGTATGTGCCGTCGTCCTGGGGTTCGGCCTTTGTGCGGATCAGGCCCAGATCGGTGCCGCATTGCGGTTCGGTCAGGTTCATCGTGCCCGACCATGATCCTTCGATCATCTTCGGCAGATACATCTGTTTCTGCGAATCCGATCCGTGCACATGGATCGCCGACATCGCCCCATGCGTCAGGCCCTGGTACATGTTGAATGCCATGTTGGCCGACACGAAGATTTCGCCCACCGTCGATTGCAGCAGATAGGGCATCCCCTGGCCGCCATAGTCGGGGTCGGCGTCCAGCCCCATCCAGCCCCCGGCGCGCATCTGGTCATAGGCGGCCTTGAACCCGTCGGGGGTGCGCACCGCGCCGTTTTCCAGGATGCAACCCTGCTGATCGCCCACCGGGTTCAGCGGCGCGAGAACATTCTCGGCCAGCTTGCCTGCCTCCTCGAGGATGGCCCCCGTGAAATCGCGGTCCAGCTCGTCATAGCCGGCGATGTCGCTGGCCGAGACGCCTAGAACGTCATGCAGGATGAATTGCATGTCCTTGGTGGGGGCGGTGTAGGTGGGCATCGGGGGCTCCTGTCAGGCTGCGACGTTCTGGGCGCGAAGACTGGCCAGTTTCGCCGACCCCCACTCCAGTTGTTTTTTCAGGTCTGCGATGGCATCGTCCAGTTCGGCGCGCTGGGCTTGCATGGCGCGCAGGCGCAGCTCGCCGATTTCACAGGTCTTGGCCAATTGCGTCGTTTGCTGGTCGTCGGCATGATACAGGTCCAGAAGCTGGCGGATTTCCTCAAGCGAAAAACCAAACCGTTTGCCCCGCAGGATCAGTTTCAGGCGGCCCCGGTCGCGGCGTGTAAACAGCCGTTTCTGGCCTTCGCGGATCGGAAACAACAGCTCTTTCGCCTCATAGAACCGCAGGGTGCGGGGCGTCACGTTGAAGGTGTCACACATCTGGCGGATGGTCATCAGGGTCTCGGTCATGTCGGTCCTCGGGGTTGGCCTGCCATCCCGAAATGTGTCTGTTGGTTTCACCATACAAGCACACATGACGTTAACGTAAACGAAACGTCACGTCATTTCAGGGATGGAACAAGATTGTGAAAGTTGACGATAGGAATGCGCAATTTCATTGAATGAAAAGCGCTTTGGATGGGGTGTCGGGATGTGAAGCGAGGGGCGGGTTGACGCAAGGTCATGTGTCCGGCGGGCCGTCTTCAACGATGGTTGCCACCTTGTTCCTGGTGTCTTCCAGTTCGGCTATGGTGCAGGCCAGCTGGGCCTGTTCCGCCTTCAGGGTGCTCAGTTGCCGGTCGGCAAGGCGGACCCATTCGGCCATCTGCGCCGCGTTGCCCTGTTTGTCATAGATCAGCAGCCACTGGCGGATTTCCTCAAGCGAGAAACCCCAGCGCCGACCACGCAGGATCAGTGTCATCCGGGCGATGTCACGGGCGGAATAGAACCGCGCGCGGCCTTCTTTTTCCGGCTGCAAGAGTTCGATGTATTCGTAATACCGCAATGTGCGGGGCGTCACCTCGAACCGGGCGCACATTTCCTTGAAGGACAGGCGGTGTTCGGTCATTGAGCGTTACTCCCCTGTTGAGCTTGGCGCAGGGCCGGCTGTGGATCAATTGGGCGGGGCGCAGTTTGCCCTTGCCGGGGCGACGGAGCGGGCCAATAACCGGGCAATCCGATACTGGAGTTCACCATGCCTGACAACCAAACACCCACCCCCGCCCAAAGGTTCCTTGCGGCGTTGCCTCATACGCGGGCGCTGAACATGGCGTTGGTCCGGATGCAGGACGGCATGGCCGAGATCGAAATGCCCTATGATGCCCGGCTGATCGGTGATCCGGCAACCGGGGTGATCCATGGTGGCGCGGTTTCGGCGCTGATGGACACTTGCAGTGGCGCCGCGGTGATGTGCCACCCCGATGGCACCGGCAGCACAGCCACCATCGACCTGCGCATCGACTATATGCGCGCGGCGACGCCGGGCCAGACGATTCGCGCCCGCGCCACCTGTTACCACGTCACCCGTCATGTTGCCTTTGTGCGCGCCGAGGCGATGGACGACGACACCGCCCGCCCTGTGGCCGCCGCCACAGGCGCCTTTACGTTCGAATGGCGGGCCAAGGCATGAGCGCCCCGGCGTCGGGCCGCCCCCGCCCCGAACCTGTTCAGGTTATCAAACAGCGCCGCGATGGTGCGCTGGCCGCATTGGTGGGCAATGTGCCCTATATCGGCTTCATGGGAATCCAGTTCGACCGGCGGGGCGACGAGCTGACCGCGATCCTGCCGTTTTCCGAAATGCTGATCGGCAATCCGATCCTGCCGGCGATCCACGGCGGCGCCACGGCGGCGTTTCTTGAAGTGGCGGCGATCATCGAGCTGTCCTGGGCCATCCTTTGGCCCGAGATCGAGGCAGGGCGCATGGATGCGACCGGCCTGCCGCCGCTGCCACGCACAGTGGATTTCACCGTCGATTACCTGCGGTCGGGTCTGCCGCGGGACGCTTATGCAAGGGCGCGGATCAACCGCAGCGGGCGACGCTATGCATCGGTGCATGTCGAGGCGTGGCAGGACAACCGCGCGCGGCTGTACGCCCAGGGCACAGGGCATTTCATCATGCCCGACCTGCCTGGCGTCCGTGACCCGGAAAATGGCTGAGCCAAGGCCGATCACCCACCGGCGGGTTCTGAATATCGCCCTGCCGATTGTGCTGTCCAACGCCACGGTGCCGATACTGGGCGCGGTGGACACCGGCGTGGTGGGCCAGTTGGGCGCGGCGGCCCCCATCGGGGCGGTGGGCATCGGCGCCATCGTTCTGGCGGCGCTGTATTGGGTGTTCGGATTTTTACGGATGGGCACGGCGGGGCTGACCGCCCAGGCGATCGGGGCGGGCGACCGGGGCGAGGTGGCGGCCTTGCTCAGCCGGGCGCTGATCGTCGGGCTGGGCGGCGGCGTGGTTTTGATCCTCGCGCAGGTCTGGGTCTTTACCGCAGCCTTTGCGATTGCCCCGGCCAGCCCCGAGGTAGAGGCCATGGCGCGCGATTACATGGCGGTGCGGATCTGGTCGGCACCGGCGGCGATCGCGATTTTCGGGATCACCGGCTGGCTTATCGCGGCGGAACGCACCCGCGGTGTTCTGGTATTGCAGGTCTGGATGAATGGGCTGAACATCGGTCTGGACCTGTGGTTCGTGCTGGGCCTTGGCTGGGGTGTGTCGGGCGTGGCCTTTGCCACCTTTCTGGCCGAGTGGAGCGGACTGGCGCTGGGCCTGTGGCTGTGTCGCGCGGCGTTTGCGGTGCCCGACTGGCGCGACTGGCCGCGGGTGTTCGACCGGGTGCGCCTGTGGCACATGGCACTGGTCAACCGCGACATCCTGATCCGGTCGCTGCTGCTTGAGGCGATCTTTCTGTCGTTCATGTTCCTTGGGGCCGGTTTTGGCGATGTGCCCCTGGCGGCCAATCAGATCCTGTTGCAATTCCTGCACATAACGGCCTTTGGTCTTGATGGCTTTGCCTTTTCTGCCGAGGCGCTGGTGGGGCAGTCGATGGGGCGGCGGCGGCCCGATCTGGTGCGTCGGGCGGCTTTGGTCAGCTCGGGCTGGGCGCTGGCGGTGGCGCTGCTGCTGGCGCTGGGCTTTGCCCTTGCGGGGGGGGCTGTGATCGACGTGATGACCACCGCGCCCGAGGTGCGCGCCGAGGCTCGGCTGTATCTGCCCTGGATGGTGATGGCGCCGCTGCTGGGGGTGGCGGCCTGGATGTTTGACGGCATTTTCATCGGCGCCACGGCCACCGGCGAAATGCGCAACATGATGCTGATTTCCGCCGCGATCTACGGTGTGGCGGTGTTGGCCCTGGCGCCCGCGTTCGGCAATCACGGCCTGTGGGCGGCGCTGCTGATCTCATTCGCGGCGCGGGGGGTGACGATGGCGCTGCGCTATCCTTCGGTCGAACGGTCGGCCGCGTGAAGCAGGGCGTCGCGCCCGGTGCCCACCGCGTCGGCCACATGGGTAAACCCGTCGCGGGCCAGCAACATGTCAAGGTCACTGGCAATCTCGGCCACCCGCGACAATCCGTGATAGGCAAGGGCGGTGTACAACTGCACTGCGCTGGCCCCGGCGCGGATCTTTTCATAGGCATCCGCAGCAGTTGCAATGCCGCCCACCCCGATCAGCGGCAGGGTGCCATGGGTCAGGCGTGACAGTTTTGCCAGCACAAGGGTTGAGCGGGTGAACAATGGCGCGCCCGACAGGCCGCCTGCCTGATCCCGCTGGGCGCTGCACAGCCCGTCGCGTGCCAGCGTGGTATTGGTGGCAATGATCCCGTCAATCCCGCTGGCATGGGCAACGGCAGCGATGTCTGCCAGGTCGCCATTGCTCAGGTCGGGGGCGATCTTCAGGAACACCGGGATGCGGCGGGGCAACCCCGCCCGCGCCCGCATTACCCCCTCCAGCAGGGCGGCGAGGGCGGCGGGGCCTTGCAGATCGCGCAACCGCTCGGTGTTGGGGGAACTGACATTGACGGTGGCGAAATCCACATGAGCCCCGCAATGGGCCACTACGGTGGCGAAATCGGCAGCGCGGTCAAGGCTGTCCTTGTTGGCGCCCAAATTCAGGCCTACCGGGATGCCGGGACGGCGGGCGGCCAGACGTTTGGAAATAGCCTGCATTCCATCGTTGTTGAAACCGAACCGGTTGATCACCGCGCGGTCCTGCGGCAGGCGGAACAGCCGGGGTTTCGGGTTGCCGGGCTGGGCGCGGGGGGTGGCTGCGCCGACCTCGACAAATCCGAACCCGGCGCGTGACAGCGGTGCGATGGCTTCGGCATTCTTGTCGAACCCCGCCGCGAGGCCGATGGGGTTGGGCAGGGCCATGCCCGCCACCATGGTGGCCAGCCGCGGCGATGTGACCGGCCCGGGGGCCGGGGCCAGCCCAAGGTTGAGCGCGCGGATCGAAAGGCCATGGGCGATTTCCGGATCAAGCCGGTGCAACAGCGCCAGGCCGATCCGTTCGATCATCCTCAGATCACGCCGTCTGGCAGGGTGTGGCCAGTATCGTCGCTGGTGATCGGGCGATGCCAGAGCACATCGGCCAGCGACAGCGCGCTGTAGAGATGTGGAAACTCCTGGCCCTCGCGGGCCGGTTCCCATTTCAGACTGTCGCCAAGGCGATCCGAATCATAGGCCAGGAGCACCAGCCCGGTTTCGCCTGCAAAATGCTTGTCCAGCGTGTCCTGCACCTGGTCGGCGGTTGAAAAATGGATGAAACCATCGGCGATGTCGATCGGGGCGCCGCCGGTGGTGCCAAACTCGGAGAGGGCCGCCCATTCGTCGGCGCGGAGAATTTTGTATATTTGCATCCAGACGTGATGCGCTTTTGCGCCGCCTGCGTCAAGCCGATGGCACGCATCCTGCGGAGGGCGTCATCGGACCGGGAAAAAGCGCGGCACCTGTTACCCGCGCGTCATGAAACGTCCGTAGAAACACGGCAAATGATCTTTGACTCGCGCCGCTTGCATCGCCAAGCTGCACCACAAAACATAACTTCAGGGGGTATCCATGTCCATGCGTCTGCTTTCCAGTCTTGCCGTCCTTGCCCTGTCAGCCGGGGCCGCCAGTGCCGACTATACGCTGACCATCCTGCACACCAACGATTTTCATGCCCGGTTCGAACCGATCAGCAAATATGATTCGGGTTGTTCGGCCGAGGACAACACCGCCGGTGACTGCTTTGGCGGATCGGCCCGCCTGGTGACTGCGGTCAACGCAGCGCGGGCGCGGTCGAACAACAGCATCCTGGTGGATGGCGGCGATCAGTTTCAGGGCACGCTGTTCTATACCTATTACAAGGGCAAGCTGGCCGCCGAGATGATGAACAAGTTGGGTTATACGGCGATGACCGTGGGCAACCACGAATTCGACGACGGGCCCGAGGTGCTGCGCGGCTTCACCGAAGCGGTGGATTTTCCGATCCTGATGAGCAATGCCGACCTGACCGGCGAGGCGCTGTTGAAGGACGTCATCCGAAAATCGGTGGTGATCGAACAGGGCGGCGAAAAGATCGGGCTGATTGGCCTGACGCCGCAAAACACCGATGAGCTGGCCAGCCCCGGCGCCGGCGTGGTCTTCACCGATCCGGTTCAGGCGGTGCAGGGCGAGGTGGACAAGCTGACCGGGATGGGCGTGAACAAGATTATCGTTCTGTCCCATTCCGGCTTTGGCGTGGATCAGCAGGTGGCAGCCGAAACGACCGGTGTCGACGTGATTGTTGGTGGGCACACCAACACCCTGCTGGGCGATATGGAAGGCGCGGTTGGCCCCTATCCCACCATGGTTGGTGACACCGCGATCGTTTCGGCTTACGCCTATGGCAAGTTTCTGGGCGAGTTGAACGTGACGTTTGACGACGCCGGCTTGGTCACTGCCGCCGTTGGTGCGCCGCTGATCATGGATGGTGCCGTGGCCGAGGACGCAGGCACCAAGGCCCGCATCGCCGAGGCGGCCGTGCCTCTGGACGAGATCCGCAACAAGGTGGTGGCCGAGACGTCGGCCGCGATAGAGGGCGATCGGTCGGTCTGTCGCGCCGAGGAATGCGCCATGGGTAACCTGATTGCCGATGCCATGCTGGAACGGGTCAAGGGTCAGGGCGTGCAGATCGCCTTTCAGAACTCGGGCGGGGTGCGCGCCAGCATCGACGCCGGACCAGTGACCATGGGCGAGGTTCTGACAGTTCTGCCGTTCCAGAACACCCTTTCGACTTTCGAGGTGACCGGCCAGGTGATGCTGGACGCGCTGGAAAATGGCGTCAGCCAGCACGAAGAAGGATCGGGCCGGTTTCCCCAGGTGGCAGGCATGACCTTTGTATTCGACCTGAGCCAACCGGTGGGCAGCCGGATTTCTGACGTCATGGTGGGCGGCGCGCCGATTGATCCGGCGGCGACCTATGGCGTGGTGTCCAACAACTTTGTGCGCAACGGCGGTGACGGTTATGCGATGTTCCGCGAGGCCACCAACGTCTATGACTTCGGGCCCGACGTGGCCGATGTTCTGGCCGAACATATGGCCGATGTCGGACCCGTGTCGCCCACGGTAGAAGGCCGGATCACCCGCAGATAGGGTGCAATCGCAGGCGGTGACACGCCTGCGACACCCGTTGGATTCAGGTATTTTCAGCAAGAAAGAGAGGAATGTGTGCTGTCGCGGCGCCGTGACAGCCCCGCCGTGAACATCCTTTAAGGCCGGTGGACATGTTCCCGTTACCTGTTTGTCGGCGGGAACGAGGGCAAGGTCAGATGTGAAAGTGTGCGGCGTGCGTAAAAGAACGGCGCGTCTGACGCAAGCTTTACCTTTGGATCGACGAACAAAAGCCGGGCATCCTGGCGGTCGAGATCAACGGGAGGCACATCGGCTCGTCTCGCCGGAGTGGACCTGTCGCGTATTTGTGCCGCCCCCCAGTGCTCGTTTAAGCTACCTTCCGTTCAAAAGCGACCGGGCCGTTCCAGCCCAGTGCTGAGTGGCGTCGACCCCACGCGTAGACACGTCGCCGGTGATTGAGTGTGCCAACAGCATCTCATGTTCAGGCGGCACTCTTTCGCGCCAACCTGACGATACGTTCATACTCAGTCTCCGCGTTCTCGATCGCTGCCAATTGCTTTTCGAGATGGAGCACCAAGGGCACGAAGACTTCTCCATCCGGGCGATCGGACACGGCAATGATCATGATGTCGAGAGCTTGTTTGAGACGGGAAGGTGACGGTTTCATTTTGCCTCTGGCGATGGTGTTGCCAAGAGGAGTTCGGTTCAACGGGAGATTGCGGGAAATCGAGCCGTGTTCCCGTTCGTCCGGTCTTCGGCCGCGGCCTGAGATCCATACGCAGCCAATGCAATTCGAACGTTTTCGGAAGCCGGACGGTGGGCCAGCCGTTCGGAACTGTGTGGCAGTTTCTGAGGGACAACAAAAAACCCTCGAAAACCGATGTTTTCAAGGGTTTTTGGGGTTTACAATGGTGCCCAGGAGAGGCACCAACACGTTGTTTTTTAATGCTTTTATCTGTTCAGCTTTGCCCATATCCCCCTTTAAATATGGCGCTGACTGTCTTTCTGTGTCTTGTGCTGTCCGGCCCCATCCACTAGCCTAGGGTGGATAATTGGGGGGATACAGAATGCGGGCGAAAAGCAGGCTTTCGGCACAATTCCTGAAAACCGCCCCGGTAGGCAAACACTGTGACGGGGCCGGGCTTTGGCTGGTGAAGCGTGATGATGGCGGCGCGCAATGGGTGCTGCGCGTGACGGTTCACGGGCGGCGGCGGGAAATGGGCCTGGGCGGTTATCCCGCGCTCGGGCTGGCCGACGCCCGCAAGGTTGCCAACCGCTGGCGCGATGTGGCGGGGGCAGGCCGTGACCCGGTGAAGGAACGCGAAGCCGAAGAACGGGCCGCACGACGCGAAGATATATCGCTGGCAATTCTGACGGCTGACGCGTTCGAATCCCGCAAAGCTGAACTGAAAGGCGATGGCACGGCGGGCCGGTGGCTTTCGCCCCTGACACTTCACGTTCTGCCGAAGCTTGGGAAGGTGCCGGTGACGGATCTTGACCAACGCGACATCCGCGACACGCTGGCCCCGCTCTGGCACACCAAGGCCGACACGGCACGCAAGGCGATGAACCGGCTTTCCATCGTGTTGCGCCATGCGGCGGCGCTGGGCTTGGATGTGGACCTGCAAGCGACCGACAAGGCGCGCGCACTTCTGGGCAAGACGCGGCACAAGCCTGTGAACATCCCGGCGATGGCTTGGGCCGATGTGCCCGGCTTTTATGCCAGCCTTGAAGAACCGACGTTGACGCACCTTGCCTTGCGGCTGCTGATTCTGACCGGCGTTCGCTCGACCCCGCTGCGCACCCTGCGACTGGACCAGATAGAAGGCGATGTGTGGACGGTGCCGGGCGACTCCATGAAGGGCCGCAAGGGCACGACCGACGATTACCGCGTGCCGCTGTCACGCGAAGCCCAGCGCATCATCGAACTTGCGCGCCCGCACGCCCGCCACGGCTTCCTTTTCCCCAACACCCGGCAGGGCGTGATAAGCGACATGACGCTTTCACGGATGATGGAACGGCGAAAGCTGGAAGCCCGCCCGCACGGCTTCCGCACAAGCCTGCGCACGTGGCTGGCCGAAGCAACAGACGCCCCCCATGAAGTCGCGGAAGCGATGCTGGGGCATGTGGTGGATAGTGGCGTGGTGCGGGCCTATCGTCGCACCGACTGGATAGAGCAACGGCGCGCGCTGGCGGAACGCTGGGCCGACCATGTGACCGGCGGCGCGGGGCAGGTGGTGAAGCTGGCGGAGGCGGGCTGATGGCACGGGACAAAACCGACAAAACTGACACAACCCCCGTTGCGACACCTGCGACTTCTGCGACACTGGGTGCGAATAAACTAGAGAAAAGAGGTGGTCTTGGATTTTCGACCAGTTTTATGCCGCGCAGCGCTCTGACTTTGGTTTCATGTCACGCAGCAAGCCTCAATCGTGGTTCCTGTCTAGCATAGGCTTCGGCT
>Ga0210015_1000417_pt1 | contig 44758 bp, 34 predicted proteins | sample CryGeymeta201522_FD_185471 | JGI IMG/M metagenome (GOLD analysis project Ga0210015, IMG submission 185471) | Groundwater microbial communities from Crystal Geyser aquifers in Utah, USA - Crystal Geyser metaG 2015-22 (SPAdes) (version 2) | ecosystem: Environmental > Aquatic > Deep subsurface >...
CCCCGTCGCCCGCTGCAGCAGCCCATATGCTTCTCGCCGCGCCGCCCGCAGCGCACCAAGTTCGTCCCGGACCTTCTTCGGCAGGTGCTCGCCCACTTCCAGATCCACCTTCCGCCATGCAAGCTGGTCCAACAACGCCCGGCTCCGCAGCTTCTCCCCCGTCTCCAACGCCAACGGCGCGTCTTCCGTCTTCGCCGCCACAGCCAGCAGCTTCCGGTAGGTGCTCAGGTTGTCGGCGAACCATTGCTGACGCAGCAGCGGATCGAAGGCCAGGCGGTCGCGCTTCGCTTCCTGCTGTTTCACCAGGTCCTGCAGCGCCTTCTTGGCAGACGGCAGGTTGCCGGTCTCCAGCGCGAGTTGGCTGAGCTGCGTCGCCAGGCTCTCAGCCATCGCCGTCAAGCCAGCGCTCTCGGCGGCTTGCTTGGCTTGTTCCAGGAGTTGCGCCCTCTCGCCCTTGTCGGATGTACGGTCAGCGAAGGTCGTCAGGTAGTTGACCTGCTGCCCTGCGGACAAACCCACCTGGCCGATTAGCGCCTTCGCTTTCGCGAGGTACGCCTCCGCTTCCGCGGGCTTCCCCAGAGCGCGCTTCGCTTGCTCCAGAAGGATGGCAGCCCGGAATATGGATAGATTGCCCGAAGTGAATTGCTCTGCAAGTACACTCTCCAGCTTCTGCTCAACTTCCTGCCAACGTCCCTGACTGGCTGCATTGGAGACGACAATGAGAGCGCATTCCAGTTTGGCTTTCGGGTCGCCCGCGGTAACCGCTGCAACAAGCTGCTCGACTTGCTCGGAGAGATCTTGTCGCCCGGCCTTGTCGTACAGCAAACAAGCCTCCGAAGCCAATTGGGCTCTCCCCTTGTCCGCTGGGAATCGGAACGCCGCATCCAAGAGCCAACCCGCGAGGAAGAGGCGCTCAGCGTTCGCTCGAGGTCCCACCGCTGAACGGCTGGAGGCAGCGCGGACGGCGTTGAGAAAGACCGCCGGGTCATTCTTGCGTAGAGCAGAGGCAAGCGTAGCGTCAAGCAACCCGCGCTGCAACCACAGAGGTGTTTCCGGGAAGATGAAAGTAGCCGCGTTCGTGTGCCACCTTTGCCACGGGTCGTCCGGAAGTGAACGGCCGATGTCAGCGCATGCACTCACCAGTTGCACGGCTTCGTTTCGGCGTCCAAAGAGCCTCATCTTTCCCGCAAAGTTGCCGAAATCGCTGAAGTTGCTGCACCGTCGGATGACCGCAACTTGCCCGAGGCACCAGTACAACTCCTGGTAGAAAGGGTCATTGCCGCCACGCCACGCCTGCCAACAGCAGCGGGGATACTCGTCAAACATCTCGTCTGCTCCCAGTCCAGCAGCGCGAACAACAAGCGCGTGCAAGAGGGGAAGAAGAGTCTGTCCGTCCGTAAGCCAGAGGAAGTGGCAGCACGTGAACGTCAGCAATTCGACTTGGTCTGTCGTGAGCGTCGTGTCTGCCAGGGCGTCTCGCATGAGGGAAACCAGAATGCTAAGGCAATCAGCGTCGCGACCGGTCCGCTTTGCCTCGCCGGCCGCATTCAGCGCCTCCTGGTGCTTCTGCGACGTCTGAGCAAAGCGAGGAGGGAACCCCGTGGGAAACCAACTGTTCCTCTCCAGCTCTGCCCTAGCTTGGATATCCTGCAACAAAGTCTGCACGGCAGGACTGTCTACCCCAGCCTTCTGGTAGCAGCGAGACGCCTCCTCGGCGAGGTATCGGATCCGCGGCAAGTCGAGGAGAAAGTAGTCGGTTGCCGATACGCAACCGCTCTTCATACAGGTGTTTGCTCTATGGTAATCCACCTCGCCTTGTTCCAGCCATTTGCCGACAGCCGAAGCGGCCTTCCCTGCGGCATCACACATCCGCTCAATGACACCGATGTAGCGGCACCGTATGGACTCCGGCGCTACGACCCGAACGATCCTCATCATCCCCTCCAGATCGCCCTTCTTCCTCGGCTCCTGGAACAGCTTCCACGCCTTCTCGAACGCCGTGGCGGGATCATCCTTGAAGAGCTGCTTCAGGTCGGCGAAGGGGTCGGGCTGGGCGGCGGCAGGCGGCGCCTCCGAGCGCCCAGGGGAGGCGAGGCAGAGGAGCAGTACGACCGAAGATGCGAAGTGCACAGGATGCATGACCGACTTTCACCTTTCGTCAGACCGCCCCGGAGACGCCCGCAAGGGGCGGTGCTACCGGTTGCCGGGCCGCTCCCTGACGCCAAGCCCAGCCGGATTTGACGCCGTTCGGTGACCGCGCGCTCCGCGCCTGTGCGTTACGCCGCAATCGCTGGTCGCCGGCTCGTGCCGGCCTCCAGCGTCAGTTGGCCCTCGCGGACTGCCATACACGCGCGCAGCACGTGCAGCTCGTACAGCAGGTCATCCCACGGGAACTCTCGCCGCATCTGCTGGCAGAGGTCGGAGACCGCGCTCTGGGACAGGTTCGCTTCGCGCGCGACCTTCTCGTAATCGAAGTAGCGCATGGTCGTTCCCTCCTACAGCTCGGGCGGCGCAACGATCTCGAGGCTCGGAAGCGCCAGCGTGACGTTGACGTTGTTCACCTGGGATCTCCGCTCCGTCGCCGGTTGACCAAGTGCTGGAAGTTCCAGGACAGTAACACCTCGTGCCGCGTTCGGTGTGAGCGCGTCGGTCGGGCACTCGGTCGTCATGGTAGGCGCTGAAGACGGAGGTGTCAAGGAACACTCGTAACTTCGCCAAGACAGGCTCTGGCACGCGTCACGTCCTTGTTCGACGGCAGTGGTTATCCGCTCCGCCATTGTACCCGTTCGCTAACGGCCCGTCACTGACGCCGCGTCGGCTCCTGGAACAGCTCCCACGCCTGTTCGATGGCGGCGGCGCGTGAGGCTTCACAGCCCCAGTCTCGCGCGCAGCACGGCACGAATCTGGCGGACTGCCTTGACGGCTTCCTTGCCTTCCTCCACGGTAGCCGAGAGACCGGGATACCGGACCAGCACGCCGTATGGGTTGAGGAACTGAGCCAACGGTTCGAGACCGGCGAGCAGCGGATCGTAGCCGCCACACAGCAGCAACAACTGGCGCAGGTCGTGGATGGCGGGCGGGACCGCGCCCTGTGCAACGAGGAACGCCTTCAGGTACTTCTCGGCGCTCTGTTGCGCGTGGTAGCAGACCAGGTCAGGCAGCGGGTCGCGACGCCGGTTCAGGCCCGCGGCGCCCTTGTAGTCGGCTTCGGCCTTGTCCGCCCACTCACTGACCGCGGTCATAGAGGACTGTCCCCTTCTCCAGGATCCCGGCCAGAAACGAATCGCCCATCGCCAAGCGCTCTGCCACCTCGACCGGGGTGCGGACGATCACATCCATGGGCAGGTAAGGGACTTGGGCGACTTCAGCGACGCGCCGGATTCGCGGGAACAAGGGTTCCTCCGACTGCATCACCACCAGCAGATCCACATCGCTGTCCAGGGTCGGTCGGCCGTTCGCGTAGGAGCCGAAGAGGATGATCTTCTCCGGGTGGAAACGCTCGGCAATGCGGCTGGCAATCTGGCCCAGCAGCCGTTTGGTCACGCGCGGCCGCACCGCGCTCCACTCCAGATCGGCACTCGCCATGGAGCTCACCTCGGCGTCCATTCTACCTCACGCAGCCGGTCAAGGCAGCGCTCACCTCGGTCCCCTCACCGCCACGAACGCAGCGTAGGGCGAGGAATCCTTTCTCGCCGGGCGTTCGTTCACCGCCCGGCCGGCGCGAAGGGATTCGCCGCCCTACCTCAGCGCGGGCCGCGGACGGCGACGGCTACCAACTGCCCCCGCCCACTCAGGACGATCTGCAGGTTGCCCTCATACTGCTCCACCAGGCCCTGGATCGTCACCGACTTCCCGGTGAGGTCGCGCAGCTCGGGGAAGGTGTCGAAGGCGCTCTGGAAGACGACGCCGGAGAGCGCCCGATCGGCGCGGGCGGCGAAGTTCACGTAGCAGACCTTGCCGGTCGGCGACCAGAAGACCTGCTTCACTGTGCCGCTGACCACTGTCCAGCTCCCCAAGCGGGCGCGGAGGCGTTCGGTGTCGGTGGCGGGGATTGCGGTCGTCGGGTCGGGCGGCCCGAGGGCTGGGATTGCGGTGGTCAGGTCCGGCGGGCCGTGCGCGGTCAGGCCCGCCCAGGGAGGCGGACCCAGGGTCTGCAGCTCGGCCGCGCCGGGTAGGTCGAAGGTGGCGGAGACCGCGGAGTGGTCTGTCGCCTCAGGGGGCAACCGGTGGAACCGGACGCTGCCCGGCACCAGCCGCTCTCGCAAGGGCTGCGTGGCAAGGAAGTAGTCGAGCTGCTGCCTTTCGCCGTTGTAGACGAACGACCAGCGGTCGGCAAGGAGCACCTCCCGGGTCAAGTCGAGCAGGCGCGGCTGAGCATTCGGGTCGAACAACGCCGACAGCGGCGGGGCGGCGGGCAGATCGTTGAAGTCGCCCAGTACCGCCAGCGGCAGCTCCGGCTGCTCGCCGGTGATCTCCCGGACGATGGCTCGGACCTCCTCGACCTCCCGCGAGCGCCAGGGGTCGCTCGACTCGCCGCCGCTCTTGGACTTCAGGTGCAGCACAAGCAGTTCGATCGTGGTCTGGTCGGGCGCCCGCACGCGAACGCGCAGGACATCCCGCGCGAAGCTCGTTGCGTGCGGGAGGCCACCGGCCGCCGGCCAACGCCGGTGCTGGTAGGTGGCGGCGAGCACCACCGGCAGCTTGCTCAAGAGCGCCACGTCGATGCCCCGGCCGTCGTTGCCCTCAATGCACACCACGTGGGCGTACATGCCGCCGAGCCGCGTGCGGTTGAACTGCTCGAGGACTTCTCGGCTCTCCACTTCCTGCACGGCGAGCAGATCGGCGCCCAACCCCTTGATGGCGGCGGCCAGAACTGCCTGCGACTCAGCCGACTTCGCGGGCGTGTCCTCGTCCTGCCGGTAGGGGTCATTGTTGGCGTCAAAGAGGTTGTGGACGTTGAGCGTGGCGAGGGTGATCTCGTCGGCTCGGGCCGAGGCAATGCATAGCGCCACCAGTGACACCGTCAGGGCAATGTTGCGTCGGGACAAAGCGCACCTCCGTGCTGGCGTTGCCAGAAGTGTTCCTCATTTCGGTCCGGGTGTCCACCGTGGTCTCCCTCGAAGACAGCTTTCAGCCATCAGCTATCAGCCGTCAGCCAAGGGCGTTGCCCCGGGAAGGCGCGGATGATCCCCTTCCGGATGGCTGGTGGAGGACCGCGACCCGCCGCGTCGAACCTCCTTGCTCCGCCCACGGAGGTTTTCCAAGCTCATGGAGATTGTGGTTCTCGGCACGGCTCACGGTCGCCCCATATTCGGGCGCCTGCACACCAGCATTGCGCTTCGGACAGGGGAGGACCTGTACTTGCTGGACTGCGGCGAGCCGTGCGCAGCCGGGCTGCACCGCGAGGCGCTGGATCCCCACCGCGTGCGCGCCGCTTTCGTCTCGCACATGCACCCGGATCATTCGTGCGGGCTGTTCATGCTGCTCAAAGAGATGCACCTCGGCAGGCGAGAGACGCCGTTCACACTGTGTCTGCCGGAAGAGGCGATCGAGCCGTTGCGGCAGTTCCTGCCGCACGTGTACTGCGCTCCTGAGTTGCTCAACTTCCCGCTCACCCTCTCTCCGATCCGCCCCGAGGCATCCGTGTGGGCTGATGGCAACCTGTCGCTGAAAGCCCACCGGAACTCGCACCTGTGGTTCGGCCCGTCAGGCGCCCGGGACGACGGCGCGCACAGCTTCTCCTTCGTAGCCCACGTGGAAGGCAAGCGGATCGTGTGGACCGGCGACGTGCCCCGCACTTTCGACGAACTGGGGCCGCTGCTTCAGAAGCCCACCGACTTGCTGCTGTCCGAACTGACGCACATGGACCCGGCTCCCTACTTCGAGTTCCTCGGCCAGTTCGACGTTGGCACGGTGCTGTTCCACCACGTGTACGAGAAGCACTTCGAGGACTTCATTGACTGGGGGGCGATGCTAACGCGGGCCAAAGCGCGCCTCAACGGGCAGGTGCACATTGCCCACGACGGGTACCGAATGGTTCTCTGAGACGCAGCGATCACCATACCGAGACGTCGCCCGCGGGCAGATTGATAACACACGTATGGTGACTGGCGCGGCAGCAGGGCCTGAAGTGCGGTGTTCACGGCGGCTCATGGGTGCTGCAAGCGGCTGCCCGACAGGACACCGGCTGAAGAAACCATCCCTGCGGCAGGTTGTCACAGCTTACCGGGTCTACTCCGCCCTACAGTCAGGTTGCCGCGCCAATCATGTACCCACTTTCTCTGCTGTCTGTTGCCGTCTGCCTGTACGTCGCGCCCGCCGGGTTGGTCGTCGCGGCGGAAAGCCCCTTCCCCGCGTTCCCGGCGCTCACGGAGGCTGGGAGGCTGCCGGAGGGAGTCAAGTGGCTGGACGAAGAGGCGTGGGGGGACTTCAACTTGCGGCTGACGTACAAGTCGAAGGCGTCGGCAAAGCCGGTGGTGCTTGTGGTCTTCAACCGCGTCGACGAGGCCAACCACTACCGGCTGACCGTGAGCAGGCGCGCCTCCAGTTTGGAGCGGGTCCAGGCGGGTCTGAGCCTGCAGGTCGGTCGGGGCGCGGGACTTGGCTCCGGGAGGACAGGAGAACTCCTGCTGAAGCGTCGGGGCCAGCGACTCGAGCTGTTCCGGGACGCGCACAGCGTGTTGGTCGCGTATGACGGGGCGTTCGAGGAGGGCGGCCTCGGGTACGCCTCCCTCGCTGGGCCGACTCAGCTCTCCGCTGTCCGCCTGCAGCCCGTCCAGTCTCTCGCGTTCACTGATGATTTCATGCGGGCGGAAGGGGAGGCGGGAGACTGGACGGTCGTCAGTGGCCGCTGGGAGACCAAGTCGCTGCTCAACCCGCTCCGCAGCGCAAATGCGTTCACATACTCCGGGACCGCGCACAACGGCCCGGCCATTGCCCTCGCGGGGGAGTGGTTCTGGGACGACTACCGCCTGAGCGCTGCCGCGAAGACGGACGGCGACAAACCCATTGGGCTGATCGCCGGCTGGCGGAGCCCGCAGGACTACGTGCTGTTCGAGTGGACCTGCCGGACAGGTCGTGACAAGGGCGCCCGCCGGCTGGTCCTCGTGGAGAACGGCCGAGCCCGCACGTTGACGGAGTCGCCAGGCGGGTTCCGCCTGGGGCAGTGGTATCGCCTGGCGTTGACGTTCCGCCGCGGCTTCCTGTTGGCGACGGTGGACGACATGCCGGTTTGTGCCAGCCCAATCCCTCCCCTCCCGGGCGGCAAGGTAGGGCTGTACACGAAGAACTACAAGGGGACTTACTACGATGACGCCGCTGTCGACTCTGCGCCGGCAGTCACCAGCAACTTCGGTGGCGAGGGCGAGCTTCAAGCGCTAAGCGGCGGGGCGTGGCGCGTCGAGGGCGGCGAGTGGGTCTGCAGGCGTGGGGACGACGGTGGCGGTCTTTGCGAGGCGCACCCGGCGAGCCCGGCGCGAGCGCTCCTCGGGACCAGTCAGTGGGCCGACTACCTGGTCCGCGCTCGGGTGGCGCCGGGACGGGGGGACAAGGCGGGGCTGCTCTTCTGTTACCAAGACGAAGGCGACCACCTCTCGCTGGAACTCCAAGGAGGCGACGCGCCGACCGTCGCCCTGGTGAAGACGGCTGCCGGCCAAGCCACGGTCCTGGGCTCGGCGCCGTTACCCAACGCCGCCGGCCCGCCTACTTCCCTCTCGGTCGACCTCAACCGCGGCGTCGTGCGCGCGCAGGCCAACGGCCACGACCTGTTCGAGGTGTTCGACGCAGCCGCGCCGTCCGGTCGCGCCGGGCTGTTCGCCGAGGGCGCCTCGCCGTCGCAGTTCAACGACTTCGCCGTGGAGTTCCCGCGTCGCGACGTTCCGCCGGTGTTCACCCTCCACGAGACCTTTGAGGGCGAAGTCAGCATGGCCAATTGGGCCGCCGCCCAAAGCGACTGGCGCCCGGAGAAGACGAAAGTCGGCGAACAGGAAGTAGACCTGCAGTGGCACCGGGCGACGTTCTGGGGGGAAACCGAGATCCAGGCGGAGGCAAATCTGAACAAGGGCAGCCTCGGACTCGTCGTGTCGGCTGCCCAACCGGCTCCCAACTCAGGGTATCAGCTCACGGCGGACAAGGCGAGCCTGGTCCTGCTCCGCCAAGGCCAGGAGGTCGCCCGCTCGGACCTGGCCAACCAGGAGGGAATCACGGCGATCCGGCTGCGCCGGGGGCGCAACGTGTTGGTTGCCTCGGTGGAGGGCGAGCCGCGCCTGACGTACACGGACGCTGCCCCATTGTCCGGGACGAACGTCGGTTGGTACGCGACCGGCAACGCCGCCGCCGTCGAGACCGTCCAGGTGTTCAACCCCAATGTGGCTACCGACATGTTCCGGACCGCCCCGGTGGACTGGCGCGAAGCGGGCGGCTGGTGGGCGGTGAGCCGACGCTGGCAATGCGATCCGCGCTGGTCGTTCTTCTCCGGGTTAAACGCCAAAGGACCGGCGGTGCTCTGGTACAAGCGCCCCCTGCAGGGCGACCAAGACGTCGAGTTTGCCGCGGGCGTGAAGATGGCTCGGCAGCACGGCGACTACGCCGCGTACGGGCGTGACCTGAACCTGGTGCTCTGCGCGGACGGGAAGGACGTGTCCACCGGGTACAGCTTCGTGTTTGCCGGTTGGGGCAACACGAAGAACGCCATTGTCCGGGGCACCAAGGTGGTCGCCGAGGCCCCGCCGCCCGAGTTCAACTACAAGATCCACCACCAGTGGTTCCTGCTGCGCGGGGAGAAGCGCGGCGCGCATGTGGCCTTCTACGTCGACAACCAGAAGGTCTGCGAGTACGAGGACCCGGCTCCCCTGACCGGCGACCGGATGGCGCTGTGGACCTACAACGGCGGGATGATGGTGTCGCGCTTCAGAGTGTGCGCCCAAGAGATCGGCCCGCTGGAAGGCGTGGACGAAGCGTGGCCCGTTAGGAGCAGGACGTTCTACGAGGTGGCCAAGTGACCGTGTGGAGGCAATCCTGGCGGCTGCTTGCGGTGGGAGCAGCCACAGTCGCCATGCTCTGTTGTGCAGTTCGGGCGGAGGAAGGCACCGGCACGCTGGTCTTCACCAGCACGCCTGTGGGCGCTTCGGTGCATCTGGACGGCCGGTACGTTGGTGTGGCGCCGTGCGAAGTGCCGAGCATCGGCTACGGTGCCCATCTTGTGCGCGCGGCGAAGTACCGGTTTGCGGCTGTCGCGCAGGTGGTGCGCGTCGGCGAACCCAAGGTCCAGGTGCAACTGACGCTGGTCCCCGCAGGGCGCGGCGCCCTCCGGTTTGAGGTGCGGCCCGAACACACCCGGGTCTTCCTGAACGGCCAGTCCAAGGGCGAGGCGCCACTGGTGCTCACCGACCTGGCCCCCGGCAAGTACGAGGTGCGGTTGGAGGCGGACTGGAGCCTGCCCTGGCAAGGTCCGGTCGAGGTGCTTGCGGGACAGGAAGTCGTCGTCAAACGCGAGCTGGAGAGCAAGACGGAGGCGTATCTCCTCGCCGCCATCGAGCGGGACCCCGGCCGGATCGTGAATTACTACGACCTGGGGCACCTCTACGCTCGCCTGCAGCGGTTCGACGAAGCGTTCAAAGCCTTCGCGAAGGGCTTCGATGCCTGCACCGGACCCACCCTCAGCACCAACGAGATGCGGCGCCTCTACGACGAGTTCGACCGGATCTGGGAGGGGCAGTACAGCTTCGCAGACCAGGCAACCCGGGAGGGGCTACACGCTCGGCTCGTGGCCGAGCTCGACGCCGCCATCCAGCGGCAGCCCCGCAATATCCTCAACTACTACCTCCGATCGCAGTTCTACGAGAAGAGTGGCGACTACAAGGGCGCGGCTGAGGTTCTGAAGCGAGGCGGGCAGGCCGTCAAGAGCCGACGCGGCAAGCTGTATCTGGAGCAGTACCTGGCCTATATGCGCTACAACCAGGGCGCCGCCCTGGTTAAGCAGAAACAGCTCGACGAGGCCCTCCAAGTGTACGAGTCGCTGGTGGCCGAGCACCCCAACGCCTGGTACGCCCGTTCCGCGCTGACGCAAATCGCCAGCCTCTGGCAGAGCCACAAGAAGGACTACACCAAAGCAGTCGAGGCGCAACGACGGTTCCTGCGGCTCTACCCGGAAGCGGATGAGTGCCCCGGTGTTGTGGCGACCATCGCGTCCTTGTGCCAGAACCAGCTAAAGGACCCTTTGCAGGCCATTGCGGCCTACCGGGAGTATGTTGACAGATACCCCGACAACGACAGCGCTCCAGCCTACCTGCTGTCCCTCGCCTCGCTGTACAACCAGCAACCGGAGGGGCGCGAGAAGGCCGTGGCGGCGTGCCAGGAGTTGCTCGGGAAGTACCCCAACACCAGCTACGCAGCGTCGGCGCTGAGCATGTTGTGGAGCTTCCACAATGCCTCGAACCAGAAGGACAAGGCCGAAGAGGTGCGCGCGAAGCTGCTGCAGGACTACCCGTACAGCCCGCAAGCACAGCAGTTGGAGACGGAGGAAGCCAGGAAGAAGGAACGCCAGGCCGCGGCGGCGGCCTACTCAGAGGCGGCGAAGCTCGCCAAGAAGGACCCGCCGGGCGCAGCGGCCGCCTACGCCAAGGTGGTGACCGGGTACGCGTGGACGAGCTACGCGCGCACTGCGCAAGAGCAGATCATCGCCCTGTGGCAACAGCAGAAGGACGCCGACAAAGAGTTGGAGGCGCGGCGGGAGTTTGTCCGGCTCTTCCCCGCAGACGAGCGGTGCCCCACGATGCAGTGGCAGATCGGGTACAAGCTGGCCTACCAACTTGAGCGGGTGGAGGAGGGCATCCGGGAGCTGCAGCGGCTCCTTGAGGTCTACCCCGACAGCGACCAGTGTGTCACCGCCCAGTACTACATCGCCAACGCGTACGCCTTCAGCGGCACCCACTACAGCCGTGAGAAGTACATTGCAGAGAATCAGCGCCTGATCGACAACTACCCGGGGTATGACAGTGTCCCCGGCGCGCAACTGAGCCTGGCGCTGAACTACTACTACCAGTTCGAGCCGGGCGATCTGGAGCGCGGTCGCACCGAACTGCTCAAGGTGGTCGACAAGTACCCCTGGAGCTGGTCGTGCGTCAGCGCGGAGTATTACCTGGACATGCTTGACGCGGGGATGCAGGCAGAGGAGAACAAGCTGCCGTAGCGTGCCGCCCACTGCGGCAGGCGCGGGCCCACTGCCCCGGCGCCCGACCTGGCAACGTCTTTGCGCTGTCTCCCGCCTCGTCCCGCCCAAGCCGCCCGTAAGCGGCCGCCCACCTGACTGGGAGCGGAGCGGCACCCCAGAGCGGTGGCGGGGCGCGGCGAACGAACGGGGCTGTGAGAGGCGGAGGCGAGAGGTCTGGGTACACGCGGACCCGGAGGCCGTGCCCAGCCGCCTCCAACACGAAGGCCAGCTTGCCGTGGATTTTGCGCGCTACTTCGAGTACCTGACGACCGGTACCTACCTCGCACTCATCACGATCTGGGCGCTGATCGTGCTCCTCTACGCCGTCGAGTTCCGCCGCATTCAGGGGTTCAGCCCGCTCCTCAAGACGCTGCTGATTGTGCTGTTCATCGACGCCGGCAGGACGCTCTTCGAGAGCTTCTACTTCGGCATGTGGTATGCCGCGAAGACCAACCTGCTCGATCCTCGCCTCTATACGCTGCTCAGTCACCCGGAGCTGTTCATCATCCCAAAGGCGATGAACCTGATCGGGGCGGTCGTGATCCTGCTGGTGCTGTGCCGCCGGTGGATTCACGACATGGTCGCCGAGGAGACGAAGCAGCAGGAGATCCAGCGGCTCGAGGCGTTCCAGAACGCGGCGTTCAACGCCATCACGGACCCGGTTGCTGTCCTGGACACGGAGTTCAGGATCGTCATGGCGAACAACGCAACCGTCGAGCTCTACGGGTTGAGCCGTGAGCAGGTCGTCGGCGGCAAGTGCTCCGCGCTCCTCCACGGCTCCCACGAGCTGTGCGAGGCGTGCCCGGTGGCGACGGTCCTCGAGACCGGGAAGCCGGCCTATGCCGAAGTGCTGGCGACCTCCATCAACGAAGTGCTCGCGACTTCAGCGTACCCGCTCAAAGACGCCGAGGGAAACGTCACGGGCGTCATCAAGTACGCGAAAGTCATCACCGAGCAGAAAAAGCTGGAGGACCAGCGGCGCGCGGTGGAGCAGTTCCGCAACGAGCTGGTCTCACTGGCCTCCCACGAGATCAAGGCGCCGCTGACCTCCATCCGCGGCTACGCGGAGACTCTCACAAACGGAGCCGCCGAGCTGAACTCGGAGGAGTTCAAGGAGTTCGTCCAGATCATCGATCACGAGTCGCAGCGCTTGGAGACACTCGTGACCGACTTGCTGGATATGTCTCAGTTGGACGAGGGAAAACTGAGACTGGACCCCGGCCCCTGCGCCCTCGCCTTGGTCGCCGAGGAGGCGATTCGGGTGACGGTGGGCGCCAGCAGTCAGCACACCGTGGAGGTTTGGGTGCCGCCGGACCTGCCACTGCTCCGGGCAGGCCGGGAGCGTGTCCGGCAGATCCTCGTGAACCTGCTCAGCAATGCCGCGAAGTACTCGCCCGCCGGTGGGACCGTGGCCCTGACAGCGGGGGCCGTGGGCAGCATGGTGCGAGTGAGCGTGTCGGACGAGGGGATTGGCATCCCCCAGGAAGCGCAGGAGCAACTCTTCACCCGGTTCTACCGGGTTCGCTCCCCGGAGACGGCCGACGTAGAGGGGACCGGCCTCGGGCTGTACATTTGCCGGGAGATCGTGGAGGGGTACGGCGGGCGCCTCTGGGTGGAAAGCACCTCGGGCGACGGCAGCACGTTCCACGTGGAACTCCCCGCCGAAACGGCGCCACTCGCCGGCTGACGAACGCGCACCGGCGGTCTACTTCTTGGCGCGCTTCTTCGCAGTGGCGGCGGGGGGCGTTGCCTTCGGGGCGGCTTTTCTTCGCGTCGAAGACTTGGTCGCCGCCCCCTTGCTGGCTGCTTTCTTCCGGTCGGCCGGTTTCTCTTCCGTGCGCTGGGGGGGAGGCGGCAGGATTTGCAGACTGGCTTCGGCCCTGGTCTTCGTCTCCTCGTCGTCGTCCCGGCGCATGCGCAAGAGCACATGATGCGCCCGCGGATCACCGATCTCCCCCAGCGACGAGGCAATCTGTCGCCTGACTGCCGCCTTGGGATCCTTGGCGATCTTGAGCAGTGGGATTACCGCCGAACGGTCCTTCAGCTTGCCCAAGGCCTCGACCGCATGGAGCCGGACGCTCCATTCCGGATCACGCAGTGCTTCACACAGCGGGGGAACCACAGCCGGGTCCGCCACCAGACCCAGACCGCGAGCCGCCGTCACCCGGACGACCCAATCGTCGTCGCCCAGAGCGGATACCAGCGCGTCGACCGCGGCCGGTCCGCCGATGCCCGCGACTGCCTGGGTGATGCTGTAGCGGACGTCTGGGTCTTCGTCTTTGATGAGCTTCTTGAGCGCGTCGAGCGCCCGAGCGTCACCGATCTCGCCCAGTGCCAACGCCGCGTATCGGCTCACGCGGATGTTGTCATCAGCAAGGGACTCGATGAGGGGCAGTACGGCGCGCTTGTCTTTGAGCCGACCCAACGCCTCGGCGACCCACCGCCGAACGACGTAGTTGCCATGCGTCAACGCAGTGGTCAGGGCGGGAACCGACTCCGGGCCGATCTTCACCAGGGCGTCGGTTGCGGCTCGGCGAACGTCGATGCTGGGAGAGTCGAGACAGAAGATGAGCGCCTTGATCCCCTCCGGGTCGGCCAACTGGCCGAGGGACTCCGCTGCATACCGAGTGAGGTCGACGTTCTCGCTGCCCAGGATTTCGACAAGCGGCTTGGTAGCCCGGGTGCTGCCCAACTGCCCCAGGGAGACGATGATCGCCTTCTGAACGTCGGTCACCTCGGTGGGCAGCCGCTTGATGAGGTCCGTCGCGACAGACTTCCGACCGGTGAACCCCAGTACCTCGGCACACCACTTGCGGACCACGTGCTCGTCTGGGGTGTTGTTCAGCCCCTCCAGGAGCTGGTCCACCGCTTCCGCACCCAGGAGCTTGAGCCCCTCAGCGGCGGTGCGTTGTACGTTGAGGCTGGTGTCGCGCAGACCGTCCATCAGCGGCTTGATGCTCCGCTTGTGGCAGATCTTGCCCAGCGCGACGGCGGCAGCCATGCGCACTTGGTATGAGGCACCCGATTGGAGCGCGTCTGTCAACGGCGTGATTGCCGCCAACCCGCAACCGACGATCTCGTCGATAATCGGCTCTTGAGCTGTCTCACTCTTACCGTCAAGCTCTGAGATGAGACGGTCGATGTCACAGGCTTTCGACTTTCTCGCCAACGGTCAACACCATCCAATCTGGAATTGGGCGGGCTGTAAGGCGCTCCCCAACTCGACCCGACTGCCGTCACGCACCGGCCGGCCGGGCGCCAGTCGGTGTTCTTGCGACCGCTCCCTCGCCCCCTTGCCCCCCGAGCGGATACCCCCCGTCGTCCCGAAGTACCGTTCCTCGCCGACACGGACTCCTGCGCTCGCGGCAGTGCCCTTCGCGGGAACACACAGAGGTGGCATAGGGCGCTATCGAATGCAACTGACCTGCCACGACACCCCAACCACCAGCTCCATGGCGTCAGCCCGGCGCCTTGTCAGGTCGCCGCGCACCGGAGCATCCGCCGCAGCACCGTCTGCAGAATCCCGCCGTTTCGGTAGTACTCGACTTCCACCGGCGTGTCCAGTCGAGCAACCGTCGTGAATGTCTTCTCTGCCCCATCTTCGGCGACAGCGCAGACGATCACTTCCTGCTCGGGGCTGAGACCGTTGGATAGCCCTTCCATGGAGAAGACCTCGCGCCCAGTCAGTCCGAGTGATTGCCGCGTCTCCCCCGCACGGAACTGCAGCGGCAGGACGCCCATGCCGACCAGGTTGCCGCGGTGAATTCGCTCGTAGCTCTCGGCGAGCACGGCTCTGACGCCGAGGAGGTGCGTGCCTTTGGCCGCCCAGTCGCGGGAGCTACCGGTGCCGTACTCCTTCCCGGCGAGGACGATCAGCGGGATGCCTTCTTGCTGGTAGCGCTCGGCGGCGTCGTAGAGGCTCGTCTGCTCGCCGCTGGACAAGTGGATTGTCACGCCGCCCTCGGTGCCTGGCGCCAACTCGTTGCGCAGCCGGATGTTGGCGAACGTGCCGCGCCTCATCACCTCGTGGTTGCCGCGGCGCGACCCGAAGGAGTTGAAGTCACGCGGCTCGATGCCCTTCGCGAGCAGGTACTTGCCGGCGGGACCCTCGCCGGGAATCGTCCCGGCAGGGGAGATGTGGTCGGTCGTCACTGTGTCGCCGAGAACCGCCAGTGCGCGCGCGCCACGGATGTCGGCAACGGGAAGCGGCTCCGTCGCCAGACCCACGAAGAACGGCGGCTCCAGGACGTACGACGAGGTTTCGTCCCACGCATAGAGACCACCTTCCGGCAGCGGGATGGCGTTCCACTGCTCGTCGCCGTCATAGACGTGGGCGTACTGCTCCGTGAACAGCGCGGGGCGGAGCGTCTGGGCGATCTCGCCCTGAATCTCTTCCGGGCTTGGCCATAGGTCTCTGAGGTACACCGGCTTTCCGTTCGGATCTCGACCGATAGGCTCCTCGCTCAAGTCGACGTCTACTCGCCCGGCAAGAGCATACGCCACCACCAGCGGTGGCGAAGCAAGGTAGTTGGCGCGGGTAAGCGGGTTGATTCGTCCCTCGAAGTTGCGGTTACCGCTGAGCACGGAGGCAACCACGAGCTTCCTGTCGGTGATCTCCCTCGCGACCCAATCGAGCACCTTGCCGCTGTTGCCGATGCAGGTGGTGCAGCCGTACCCGACCACGTGGAACCGCAGCGCCTCAAGGTAAGGAAGCAAACCTGCGTTCTCGAGGTACCGCGTCACCACGCGCGAGCCGGGCGCCAAGCTGGTCTTCACCCACGGCGGCACAGTCAGCCCTGCCTGCACCGCCTTCTTCGCCAGCAGTCCGGCGCCGATCATGACGGAGGGGTTGGAAGTGTTGGTGCAACTCGTGATGGCGGCGATGACGACGGAGCCGTGGCTGAGAGCGGGGTATGAGGTCGGGTGTTCGTCCGACCTGTCTGACCCGTCCGACTGGTCTGCCGCCGGCACTGCGTACACCTCCCTCAGCGCCACCGCAAACGCCGTCTTCATCGTCCGCAGCGGCACCCGATCCTGCGGGCGCTTCGGCCCTGCAAGGCTTGGCTCGACGGTGCTCAGGTCCAGCTCGAAAGTGTCGGTGAACTCGGGGGCCGGCGTTTCGTCGGTGCGGAAGAGTCCCTGCTCCTTGGTGTATCGCTCGACCAGTTCGACGAGTGCTTCGTCGCGGCCGGTCCCGCGGAGGTACGTCAGCGTTTGCTCGTCTACCGGGAAGAACCCCATCGTCGCGCCGTACTCCGGCGACATGTTGGCAAGGGTTGCGCGGTCAGCCAGCGGTAGCTGGCTCAGTCCTGTCCCGTAGAACTCGACGAACTTGCCGACAACGCCCTTCTGCCGGAGCTTCTGGGTCACTGTCAGCACAAGATCCGTTGCTGTGGCGCCCGCGGGCAATTGACCGAAAAGCCGGAAGCCGAGGACCTCGGGCGGCAGCATGTAGTAGGGCTGGCCGAGCATGACCGCCTCAGCTTCGATGCCGCCCACGCCCCAGCCGAGCACGCTCAGCCCGTTGATCATGGTTGTGTGTGAGTCGGTGCCGACAAGGCTGTCGGGGAAGGCCACCGTCTCGCCGCCATGCTCCGCGGTGCGGACCACTTTGGCGAGGAACTCTAGGTTGACCTGGTGGCAGATGCCCGTGTTGGGCGGCACGACGGTGAGGTTGTCGAACGCCTCCTGCGCCCAACGGAGCAACGCATACCGCTCTCGGTTCCGCTCAAACTCCTTGGCGCCATTGGCCCGCAAGGAGTCGGAGGTGCCGAAGAAGTCCACGTTTACCGAATGGTCGATCACCAAGTCCGCGGGGATCAGCGGATTGGTGCGGTTTGGGTCGCCGCCAGCGCGCTGCATTGCCGAACGAAGCGCCGCCAAGTCGACCACTGCCGGCACGCCGGTGAAGTCTTGCAGCAAGACCCGCGCGGGCATGAAAGGAATCTCGCGCGCGCCGGGCTCTGTCGGCCGCCACTGCGCCAGGCTCGTCACGTCGTCGTCCGTGACCAGATGCCCGTCACACCGGCGCAGAACTGACTCGAGCAACACCTTCAGGGAGAACGGCAGCCGCGAGACAACGGCGACGCCTCTATCCTCCAGCGTCTGAAGCCGGTAGAGAGACAGCGTGCCGCTGCCCGTTTCGAATGGGGTCTTCGCGCCGAAGGTGTCAGTGCTCGCACTCATCTTCCCTGCTCCCTCTGTCTGCATGCCCCTTCCAACAACAGTATGGCGTCCCCTGGCGGCAACCGAGTGTCAGGCAGCCGCGGCGCCGGTGGGAGGGGCGACCTCAGCCCGATAGCCGGCCTTCGTCACCGCCTGCACGAGCGTGTCGACGCTCGGCGCCGTCCCCAGGATGCAGGCCCGTCCTGATTCGAGATCGACGTGCACTGATGTCCCGGGAGCAGCGGCACGAAGCGCCTCCTCCACATGGCGACGGCAGTTGTCACAGGTCATGCCGGTTACCAGGAGTTCCGCCCGGGGGGCGTCAGGCGCCGTCGGCGCGACTTCCGGGCGAGCCAGTCGCGCCCGCATTCGCTGGTGGAACGCGCGAGCCAAGAGCACTGCCAGCAGCACGCCTGCAACTCCGGTCAGCCACGTGACTCCGCCATGCTGGTGGTGGGCTGAGTACGCTGGCAGCCCCAGCCCGCCGGTTACGGTCTCAAACAGCAAGCCCATGGCGATGGAAAGCGCCACGATCGTGCCGACATAGACGGCCACGGTGCGCTTGCCCAATGCCTTTGCGAACACCGCGATCGTGGCGGCATTCGTCGCCGGCCCCGCAACCAGGAAGACCAACGCTGCGCCCAGCGGCATGCCCTTCGCCACCAAAGCGGCGGCAATGGGCACCGACGCCGTGGCGCAGACATACATGGGTACTGCGACGACCACCACGGCGATCATCGAGACGAGCTGCCCGCCCAGCTTCCAGCCGAAGGCGGAGTACACCGTTGAGGTGCCGGTCGACACGGCAATCATCGAGACGAACTGCCCTCCCAGCTTCTCCGGCGAGAGCGATCCGGGCGGCAGCAGCGTCCCGATCAGCCCGGCGATCAGCACGCCAACGACAAGCCAACCCGCCACATCCTGGACAAGCTCAACCAGACCGAAGCGCACCGCCAACCGGACCTTGTCCGCGAGCCCAAGAGCGACACCGGCTTGCTCTTGTCGGCTGCCGGGCTCGACCGGCGGGCTGTGGTCCAGCGCCGCCGCCAACCAACCTCCGACGACGCCAGTTACCAGTGCGGCCACGACCCGAAAGAGCGCGAAGGGGAGTCCCAGAAAGGAGTACGTGACCAGGATTGAGTCGACCCCGGTCTGGGGCGTCGCGATGAGAAACGCGGTGATCGGCCCGCGCCCCGCCCCTTGTTTCCGCAGCGAGCTGGCGAAGGGGATCACGCCACAGGAGCACAGCGGCAGGGGGATCCCAACCAGTGCCGCCTGCACCACTTGCAGCCATCCACGCCCGCCCAGGTGGCGCACGACCCAGGCGCGCGGCACCAACACATACAGGGCGCCCGCCAAAGCGAAGCCCAACAGCAGGTACGGCGCCATCGCGACGAACACGCCAGCGGTGTTCCGCAGGATCTCGGTAACCAATGCCATCTACGGTCTTCTCCACACGTGTCGCGCGACGCTGCTGCCGTGCGAACGGCACCCGGCGAGGAGTTGTGCGTTCGTCACGGTTCCGGCGCGCTCCTATTAGTATGCGCCATTCGCTCGCCGCAAGCTGCTGTTGGCCCCCGGCCAAGGCGTGCGTTACAATACCACCACGACTGTTTGCAGCGGCTGACGACGACACCAGACCCCCACGGAGAACCCGCACATGAGCAACGAACAGAAGCCCGCCCCAAATGACGACCTCCCCATCAGCGCCGACCTGCTGGAGATCCTCCGCTGTCCCCTGGCAGTGCAGTGGAAGGACAAGGGCGACGACCCCGGCCAACTGCGGCTGGTCCACAACTGCTGGCTGGTGTGTGACGACTCGGGCCTAAAGTACCCCCTCGTCGAGGGCATCCCGGTGATGCTCATCGAGGAAGGCGAGAAGTGGAAAGGCACGCCCGAAGCCGACCTGCCCGTGCCGCCGCCGAACCCGCAGGCGTAGTCGGGCACCCTCCCGGAAGCGCTGGCCGCTCAGACTGTCCGGGCTGATCGTGCCCTGTCGAGCACGGCGCGAGGGTACTGCACCAGCGCCAACTCAACTCGCCCGTTATGCGCGTGTCCCACGTAGTACCCCGCGCTCCCCTCCCTCGGCTTCGCGGGATCCAGGCACGTCAGCACGCTCTGCTCGACAGACTCGAAGCGGTCAATTCGCTCCAGGTGCTGGTGGGCGCAGAGGTACTGGGCGCACCCCAACGAATCCAGCAGCCTGACCCGGTCGGTCTCATCCAGTAACTCCAGGTAGTGGTGGCCGAACAGGACAACTGGGTCCCTGCCCTGCGCCGTCAGCACACCGTCCAGCCAGGTCCACTGCGCCACGTTCAGCGGCGTCTCCGTCGTGTCGAGGCACACGAATGGCAGCCCCTCCCATTCGAACGAGTGCCAGTGCTTCCCGAGGAAGTCGAAGAAACGCCTGTCGGCCGCCCCCTGGTTCTCGTTGTTGCCGCGGACGTAGTGGCACTTGAAGTCGGTGAGGTCGAGGAGTCGGTGCAAATGGTGGTAGCTTTCCGCCTGGCCGTCGGCAGTGAGATCACCCAGAAAGAGGACGAACTCGGGCGCGTGCCGCCGCATGTCGGCCAACGCCCAGGCTAACGCGTTGGACTGCGCGGTGGGCTCGGCGCTGAGGTGGCAGTCGGCGATGACGGTGAACTGAGGCATTGGGCTGAGCTCCTGGTTGCCGCCGGCACCAGCCGGTGGAACCTGATTCCTCTCTACGCACTGGGGCGCGCGCCTACGGGAGCGGCTTGAGCACCAACGCGTCCAAGCCGGCATTGTGCCCGTTCGCGTATTCGTCCTTGCCAGTCGCCTCGATCCGCAGCACACTGGGACCCTCCCCAAGTGCGACGACCGTGCCCGGCAGCGCTTCCACGCCGAGAGTTTGCGAGTGGGCGTCGAAGGGAGCGCCCAACGGCGTCCCGTTGAGGGACCACTGGCAGAGGCCGTAGTCCCACGACGTGACCGGGAGGGCGTAGGCTTGGTACTTCCCTGCTGCCAGCTTGCCGGGCAACTCGACTTCGACCCAGTCTCCCGGCGCATCGAGACGGAGGAAGAGCAAGCCGGTTCCGGAGAGCGGCGCGTTGCCGTACGACGCGGTCTGCTGGCGCGCAGTGCCGGCGCCTGCGCTCCTGCGCGCTGCTTCGAGTGACTCGCCCTCAAACACGCGCCAGCCCGGCGCCACCTCGTTTGCGAGCGCCAGCGGATTCCTCCAGTTGCCGATCCACGTGCTCGGATCGCGGCTGTTGCCGTGGACGGACCACACGTCGAAGCTCCCGGGATGGACGACGCCAGGCTCTCGATAGCAGTAGGGCTGGTGCCACGGATCGAGCAAAGTGCGGTCGCCAGTCCAGTGCGGCGTGCCGAGCAGTTCGGCCAGCGTGTGCGGGTACGCGCCCGCATCACGCCGGAAGTCGGCCGCCGCCTTCGCCAGCGCAGCAACCGTGTCGCCTGCCTCTCGCTGCCAGGCGGCGAGCAGTGTTTCCTCCTTCTGCAGATAGTCCTGCATCCACGCGTGCGGATCGTCGAGCGACAGGCGGCGGAAGTCGATTGCGTCCAGCCCCAGCGAGTACCCGTTGCCGAACTCGCCGGTCTCCGGGTGCTCCGAAAGCGGGTTGGCGCCGACGCACTCGAACCGCAGATAGTAGTCGCCGGCGCCCAAGGTGTGCGTGCCGACCTTGGTCTCGACGGTTGTCCCGTGGTGGAAGTTCTCCGGCCAGTTCTCTTGGTTGCCCTCCAGGTAGTCACGGAAGTCGAGGCGCTCGGCCAACACCTTCTCGAAGCCCTCCCCTCGCAGCGTCACCTTCCAGATCCCGAAGTGCTTGTACAGGTTCTGGAACACCGACACCGCGTACCGCCCTCTCTCCGGCAGCGTCACCGGGAGCTCCACCCAGCCGCCGACTTCGTCGTTGCGCAGGTAGAAGAACCGGTTCAGATTGCACGTTCGGTTGGCGGCGTTGCGCGGCGCGAGCCCGGGCGAAGTGCGCACCTTGTCGATGATCCACGCCGGCTCGATCCACACCTCCGGCAGCACGCGTTCCTCCACCGGGGCAAGCTGCTTCGTCGGCCGGGCGATGCCCCGCTGGTACCAGAACGCGACGGACGAGCAGTAGTCGGGCCGGTACTTAAAGTCGTGCGTGGTGCGCTTGCCCGTCTCCGGGTCGGCGACCTCGAGGAAGCTCCGGCGCTCGATCTCCACCTTGAGCGACTTCTTGAACGGCACCGGGTCCTCGAGATGCCAGCGGTACGCAGTGACCCGGCGTTCGTCGCCCTTGGTCTCGCAGATCGTCGTGCCGACGCGGCCGTGCGCGGTGAGCCGCAGGTTCCAGGCGTCGTTGAAGTAGTCCTCCGTGCCGGTGCCGATGATCGACGGCACTTCCTCGCCGTCCACGTAGAACCGGTCGTCCGCCTCGCCAAACCAACTCGCCACGGTGTTCTGCGACGAGAACACTGTACCCACGTATTGCCCTTCCCCCTCGCCCTCGAAGAGCGTGTACCAGGAGAACGGCGCCGCCGGATACTCCTGCCGATACCGCGCGTGGAAGTAGTAGGCGTCCTCCGGCAGCGCGTCGAGCTTCAGCCAGTCGCACTGGAAGTAGACCGTGCAGGTCTCCCTGCTCTGGTTGTGCACTTCGATCACGCAGCGCCGCCGAAACGGCATCCGCCAGTAGCAGTTGAGCGCCCGTCCATAGGAGCTGACTTCCACGGGAATCGACGACACGTTCGCCTTCATCCCGTTGCCGGCGCAGAAGAAGTCGCCAATGGGCGACTCCACCGACGGCACCCCGGACCCGTCGTAGAACACCCGCAACACCATCGTCCGCGGATAGCGCCGGTCACGACTCGCGAGGGTAAACCAGAGATGTCGGATCTCCCCCGGTCCCTCCAACTCGGCGAGCACGAAGCGCTGTCCCGCCCGCACGTGGTGCGCATCGCGGTTGGACTCGGGGTCGAACAGCCCACTGGAGGCCCGCATGGGCCGCCCCGCGACAGGTCGCGTGATCTCGGCCAGGACCTCGGCCGCACCCGAGCCCGGCAGGAGGCTCACTTCCAGCAGCATCGACAGCAGAAGCCGGCCAACCCCCAGTCGGAGGCTTGGACTTTGGCACCAGGTAGGCATGGGGTGTGTCTGTTCGGTGCCCGGCAAGCGTCCCCCTTCCGGCCCCTCGAAGCTCCGCGCGAAGCCAGCGCACTCAGTAGGGGTCGCGTCTCGGTCGCGGAGGCTTGCGTGCAGGTCGCAGAGCACCGCGTGCAGGTCGCGGAGCACTGCGTGCAGGTCGCAGATCGTCTCCAGCAGGTCTCGGACCGTCGCGTGCAAGTCTGGGCGCTTCGGGAGCCGCTCAACGGCCTCGTCCGGACGTTCATGGAACAGGTCGTCCCCCTCGGGGCGCCAGACGACAAAGGTGGCTCTGAACAGGAATCACTCATGCTCGCGTTTCGCCCGAACATCCCGGCAGGTGGAAACGCAAGCCCATCCGAGCCGCGACGGGGTGCCCCATGGGCCAGGGAGCGGCTCGGATTGACGACGCATTCCCGAAGGAGGAAGGGCGGCGGTGAGGGCGGCTCGCGCGGGGAGCTGGTTCCGCAGCCAGCCTTTCAGGATCTTCTCGACTGCCTGCTGCAAGAGGGAGAGGAATCACGTTGTGGGCATGGAACAGACCAGGCAGGAAAGGAGCGTCCCATGACCCCTCAACTCCGCCCTCGCCTCCGCGACCTCGGCGTCAGTATCGGCCGACTGCCGTGCGGGCCGCAGAACGCCCTGTCCGACGTTGCGGGTGTCCGGGTGGGCCACGTCACCTTGATCCGCGGAGAGGGGAAGCTGGTGCCGGGAGAAGGGCCGGTGCGCACCGGCGTCACGGCGATCATCCCCGACGACGGTATCCTGCCATGCCGGCCGCTGCCGGCGGCGGTGGACGTGATCAACGGCTACGGCAAGTCGGTGGGGCTGGTGCAGGTGCAGGAGCTGGGTGAAATCGAGACGCCGATTCTGCTGACGAACACGCTCAACGTCGGCAAGGCGATGGACGCGCTCGTCCAGTGGATGGTCCGGCGCGACCCGAACATTCGCTCCGTCAATGCAGTGGTTATGGAATGCAACGACAGCTCACTCAACGACATCCAAGGCCGGCACGTCAAACGCGAGCACGTGTTCGAGGCGTTGGCAAACGCCTCCGCCGAGTTCGACGAAGGCTCGGTCGGCGCGGGTACCGGGATGCGGGGCTTCGGGTTCAAGGCGGGCATCGGCACCGCGTCGCGCGTCCTCGATGCGGCGGACGGCGGCTGGACGGTAGGCGCGCTGTCGCTGACGAACACCGGCGGCCCCGGCGACCTCCGGATCGACGGCGTCGCCATACCGGCCGAGTGCGCCGAGCCGGAGAGCGAGTTCGGCTCAATCATCCTAATCGTCGCCACCGACGCTCCCACCACAAGCTGGCAACTCAAGCGACTCGTGCGCAGAGCCAGCTTCGGTCTAGCGCGCGCCGGCGGCATCGCCAGCCACGGCAGCGGCGATATTGCGCTGGCATTCTCGACCCTCCCCGCGGAGACGGCGGCTCCCGTCTCCACGGGCCAGCTCAGCACGCTCTTCCGCGCCTGCCTCGAAGCAGTCGAAGAAGCAATCGTCAACTCGGTGCTGGCCTCCGGGACCATGGTAGGGCGAGACGGCAACCGAGCGGCGGGGATCGACTGCGGGAAGGTGAGGGAGTTGGTGCGGGTGCGCGACGGGTGACCTACGTGGCCACCCAAGAGGTTCACGCACCGCACCGCACCGTCACAAACACTACCGAATGTGGCGGAATCGCGCAACTCATGCCGGCACGTGAGACCTCCACTGTGAAGTCTGCCACGAAGTCTTCCTTGCGCTCCAGGAGCGGGTTGGCGTCGGGGTCGGCGCTGGAGAGGACGGTGCCTTCGGCCTTGGCGGGGGTGAAGTTGCGCAGGGCGACGCGGCAGGGGACGGTGCGGTCCCAGGAGCCGTTGGCGAGGACGAAGTGGATTGTTCTGCCGTCTTCGCTGAGGGTGACGAGGGCGGGCGTCAGCGGACCCGGGAAGGCGCCGGGGGTTGTGTAGGGGTCGTCGCCTTTGGCGGGGGCGTACTCGGGGGCGGCGCCCTGCGCATCGAGGACGGTTTGGCCGACGTGGCGGTTGAAGTAGTAGTAGAGCCAGTAGCCCATGCACCGCTTGTCGGGGGCGTCGGTGGCGAGGACGCCGAAGCCCGGCGACTTGCGGTAGGAGAACATCTGCCACGAGCTGGCGCCGCGGAGCAGCGCTTCGCGGGCGTAGTAGATCAGCCGGACGGCGCGGTGGAGCGTGCCGAAAATGTTGGCGTTGCGGTTCACGTCGTCGGCGCGCTCGCCGTTGGGACCGCCGCTGTGCATGCCCCACTCGGTGTCGAGCTGGCAGACTTCGCGGCCGGGGTTGTAGGCGCGGATCAGGGCGTTGACCCGCAGAATCTGGTCGAGTACCTTGTAGTTCTCGGTGAGCGTGGCGACCTCAAACTTGCGCTTGTCGGCGTTGGAGACGGCGTAGTAGTGGCCGACTACGAAGTCATAGTGGCCGGCGGCCAGCTTGAGCACGTAGTTGCCCCACTTCAGGCTGCCCTGGTTGATTGCGACGCCAATCTGCGCTTCCGGCTGGACTTCGCGGATTGCGGCCGCGACGGCTTTGACGTGTTCGACGTACTCCTCGGGAGACGCGAAGGCCGTTCCGGGCCGCCCGAGGTACGGCTCGTTGGAGATCTCCCAGTAGTGGAACCCGTAGCCTCGCGCGACGGAGTGCAGCACGCCGCGCGCCCACCCCTCCGGAGCCAGCTTGCGTTCGGCGCCTTGCGTCTCGAACTCCAGCACCAACGTGTCCAGCGGGATGTCCGTTCGGCGGCACACCTCGGCGGCTTTGTCGATCGAGTCCTCCAGCGAGAACGGCTCATCGCCGACGCCGTAGAAGCGCGTCATCGGCAGCCGCAGCTCGCGCACGGCGTTCTCCTGCTCCGGGCTCATGTTGTACTTGCCATCGCGGTCGTACGGCAGGCGGGTGAAGCCGGCGACTCGGTGGAACGACACCCCGCCGACGTTCCGGTTCGCGGGCCGCAGCGGCTTCTTTGCGTCGACGGTCAAGTCCAGTTGGTCGCCGGGCCGGAGCCGGTGCTGGAGCGGCTCATCCTGAAGGGATGCCTCGTCCATCAAGCGTCCCTCACGCGGGCTCTTCTGTTCGGTGACCACCACGTCATCCAGCCAGAGCGTCGTCGCCTCCGCCTGCACGGTGGTGGCCCTGAAAGTGAGCAGGAGGTAGCGGCTGCGCTCGGCGTTGAAGTCCCAGCCTTCATCAATGGCGAAGCTGGACTGCTTCCACTCGGTGCCGACGTCGAGGGGGTAGAACCCCGGCGCTGGCGCGTCGGTGAACGGGTTGATCGTCGAGTAGGCGGTGACGCCGAACTGCGAGGCGCCCGGGCGGTCGGCCTTTGCCCAGAACGTGACCTCGTAACGCATTCTCGACTGCGGCCGAATTGCCTGGTCGGGCGCGCTGACGATGTAGCCGGCCGTGTCCGCCGGGTGGTGAATGCGGAAGCACGCCTTCCCGCCGTGCGGCGCAGTCGTGTCGCGGGTGAAGTTGGCGGGCACCTTGTATTGCTGCGCGCCCCACATCGTCCAGCCGGGAGGCGGGCTGTCGGGGGAGTTTAGCTCGAAGTCGCCGTTGTAGATCAGGTTGGCGTTCTCAGCGAAGCCGACAGTGACGGTTAGCAGCGCGAGAAGTGGGAGGCAGCTCAGCCACAGCCTCCCGAGTGGCGGAATGCGGCGCGGATTGGCAAGGCGGGTGGCGGGCATTGGCAGGTACCTCGCTGTTCTCAATCAGGGCGTCGGTCGGACCCAGCAGACTGAGCCGACCGATCGGTCCTATTGTGTCCTATCGGGTCGCCCGTCGGGAGCGCCAGGAGGTCTGACGCAGCCGCTGGCGAACTACGTCGAACGTCGGTCCGAGCAGCCAACCGCGCTCGGACGAGGTACTCGCAGAAGAGAGCTGTCACCCACGTCCATGGTTTCACCTTCGTCCGCTCCCGCCACGGTGCCAAGCGCGTCGCCCTCTCCAGAGGTATTGCGCGCGCGGGCGATCATGCTCGGGCTGGTGCTGATCCCGTTCAACTCCTACTGGGTCGCCTTCATGGAGTCCATCCGGTACACCGGGCACCCGACCACCTACAGCCTCTACTTCAATGTGGTCTTCATTCTCTTTCTGCTGGTCGGCATCAACGAGGCGCTCCGGCGCTTTCTTCCTCGGCTGTGTCTGAGCCGGGCGGAGTTGGTGGTCGTCTACTTCATGCTGGCCCTCGCCTCAGCGCTGGTGGGGCACGACCAGGCCCAAGTGCTGCTCTCGCTCATCGGCTATCCGTACTACTTCAACCGGCCCGAGTTGGGCTGGGACAACACGTTCATGCCGCTGCTGCCGAAGCAGCTCTACGTGTCGGACGAGACTGCCCTGCTCCACCTGTACACCGGCGGCAAGAGCCTGTGGGACCCGGAGAACTTCGGCGCGTGGATCCAGGCGCTGAGTTGGTGGGGTGGGTTCACGCTGGCGTTGCTGGCCGTCATGTTCGGGCTGTGCGTAGTGTTCCGGCGGCAATGGTCGATCAACGAGAAGCTCGCCTTCCCCCTGGTGAAGCTGCCCATCGAGATGGCCAGCGAGGGGGCGGAGCTCTGGCGGAACAAGGCGCTGTGGGGGGCGATGCTCGCTCCGGCGTTCATCAACACCCTCAGCAACCTGCACCTGATGTACCCGGCGGTGCCCGAGCTGAACATCCGGCAGATCAACCTTGATCAGTACTTCTCCACGCGCCCGTGGACTGCGTTGGGCTGGACTCCGGTGACGTTCTTCCCCTTCGCCATCGGGGTCGGGTTCCTGCTGCCGCTGGACCTGCTGCTTTCGAGCTGGTTCTTCTACGGCTTCTGGAAGACCCAACGAATCGTGGTGGCCATGCTGGGATACAGCGTTGGGCAGGGGCAGCCGCCGTACCCGGCGGAGCAGTCGTTCGGGGCGTACCTCGGCGTCGCCCTGTTTGCGCTGTGGGCTGCCCGGATGCACTTCAAGAACGTGTGGCTGGCCGTCATCGGCAAGGGCGGCACGGAGGCAGCAGAGGCCTGGCGCCTCCGGCTGGCTGCCGTGGCGATTGGCGGAGGGCTGGCGGCGTTGATCTGGTTCTCCGCCACCAACGGGATGGACGAGCTGTCCGCCGTGCTGTTCTTCGTGCTGTACTACCTGATCTCCATCACGGTCGGCAGGCTGCGGGGGGAGTTCGGCGCACCCGTTCATGACCTGCACTTCGCCGACCCCGGCTACATCATGACTCAGGTCGCCGGCACCGCGCCGTTCTCGCCGAAGACGCTGATCATGTTCAGCAACTACTTCTGGTTCAACCGCGCGCATCGCAGCGACCCCATGCCGGTGCTCCTGGAGGGGATCGTCTCGGGCGACCAACTTCGGACCCGGCGCACCACGCTGCTGGTTGCCCTGGGGTTGGCGGCCGTGGTGGGACTGATCTCGGCGTACTGGGCGCTGCTGCAACAGTACTACGACCTGGGCGCCGGGACGGCAAAGGTGATCGGCGGCATGCAGCGCGGCTTCGCCCGGCAACCGTTGGACCGGCTCCACTCCTGGATGTCGGCCCCGCAGAAGCCGCAGAACGGCGCCACCGGGTTCATGGCCGGCGGCTTCCTGTTGACAGCGTTCCTGTACTGGCTGCGCATCCGACTGGTCAGCTTCCCGCTGCACCCGGTCGGCTACGCCATCTCCGGCACGTGGTCGATGGAGCTGGTGTGGATGCCGCTCTTCTTGGCGTGGTGCTGTAAGGCCGCGCTCTTCCGGTACGGCGGCTTCAGCGCCTACAAGAAAGCAATCCCCCTCTTCCTTGGGCTGATCATCGGCGACTTCGTCAGCGGCGCTATCTGGAACCTGCTGGGGCTGTGCTTCGGGTGGCAGGTGTATCACTTTCTGGGTTGACCGGCGATACACTTTCTTTGGCGGGGATGCGCTATAATGACAGCCATCTCGCGAGAGGGGGGCACCCGATGAGCACTTCAGCCGTGTTACAGCGAGCCGACAAGGCGGTTGGCGTCGCGAAGCGTGCCTACGATCTGATGGCGCCGGGCCTCGGGTTTGTGTTGGGGCTCACCGTGCCCACCAAGTCCATCGACCCGCGCACCGTGTACTCGCTGGGCGAGGTCGCCAAGCTGCTGAAGGTGCGTGACGTTGCGGCGGTGCAGGCGCTGGTCGACACCGGGCAGTTGCCGGCGCGGGAAGTGGGCGGGCAGCACGTGGTCCTGGGCCAGGCGATTCTGGATTTCTTCAAGTGACAACCATGCACGTCACGTTCAACTACCGCTGGAAGGAGGAGTCACCCATGTGGGCACTTCTGAAAGGAGCCACTGCAGGCTCGTTGATGTACCTCGGCGCTCGGGAGCTGTACCAGCAGGTGCGCCGACAGGTGAAGTCAGACCGCATCTACACCCAGAGAGAAGTCGCGCATCTCCTGCGGGTGCCGGAAGCTGAAGCGTTGGCACTCATCGAGTCGGCGAGGATTCCGGGGCAGTACGTCGGCAGCGAGTACCGAGTGATGGGCGCGAGCGTGATCGACTTCCTGAACACGCGGGCGCCCGTACAGGCAACGCCACAGGCTGCGAATGCCTGAGCTGCCCGAGGTTGAGGTCGTTCGTCGGGGTCTCCAAACGCAGGTCGTCGGGGCGACCATCGCGCGCGTGACCGATGTTCATCCGCGCGCAGTGCTGGGTATGACGGGGCGCCAGCTCGGCGCGCAGGTCCGCGGCGCCCGCTTCGAGGCGATTGGTCGGCACGGCAAGTACCTGCTGTGCCACCTGAGCAACGGCCGCACAATCATCGCCCATCTGCGGATGAGCGGCAAATTCCGCGTGATTGGCGCTGCCGACTCTCCCGTTCCATACACCCGCGCCCGGCTCCATCTGGCCGATGGCCGGTCGCTCTGCTATGCCGATGTGCGCACGTTGGGGAACATGCGGGTGGTGGCGACGGACCAGTTGGCAGGCGATCCCTCGCTCGGCATCCTGGGGATAGACGCCCTCGACCCCGACTTCACCTCGGGCTACCTCCGCGAACGCGTGCGCGCGTCGAGGCGGCAACTGAAGGTCTTCCTGCTGGACCAGTCCAACTTCGCCGGTGTCGGCAACATCTACGCCTCGGAGATCTGCTTCTTGGTGGGGATCAGCCCCTTCCGGCGCACCAACCGGCTGACCCGAGCGGAGACGGAAAGACTACACCGCGCGATCGTGGACGAGCTGACGGCAGCCGTCGAACACGGCGGGACGACCTTCGACGTGAACTCCCCCCACCTGTATCTCGACGCCAACGGCCAGCCCGGCCGGCATGCCGACTGCCTGCGAGTCTACCAGCGCCACGGTCTGCCATGCCGGTCGTGTGGCGACACCATCCGTCGGAAGGTGCAGCAGCAGCGGGGTACGTTCTACTGCCCGAAGTGTCAGCGGTAGGGTGGTGGAGTGGTGAGTGGTGGAGTAGCGGGTGCATGCAGCGCTGCCTACGTTCTCGCAGCGTAGTTTGGAGCTTAGCCGCGAGTCGCCGCCCCAGTCCTCGACCACTCACCACTCACCACTCACCACTCCACCACTCACCACTCCACCACTCACCACTCTACACTCCCGCCCTACTGCTCCCGTTCGGCCGGCGCCTTTGCGAGCGCCTCGGCGGCGGCTTGGAGCTGGGTGTAGCCGACGCTGGAGGTGACGTGGTAGCGGACGGTGAGCTTGCCGGCGACGACGCCGTTCTGGTTGCGCCAAGTGGGGGCGAGGACGGTGCGGACGGCCTTGTCTTTGCCGGTGGGCGTTGCGCGGAGTGCTGCTTCCCAGTTCTCTGGTTGCTCGATCAGGCACACCAGCCCGGCTGTCTTGGAGCAGAGGGCAAGCCAGGTGCCAGTGAGGCTCTCGCCCAAGTGCAGCCATTCGCCGGTCAGCGGTGGAGCTACGTAGAAGCCTTCGCGCTCTTTCAGCGGCAGCGCCAGTTGACCGTCCGTACTCTGGTCAAATGCGTAGGGATAGGCCAGGGCGACCTCGCGGCTCTCCTCACCCGCGAAGATGTCCTTCGGTTCCAGCGTCAGCGTCACGTCTCCGGTTCGCTCGTCCAGAGCAACCTCCAGGTGGCACGGGACCTGGGCTTGCACTTCGCCGGAGAAGGTGCGCTGCTCGCGGCTGGCAGAGCGGACGCTGAACGTCTGGTCGGGAACGACCTGCCGCCAAGTCTTGCGGGTGAGCTTGTCATAGATTGTGAACGAGCCGTTCCCCGGGTCGACGCGAACCGCCACCCGGCCATTCTCGACGAGCAGCGTTCCGTCCGGGCGCTGGCCGCCCCGGCCCAGGGCACCCGGGCCACGCCCCCCGCCGAGGGCGCCCAAAATCCCGTTCAGGTCCATGTTGGGGAGCTGAGGCATGGCGGGCAGCGGCCCCGGCCGCTGCGGGAACTGGGGCCGGGGACCGGCTCCAGGCTGTGGTCGTGACTCTGCCTTTCGGGGGGGCTGCTTGCCTCGCCCGCCGCTCTTTCCGGGGGAGGAGGCTCCGGCCAACTGCTGGCCAAGCTTGGCCAGCAGGGCGCCCGCCTGCTCGGTGTTGCCCGACTGGAACATCTGCGCCAGCCGCTGCGCCTGTCCCCAGACTTGGCTCATGTCTGCACCAGGCGCCCCCTGAGGGCCTGGCGTCGCCCCCGGCGTCTGTCGGCCCGGTCCGCCTCGGCCGCGCTCCGGCGGGTTCGCGCCGGGTCCCTGGGGCGCCTTGCCGCCGGGCGGTGACCACTGGCCGGGCGCCCGGCCCGGGCCCGGCATCCCCGCCATTCCCTGAAGCTGTTCGAGACCCCACTGCCCCCTCCCCCCGCGCGACTGCTGCGTGTTGCTTCGTTCGCGGAGCTGAGCCAGCGTGGTCTGTTGTTGGCTCAGGGTGCGGTTGACCGTTTCCAGTTGGACAGCCAGCTCTTGGTTCTGCTGGTACAGCCGCGCGCCGAGAACCAGAGCCGCGAGGGCGATGACGCTAACCAGCGCCAAGACAATCCGCGTGCCCCGAGGGCGCCTGGGGCCGGGGCCTGGGAGGGCGAGCTCCTCGAACTCGGAATGGGGCGTCAGTTCCTGAAGGTGCGCGTCAGCCATGACCGACTCCTTTCTGTTGTTCAGAGGGGACTGCTTGCCCGGTGTGTCGGTAGAATACCCCGTCTGTGCGGCCCTGTCAATCGGCGGGGCGCGCTCCGCGCCGAGGGCAGACCGCCCAAAAGCAATTGCGCATTGGGGCAGCCATTTGACACGGCGGCACCCAAGCGCTAAAATGCCTCCACTCGGCAGCCACGCGGGGTGCCCGTGACTGCTTTGCGGACGCAAGACGTAGTGGCGCGTCACGCCTCAGGAGGTCACGCGGTGGCTGAAGTTGCGGAGATCATCGCCAAGCTCGCAGATAACTCGATGGACCTCTTGGAGGACTGCCTCGCAGACCTCCGAGACACCGGAAGCGCGTCGATCCAGGCGCTCCCTCTCGAGGATCTCAGAACCTGCCTGTATATGGCGACCTTGCGGGTGCTCGACTTCCTGCGGCGGGAAGCGGGAGCGGAGGGCGGCGAGAGACCGACCGGCGACTCCAAGGCCATCTTCCTGACTGGCGCCGCTCGAATCGTGGACGCCATCGAGAACTCCTCTCCCTACACAACGGGGCACTCCCGGGCGGTGGCGAAGTACGCCGGCCAGCTTGCTGCGCGCGCACGGATGACGGACGCACAGATCGAGGAGGTCGAGTATGCGGCGCTGGTTCACAACATCGGCAGAATCAACGAGGCGCCCGACTTGACGCAATCGACGCGTCGGCTGTCTGACAGCGAACTGACCCAGGCCCGCGACCACTGCGTCGTCGGAGCGGAGATTATCCGACCGATCAGCTTCCTCACGCCCATTGTCCCGATGGTCCGGCACCACCATACGCGCTTCGACGGCACCGGCTATGCCAGCGGCGTCCGGGGCGAGGACCTCCCCTTGGGCGCGCGGATCATCTCCATCGCAGATGCCTACAACGCGATGCGCAGCGATCGCCCGTACCGGTCGGCCCTCTCGCGCGACGAGACAATCCTGGAGATCGACAAGAACGCCGGCCGACAGTTCGACCCCAAGCTGGTTCCCTTTGTTCACGACCTGTAGGGCGACTGAAGCCTTCGCAGAGGCGTCCGGAAGGCTGTTCCGAGCGGTGCCGGAGAACGGGGCGGACAGGCGAGGAGACATGGCAACACGACCGAACTTCGACCAGATCCGGGCGATGTTGGCGCAGAACAAGGGAGAGGAGGACGAACCGGTCGACGACGCCGCGGGTCAGCTTGGCTCCGGAAAGACGCCCGTCATTCCCCCCGCTCCCGGGTCCATTCGAGAAACCGGTCTGAACGAGACGTTTCTCGAGAACCTCCTGATGAAGATGCTGTTCCGCCGAGGGCAGCTCACGTTGGGTCAGTGCTGCGTGGAGCTGCGCCTGCCGTTCCCCGGCGTGGTCGAGGATACCTACCTCGCACTGAAGCGAGAGATGCTGCTGGAAGTGAAGGGCGGCAACGACCTCTCCACCGTGGGGCTGCGGGTCGCGCTCACCAACGAAGGCATGTCCCGCGCCAAGACGGTCCTTGAGCGGGAAGGGTACGTGGGGCCGGCACCCGTCCCCTTGGACGCCTACAAACAGCAGCTCGCCAACCAGCCGGTGAAGTGGTCGCAGGTTACCGACGAGAGCATGCGGCAGGCATTGGGGGACGTGGTTGTCTCCGAGGCGACACTCGAGAAGCTGGGACCGGCGTTCAACTCCGGCCGGTCGATGTTCCTGTTCGGCAACCCCGGCAACGGGAAGACGCTCATCTCCGAACGGATGGCGCGTGCCCTGCGCGGGCGGATGCTGATCCCGTACGCGATCGAGGTCGGCGGCCAGGTGGTCCAGTACTTCGATGGCAGCTATCACACTCCGGTCCCTTCGGCCATGGAGCGAAAGCGCCTCGACGAAGGCGGCTCGCCGCCGATTGACACCCGCTGGATTGTCATTGAGCGGCCGTTCCTGATCGTCGGCGGCGAGCTGAAGCTGGCGCACCTAGATCTGACGTTGGACCCCTCGCTCATGTACTACACGGCGCCCGTCCAACTCAAGGCAAACGGCGGCGTGCTGATGATTGACGACTTCGGCCGGCAGCAGGTCTCGCCGCGCGACCTGCTCAACCGGTGGATTGTCCCGCTGGAGAAGCGGCTCGACTACCACACGCTGCCTACGGGGCTGCAGGTTGCGATGCCCTTCGAAGTGCTCGTCATCTTCTCCACGAACATGGAGCCGAAAGACCTCGTGGACGAGGCGTTCCTCCGGCGCATCCGCTACAAGATTGAGATCGGTGACCCCACCGAAGACGACTTCCGACGCATCTTCCGCACCTGCTGCGGCCAGGTGGGTCTGGCGTACGACCAGGAAATGCTGGACTACCTCGTCGACCGCCATTACTTCCAGGAGAACCGCCCCTTCCGGGCCGTGCACCCTCGCGATCTGCTGTCGCAGCTTGTGGACATCGCCAACTACACCGGCCAGGAGACGCGGCTGACCCGGGACCTGCTCGACCGGGCGGTCGCCACCTACTTCGTCGCGCTGTAAGGGCTGCTGTTGTCTTCCCCCCTCCGCGTACCACGCGAACCCGTGTCTCTCCGGCGCCGCCGTCGGCGGAGAATGTCCGACGCACCGGCCATGGTCTTACTCGCGGGCAGCCTGTCAGCAATCGCGACCGGACCGGCCGCGGGCAGTCGCCTCAAAACAGGACTGGAACGCTTCATGGGGCGGCAGGCCGTGGCGGTCCTCCGGGACCAGTATGGGCTCTCCCGAAGCCCAACGCTGACTCGGTGGGTTGAGCGAGTGGGCCGGCAGGTCATCGCCCCGGCACCGAGGCACGACGTTCGCTGGGAGTTCTTCGTGCTCGACACTGACGAGGTGAACGCCGTTGCTGCGCCGGGCGGGTTCATCTTCGTAACCCGGGGACTGCTGCACGCGGCGCGCTCGGAGGACGAAGTCGCTGCGGTGATGGCTCACGAAGCCGGCCACGTCATCGACAGCCACTCCTTCGAGCAGACGCTGCTGGAGAGCGGGATGCTGCTCCTGCTCAACGCGCTTGACGGCGACCGCCAGCGCGAAGCGCGGACCACCCTTGCCGCCGCGGAGATGCTCCTTTCGTTCCGGTTTTCTCGCGACGACGAGTTGGAGGCTGACCAGTGGGGAGTGCGCCTTGCGGCCGAGGCGGGCTACCGGCCGGAGGGGATGCTGAGCTTCTTCGACACGCTCCGGGCGATGGAGGGGAAGCCTCCGAAGCGGTGGGAAATCCTCCTCGCCACGCACCCGCCCGAGGCCGCTCGCCGGAGAGAGGCCGAGAAGAGCCCCTGGCTGAGTCGGCCGGACCCGACGTGGGCTCCGCGACGGCTGCAGTCCCTGACTGACCGCTTCCGGTGGAATGCGGCCCTGAGGCTGTCGCGTGAGTCGCCTGCCCTCAAAGGGCAGCCCGGTGCTGCCGAGACGGCCGCCCGCCTGACCGGGCTGCTTGCGGCGCTGCCGGCGGAGAGGTTGACCCCGCTGCCTGACGCCGTTCGGCAGCAGTGGCAGGCACTTGAGGCTGAGGAGGGCCGCTGGCAGGTGACGGCGAAGAATCGCTGCCGGCAGCTCAACGACGCGCTGGCTCGCGCCTTCGCCCAACGCAAGGTGGACGAGCCGCTGGGCCGGCTCTCCTTCGTGCGGACGAACCCGGAGGACCCGCTCTGGCTGTACACCGCCTGGCGCGTCGCCTTCCTTCGGCAGAAGGTGGACGACGCGCTGATGCGGTGCCTGCGAGTCCACCGAGTGGGCTTGCGCGGGATGGGCAGGCTGCAGCAGGCGCGCGCCGCGGTGCGTACGCGCGGCGCCGTGCAGCCGTTGTCCGCCGACGTCCAGGACTCCCTTGGGGCAGAACGTTCCGTGCAGATTCGCCTACACCTTGGCGCGGCCTTAACCAACGCCGACGAGTCCGCCCGCCTGGCGCGCCGGGCGCTGCGGGACATGCTCCCACCGCTCCTTGCGCTGCTGGACCCGACGCGCCCGCGCTCCGTACGTCTCAGCCGCTCGCGACTGCTGACGGCGGAGACGACACTGGCATATGCTGAACTTGAGACGCAGCGGGCTTGGCGGCGCGCCGCGGAGGCCGACCGGCACTTGAGCCTCGCCGGCCTTCACCTCGCCTTGGCCGACCTCGCCTCGGTCGAGCTCTCCGGGCAGCTCTGCTCGGCCCAGTGTCTACAGTTGGCGGCGCACGAACTGAGTTGCGCTGCAACCGACCTGCGGTCTGAGGGTGCCGCCGGACAAACCGTTGCGCAGTGCCTTGAGAGTCGATTCCCGGCGTTGGAGCATCTGCAGACCGGGTCGGGCGAACCGGCGAAGACTTGGCTTTCTCTCAGCTCGCCCGTAGACCTGTCGGCGGCGTGCGTGATGCTCTCGCTTGTGCAGCGCGCGTTTCGGGAGGAAGCGGAGGCACGACTGTAGCCCCGGTTCGCGTTGGCAAGCCGATATGGTAAGAGAACGCAGTGAAATACGGAATCCTCGCAGACATCCATGGGAACCTCGAAGCGCTTCAGGCAGTGCTCCCGCTGCTGGAACACTGCGACGAGATCCTCTGCGCCGGTGATGTCGTCGGCTACGGTCCCAATCCCAACGAGTGCTGTGCGCTGTTGCGGGAGCGGAACTGCGCGACCATCGAGGGCAACCACGACCTCGCGAGCATCGGTGCGTACGACCTCCGCTGGTTCAACGACCACGCGCGCGCGGCCATCGAGTGGACGGCGAAGCAACTCACGCCTGAGAATGCGGCGTTCCTGGAAGCCAACCCACAGCGCCTCGAGCGGGAGACCTTCTCGATGGCGCACGGCTCGCTGGTCAGTCCCGTCGAGCAGTACCTGGGGTCGGTCTGGGATGTGCAGTCCACCTTCGAAGCGATGGAGAAGGATCTCTGCTTTGTCGGTCACACCCACGTTGCAGCCGTGTTCTCCCGCGGGCTGTTCAACCGCTTGGGTGAGCGGGAGGTGTTCCCGGCGGGCGGAACGGTCAAGCTGCGCCGCAACCGCAAGTACGTCATCAACTGCGGCAGCCTGGGCCAGCCGCGTGACCGGAACCCCGCCGGCAGCTTCGGCCTCTATGACTCGGACGCGGGCGTTGTCGAGATCCTGCGTGTGCACTATGATGTCGCCTCGACCCAGCAGAAGATGGCCGCGGTCGGCTTGCCCAAGTTGCTGATCACGCGCCTTGCCCACGGGACGTAGCGCCTCCGGGCGGCCGCGAGCCTGAGACAGTCCCTCCCGCGCCCCCCTCTTCGCCGAGCAAAGGAACCAACACGATGATTAGAGCCGGTGTTTGGGCTGTGAGTGTCGCACTGATCTCGCTGCCAGGAGGCTGCGGCGGGGGCAACTCCGCCCCCGCGCCGCCCGAGGACGGCGGCAACGCCAAGCCGGAGTTCCGTGGCTTCGACGCAATGACCGCCCTCGGGCTACTCAAGAAGCAAACAGACTTCGGCCCCCGCCCACCCAAGTCCGCCGCCCATGGGCAGCTCAAGGCCTACCTCGTCGAGACGCTCGGGCAATGGGCAACAGTCACCCAGCAGGACTTCGAGCAACAGGTGAACGGCGTCACCTACCCCCTGACCAACCTCCTCGGAGTCATTCCTGCCGCTACCCGAAGCAGCAAGACGGCGAAGCGGTCGCGCGCGGGGAAGCGCCTCATGCTCGCCGCGCACTGGGATACCCGCCTTGTCGCCGATCAGGACCCGGATCCCAACCGCCGTGGCGAGCCGATTCTGGGTGCCAACGATGGCGCCTCGGGAGTGGCCGTCCTACTCGAAGTGGCCCGCATACTCAGCAAGGACAAGCCCAACGTCGAAGTGGTGATCGCCCTGTTCGACGGGGAGGACTTCGGCGACTACCTGTACGGCTCGACCTACTTCTCCAAGCACATGGGCGACTTCAAGCCCGACCAGGCGATCCTGATTGACATGATCGGCGACGCCGACCTGCACGTCCAACACGAAACCAACTCGATGAACGCCGCCCCCCAGCTCTTCAACACCGTCGTCAACGCCGCGAAGGAGTTGGGGTTCGAGGACCACTTCGACGGCCGCGAGATCGGCATCTGGGACGACCACCTCCCGCTCATCCGCAAAGGCATCCCCGCCATCGACCTCATCGACTTCGACTATGGCCCGGTCAACAGCTACTGGCACACCCACGAAGACACCGTGGACAAGTGCAGCGCGGAATCACTACGGGTGATCGGGGAGACGCTGTTGCGGGTGGTGTACGGGATGTAGGGGCGGGCATCCCTCCGAACTTGCGGTCCGTGAACAGAGGAGCGACTGCGGGGAGGGGCCGTGAAGCCGGTCGCCCCAAGGTATGGGGCGGCGCGTCAGGGCCGGCAGCCTCACTGCTCGCCCCCACAAAGCTGCTGGCCACAGCTACCTGATCGCCACTTCCTTCCCCCGCGCCGCCGACTTGTAGACTGCATCCAGGATCTTCATGACGCGGAGGCCTTGCTCGGCGGTCGCAAGGGGCTGCTTGCCGGTGCGAATGCACTGCACGAAGTGCTGCATCTCCCAGTCGTAGCCGCCGCCGGCCGGCTTGATCTCCTCGGTCACCAGCGCGCCCTTGGACTCGCGGATCACGGTCGCCGTGCCGCCGGGGGAGAGCTTGACGCCGCCCTTAGTGCCGAACAACTCCACGCCGCCGCCCTGGTCGATGACATTGGCGCACCAGCTCGCTTCCAGATGGAGCGCGGCATCACCCCGGAACCGTACCAGCCCGGAAGCCATGTCGTCCACGTCGAAGGTGCGGCTCTTGCCGAGGGTGAACCCGGGCGGCCAGCCGATCTTCTCCATGCCGGGCACGCGCTCACCCTTGCTCATCCGCGGGCCGAACTTCGCCCACGTCTGTCCGCTGGCTGCAACCGGCTCCGGGGAGCCCATGAGCCAGAGCGCCAAATCGAGAACGTGGACGCCGATGTCGATGAGCGCGCCGCCCTTCGCCATCGAGGCCGTGGTGAACCAGCCGCCGAACCCCGGGATGCCGCGTTGCCGGAGGATGCCGGCCTTGGCGTAGTAGATCTCGCCCAGCGCGCCCTTGTCGATGAGCTTCTTCACCGCTTGCGAGACGGAGTTGAACCGCATGGTGAAGCCGACCATGAACAGGCAGTTGTTCGCCTCGGCGGCGGCAAGCATCTTCTCGGCTTCCCGTGCGGTCATCGCCAGCGGCTTCTCGCAGCAGACATGCTTGCCGGCCTTGAACGCGGCAATGGACACCGGGCCGTGGAGCGAGTTCGGCGTGCAGACGCTCACACCGTCCAGCTCGTCCAGCTCCATCATCTTCCGGTAGTCGGTGTAGACGTTGGGCACTTGGTACTTCTCCGCCATCTCCACCAACCGCTTCTCGTCGACGTCGCAGATTGCGGTGATCTCCACGTCCTTCTGCTTTGCGTAGTTCGGCAGGTGGGCGACATCGCCGATGCCGCCGACTCCAACTACTCCGACACGGATTCTCCTGGGCATGCAGTCCTCCTCCTTAGGCTCATTCTGGCTACGACTGGAGGGCAGGCGTCAGCCGGTCGCCAACGCTGGGGGCACCGCAGACTGGACCGGCTGACGCCTGCCCTCCACACTGGTCACTCCGTCGCCTGCTCCGCCAGCTTCCCGAACCGGTGCACGATCGCCAGCGCCGGATCGAGCGGCACGTCCACGCCAACCGTTCCCTGGGGAATCGCGATGGTTGGGGTCGCTCGTGGTGACTTGCCCCCGAACTGGGGCAGCCACTGCCGCTCTGCTTCCAGCATCTCCGTCGCCAGGTCGCGGGCTTCCTTGAGCGTCAGCACGGCGGACGTGAGCGGGTCCATCTGGATCGCCTGGCACACCATTTCCGGGTCGCCGTTCAGCGCCGCATGGACGGCCAAGCCCTGAACGGTACCGTTGCTCTGGCAGAGCGCGGCGCACTGCCGGGGTAAAGCGCCGACGGGCACGGGGTGCAGCCCGGTGCGATCCACGTAGATCGGCACCTCGACGCAGCAGTCGGGAGGCAGGTTCGAGATCAGACCGTTGTTGCGGACGTTTCCGTTGAGTTTGAAGACCTTACCGGTCTCCAGCGCCTCGATGATGTACGAGCAGAACTCGACGCTGCGCGGCGCGAGCTTGGGCGACTCGAAGGCGAGCGGGTCGGTGGTCGCGTACTTCTCCATGATGTGCTCGCACCACTTCAGGTAGGCGCCCGTCTCGCCGCCGAACGCCGGCTCGTCGCAGTACAGGTCGAGCGCTCGCTGGCTGCTCCGGAACCAGGGTATGTACTCCGACAGGTGCCCGGTGCTCTCCGTCATGAAGTAGCCGAAATGCCGCATGACCTCGCCGCGGACCTTCTCGTTGACGTAGTACTCCGGCTTCTCGAAGTTCTCGCGGAGGAGCGGGTAGAGGTCCTTCCCGCCCCTCGCCAGTTTCAGGAACCACGCCATGTGGTTGGTGCCGGCGCACAGGTAGTCGATCTCGTCCTTGGGCACGGCGACATACCGGGAGATCAGGTCGAGCGTCGTCTGCACGCCGTGGCACAGCCCGATGAACTTGACATTCGTCGCCTCGCCCAATGCCCAGCAGCACATCGCCATGGGGTTGGCGTACTGCAGCATCAGCGCGCCGGGACAGAGCTCCTCCATGTCGCGGGCGAGGTCGATCAGCACCGGGATCGTCCGCAGCGCCCGGAACACGCCGCCCGGTCCGAGCGTGTCGCCAATGCATTGGTCGACACCGTGCTTCATCGGGATCTCGTAGTCCAGCTTGAAGGCGTCGAGCCCGCCCACCTGGATCATGACGATCACATAGTCGGCGTCCTTGAGCGCCTCCCGCCGGTCGAGGGTAGCGGAGACCGTCGCCGAGAGACCGTTCTCGGTGATCATCCGTTGGACGAACGCGTGCATTCTGTCGAGCTTCGGCGCCGTCCGGCTCATCAGCGCGAACTCGCTTCCCTCGAGGCACTCGGTGGAGAGCAGGTCGTTCATCAACGTCTTGCAGAAGACAATGCTGCCGGCGCCGATCATGGCGATCTTGGGCATATCAGTTCACCTCGTCTTGAGACGGTTCGCTGGGGGGATGTGGCGCGGAGCGCGGATTCCCTGGCCTGTCGTTACAGCTTCCGAAGGGACTCCTCAACTACTTGGGCATCCGGCCCCACACCGTACGCCTGGCGCTCAGCCATGTCGAAGAGACGAGCCAGCAGTTCTCGGTCATCGTCGAGGAGTTGCGGCGACGCAACTTTGGCGAGCTCCGCATTGTTCTCGTCCTTTGCGGCGAGAAGGTACAGCCCTTCGTTAGCCTTGGCGAGGAATAGGGTCAGCACCCCGTCGTTGCCAGCCTTCGGCAAGGACGCCAGGAACTGCGTGGGATACACACTCGCGCGCCACTGGAGCTTCTGATGCTTGGTTTTCTCGATTGCCAGATCCACGATGGGATGGGACATTCTAATCCACTCCTTGGTCGAGGCGTCTCAGATGGCCGACGACTCCCGCCCACCTGCAGACAATCTCAATGGCGGCGTCCGTGGCCCTCCGAGCGTCGATCCCGGACGCTACGGCATCCGGTGGAGAGCCAAAGTCGCGGAGCCGCTCGGCAACCACATCCACGTCTCGCAGGGCCGCTGTGTCGAAGCGCCTCAGATGCTCTCTGCGCAAGACGTTCATGTGCGCCAGAAGCCGCTCGGCGGAGCGCTGGACTGCGAACCACTGCTGGGCTGTGACAAGTGCCGACATCTCACGCGCATCAGCCAGGAGTGCGTCCGCCTCCTCTCTGGCACTGCGGCGTCGCATCTCCGCTCTCACCTCCGCGGCGACCTGCTTCGCGCTTCGTGCCGCACAGAGCGCCACGACTGAGGCAACGAGACCCACCACACTGGCGCTGGCTCCCACAACGTTCAGCACGACATCCACACTGAGCACTCCAGACTGTGAAAGGCGACGGCGGATCTCTTGGCGGCGTTGCGCTCACACCGACACCAGTGTTTGGAATCATAGCCGATCTACCGCGCGTTGTCTATTGCGATTGACGACATGGACCCGTCGGGATTCGCCATCGGGCAGGAGTTCATGCGCTACGCACCGAACCTCAGTAACCGCAGGAGTTGACTACATGAACCTCCAGAGAGTCGCCGTCTTCGGCGCCAGCGGCAAGATTGGCCGGCGGTTGATGCCGCTCCTTGTGGAGCGGGGACTGACGGTGTGCGCCCTGGTGCACCGAACGCCCGTTGCGACCGAGGGTGTGGAAACGGTCAATGGGAGCATCACGGATCCGGCCGCCGTCCGCGAGGTGGTCCGGGGTGCCGACTTGGTCGTCCAGATGGCGACCACCAAGGAAGATCCCGACACGTTCTTCGACGTGAGCCTCCGCGGCACGCTGAACGTGCTGGAGGCGTGCCGGGGTGAGAGCATTCAGCAGTTCCTGCTGCTCGGCGGCGATGCGGCTATGGGCATCTGGTTCTACCCGCAGCCGATCCCCCTCGACGAGAACCACCCGCTGACGGCATACCCCGGCTACTACGCCTTCACCAAGGTGATCGAGGAAGTGATGGCAAACCAGTACGCTATCCAGTACGGGCTGCCGGTGACGATCCTGCGGTCTTCCTGGGTGCATGAGACCGACGACCTGCTGCGGCATTTCTCCTTGCTGGAGAACGTCCGACCGGCTGAACCCGGCCACGGCTTCGGCCAACAGCCGCCTGAAGTCATGGCTCTGGTCGAGTCCGGCGAGGAGCGCATCCCGATCCTGACGAACGCGGACGGCGTGCCGTACAGCCGGCATATCGTCCACCTCGACGACGTGATGCAGGCCGCCGACCTGATGATCGGCGATCCGGCGGCCATCGGTCATAGTTTCAACATCGCCGGTCCCGCCGCCTTCAACTACCGCCCGGCGGCGGAGTACCTGTCCGCAAGGACCGGAACGCCGACCATCGAACTGGTCTGTGCCGGCTACCATTCGTTTGAGATCAACATCACCCAGGCCCGGTCGATGCTCGGCTACGCGCCGCAGAACGACATCTTCACCATGATCAACCGGGCGCTGGAGTACCGCGCGAATCCGTAGCCACGGCCGCGGAGGCCGGGGACCGCTTTGCGCCCGATTTGCACGCCGGTCCGTCGCCTGCGCGGCGATGGCTACGGGACACCTACAAGGAGCAGAATGGCATGCGCGAATTTCACCACATAGGAATGCCGACGGACGAGAAGCAGCCCAACGAAATGTGGGTCCCCGCGACCCGCGTGTCGGTGACCGACCCGGACGACCACCCGTACAAAGTCGAGTTCCTGCGCTACGAACCCGACAGCCCGGTGACCGGGCCGCTCCGCGACCTCCCGCACGTCTGCTTCACGACTGACGACTACGAGCGGGAGATCGAGGGCAAAGAAGTCATTCTCGGTCCCTTCCGCCCGGACGACACGCGCTGGGTGGTCTTCGTGATGCAGGACGGGATTGCGGTTGAGTACATGCAGTACGATGCGTGAACGACGTGCCGTTGGCTGGTAGCCGAGGGCTGAGAGCGAACTCGCAAGGAGCTGGAACCATGTCTCTCCAAGGAAGAGTGATCCTAGTCACCGGCGGCACGTCGGGAATCGGCGAGGGGTGCACTCGGCATCTGGCCGAAGTCGGCGCAAAGGTGGTGACCGCCTCGATCCAGGAGGAGGAGGGGCGGGCGCTGGAGCGGGAGCTCCGAGACCGAGGACGCACAGTGGACTTCGTTGCCGCCGATGTGAGCAGCGAGGACTCCGTGAAGGCACTCGTCGCGAAGACACTGGAAGTCCACGGCTACCTCGACGGCGTGGTCTCGAACGCAGGGGTCTGGCGCGAAGGGAAGGTCACCGACTTCAACGACGCCGATTGGGACTTGGTAATGGGCGTCAATGTGAAGGGCAACTTCCTGCTCGCCAAGCACGTCGTCCCGGTGTTCGAGCGGCAGGGCAAGGGCGTGCTCGTCATCACCACCTCGGTGGCGGCGTTCATCGGCTTCCCGGCGCACGCCCTCTACTGTGCCTCAAAGGCCGCCCTGGACGCCCTCATCCGCTGCCTGACGACCGACCACGCCGGCTACCTGCGGGTGGTCGGGGTCTGCCCCGGTACCATCGACACGCCAATGCTGGCCGCAAGCTGCGAAGGCTGGGACACGCCCAAGGAAGAGCTATACGCCGAGGTGGCGAAGAAGATCCCGGTCCGGCGCCTGGGCACGCCCGCGGATGTCGCGAAGACGGTCGCCTTCCTGCTGAGCGACGACGCCGGCTTCATCAACGGCACGTCGGTGTTCCTCGAAGGCGGGACGATGGCACTGCCGCCGTGGTAAGCGGGAGGCGTGATACGTAGCGCCGTCCCTGACGTGACCGCCCTCCGTATCGATGTGCGCCATGTGGATCTGGGTAGGCCCCTTGGGAAGACCCTTGGGGGGGGTATAATCACGTGCGTGCCTGGTCGGTCGGTTGCCCTTGGCGGTAGAGAAGCTGCCTCGGCTCCTGAAAGCACGAACGGAGCGTTCAGCCAGAATGGAGGCAAGCGACATGGAATACCCGAATCTACGAGTTGCGCTGTTTCTGGTCGCCTCGCTGTGCATCCCTGCCTGTTTGCACGCTGATTGCACTGGCGTGGTCTGTCAGGGCGCGCACAGCCCGAGTGCGGAAGGTCAGGCGCCCGACGGGAACTGCTGCAAGGATGGCGTTCTGGAAGAGACGCCCGGCGGCGTCAACCAGCAAGGCTGTGACGGGTACAGGAACTACTGGTGGCAGAACAAGACGGAGAAGCTCAAGGACATCACCCACTCTGGCCAGTGCGTCGATACACAGGGAGAGCCCTGCATTCCCTGCGGAGTGGCTGAGGAGGAGCAGGGCGAGTGTCCTGACTTGTTGACGGAGGCGATCTGGCGCTCGCACCAACTGTGGCAGATGGGGTACGGCTATGTGTACACCCACCACTGGCGGACTGACCAGGTAACCACCGATTGCAACTGCGGCCGCCACGGCTGCTGATGCGGTGTGGCGATCTCGACCGGTCAGGCACGACGATCGGACGCTAAGGGCCGCCACGGAAGCCGGGTAGTCTGCCGGAAGTTGGGTGCTGAACGAACCGGGGCGGGAAGGAAGTGTGACGCTGGGAACGATACGTGCGCTGTCTTGGACAGAGCCGGGCACGACGCTGTTGTTGCTCGCTGCGGCATCGCTCGGTGTCGCTCTGGCGGAGCCAGCGCCGCCGCCTGGAGCGGCGCCCGCGGCACAGCCGGAGTTCTTCGTTCACCTCAAAGGAGTCCCCATCTCACGTCTCGTGACCCACCTC
>Ga0210015_1000435_pt1 | contig 43759 bp, 50 predicted proteins | sample CryGeymeta201522_FD_185471 | JGI IMG/M metagenome (GOLD analysis project Ga0210015, IMG submission 185471) | Groundwater microbial communities from Crystal Geyser aquifers in Utah, USA - Crystal Geyser metaG 2015-22 (SPAdes) (version 2) | ecosystem: Environmental > Aquatic > Deep subsurface >...
CATCTCTAAAATCCTTTTTTGCGATAATCATCAGAACCTTCTTCCCTTCAAGCCTCTTTTTCTCGGCACAAATGCCATGTTGAATAAACACTGACTGATAAATAAAAAGAAGAAGAAAAAGAAAAATGAAATTTCTTCTCATGTACATCACCCCTGTTGTCACTATAACAAAAATATTTTAAAAACTGCTATTTTACCGCTTCTTTAAGCGCCTTGCCGGCTGTGAATTTAGGCACCTTGCAGGCAGGGATTTTTAGTTCCTCACCTGTTCTTGGATTTCTGCCCTTTCTTGCATTCCTTCCAGCTACTGAGAATGTGCCAAAACCTACAAGTGTAACCTTATTTCCCTTCTTTTAAGGTTCTTTTGATGCTATCAATCACTGCATCAAGTGCCTTCCCTGCCTCAACCCTTGAAATCTTTACTCCTGATGCGATCTTGTCAATCAATTCTGTTTTTGTCATGTCGTCCTCCTTTTTATTTTAATGACAAGAGTATCTTTTTGTCTGGATAATGCTCCTCGTTTCTTGTAGCAATTTTGTGTCCTCTAACAACAGCTGTTGCATTAACAAGGCAGTCAATAGATGTTAAAGTAATGCCTTGTTTCTTGTAATGCCTGTAAATCTCACCAGCCTTTTTGGTTATCTCTTTTGTTACAGGTTCAATATTACATGCATTTATGAAATTCTCTGTGTCCTCTTTTTCATTTTCACGCATTCCGGCGTAGAGTTCGTAAACTGACAGGATGCTCAAATATGCAGTGTTTCCATCCCATAATCGGAGCATAAGGTCTCTGGCATACTGGATGCCTCTCAAATAATCAATTGCAATATCTGTATCAACGATTACGGTCTGCATAGCGGCGGCTGTCCTCTTTTCTCAGTTTGTTAACGATTTCAACGCTGCTTTTATCTCTCTTTTCCCATTTTCCGAAACTAGTAATAGCTTTTTCTACCTTTCTTTTTCTCAGATACTCCTTAAGGGCCTCTGCTACCGTCTGGCTAAAGTTGTCTGACAACCTTTTAGCTTCGTTGTAAATTTCATTAGGGATGTTTATAGAAGTTTTTACTGACATTTTTATTCTCCTTAGATAGTAATAAAAGATAATATTATTATAAATTATTACTAAGAAGTAAGCAATTAATTTATGAAATCTTTAAACCTTTAGCGCTATCCATGGCAGCTTTGCAGGTATAATGGACCCAGAAAATCGGACAGTATGTTAAGTTACAGTTGAGGTCAAAAAAGGAGGAGGTCCATGAAGAAAATGAGGGCAAACTATCCCCCGGCCTTTAAGGCAAAAATAGCATTAGAGGCAATAAAGGAAGATAAGACCACATCTGAATTGGCAAGTCAGTATCAGGTTCATCCTGGGCAGATAAGGAATTGGAAGGCCATAGCAAGCAATGGCATAACAGAGTTATTTATAGGGAAAAGGCAGAAGGCCGATCAGGATAAGGATGAGCTTATAGAAGAACTTTACCGGCAGATTGGGCAACTAAAGGTCGAGCTTGACTGGCTTAAAAAAAAATCTGGAATTAACACCTAAGGAGAAGAAATTGCTTATTGACCATACAAACGAGATACTGTGGTAAAAATCAAGCCAAACCCACCCTGATTAACTTTTTCCTTAAGACAAGCAATTGAAAACTCCACTTTATTTTTATAAACTGCATGGGCTATTAACACTAATTTCCTCATAGCTGCTATAAGGGCCAATTTTTTAGGTTTATGATTCTCTATAAGCCTTTTCTGCAAACCGCTGTTGTGAGAACTCTTCTCTCCATCATTCCTAAATCCTGATTTCGCTGGGAATCAGTGAATATTTCTCCGTGAAAATTTATGCTGTCAAAACCTGCTGCTTTCAGGAACTCAGCCAATCCCTCTTTGGTATAGAGTCTCTCACCATAGAACTGGTCTACTACAACCCCTTTTGCTGTATGACAGATCACTTCTCTTGTTAGTAACCGCTGTTTATCTATCGAGAAGGAACGCTCCCGACAGACAAAGTGCTTTTTATCTATCCATTCCCATGATCTTGGCTGAAAGTTTTTCCTTAAATATTCACCATCCGCAACATCTATAAGAACTCTCCCATGGGGCTTGAGAACTCTAAAAACTTCTCTCAAAACCCTTAAATCATCCTGAACAGTTTCAAAATAGCCATAGCTATTTCCTAAAATCATCACAACATCAAACGTATCAGGGGATATAATAAGTTTTCTGGCATCTCCTTCTCTAAATTTAATAGACAGCCCTTCATTTTTTGCCTGGGTTTTTGCCTTTTGGATTAAATAATGCGAACAATCCAGCCCTTCAACATTATTAAATCCTCTTCTTGCCAGTTCAAGGGAATGCCTCCCTTGTCCACAGCATAAATCCAGGATTTTATCTTCCGGTGAAAGATTGAGAATTTCGGAGAATAAGTCCACTTCTCTCCTTATAATACGCTGGTCGTCCACCACATCTGCATCAGTTTTTAGGTAGATAGAATTGAAGACACGCCGCCACCAATCGGGTGGCACATGTTCCCCAATGTCTGATATGGGCCCAAGACATCGTGCCGTTCTTGATATTGGCCTCTTTTGTGGGAGTTGAGATTTCCATACTTTTTCTTTCATATTTTCACTTCTGTTATGCCAAAATTGCGTATAACGGTTAAGCTTCTTTCTGATGCGGTAGTTTCAGAAAGAAGCTGGTTGAACGAAGCCGCTACACCTCCCCTAATGAAGTTTTAATAAAGCAAATCCCCCTTTCTCCTGAATTATAAATTAAAGGGAAGTGTAAGGTAAACTATTGTTTACTGGGTTTCCGTAATAACATAATATACCAATTTTAAAATCGCCTAAACTTTTTCCAAAAACTTTTGGAAGGAGAGAGAGGCGATGAATAATCAGAATGAGTATGATAAACACTGCAAGGCGATACAGCTTCACCAAGAAGGATATGGTTTCAACAAAATACTTCAATTGGTACAAAAAAGTAGAAGATGGCTTTCTAAATGGCTCAAACGATTTAAAGAGCAAGGGCTTAAAGGGCTTAGAGATAAGAATCGTGCTCCAAAACAAATCTGGAGAAAAACCCCAGAACATATGGTCAAAAAGATACTTACTGTCAGGAAAGAGTTGGAATCTTACAAAACCAGGCGTTCTGCCTTTTCTGGGATTGGAGCAGAGGTTATCCAATGGGAGCTTAAACAGAGAAAGATTTATAGTATTCCAGCTATCTCTACTATTGAAAAAATCCTTTTTCACCATGGAAAGACAGGACGAACTAAGAGAAGAAAAAATACCAATAATCAGCCTTATCCATACATTAAGGCTGAAAAGATCGGAGACCTTCATCAGACAAATATTGTTGGACCAAGGCATCTCAGAGGCTCAAAAGGAGTCACCCGATTCTATTCCTTTCACACCGTGGATGTTGCAGGCCATACAGCCTTCACAAGTCAGTTCTCTGATAAACAGACTATCTCTCTGTGCAGACATCTCATTGAAACATGGCGATTTATGGGGATTCCAGAGGTATCCCAGATGGATAATGAGATGTCTGCTACAGGTGGAGGACGGTATCCCTATAGCATCTCCCAGTTTATCCGACTTCATTTGCTTTTGGGAATTCATCTGGTATTCATCCCCCAAGAAGAACCTGGAAGAAATGCATCTGTCGAGAGTTTTAATGCCCTCTGGCAAGAGAGGGTGCTTAGAAGACATAATTGTCCTACCCTTATTGCCCTCAAAAGAACCTCTGAGAGATTCCTGCGGTATTATAATTCTCAATGGTTTCAAAAATCCCCAAAAGGGAGGAGAATTATACCCATGAGAAGTTTATCAAAGAAGTCGAAAAAAGTCATTGAGAAAAGCATGAAGGAGTTTATGCAGAGGAATTCATTAGTAGAGCTCACTAAGGTAGGTGCACGGATGATGATCCAGATTGCCTTAGAGGAAGAACTGAGGGCATTTCTTGGGAGAGATTATTATGATAGGCGAAGCGCTGGTCAAGAGGGTAGCAGGGCTGGCTCCAAGCCGAGGACAATAAAGATAGGTTGTGGAGATATAGAGATTGAGATGCCGAAGGTAAAAGATGCGGGTGGGCCTTTTCATTGACGGGACGAGGCTTGCAGTGAGGGCAGGGACAAAGGAGAAAGAAACGGTGCTGGTTGCATGGGGATTTTTAGAAGATGGGAGCCTTGAACCTCTGAGCATATCCCTTGGCAACCAGGAATCATATAATGCATGGAAGTGGTTTTTAGAAGACATGGTCAAGAGGGGTCTACAAGAGCCGATATTGGTAGTAATAGATGGATGTCCTGGGCTCATTAAAGCGGTCACAGAAGTTTTTCCCGGTTCAGATAAACAGCGGTGCACGAAGCACAAAACTGAGAATGTATTGGATAAAGTGTTAAAGGAAGACAGGGATAAGGTCAAGGAATCTTTAAGGAAGATATTTTATGCATTAATCACTTACACACGCACTTACACTTTCTTGATAAGGACAGGTGGGGGAAGAATGAGCCCTCGGCGGTAGAGATACTCACAGAGGACATCGAGTTATGTCTGACGTATTACAAGTATCCGTATCGGCATTGGAAGCGGATACGGACGACCAATGTGGTAGAGAGAAGTTTTCGGGAGGTGAAAAGAAGGACGAAAGGACTTGGACGATTTAACAATGAAGAGCGTGCGTTGGCGATGGTTTACTGGCAGCTGAAGGAACTCCGGTGGTATGGAGTGAATATGACAAATGAGGCACGAGCAATTCTTGCAAAAATAAAGGTGTCAAAACTTGAAAGGATTGCAGCGTAATTAATAACCATGGAAACCATTGAGAATAGAACCTTTAGGAGAATTTGCATAAAAGACTTGACAATACCGTTTAGCTTCTCAAGCTTCTTCTTATTATATTCCGGTAATTGATAATTTTTTTTCATAAAGAATTTTTTTAATCTTTTTTCAATCTTACATCCGCAAATCTTTTAAGCCATTCCGTTATATTCATTGCTCGTTGGGTGTAATAGATCATTCCATCGTCTTGCTTCTTTAATAACGCAGTGAATATCTTTAGGACATTCTCCTTGTTTTCATCCCATTTTGCTGTCTCAGCGTTTATGGTCTTGCCATTAAATGACTCGCCGTCAAGTATCCAATACAGCAAATGCAACAACAGTTTTTTGAAGTGTTCATGTTTATCCATTTTTGAGCAATAAAAAGTCAGGGTCTGCATAAGCCCCGAGCCGTAAATTCTTGTTCCTGTGCTCATTACCTCTGAGCGATAATCTTTTTGAATAGAAGAATGATTATTGACTATATTTTCAATACATTTGCAGGCATATTCAGCGCATTGATGTTTTATATTTCTTTCCATTACATCAGTCATAGCTGATCCTCCTCAGGCACTATAGTGATTTCCATAAAGCCCTTGCCTTTAGTCTCGTCCGCACCGATTTGTATATTCTTTTTAGGTAAGTTTTTTGTAAAAATCTTTCTTACAGACTTATCATCGGCAAGTTCGATCTTTTCAGCATCAGTTATTCTCGGTTTTTCATATCCTATGAGGCTGTACATAATCGTCTCGGACGGGAGATATTCAGAATATCTCAGCCCTTCTTTTGAAGTTCCAGTACTTTCTTCAATCTTAATATTGGGCATTACTTCAGTGGCGTATCTTAGAAAATAGCTGAAACAGTATTCGGGTAGGACAACAAGCCTATCTGTAAGTTCTTTTTTTAGGAATCCACCAGAAGGACTTTTATAAACAAATTTGGATAGTTCATCAGCAAAGTCTTTAACTGCTTTCAAAATCTCTATTTTTAAAGGGAACTCCTCAAGGATTATTCTTTTCTCTGAAGCATTTTTTATCAAAAGCAATCCTTCAGAATCAGGGTTTATGAAAACGCTTTTTATTTCAGAATGAATTTTATTTTCAGACAGTAGTTCTAAAAGCTTCGGGAATTTTTCGGATAGCCCTGCAATATCAAGCATTCTCGAAAAACGATTAAGTGCCAGGGGAGAGGTTGCCCAGACAAATGCACCTTTTAATAATCGTACAGGAAAACATAATATATTGGCATCTCCGAATGCCATAGCGCTGGAGTGCTTTTCGCCGTCATCCGGGCCAAAAATAGCATCTAATTTATTATTAAGTTTAGGACGATATTCATCCTTTAGCACTCCTTTGATTGATGAGCCCTGAATAATGAGGTAATTCGTTGTTCGCTCCCTCATTATCGGTCTGTCTATAACACCCAATCCTTCACCTGCGCCGTTATGAACAGGCGTAATCGCATTAAAAAACAATATAGAATGTATCATCAGCACCTCCCACACATTTTTATTGCCATATCCCGATCAACCCTATACCGAAGCCTGCGGATTGATATTCATCAGAAAGGCTTTTGTTAAAGTTATACTGATTGTAAAAATCATTAAATTTTGCTTTATTCCATTTATCTACTTTAAAAAAATACACACTGCCTGCAGGCACTGCCCGCCTTAATGGACGAGGATTGCCTTTAGAAAAATCTATCCTTTTCCATCCGCTTATATAAAGAGGTTTGTTTAAAGCGGCACCGACCAGTTGGGCATTAAAGCCGTCAAACCAGTTGTCTTTCTTGAATCCATCTGAAAAGATAGCAGGGGTGGCCAAATAGATAAAAAAACTTCCATTGAATTTATCCGACAAATCGGCTGTGGGAATCTTCAAGTCTTCTTTAAAAAAAATACACGACATCCTCTTTTCACCGCCGATTACTGTTACTCCGTCAGGATATTCTTTTTTATTTAATCCTTCCACAAATACAGCCAAGCCTGCTTTATTGTAAACTTTGCTGGAAAGCTCGTCTTTATATCTGGCATGGTCAATGCTGTATAAAAAGCCTTCCTTTACAGTCAAGGTTGCAGCTTTTAGCTTGTGACCATACCGCCTTTCGTTTTTTACGATTTCCTCAGTATCTACCTCCCCTATGAAAGAATGTATTTTGTCATTACTGAGATAGCGGATCATGTTGTCGGCAGGCAGAAGCTTGTTGTAAGGCTTTGTTTCCTTGTCCGGTAATGATATGGGATATAGTTCATCCTTAATGTCCCATCGATCCTTTCTCGATGTATCGGGAAGGCATATATGAATATTCCAGCCATTTTCTATATGAATATTTGCAGGGGGAGAAAAATAAATCTTGTCATTCAGGAATAAAAAAGGCCCCTTAATCGTCACTCTTGTGTCTTTTAAGTCCGCATCATATTTCCCCAGGATAGTATCAACTATGCTGCTATTAAAGAAATCCATCAAGTTGGTGTTGTTCTTTTTAAGTATGTAATCGCCTATAGCTCCGTACACCGTCAGTGGTGATGGATATATAGATTCGGCGAATGTATCGGCGCCGGCGCTGAAAGGTCTGTTGCCTCTGAAGAAAAGTGTATCAACAGGCTCGAATATTATCGTGATGCTCATTATTCGCAAGCCTCCCTCGCAATAAATGCGGCAATTCTGAGGAATCCTTTCAGGTTCTCCATAACATCAAAGTCCTTATTCTTGTCAGGCATCCCGATGTCTGAGAGCACATAAATTAAGGTATCAACAAACGTTTTAACTTGTTCAGGCAGCTCTTTTCTTTGATTGGATTTATTATGATAATGTCGAATGAATAGCCTCATAGTCTCTTGTTTAAACATCTCTTTAGGGAGTAATACCTTGAAGGGCTTGTCTTTAATGTCTTTTCCAACTGCTTTAAAAAACATTTAAGTATTCTTTTAGTTTTGATTTGTCAGCAGCTTTAACAGCATACTCTTTAAGGTGTCTCTTTTCATCCATTTCGTCTCTATAAAAGAAATCTCCTTCAATCTCATCAATGTTAGCTACTTCTTTTTTATATGGCGTGATAATTTTTCTGATGTTATTTACTCTATCAAGAAAGTCTTTTTTTATATTATCGTCCAAGTTATTGACAAGCTCTTTATAAGGCTTTACTGCAACGTCCATAGTAGATTGAAATCTTATATCTTTTAGTCCGTTTATCTTAAAATGCTCAGGCTTGATAAATCGTTTTATCAGGCAAACGGCGCATAACCTGTCGCCTTTTCTAATGGTCGCATCAAATCTATCCTGCGATCTTTCCCAGAATATCTTATTCTTAGCCAAATCATCAGGCCCCATTGACTCTCTCCTTGCGTATTGGGTGCATTTAATTGCAGGGCTGCCATGCCACTGTGCAAAGGTACGGGTCATTTTTCTTTCTTCAAGCAGCCTTTGTATCTTCTTTATACAGTCCTGGTAATTTGTCTTTAAATCTTCTTCATTAACTGGTAAAGCTACCCACATATATATCCAATGGTCTTTTATCTGATTTTCCCAAAGACTATCCCATTTATCCGGTGTAGAACTTCCTTTAATGGCATTGAAAATACTGTCAAGGTCTTTCTGAATTAATTTTTTTGTACTTTCAGAAATTTCTTCCCAGTATTGTTGACATTCATCATGGGATGATTTGATAAGTGTAACAAGAGATGTCCCAGGAACGCTTACAAGGAAATGATTGGGGAATGAAGCTATTAATAAATCGGGATCAGAGACAGGCTGTGAATTAAGTCTTTTGTATACAGGCGACGTTTTATACGCTGGATATATGATGTCGTAATCCGAATTATCCATAAAAGGTTTAAGAGCCTTATATGTAAGCATAGAAAGCAGATAACTCCCTACCCATAGATCCCTAACCTTCCTTGCCTCGGCGATGAATTCCTGAACCGGGCCGACAGAGACGTTAAGTAAGTATTTATTGCTCATATTGCATCTCCGGAGAGGCGGCTTGAAACATTACAGTAAGAGGTACTAAAATTTTTGCCGCAATTGCATATCCCATTTTTTAAATAAGCTTTGAGACAGTCCGCATGAGGAATACTTTTACTACCAAGTTTTTGATGACACCATGTAACTACAGGCACAAGGCTGTCATGATTTCTTTGCGAAACTTTATGAAATCTTGTAATGACTGGAGACGCCATCCTTCCGCCATTTGCCCAGCCCAAACTCGTGCATTCATTTTTCCCATGCACCGCTTTAACAGCATCATCAAGTTTTCCATAATAGGGCTTTCCGCCTATGGCAATCTGTGATAAGCTGTTCAGAATAAAAAAACTTGAATCTTTTGGCTCTGGATTTGTGGCTATATCCCCTACAACCCGGCAACCATTGTCTTTCAGCCATTGCTCAAACACCATCCATATTCTGCTTAATCCATTGCACAGATAGTCCTTGATCTGATCACTTTCTGAAAATTGAGGAGTTACAAATAGATCGGGTTTTATGTATGCATCGGTGCCAGATATTGAGTCAATTACCGCCGATCCGAATCCCCTCCTTGCCCTCTGCCCGATGCCGCCGAGGTTTGCCCAAAGCCAGATAGATGAAAGAAGGATATTGATCTCATGAGAGTTCATATTTTCCCTTGTCAATATCCTAATTATAAATTCACAGCCCTCTGAAAATCCTTTAAACCTAAACATTTCACCGGAATTAAGTTTTCTATTGAAACCAGGATAAATTTTATCATTAGGTTTTAGACTTTCAGGAGGTGTTATAACAAGTCTGAACTTTGCCCCAAATTTTTCATCAGATGAACCAAAGATTTTACTTTCAAAAAATTGCAATATTTGTGTCAATCTTTGCTGACGTGCCAGCTTTTCATTTGACAAACCTAATAATTTATTTTCAAGTTCTGCTAACGGTTCATCATTGATATCAAGCAGTTGTCCCCCTACCATTGCCCTGAACCAGAACCTCCAGCATCCCCGCAACGCCTTACCCGTCAAACCTATTGAGTCTGCTTCTCTGGAATTGGCACCATGAATCAATAAAGGTGTTATGAATCTAATCTTAAATTGAATTATATCAACAGCCATATATCAATCTCCTCTTTGGCGATTCATACATATTCCGTCCACCCTTAACAGATTGGAGTCAGAATCTTCAGTATAGATGTTAGACTTAGACTTCCCATCTGTTCTCCTTTACATACCATATAAATGCAGGAAGCATGTTTATTAATCCTTTTGAACGAATATTCGGAATTTTTTCGATGGAAGAATTTTTTAATAAAGGATGAACAATAGGTGTCAGTGCAGTGTGACGGAGATTAAAAGATGCTCTTCTATGGAATTAGCCATGGTTTTATAACTATCCCCCGATCAACGACTGTCAAATCATATCATAAATCACTGTATGAAATCATTATGAATTTGTCCCTCTCAGCAATTTGACTAAGTCATTTGATAAAGACAATCTTCTTGCCATCGGCCCTTAGCCTGTCAACAGCTTCTTTTAGCTCATCCAGTTTAATATCTTTTTCATTAGTAGTTCACCCTCCCCTTTATTCCCCTCCCGTCAAGGGAGGGGAGTTAAAAGAGTAATCCCCTCTCCCCCTACGGGAGAGGGTTAGGGTAAGGGGTATTTATTTAATGCGTTTTTATTAGAATTTCCTCTGCTTTTTTTATCATCTCCTTCTCTCCCTTATAGCTGGCCTTCTTCAATGCCTCATCAATCGGAAACCATAATGCCTCATCTACCTCCCAGTCATGGTTTGAAACATCCCCACCTTCATACTTCATAAGGAAAAAATGCACGGTTTTCCTGCACTTAGTGTTCTCCTCTTTTATGTAATACCAGTAAGTTATTTCCCCAAGCTTCTCAATAATTGTCCCCTTAAGTCCAGTCTCTTCTGCTACCTCTCTGATGGCAGTTTTTTCAGGAACTTCTCCTTTATCAATGATTCCCTTTGGAAGACACCATACATTGCCTCCTTTTACTGCTACCATGGCAACCTCTATGCTATCGTCGTGCCTCCTGAATATAACTCCACCTGAGGAGACTTGTGTCTTTAATGCTGCAGGTTTTATCAAGGGAACTGTTTTCCTATAATCAACCTTATGATATCATTATATAATGCAAAAGCCATAATAGTTAGGATTATTGCAATCCCAATCCTCTGACTAACTGCAATGAATTTTTCATTGAGTGGTTTTCTTCTGATTGCCTCAATCCCAAGAAAAAATATATGTCCTCCATCGAGTATAGGAATGGGAAGCAGGTTCAGTATCCCCAGATTGATGCTTATGATAGCCATAAATATGAAGAAATTCAGAAACCCTTTAGATGCCTGGTCACCTGCCATCTGAACAATAAGTATAGGTCCTCCAATAGTATTAGCAGGTATCACCCTTTGAATCAGCTTTACAAGAGACACTACGGTAAGAACTGATATATCCCATGTCCTGATAATGCTATTCTTTACCGCACTGACAATGCTATCCCTTTTGATAAATGTGCTTCCGGATGGTTTTATCCCTATCAGTCCAATCTCCTTTTCCTCTCCAAAGATGTCCTTTAATTTCTTCATCTCAGGTGTTATCGATATTCGGAAGATATTGCCATCCCTTTTTATCTTGAAACCGAGTGGTTTGCCGGGATTTTTATGGATAACTGTTGTCATCTCATCCCACTGATTTATAGCAACTCCGTCAATCTCTATAATCCTGTCTCCTTTTGCAATACCTGAGCGCGCAGCAGGCGAATTATTTAAAACCTCCCCGACCTCAGGAAGCAATGAAGGAAGGCCGTTCAAAAAAACAAAGAAAAAAATAATCATGGCAAAGACCAAGTTAAAGAGGGGGCCGGAAAATACTATTACAAACCTCTTCCATACAGGCTGGAAATTATATGCAAACGGCTTTTCCTCCTCTTTAAGTTCTTCACCGGGGTTTTCACCCAGCATCTTTACATATCCACCTAGCGGTACAGATGAAATGAGGTATTCAGTATTGCCATATTTTCTCCCCAAAAGTTTTGGACCAAAGCCGAGTGAAAATTTTAGTACCTTAACACCCACTAACTTTGCAAAGAGAAAGTGACCGAGTTCGTGTACGAATATGAGTATGCCGAGAAGAATTATTGCTGATAAAAATGTCATCGTATTGACTTAATAACCTCTTCTGCCATTTCCCTTGCCCACCTGTCAGCTTCCATTACAACATTAAGTTCTGTGTCAGGCATCACGGTATGATGGTCCATAGTTTTTCTGATTATAACAGGTATCTCAGTGAACCTGATAGCGCCTTTGAGAAATGCATTTACAGCGACCTCATTTGCTGCATTAAGCACAGAGGGCATTGTGCCTCCGGCCTCTATCGCAGTGTAGGCATAAGAGAGACAAGGAAAACATTCGTTGTCTGTTTTTTTAAATGTAAGAGATTCTATACAGTCAAACTCAAGTCCATTTATTGCATCCTCAAGCCTTTCCGGATAAGATAATGCGTATGATATTGGTCCTTTCATATCAGGTATCGAGAGTTGTGCAATACAGCTTCTGTCATTAAACTCAACTAAGGAATGTACAATGCTCTGCGGATGTATGAGCACATCTATCTTTTGTTGAGGTAGGCCGAATAAATAATGTGCCTCAATTACCTCAAACCCCTTGTTCATAAGTGTTGCAGAATCAATTGTTATCTTCTTTCCCATTTTCCATCTCGGGTGCTTGAGTGCGTCCTCAGGTTCGATATTATCCAGCTCACCAATACTTTTACCAGCGAAAGGACCACCTGAGGCTGTTAGTATAATCCTCCTGACATCGGATTTTCTGTGTCCCTGAATGCACTGGAATATTGCACTATGTTCGCTGTCCACAGGAAGAATCCTTGCCCTGTATTTTTTTGATTCTTTGATCATAATTTTTCCTGCCATCACAAGCGCTTCTTTGTTTGCAAGTCCGATTGTTTTCCCTGAACGTATGGCTGACATCGTTGGGATCAGACCTGCAGCACCAACGATTGCAGAGAGGACAAAGTCCGAGTCATTGTAAGTCGCAGCCTCTGCAATTCCTTTCTGCCCTGATAGTATTTGTAAGGACGAAGCATGTTTTTTCCCTATTCTTTTCTGCAATTTACTGGCAGCTGTCTCATCAGCGAGGGCCACAACATCAGGGGAAAAAGACTTTATCTGTTTCTCAAGTAAGTCAACATTATCTCCTGCTGTTAAAACGGCAACCTTGAAACGACTTCTGTGGGATGAGACGATATCGAGGGCATTTCTTCCTATAGAACCTGTCGAACCAAGAATTGTTATGCGCTTCATGATTTATTTAACTTGAGAGTTCTTCATTTTATCCCCAATGCTATTAACATCCAGTAAAGTATTGGGCCTGCAAACAATACACCGTCAATTTTATCTAAGATGCCTCCATGTCCAGGTATTATGATGCCTGAATCCTTTACCCCTGCATCGCGTTTAAACATGGATTCTACAAGATCGCCTACTATGGAGATAGCTCCTATTATTATACCAATTAATACTGCTGGGTATAAGGTCAGCAAAGGTATAATAGATGCCCTTAAAAGGAGCGCAGCTATTATACCCCCTATAAGCGAGCCCGCTGCACCTGCTACAGTCTTATTGGGGCTTACTTCTATGTAAAGTTTTTTCTTCCCAATCCATGTGCCGAGATAGTAAGCCATTGTGTCTGATGTCCATACTGATGCATAAAGAAAGATTATCCATTCTGGCCCGAGATTCCTTATCTGTGTCTGGAATGCTAAGCACACCGGGATGTAGAGCAGTCCAAGTATAAGGGGAGAAATATCATAAAGCGATGAAATAGGGTTTCTTTTAACCAGAAGCCTTATGATTATTACTGCCATCACAGAAAGTATAATGACATCCGGCATGAGATCTTTCGAAAAATAGGATACACTAATAATAGAGACCCCGAAAAAAAGACAGGTATATCTTAATATCCCTGATGCACGATACATAGAATAAAATTCTGACATGGCAAGCAAGGATACGGCTGCCAGCAGGAAGAGAAAATACCCTGAAGGAAGGTACATAATATAAAGATAAATAACAGGCAGAAGAACTGCAGCAACAATTAACCTCTTAAGGTGCATCTGCCCTCACTGAGATGGCGCCAAACCTCCGTTCCCTCCGCTGATAATCCTGTATTGCAAGCAGGAATTCGTCCTCTGTGAAATCAGGCCAGAGCGTGTCAGTAAAATAAAGCTCTGAATACGCCCCCTGCCAGAGCAGAAAGTTACTTATGCGCATTTCTCCGCTGGTTCTTATAATTAAGTCTGGGGCAGGGAGGCCAGCAGTATCAAGGTATGAATTGAAAGCCTCTTCTGTCAGTTCCTCAGGTCTGATACCTGAATATAGCATCTTCTTCACGGCCCTTAGAATCTCGTTCCGTCCACTATAGCTTATTGCTATAACAAGTCTCATACCTTTGTTTGACGCAGTTTTTCCCTCTGCTTCCCTTATGATGACCTGTATATGTTCGGGCAGCTTCCATATCTCGCCAATTGCTTTAAAGACAACATCCTTTTTAATTAACCTGTCGAGCTCTTTATTTAAATAAAATTCGAGCAGTTTCATCAGGGTCATTACCTCTGATGATGGCCTCTGCCAGTTTTCTATAGAAAAGGCATACAGGGTTAATGCCTTTATTCCAAGTTCCACTGAAACCTCAATTATCTCCTTTGAACGCTCTGCCCCGCGCCTGTGGCCTTCTATTCTGGGAAGGCCGCGCACCTCAGCCCATCTTCCGTTCCCATCCATTATGATGCCTACATGTCTTGGTATACGACCGGTTAATAACAATTATTGACCTCCCTATTCACCTTTAATTGAATAAATATAGATTATTGTTTTTAAGGGATTTTCACCCTTCAGTATATTTCCGGCTTTGATGCCAAATAGGGGGCTAACAAGGACAATGATCTTATCGCCGGCAGATGTATAATCAAGGATAGAGCCTTTAATGTCATCTATCAAAACGCCTTCTTCCATGGAAAGCCCATTCCACCATAATCTTTTAATCTGAGAGCTTTTATAACCAAGCCCTTTCACTAACCCTAACAATGGAATCCTTTTAACGAATAGGCTCTCTCTATTTCTAAGAAAAAGCCTGTCTTTAATTGCCCATTCACCCCTCTCAACCATTATCGAAGGCGCTGATTTCTTGAATGTCGTGAGAAACCCTCCTGTATTGGCTTTACTCCTCCAAATCTTTACACCATTATTGTCGTATAAATTAAGGAATCCCTCTTCATCATATGCGAGGATTAATCTGCCTGTTTGGGGATTATCAATATATATAAAATCATATATATTAACGCCTTTAGGGAGTTTTATTTCACTTCCTTTTTTATATTCTCCTTCCCACACGATATCAAACACCGCACCCTCAAACCCTTCAGCGATTGAATAGGCCTGGGCTATAAGTTTATTTTCTATTCTTCGCAGGAAGACATTATCTTTATACAGGAGAATAAATTCGGCGCCGCTAAGCTCATAAATATAAGAGGTGACATTATCCCCTCTCATTGATGTGACGATTATCTCATCTCTTCCGTTTCTATTAAGATCAACTGTGTCGATCCAGAGGTGATCATCGAGGTTAGAACCCCCTATATAACTCCCACCAAATGCAGGCTGGAGGTCGGCACCCGGTATGTAGACTTTGATATCTTTCCCTGTACTGAGAACGATCTCCTGTTTCCCGTCCCCGTTAATATCACCTCTTGTTATAAGTCTTGCTCCGAATGGCAAATCGAACTCCAGCCATGCCTCTTGTTTATTTGGCCTGAAGAATTCCTCACCAAACCTTAGTTCTTTTGTATAGGCAACATCGATCTTTGTATCCACCTCAGCAAGTTTAAGGCCATCAGATACCCAGAAAAGCCTTTGTGTAAGAAGCGTACCTGAGTCTGCAGCCTTAGCCGTAAGAAAAAGGGCAACCTCTGCATGAAGTCTTCTTGCCTCCTCGATGACCTTTGATTGGTCATCTGTGTCAATGCCTGTATCGATCATGTTAAATCTTCCTGTTTCCTTCATGTTTCTGTAATATGAATCGGCTAAATACCAGTCAATATCCTTTGACTGGCAGAAGAGTATATTTACTTTTATCTCTGATATCCTGACCTTATCGCCTTTTTTTGCATCACCCCTCATTATAGTGCCTACAGATGAATCCGAACCTACTTCTTTTATCTCAAGGCTTCCAACAGATGACTCTAATCTTCCCAAGGTCTCTTTTGTAACAGGGTGTTTAAATGGGGCTTCTTCCCTCAGTATGTTAAATCGCATGCCTGTTCTTACAGAATCTTTTGCCCCTATGTCAACCGCAACTTTTTTATCTTCAACCATTGTTATTTTACCTGTCATAGGTTTAAAATACGAAATTGTTTCATCCCGCATTCTATTAAGCGGATTATCATCAGCATAAGAAGTGACGTCATAACATAAAACAAATAGCATAGAGCATAGAGCAAGGAACAAATACCAAAATGCATTGAGTTTTATCTGATAATCCCCCCATCCCCCCTTTATTAAAGGGGGGTAAGGGGGGATTATTTTAAATGTTTTCCACCTCATATATTATCTTCCTATTGACAGCCTTTCTATAAGTGGAGAGGGTAGAAGTACTTTTTCCATCTTCTTCTGTACCTTCTCAATATCATAGGGAATTCTTACTATCTCTACTGTCTCATCATCAATAATTGCATAGCATGCCCTTGGGTCTCCATCGCGTGGCTGTCCAACACTTCCAGCATTTATTATATATCTATCACCTTTCTTTATGGGTGCTGATTCTTTATATGTGACAAGCTCTCCTGACGGGAATCTCTCTATAATAAACGGTTGATGGCTATGCCCGAGGAAACAGAATTTATTATCGAAATATTGGAAGTTTATATCTGCATCCCATAGCGTTAGCAGATAATGCCATTCCTCAGTCTCTTTTGGAGTAGAGTGCACGAAGAGGATATTATCATCTCTACTCTCTTTTTTAACGGGGAATGATTTAACTATTTTGCTATTCTTTTCTGTAAGCACACTTCTTGTCCATTCGATAGCATACCTTGCATATTCATTAAAATAGGAAATGTCTGTTAATCCGAGTACTCCCCAATCATGATTACCTGCAAGGAGAATTTTACACCTTTCTACAAGTATATCTATACATTCGTTCGGATTAGGACCATATCCCACTGCATCTCCAAGAAACACTATATCCTCAATTTTTTTTTGTTCCACATCTGTTAGTACAACCTCAACGGCCTCAAGGTTTGAGTGGACATCAGAAAGCACAGCATAACGCATCAGGCTTTCCCCGCCTCTTTTGCAAGCCGGTCAAGAATGCCGTTTATAAAGGGAGCAGACTCTGCTGATGAGAATTTTTTTGCAACCTCTATTGCCTCATTTATCGTAACAGCAGATGGGATATCTTTTCTGTAGAGTATCTCGTAAGCTGCGAACCTCAGTATGTTTCTGTCAACTGCAGCCATCCTCTTTAATAACCAGTTTTCTGTAACTCTTTCGATCGTCATATCTATTTCATCAATCTTGTTTAAGGTACCCCTGACAAGATCCTCTGTAAACTCTTTAACATTTCTGCCATCTTTTTTGCCTGACCAGAATTCTTCGAGGTCTTTGCTATCAATCTTTTTCTTTGTAAAATCGACCTGGAATAGTATCTGCAGCGCATACTCTCTTGCTTTGCGCCGTTTCATGAAAAATTACTTATAACTTCTTCAGGAGTTGTGCCATTTCGATGGCTGTTATTGCTGCATCCCATCCTTTGTTGCCACTTTTTGTGCCAGCCCTTTCAACAGCCTGCTCTATGGTATCGGATGTTATGATTCCGAAAGCTATAGGGATACCTGTCTCCATAGAGGCTGATGCAATACCCTTTGAAACCTCTGCTGCAATATATTCAAAATGTGGTGTTGCACCTCTTATAACTGTCCCCAGGCATATTATTGCATTGTATGTCCCTTTCAATGCCAGCCTTTTAGCTACCATCGGGATCTCAAAAGAGCCTGGAACCTTAATAACATCTATGTCCTCTTCCTTTGCACCATGTCTTAAAAGTGCATCCTTTGCACCATCAAGAAGCCTGCTTGTGATGAAGTCATTAAACCTGCTAATTACAACACCGAATTTTAATCCTTTAGCCTGAAGCTCACCTTCAATAATCTTCATAAGAACCCCCCAATTTACACATTATTCAGTATATGCCCTAATTTTTTCTTCTTTGTCTTGAGATAGATAATATTTTTTTCGTTAGGCCTGGTCTCTATAGAAACCCTTTCTACTACCTTAAGACCATATCCTTCCAGTCCGACAATCTTCTTCGGGTTATTAGTCATAAGTCTCATCTTCCTCACACCTAAATCAACGAGTATCTGAGCACCTATGCCATAGTCTCTAAGGTCAGGCTTAAAACCGAGCTTTAAGTTAGCCTCAACTGTATCAAGACCCTTATCCTGAAGTTCGTATGCCTTCAGTTTATTTATCAGACCAATACCCCGGCCCTCCTGTTTCATATAAAGGAGAACTCCCTTACCCTCTTTTCTAATCATCTCCATTGCCTTATGGAGCTGCTCTCCACAGTCACATCTCTCTGAACCAAAGATATCTCCTGTGAGACACTGGGAATGGACCCTTACAAGGATTTCATCCTCTGGTTTTATCTCACCCTTCACAAGGGCAATGTGGATATTGTTATCTATATCATTGGTATAGGCAATGACAGTAAACTCATTACCATATTTAGTCGGCAGTTTTACAGCCACAGCTCTTTTTACAAATGACTCTGTCCTCATCCTGTATTTGATGAGGTCCTTTATCATAACTATCTTGAGATTGTGTTTTTTTGCAAACTCCATAAGCTCAGGAACCCTTGACATTGTACCGTCATCATTCATTATTTCACAGATAACACCTGCGGGATAAAGCCTTGCAAGCCTTGCTAAATCAACAGAGCCTTCTGTCTGTCCTGCTCTCTGCAGTACACCGCCTTGTCTTGCCTTCAAGGGAAATACATGGCCAGGCCTCGCAAGGTCTTCTGGTCTTGTTTTGGGGTCAATAGCGGTTTTTATCGTTTTTGCCCTGTCTGCTGCTGAGATACCTGTTGTGACACCCTTTTTTGCCTCTATTGATACTGTGAATGCTGTGCCAAAAGACGAAGTATTCTCATCTGTCATCATAAAAAGCTTTAGTTCTTCTACACGCCCTGGCATAAGTGAAAGACATACAAGCCCCCTGCCATGCCTTGCCATAAAATTGATTGCCTCTGGTGTTACCATCTCTGCTGCGATACACAGGTCACCCTCGTTTTCTCTATCTTCATCATCAACAAGTATGACTATTTTTCCGTTTGCTATATCATCTAAGGCTTCATCAATCGTATTGAATTTATACTTTTCCATCTTTTTGTTTTCAGTTTTTAGTTGTTAGTTTTTAGTCTGACAACTAACAACCTCCTTTCTTACTACTTACTATATCCCTCTTCCATCAGGGTCTTCATAAACCTTGAATCTTTATTCCCATCTCTATTTAAAAATCTTGCAACGTATTTCCCCAAGATATCTACCTCGATATTTACAGTATCACCAGTATTTTTAAATCCGATTGTAGTAAACTTCGCTGTATGTGGGATAATCACTATTGTAAACACATCTTTTAGTATATCAACAACTGTAAAGCTTATTCCATCTACAGCCACTGAACCTTTCTCAACAAGAAAATTTATTGTGTTTGCAGGTGCCTCAATCTCAACTTTCATCATATTGCCGATATTTACCTTTGAGCGAATCCTACCTGCTGCGTCAACATGTCCTGTTACAAAATGACCTCCAATCTTTGAATCAGGGCTCAATGAGGGTTCGAGGTTAACTATATCGCCTGTTTTAAGGCTGCCGAGGTTTGTGCTTCGCAGGGTCTCCTCAGAAAGGTCGAAGGAAAGTGTATCATTGTTTTTGTTCACAACAGTAAGACAGACGCCATTTACAGAAATACTATCTCCCTTTTTTGCGGTAGACGCTACTTCGTTTGCTTTGAGTGATAGTATGGCGCCTCCACTGCGTTTCTTAAAAGATAATATTTCACCCATTTCAAGTATCAGACCTGTAAACAAATTATTCCTCTACCTCTATATGAAAATTAAGTTTTTTCTGGAACACCCCGAGCATATCAACTTTTACATCAGATATCATTTTATTAACTTCCCTATCCTGGTAAACCTAACCCACTTTTCGGTATCCCAGGACCAGTATATAATAAGTGCTTTGCCCTTTATCTCTTTTAAATCAACAAATCCCCAGTATCTGCTGTCATAACTCTGATCGCGATTATCCCCCATCACAAAGACCTTACCTTCCGGCACGGTTATAGGTCCGAAGTTGTCTCTCGGATCATTTCTACCCGATCTTATACTGCTGTCAGAATGTTGTGCATAAGATTCCATACCAGCCTTCCCGTTAACATAAACTGTTTTATCCCTCTCTTCTATAACATCACCTTCAGTGGCAATAATCCTTTTTATAAAATCTTTTTTAGGATTCTCTGGATATTTAAACACTATTATATCCCCTTTTTCTGGTTTTTTGAACACTAAAACCCGCCTATTAGAAAAGGGAATCTCTGTGCCATATATGAACTTATTAACAAGTAAGTGGTCACCGATAAGAAGTGTGGGATGCATAGAGCCGGATGGTATCTTAAATGCCTGTATAACATAGGCCCTTATCACAAGTGCAAGAATCAGGGCAGTGATTATAGCCTCTGCATATTCCTTTAACAGCCTTTTTTTGTTTTTCATTTACAATTCCTTCTTTCTGTTATTGTGAGACGAGGGCGAAGCAATAATGAATATTTCATTCAGATATAACCTCATTCTGAAATACAAGCCCTGCCGCGCCAATAGTCCCTGCATCATCTAAAAGTGAAGAGGGTGTAATCTTTACTCGATCAAACAGTTCCTTAAGTGCCCTCCTTGACGCCTCCTTCATCGCCTCCTGAATATATATATCCCAGGCACCTATAAGGCCGCCTGCAAGGATTATTGACTCAGGACTCATCAGGTTAATAATATTCGCAATCCCGATACCGAGATACCTCCCTGCATCCTTCAATAGTTCTCTTGCAAGGCTGTCGCCATCGAGCGCTGTTTTGTAGATATCCTCTGTTGTAAGTTTGTAGAAGTTCCCACCGCAGCATTCTCTTAACAAACTTTCTCTGCCTTTTTCAAGAGCAGATACCGCTTTTGATAATATCGCCCTTGCAGAAGCATAAGATTCGAGACAACCAGAATTACCACACGGACATTTTTCGCCATCTACGTCTATGCTCATATGACCAATTTCTGCTGAGACCTTAAGCAGTTTTTTGTCATAAATTATCCCGCCACCTATACCTGTGCCGAGAGTGAAAAGAACAAAGTTTGAAAAGTCTTTCCCTGCGCCAACCCATTTTTCTCCAAGTGCAGCAGCATTTGCATCATTTTCGAGGAATACGGGCACCCTAAATTTCCCCCTTATTTCATTTACAAGGTCAATCCTTTCTACAACATGAAGATTAGGAGAAATAAGAATCATGCTGCTTTTCCTGTCAACAAGTCCTGCTACACCGATACCTATTCCTGCAATCTCATCGGAAAAAAGGGAACCGGCAGCTTTAAAAATAGAGTTTATTATTTCTTCCGATGTTGGTTCTTTTATCTTTCTGATAATCTCACCACCTCTGGAGACTAAAGCAACCCTTAGATTTGTACCGCCGAGATCGATACCTATTGCATATCTTTTTGGCATATCTGTCCTTTTCGGGATCGGGTCGGTCCGACTTCCCTGTAGACCTCTATTGCTATCTCGGGGCACATCTGTGCACACATGTTACAACCTGTACATTTGTCAGGATATTTCGGGGATGCAGGGAAAAACCCCTTTTTATTAAATCTGTCTTTGATAGCTATAACACCTAATGGACATGCATATATACAGTAGGTGCAGCCCTTACATAGCTCCTCGTCTATTACAATCATCCCTTTCATACCGCACTCTCTATTAATTCCTTAGCATGCTTAAGAGAAACCTCTGTTATCTTACCACTCAGCATCCGGGCTATCTCATTCTGTCTTTCTCTGCCTTTAAGCTCCTTTACCTCAACATATACCCTTCCATCTCTCTGTCCCTTCTCTATCTTCAGATGAAAATCTCCCATAGAGGCTATCTGTGGAAGATGGGTTGTACAGAGCACCTGATGTTTATTTGATATCGCCTTGAGTTTTTTCCCCACACCTTCTGCAGTCTTTCCTCCAATGCCTGCGTCAACCTCATCAAATATTAAAACAGGTATGCTGTCAAAATCTGCAAGTATGCTTTTTAAAGCAAGCATAACTCTCGAAAGTTCGCCCCCTGATGCAGTTTTTACAAGAGGTTTTGGAGGCTCCCCCGGGTTTGCGGAAAACAGAAATTCAACCTTATCAAGGCCATAAGGAGAAATAGTTTCCTGTTTTATATCTATCACAAAGTCTGCCTTACTGAATGCGAGTTCTTCCAGCTCCTTTCTTACGAGTTCCTCTATTTTTTCCGCTATTTTTTCCCTTTTTCCAGTGAGAGAAAGCGCAGCACTGAGAAGCATATCTTCTTTTACCTTAAGTTCAGCCTCTATTGAGTCGAGCCTTTCATCTGTAAACTCAAGGCCTTTTAGCTCTTTCTCTGCATCATCTCTATATCTGAAAACAGTCTCAATCCCTTCGCCATATTTCTTTTCAAGCTTTTTTATTAATTCGAGCCGCTCTTCAATTTCAGCAAGTTTCTCAGGTTCAAAATCATATCTATCTTTATATCCTCTGAGGAAGATTGCCGCATCCTCAATTGATGGAAGGGCTGATTCAAGCATGTTCAGTATGTCAGATACACTATGGTCTATAGATGACATTTCTCTCACCCTTGCAATAATAGATGAAAGCCTTTCTATGCACGAATTTTCAGAGCCGTAGATCATTGAATAGGCTGTTTCTGTCAGTTCATTCAATCTGCTCAGATTTGATAAAATTGTCTTCTCTCCGATCAGATTCTCTTTCTCGCCGACCTTCAAAAAGGCTATATCTATCTCATTAATCTGAAACCTCAGCAGGTCAAGCCTGTGTGACCTCTCATTCACCTTTTGTTTTAAATCAGCCTCTTCCTTTTTAAGTGTCTGGACCTCTCTATAAAGTAATTCTACTTTTCCCCTATCCCCCTGAAGTTTGCCGTATGAATCAAGAAAAAGCCTATGCTTGTCAACAGACAGGAGGCTCTGGTGTTCATGTTGTCCATGAATATCAACGAGGGATTTGCCGATCTCTGCAAGGCTCTGCAGGCTCACTATTGTATCATTTATATATGCCCTGCTCTTGCCTGTAGCAGAAATAGATCTTCTGAGGATAAGGCCATCAGATACATCAATACCAATATCAGGGAGTTCATTAACTCCTTTTATTTCGAAATATGCCTGGACAACTGCCTCCTTTTCTCCTGATCTTATTAAATCTGATTGTGCCCTGGTGCCAAGGGCAAGACTGAGGGAATCCACTATTATGGATTTACCAGCACCTGTTTCACCTGTCAGTACATTAAGTCCATCTTCAAACCTGACTCTCAGGTCATCAATGATAGCAAGATTCTTTATTCTGAGTTCTCTTAGCATCCATCTCTTTTCCTTTTAAGACATCAGCAGGATTAATATCTTACGGAAAATCCTTTCTGGTCACCTATGAATGTTTCCCATTTCACATCTATATCTGTGACTCTTGCACCGGGTGGTCCGACGTAACACTCTTTAACAGCCTTATCAATAAGTCCCTTTTCACCCTCAAATACTGCCTCAACCCTGCCATCATAGAGATTTCTTACCCATCCTTTAATGCCGAGGTTATATGCAAGGTCTCTGGTAAAAGCCCTATAAAAGACCCCCTGTACACTACCCTCGATAAATACATGAGCCCTTGCCTCTTCCATGTTTAAAAATTATAACACATCGTTATCCCTATTCTCCAAGATAGGCCTTTCTTACCTCTTCATTGTTCATCAGGTCTTCGCCTTTTCCTTGCATTGCAACTCTGCCATTTTCAAGCACATAACCCCTGTTTGACAGTTTGAGCGCTGCGCGGGCATTCTGTTCAACAAGGAGAACTGTAACACCTTCCCTGTTAACCTCTTTTATCGTTTTGAATATCTTACTCACGATGATAGGGGCAAGACCCAGGGAAGGTTCGTCAAGGAGCAAAAGCTTGGGACTGGGCATAAGGGCCCTGCCAATTGCGAGCATCTGCTGTTCTCCTCCACTCAGGGTTCCCCCCAACTGCTTATGTCTTTCTTCCAGGACAGGGAATAATTCAAAAACCTTTTCGTATTGAGTTTTTAGTTGTTGGTTATTAGTTTTTTGTTTCCTGAAAACTGAAAACTGACCACTATCAACTGAATATGCACCCATCTCAAGATTCTCTTTTACTGTAAGCTTAGGGAAAATCCTTCTTCCCTCAGGCACCTGGCTAATACCCATCTTAACAATCCTGTGTGGAGGAATTCCATTGATAGTCTTTCCTTCAAACTGAATATTACCTGAGGAGGGTCTTTGGATACCTGATATTGTCATAAGTGTTGTAGATTTGCCAGCCCCATTGCTTCCAATAAGGCATACAATTTCTCCCTGTTTTACTTCTATATTAATGCCCTTTAATGCCTCAATCGGGCCATAAAATGTATGGACTTTCTCAAGCTTTAGCATACACACCATCATGTATCAAGATAATTCTTTTTTATTCCCTAAGGAGTAAGTGAGCCATTATATCTTTCCATAAAACGCCTGACTGCCTTTCGTAATCATCTTATATTTCCAGCCTTTTGATTTACAAAAGTCCTCTGCTGTCTGGCCTTTTAACTTCGTTGTCACCCAAAGCATAAGAGGCAATCCTTTCGTCTCGTGAATCTCCTTACTACCATCTTTATACTCAACTAAAAAATCAGGCAGGTAGTGCTTTGTAAGCAGCAAGAATTTGTAAGGTATCTTAATCCCATGCTTTTTTGTCCAGCTTTTTACCGCAGTGTCTCTTTCCAACTCAACCATATATTCTCGCTCAAGTGTAGAATCGTATTCTTCCTTTCCATAAGGACTCTTTTTAAGATTAGTCAACGTTCCCTTTTTACTAACCATAAACTATTTTCTTAAAAGCATTCCTTCTAATAACTCTGTTCTTAAAAACATATCCCGTATTTGGTCAATCATTGCCCAGAGAATGCGCAGTTGTCGCTCATTATCAGATTCTTCAATGTCAGCCCCTAATAAAAATCTTTTCTTAATGTGGTCACGGATAATCTTAACCAAAATTGCCTGACGTTCATCTGGATTGCGGTCATATTCCAGAAGTGCATCACGGCCAATTAAATGAATTTGCCGAACTAATTGCTTTTTTAATTCTTCTATTGTCCAGTTCTCTGTTTTTGTAATCCTTGCAATCTGTTCAACTTCTATCTTAGGAACATTCTTATCAAGCGTAGTTAAATCTGAGTCGAGCTTGAGACTTTTTATCTGCTCAATATCTTCAGTAATATTCATCTTATAAAAATCATATTTGTATTCATCCAGAAACTTCTGCCATTCATAAATTGGCTCGACAACTTCTGGAGGCTCAGGTGTTGGTGGTAAAGAAGAAATATCAAGTTTCTTTTCTGCTTCTTCAAGCGTCGTTTCGTCTTCTTCAATCTTTTCTATCTGTTTTTCTTCAGGTATCTTTTCAATATCAAAAATAACTCCTGCCGGATCTAATGCATCTGGATATTCTGTTGCCTTGAGATGGTCCCAAAGCCATTTATGTTTTAGGATTGGATGGTCAACGACAAAGAGAGACTCCCACTCTTCAGGATTTTTACTCATCCTCCTTAAACCCCTTCCAATTACCTGTGGGCCATAAACAGAGAATTTTTGACCATCTGGCATCTGCTTAAAACTAAACTTTCTAAATAGCAAAATTACAGAGATATTACGCACATCCCACCCCTCACGAAGCATAAGGACTGAAACAACAGCATCCCATTCTGTTTGAGGATTTTTATTTAAGTCTCTCGCAGCCTCTTTTAATTCATCATCAGATTCATTTGTAACCAGAAGGACTTTATTTATCCCATAATCTTTACCAACTCTTTCTAACTCCTCTTTAATTCGTTCAGCATCTGCAATGGAGATTGCTACTACAAATAATAAAGGCTTAAACTTAGGAGGTGTTCCCATTCGCTGATGTCTTAACAACTCTAATGCAATTGCTATTTGCTGTCGCATTGGATTGGTGCTTGTAATGTAACGGGTGGCTCTAATCTTTCTTCGTTCAATCTCTTCCCATGGCACTTCTTCAGCTGAAATGGTTTTTCCTGTCTCCAAGTCCTCATAGGTCAACTTAACCTTTTTCACATCGGGGTGAAATACCACAATTCTTTTGATTATCTTATCCCGCATTGCCTCAGCAATCGGATAAACAAAAACCATCTTACTGTCAGGATGCAGTCCATCAAGCCTGTCAGGTGTTGCAGTGGTATCCAGCCTGAAAAACCTTTTTGGTTTAAGTTTATTTATTAAGTCATCGTATTGCTCAGCCTTGGTATTATGTGCCTCATCATTGAATATGCAAAGAGACTCTACATTATCCCGCAAGACCTTCCAGTTATCTGTCCGCTCATAAATCTGGTGAATATTTCCCAGAATAACTGTTCCCGCTCTTATACCAGCAGGACTCTCGGATGGCTTCATTATATGCAAAGAGATTCTGTCTTTTAAAGGCTCGTATGAATTGGTGAAAAATGGAAATGTATCATAAATATAAGTCTCGGAGTTTGGGTCAAAATCATCAACCAACCTTTCCCTCACTATTGTATTTGGTGTCAGGATTAAAAATTTTGTCTGGTCATGGACACTCATCATATAGGCAATCATTGCACCAATAACCGTAGTCTTGCCACCGCCAGTGACGATATTGGTCAAAAGGTCTTTCTCGCCTAAGACTTCAAAGCAATAAACACATCTCTGTATTGCCTCAAACTGCATCTTCCATTGTTTTTCGCTAAAGAGTTCCATTTTAGGCTTAAAATGTTGAGAGGATAAATATTTTAAAAAGGCAATTCCCACCTCAGGGATTCCTATAAACCCCGACCTTACCCATTCCCTAAAATTCGCCTCGTGAGATTTTAAAAAGTAATGCATTTATCTTCCTTAACTAATTTTATAGGTTCTTCAGGCATTTCTGTGGGCTGCACCTTTGTCCCTCCCCTTTGTATAACCCCCCTATTTCCCCCCTTAGCCTAAGGGGGGATGGAAGGGGGGTTACTTTCAAAAACTTCATAGCTTCCCCACACCCCTGAAAATCATAACTCCCCTTTTTCCCCTCTTATCTTAAGAGGGGATACCGGCATAACTCCCCTTTTTTCCCCTCTTATCTTAAGAGGGGATACCGGAGGCAGGGGCATTATCTTAAGAGGGGGATAACACCTACACAAAAGCCGGAAGAATCATTTTATAAAGTTATTCTTCATTCCGTTAATCTTGCCATCGAGCCTAAGATTAAAAATATTATTGATTAATCCAACCATCCGAATATAATAATCAAAACTGAAGGCCAGCGTTTCTTCTATCAAAGTAGGGTTAGGGGTATCGTAAATTATACTATTCCTATCTGGCATTTCGTTCACATAAAAATTGGTTACGCCAGGGTCAGGATGTGCTATTTTACTACAAATCCAATAAATCCCATTGTAAGCGGGTAATAATCCGACTTCTTCAGCCCTCCCCTTTATCGAAAGATAAGACCAATACCGCTTGTTGGGTTGTTTGCCAGTTGCTCTTAGTTTTTGGCATTCGCCTTGATGTAATCTATTAATCTCACCATAGTCAACACCAATAGATTGCCAGTTCTTAAAATGTTCTTCTAATTGTGGTTTTAACGGATCGTCAGATGGAAGTCCATCTATTTTTCTCTTGAGATCTATTATTAACCAATTCGCAAATAATTTGGCTCGGCGTTCTCGTTCTTCCTCTTGCTGAGGATTGGCAATATAGGCGAGATTTATTAGATTCTCTAAAAGGCTTCTTGTAAGAATCATTGCATCTTCACCATAACCAATCCCCTTACCGCATAAATGTTGAATTGCTCTAAAAGTTTTAGTGCTTTTAGTAAACAGAACAAGGCAAATAATTTTAAAAGAACCAAGTTGTGTTTTTACTTGGTTTTGAATCGTTTGTTTAACATCAGCATCTACAAAATCTAATAGTTTCTTATGAAACTCTAATATCCCACTGATTTTATTAGTAGCCATCACCTAACTTACCTTTATCCTCTTTGCCAAAATAGTCTCTCCTGCCAGGTTATCCTGAACCTTGCAGGCGATGGTGTATTCGCCAGGTTTATCAAATTTATGCTTTGCTGTAAGTATTGCCTCAAATCTCTCATCTCTGCCTTTTGGTTTTATCTTCTGACGGGAAAGAATGTAATCTTTGTTTGCTGTAAAATGTCCTTCGTGATAATCAAAGTCCCACTGGCAATTGACAAGATAGCCATCTTCATTGGATGAAAAAGCATCTACTGCCTCAAATTCGTATTCAAGTTGACCGACTTTCTTGACTCTGATATCACCAATTATTGGAGGCTTTGAGAATCTCAGATAAAATTCTACATCATCAACATCCTGATACCGCTGTAAAATCCTCTTTCTGAATTCTCTTGAATCAAGGGGGATTAAATCCATCTCCATCGGCAAAGTATTTTCATAAATGTATCTCTGCAAGACCTTGATATACTCTACTACCTGACGATTAAACCGCCATCCAATAACCTTTGCACGCACCATTTTATTTGGCTCAAGGCGGGATTTTATCTCGTCAAAGAATGCCTTTACAGTCTGTGCATCAATAGAATCATTTGGATTTGCAGGACCAACAAGAATTGGCTCCTGCTGACCCGGTGGGCGAAAGCCGTGAGTTACGCCTTCAGCAGTGTTATGGCTTGCTCCATAACAGGTAAGAACAAAATCAATAAATGAATTGTGGTCAAGATGGGTAAATTTATCAATTGGATAAACTCCGAGATAAGAGACCTCAATATTCGGGACTTTTTCCACCGCTCCTTCTGTTTGAAGTTTAAATTGAAAGGCTTCATCACTTGCTGAGAGATTGCTTTCAACACCGCTCATCTCCTCACCGATTTTGACCAGCCTGTCCAGAGTCACAGAAATTGCCACGCGTGAAGAATCGCAACCGATAAACCTGCATTTGTGTTTCATAGCTACGGCAAGGGTTGTCCCCCCGCCACCAAAAAAGTCAGCAACTATATCTCCCTCGTTTGATGAGGCTTTGATGATTCTTTCTAAAAGGGCTTCAGGTTTTTGGGTAGGATAGCCAAATCGTTCTTTAGACGTTCCTTGAACAAAAGGAACATCTAAAACATCATTTGCAACACCCTTTTTCATATACGCTTTTCTACCATCAGGATATAATTTATAGCGTTTCCCTTGTTCATCTATTTTGTCATAGCGTCTAACTGCTTTCTCGTCATATTCGGTCAATGTTGCACTCGCATCAAAATAATAATCTAGGGTTTTTGTGTAGAACAAAATTATATCGTGTTTTCTCGGCCAATTCTTTTGACTACTTGTTGGACCAAAATATTTCCATACGATTTCTGATCTAAAATTCTCATACCCAAAAATCTTATCCATTTCAGTTTTAATATAATGTGAGGCGTGCCAGTCGCAGTGGACATAGATACTGCCTGTCTTTTTCAATACCCTTCTCATCTCCCAAAGGCGGGCATTGAGCCAGATGAGATATGAATCAATCCCGCCTTCCCAGATGTCATAAAAAGACCTGATCTCGTTCGTATCCCCCCAAATGACATTGTAATTTCTGCCAGAAAAAAACGGGGGGTCAATATAGATAAGGTCAATTGTCTCTGAAGGAATTGTGCGTAAGACTTCTAAATTATCTCCTAAGATAAGTTGATTTGCAGGTAATTCTGGAGCATTAAAAATTACAGTATCACCATGATTTGGTGGATGAAGTCTCGGCAGTCTGATATAAGGAAATACCCTATCAAATGCCTTATGCTCATCATAACCTAAAGGTGGACGTGCAGGGTCGGGTAAATTATGCGCACGACGACGTAGTTTTTCTGGAACAATAAAAACCCGCTTCTGCTCAGGAAGTATTTGCTTCTGCGACTCCTCCTGAATCTTTTGCAAATCCTCTTGAGAATGTATTCTTTTATCTTTTGACATAGAATTTATACTCCAACATTACTTCTTCGTTGAGTTTTTATATAAAATCGAACAGATAATCAGTTGGATTTTCTTTTGGCCACTCTGAGACATATCCAGAAATCGCATCTGCAATCCCTTTAAAATCGTTCAGTTTGTAGGACGACGATACTATCAGTACTCCTTTATGGGATATATTACTTGCGAAGAATTGACGGGTAAGAGGGAAGTTCAGCATGAGCCTTTTCTTTACTCCATGCCCTATTCATCTCTATCAACTTTTTTATTTCATCAGGATAGGTCTTTGCATACCCAATTGCTGCCATAATCTGTCTGTCTGTAAGCCAGTGAAATGCTTCTTTTAAGGTAGGAAGATCATTATTAAGTTCCTGATAGGCTGATATAAGCTCCCAGACATCTATTCCTGTGCCTTCAATCCTTGCACGCCTTCCTGCAGGTCCCTCAATAAAAACTATCCCGGGACACTTCCTCATTTTCACGGCTTCAGTAATCAGTTCTGATGTGAGACTTGAGAAAGTTTCTTTTTTCATATGTAGAAGGCTTTCAACCTCCGATAAAGTTTTTTTGTCTATACGAATACTCTTAACAACACTACTCATATTTTCCCCTCCATATAAGGTGTATACATCATATAAGGTGTATACATCATACTACATTGTAATATTACACTTGTCAAGACACAACATCTTTAGTTAGTATTCAAACCCCCTTCCAAGATATGCCTCTATAACCAACTGGTCTTTCCTTACATCAGCAGGGAGTCCTTCTGCAATCTTTACCCCATGATCGAGTACAGCAATCCAGTCAGATATCCCCATAACCACCTTCATATCATGCTCTATTAACAAGACTGTTTTGCCGAGTTCCTTTAAATTTTTTATGAGGCTCATAACCTCTGATGTTTCCTGCGGGTTCATCCCTGCTGTAGGTTCATCAAGCAATATCATTGATGGTTCTGTTGCTAATGCCCTTGCGATCTCCAGCCTTCTCTGTGCACCGTAAGGGAGGTTCCCGGAAATAGTATTGGCATAGTCTAATAGGCCTACGAACTCAAGATATTCCATAGATTTTTCCCTTACAACCCTTTCCTCATCAAGAAAACTTTTCCAACGAATGACTGAGCCAATAAGACCTGAGCGTGTCCTGCGATGCTGAGCAACCATAACATTTTCCATAACCGTCATCTCTTTAAAGAGTCTAATATTCTGAAATGTTCTTGATATTCCAAGCCCGACAATGTTGTAAGGGGCAAGGCTGGTAATTTCGGTACCAGAGAAAAAGATATTTCCCTTTGTAGGTTTTGTAAGGCCGGTGAGACAGTTAAAGAATGTTGTCTTCCCTGCACCATTTGGACCTATGATGCTCATTATGATACCATCTTTTACCTTAAGGGTTACCTCTTCAATAGCCTTTATACCGCCAAAGTGCTTTGTCAGTCCCCTAACCTCTAAGAGATACACCCTTTCCTCCGAGTAAGCCCTGCGGCCTGAATATCATCAACAGTACAAGCCCTGCACCGAGTGCAAGCATCCTGTAAAGTTGAACCTCTCGCAATATCTCAGGTAGTAAAACTAAAATGACAGCGCCCAAGGTCACACCGATAATGCTGCCGAGCCCACCGAGGATGACCATGCATACTATCAGGACTGACTCCATAAATGTAAAGCTTTCCGGGGATACAAATTGCATCTTACCTGCAAAGATGGCTCCTGCAAGACCAGCCCAGAATGCACCGAAAGCACATGCATAGAGCTTATACAGGGTGGTATTTATGCCCATGACAGAGGAGGCTATCTCATCTTCTCTTATAGCAATCCATGCCCTTCCTATCCTTGAGGAATGGACTCTCCTTGTTATAAAAACAGTAAAGATGACAAAAAACAGAACAAGATAATAGTAGTGAGAGGGTTTTCCGAAAGATATTGACATAATCGAGGGAGGAGCAATGCCTGATATCCCATTTGGTCCCCTTGTCACACTATCCCAGTTATTCAGGATGAGTCGCACTATTTCACCAAATCCCAGTGTAACAATCGCAAGGTAATCTCCCTTCAGCCGCAAGGCGGGTATTGCCAGGAGAAATCCAGAAGCTGCTGTAAGCCCTATAGAAAAAGGCAAGGCTGACCAGAAATCAAGTCCAAATTTTGTATTCAGGAGGGCATATGAATAAGCGCCTATAGCATAGAATGCCACGAACCCGAGATTCAGAAGACCCGCAAAGCCTACTACAACATTCAGTCCGAGTGCGAGTATAATGTAGATACCTGCGAGAATGGCAACATCAATGAAGTAATCCCTGGCAAGGAAAGGGATGATAAAGATTAGTAACAGCAATGCATAACGAGTAATGAGTGACGGGTAACGGGTAACGAAAAACGAATCATGAATTTTCTTGCCGAAAGTCTGTAACCCTGACGTGAAAATTATTTTATAAGGGGAAAGGAATTTTAGAAAGAGAAAAAGGACGGAGAAAATTATAAAAAAAAGCAATGCTGCATTCAATCCCTTGAATGGAAGAAAGAGCAAAGATAGCCACAAAGCAATGATGAATGGTTTTACAACTTTGTACTGTTTCCCACCTGGAAATCCCCCCTTCCCCCCTTTGCCAAAGGGGGGCGAGGGGGGATTACTTTTACTGCATTTTTGTAACCTTTCACTTTTCACTGATCTATACCTTTTCCAGTTCTGCCTTGCCAAAAAGCCCACCTGGCTTGACGAGGAGTATTATGATCAGAAGAATAAATGCATAGGCATCCTTGTATTCGCTCGAGATGTAACTCGCACCAAGGCTTTCAACAAGTCCGAGCAGGATACCGCCAAACATCGCACCCCGTATGCTGCCTATCCCGCCAAGAACTGCAGCGGTAAAAGCCTTTATGCCTGCGACATAGCCGATAAAATAGTTGACAAGGCCGTAGTACATAGCGACCATAAGCCCTGCAACAGCAGCAAGGCCTGAACCTATAATAAAGGTTGTTGAAATAACCGTATCAATATTGATACCCATAAGAGAGGCCATTACCTTATCCTGTGCAACCGCCCTCATTGCCTTACCCATCCTTGTCTTTCTTACAAATATACGAAGGGATATCATCAATACTATTGATGTAAGTATTATGAAAAGTTGCAGGTAGGTCATCCTCACTGACAGGAACTGGAATCCAGCAATTCCAAAAAGATTCGGAAAAACCTTGTCTGTAGCACCCTGTGTCAGCATCACATAGTTCTGCAGGAATATGGATACACCAATCGCGCTTATTAGTGGGCTCAGTCTGGGAGCGTTCCTTAGAGGTTTATAGGCTATTTTTTCTATTGTAAAGCCATATGAAGAACAAAAGATTATTGACAAAAGGAAGGTCAGTATCAAGGCAAGCGGAAGGTTGCAGGATGTCAGGCCAATGGCAGTAAAAAAGCCGAGAAAGATTATGCCAAGGTATGCGCCGAGCATATAAATCTCACCATGGGCAAAATTGATGAGTTCGAGGATGCCGTAAACCATAGTATAACCAAGTGCAATGAGCGCATATACACTGCCAAGGGTAAGACCATTTATGAGCTGTTGTAAAAACATAGAGGATTTTAACAGAAAAAATTAATTAAGGGCAAAGGACTAAAAGGCTCTCGAGGCACATTGACTTATATGCATGCATTGAATATAAAATACCTATAATGTCTATCAAAAATTATTTCCTTAACCTTTCTTTAAATAAGAAACTGATCGGGATGATGCTTTCCCTCAGTTTCATCCTTGTCTCTATCTTGCTATTTCTATATTCACAGTCTGAAAAGGCATTACTTGTAGAACTTGAAAATCAGACGGCAGAGCTTTCAAAGGCGATACAGGTCGGTGTCGAGGAAGTGACAAGCAGTGGCTATACAGATGAGATGAGACTTCAACGTTATCTCCAGAAGCTGAATGCAAAGGGTGTAAAAGAGATCTCGATTATCAGTAATGCAGATGAAATCATTGCGAGCACTAATCCCGCAAAAGTGGGAGAAGGGGTCAGCCTCAAGAAAAAAGAGCGTATTATTAAAGCAGAACTTGGCGAGCCTGTTTCTAAAGAAGGTAAGGTTTACAATGTCATCGTGCCTGTTGTTGCCGGAAATGAGCATTATGGCTATATACATCTTAAGATAAATGCAGAGGATTTTTCCGAAATTCTTAGGATAAATATAATAAAAAGAATAGTCGCTACTTCTTTAGTCTTTGGCCTCGGCATACTTATCGCAGTATTTCTTTCTTGGATATACACCAGGCCAATATATAACGTAGTTAAGGCTGCACGGCTTGTTGCAGCAGGCGACCTGACATTAAACCTCCCTGCAGACAGGAAGGATGAGATTGGAGAGTTGACACAGAGTTTCAACTTTATGGTACAGAAACTCAGAGAGAAGCGTGCACTTGAGGAAAAACTGCGCGAGGTTGAGCACCTTTCCGGGATAGCGCAGTTAGCAAGGGGGATTGCTCATGAGATAAGGAATCCCTTAAATTTTATAAGCCTTTCGATAGACCACCTGAAAGAAAAATATAAACCGCTGAAAAGTGGGGAAAAGGAAAAGTTTGAGTCACTTATCACGAGTATAAAACATGAGATACAACGCCTTAATAAACTCGTGGGGGATTTCTTAGATTGTGGAAGACCACTGAGGTTAAGCTTAGAAGATGTAGATATTGGTAGTCTTATTGATGAGGTAATATCACTGGTATGGGCAAAGGCAGAAGATGACGGTATCAAGATACATCGTCAATGTAGAGAGCTTCCCAAATTATACTTAGATCCTGGATTGATTAAGACATGCATATTGAATGTTATTCTTAATGCGTTTCAAGCAATGCCTGCTGGAGGAGAACTTACTGTAAGCACAAAGGCATCTGACAGCATCGCCTCTATTATTATTGAGGATTCAGGTATTGGTATTTCAAAGGAGAATCTGCCAAAACTCTTTGATCCCTTTTTCTCGACTAAGAGCACAGGCCTTGGCCTCGGACTTGTTATGACAAAAAGGGTTGTCGAGGAACATGGCGGTAAAGTGGAAATTCAGAGTATAGAAGCTAAAGGCAGTATTGTAACAATATCTCTGCCTATTAAATCTACCCAAACGTTGCATTAACCCCTCCTCACCTCCCCTTAAGGTAAGGGGAGGAAGGGTGGGGTTATTAGGAGGAGGAATAAGGTGGCTATAGTGCTCGTTGTTGATGATGAACCACTCCAGAGGGACATACTTAAGACAATACTCGATGATGAAGGATATGAGACATATACTGCTTCATCATCTGAGGAAGGACTGAGGATTGTGAAGGAGTTTACCCCCGACGTAGTCCTTACTGACCTCAAGATGGAAAGGATGGACGGTATAGAATTTATTGGTTCCATTCCCAGAGAGCCTTTTGAGCCATCAGTGGTCATCATGACTGCATACGGCACAATATCCTCGGCTGTAGAGGCAATTAAAAAGGGGGCATTTGACTATCTCACCAAGCCTCTTGATAAGGATGTACTTTTGATAACGGTTAAAAGGGCGGTTGAAAGGGTTGAACTTTTGAAAGAAAATTTACAGCTTCAGAAGGCTCTATTTGACAGGTTCAAAATAGAAGGTATTATCGGCAGTTCAATAAAAATGGTGGAAGCAGTAGAGATTATGAAAAAGGTTTCTTCAAGCACTGTAACTGTGCTTATACTCGGTGAAAGTGGCACGGGCAAGGAACTTGGGGCAAGGGCTATACACTACAACAGCTCGAGGCGAACAAAACCATTCACAGCAATAAATTGCGCTGCAATTCCAGAGAACCTTCTTGAAAGCGAACTTTTTGGCTATGAACCAGGGGCATTTACTGGTGCACTTTCAAGGAAAATAGGGCTTATCGAGGCTACAAACGGCGGCACATTTTTTCTGGATGAGGTGGGAGACTTACCCCAGATGACACAGTCTAAAATATTACGTGTACTGCAGGACAAAGAGATAAGGAGACTTGGGGGAAGGGATACGATCAGGGTTGATATTAGAATTATCGCTGCTACAAATAAAGACCTTGAAAAAGAATTGCAGAAAAGAGATTTTAGAGAAGATCTATACTACAGGCTGAAAGTGGTGACTATAGAACTTCCACCTTTACGCGAAAGAAAGGAAGACATCTTTGCACTAACAGAATTTTTCATAAAGAAATATAACCAAGAATTTGGAAAGAGAGTTAAGGGAGTGGAAGAAAATGCAATGAAGGCACTTATCGAATATCACTGGCCAGGGAATATAAGACAACTCGAATCTGTCATAGAACGTGCAGTACTTATGAGCGAGAGTCCATTTATAAACCTTAAAGATATAAAGAGTGAACTCAGGTTTTCACAGGGGATGGGAATTACTGATTTCGATCTCCCGGACGAAGGAATAATGTTTGAGGAGCTTGAAAAAGAACTCCTAAAAAAGGCCATGTTAAAGGCAAACGGCGTTGCAACAAAGGCAGCAAGGCTTCTTGGAATGAGCTATAAGACCTTCTGGTACAGGTGGGAGAAATTTAATCTCAATTCCCTAAAAAAGGATACCCTTCCCTAAAAAAGGATAAAATATAGAGGGTATTTATATATATCCTATAGTTATTAGGTACTTCCAACCTGGCATACTTATTGTATATTAATTATCTTTGAAGGTAATAGTTTGGGTTATAAACCGAATACACTCTATGATGAAAGGAGGTGATTTTGATGAAAAAGGCAATAGCGATTATCGTTGCAGTACTCTTTGTATTTGCCCTTACCTCGATATCCTTTGCAGCGGAGAAGAAGGCAGCAACTGCAACTGCACCTGCTGAAAAGAAAGAGGCACCGGCAAAAGTAAAGCAGGTTTCAGGCGAGGTTGTCACTGTTGATGCAACAGCTGGGACCCTTACTGTAAAGAGTAAGAAAAAAGAGGTGGTACTTTCAACAAATGACAAAACCGTTATAAAGATCGGTAAAGAAAAGAAAGCCCTTGCTGATATAATGGTTGGTGATAAGGTAAAGGCTAAGTACACCGAGATTGATGGCAAGAATGTAGCAAAAAGTATTGCTGCAAAAAGTATCACTATCCGGCCTGCAGAGAAAAAGACAGTGCCAGCAAAGCCAGCAAAGTCAGCAAAATAATCTTACTTAAAAGATAGGGCACTAAAATTTTAGTGCCCTATCTTTGTCTCATGACAAATTTTTGTCCAGAGTCTTCCTCATGTTATCAGGTATTTTAGCTTAACCTTTTTAACAGGTTATAGCACATGGTATATAATAGTTAGGGAAAAACACAGGAGGTGGTCTTGAAGAAAAGGGTTCCTTTTGAATTCGCCTCTCGCATTAAGTATCTTCCACCTTACCTTTTTGCCTCTATAGACAGGATGAAACAGAAGGCAATAGAGAAGGGTGCTGACCTCATAGATCTGAGCATCGGTGACCCGGATATCCCTACGCCGTCTCTCATAGTTAATGCTATGAAAGAAGCTGTTGAAAAACCTTTTAACCACCGATATCCGTCATACGAAGGTATGCTATCTTTTAGAGAGGCTGTTGCGAGATGGTATAAAAAGAGATTCGGTGTTAAACTTGACCCTCAGACAGAGGTGCTCTCATTAATTGGTTCGAAGGAAGGTATAGGCCATATCCCTTTGGCATTTGTAAATCCAGGGGATACAGTGCTTGTACCATCACCCGGGTATCCTGTTTATTCAACTGGCACCTTGTTTGCCGGCGGGAGGAGCTACACAATGCCTCTCGGGGAAGAAAATGATTTTCTGCCTGATTTCGACATAATACCAAAAAAGGTATTACTTAAGACAAAACTCATTTTTATAAACTATCCCAATAATCCTACCTCAGCAATTGCACCAACAAAATTTTATAAAGAGGTGGTAAAAATTGCCTCAAAATACAACATCATTGTCTGCCACGATGCCTCGTACACAGAGATATACTATGATAAGGAGCCTTTAAGTTTTATGCAGGCACCCAATGCAAAGGATGTGGGCATCGAGTTTCATTCACTTTCAAAGACATATAATATGACGGGTTGGAGGATAGGTTTTGCTGTTGGAAACAGGGAAGTCTTAGCAGGTCTCGGAAAGGTAAAGACAAACCTTGATTCAGGCGTTTTTCAGGCCATACAGGAGGCAGCCATAGTTGCCCTTGGTATGGACAATGATATCCTGTCAGCAATAAGGAAGACTTACCATGAAAGGAGGGATGTACTTTACAACGGATTAAGAAAACTTGGTATGCATCTTATTAAGCCGAAGGCTACCTTTTATATATGGGTAAAAGTACCTTCTCATTTTGATTCAATGGGCTTGGTAACACACATGCTTGACAAAGCAGGGGTGCTTGCAACGCCTGGTAATGGGTTTGGAGAAACTGGAGAAGGTTATGTAAGATTTGCATTAACAGCACCTGTGGATAGGATTCAAGAGGCAGTCAAGAGGATTAGTGGAATCCTTTAAAAATGTCTGTTGTTTACATTGGTATTGGCTCTAATCTCGGCAACAGGCAGGAAAACTGTCTACGCGCAATAGAACTTCTGCAAGAAAAAGGAATCATTGTCACGAAGCGCTCTTCTCTATATGAGACCGAGCCGTGGGGTGTAAAAGATCAACCACTGTTTATAAATATGGCAATAGAAATAGAGACAGGACTTAAGCCGGAGGAGCTCTTAAGAATGTTAAAGGATACTGAAAGAGAGATGGGCAGAAAAGATTCATCAAAATGGGGGCCGCGTATTATTGACCTTGATATTTTACTTTTTGACAATATTGTCTTAAACAACAAAAATCTAAAAATCCCACATCCGTTAATGCATGAGAGGGATTTTGTCTTAAGGCCTCTATGTGAGATTGCACCTGATATAAAGCATCCATTATTAAAATTGAGTATCGGCGACCTTTTGCAGCAGTTACAAAAAGATATATAGTGAAAGCAAAAAATAAGTTTATATCCCCCTCACCCTACCCCTCTCCCGCAAGGGGAGAGGGAACTGTTTTACTATACCCCTCCCTTAACGGGAGGGGTTGGGGGAGGGTGAATTATGTAATTTTATTTAATGCCTTCACTATAGTGTAATCCTGCCACCTTTTCGGGTCAGGAGGGATTCCTTCCGGTGAGGAAGTTGGCAATGATTCCTGCACGACTGTTGACGCCAAGCTTTCGCATCAAAAGCTTCATGTACCCCTTAACCGTATTGAGGCTCAAACCAAGGGCATGAGCTATCTCCTTATTACTGCGGTCTGCGAGGAGCAATCGCGCTATATCCTCTTCCCGATGATTAAGATTCCATTGCCGAAAAATCATGGAAAGATTCACACTATCTGGATTGAACCTTTCGAGAATGAATAAATACTGTTTCTCTTGTTGCTGTAATGCTGATGGTTGGCCTGAGAGGACTATACCCTTCACGGTATATCGCCTCCGCCGGCTCTGAAGCATATCAATAAAACCTGTCCCCTTCTCACCTTCGCCAGACTCCTTCAGCTCATCAAGCTCTTTGTCGAGTAACTCTTTCCATCTTGAACAAAGGAAAGAGATATCAGGGAAGGAGGACGTCTCCTCTTTTGAAAGTGAAGATGACAGAGAAAGGATGTGATAGGTCTCTGCGTTGTAGAACACCTGTTCCTTCGCCGCCTCGGTCTGTGGACGATAGAAAATGAAAGCGGCGGGAGGAGACGATATCCCCTGAATCCTGTCAGAAGAGATGTCAACCATGATTTACATATATCATAAGATTCATAGGAAATCAAGCTCGGTATATACACTTTTGGGTGGTCTCTTTAGAGCCGACCCAATTTTGGTTATTTACACAAGGGCGAAGAGAATGTAATGTAATGTGTTTTACAAATTCCAGATAAAATGTAAATGTAAAGTTTTCACAAATACCAGATGGAGGATTCCCATATGGGTTGGCAGACGGAGGAGAAGAGAGTGAGTATTCGTTATCCTTACACCCGCCCTGTAAGCTATATGGCATTGGGTGAGTCAGGGCGTCCTCCGGATAAGGTTGCCGTCCACGGTGAGATCTTAAACTTAAGTAGCGGCGGGATGAGGATCCGGACGGAGAGACAGGCGCTTGAGGAAGGGACTGTGCTTCAGGTATGGTTCCCGTTATCCGAGCCTCCAGTCACGATACCGGTCCTGGCACAGGTTAGATGGGTGAGAGAAGAGATGCCCGGGGAATACCAGGTCGGCCTAAGGTTTATGATATAGCCATCACTTTATTAAAATTGAGTATCATGAGCTTAATGCAACAACTTTACAAGGAGTCACGAGGTACCCATGGAGTTTATTGATAACAACATATCTTCTTTGCAGACCTACCTCTCAAACCTGACAGGTCTCTCTCTTTCCATTTACGGAGAGAAAGGGAATATCATCCTGCCTCCTATTAAAGAGAATAAGCTTTTGTCAGTTATCAGGTCATCCTCGAGGGGCCGGGATGAATATAACGACTTTTTAAAGGGGTGTATAGAGAAGGCGATTCAAAGAAGGAACGTATCTATCTTTAAAGGTCCTTCAGGGCAGTACCATTTCTTTATACCTCTCCGTGTTGATGATTCAGTCTTTGTTGTCGCAGGTGGTGGTGTATACCTTTCTCAGAAGGAGTTTGAGGATCTTTATGTAAAGGATGCAGAGTCTTATGGTCTGCCTTTAAACCAACTTAAATCATGGTCTCAGGAGATTATCATCAGGGATTATGCAGACATTCAGGATACTGCGAGGCATATCCAGTCCATATTTAATCTTTTTCTCAAGAGCAGCTATGAAGGCATCCTGAATGAGAAGAGGTACAGGTCAATGAAGACCATCCTCAGCCTGATATCTGACATGAAGTTAGATAAACAGGCAGATGGGGTCTATGACATTTTAGTTGATATTATGCTTTTCCTGTTCAATGCAGATAGTATCTCTGTCATGATTAAGGATGATTCGGCAGGCTCACCATTATTCAGGCCTCGAAGGGCTGCAGGCAGGCTGAAAGAACATCTGCAATCAGTGCCATTAAAAGTTTCAGGTATGGTATCCGAGGTGGTTGAAAAACAGAGGCCTTTATATTCTGAAGATGTGATGGAGATATTAAGATTAGGTTTAAGTGATGAGGTCACATCTATTTATGTATTCCCTATAAAATCGGATGGTAAGGTAACCGGACTCCTGGGCACCTTTAACTCCAATATCAAACAGGAGGATGCGGATATTATTTCAGATCTATGCAGGATTACAGGTTTCATCTTCAGACTCATAGAGCTGCAGGGAATTTATGACAAACGGATAAAGGATATAGATGTATTGAATATAGCTGCCACACGCCTCAACCCTGTTAAGGAACCAGAGATGCTTTATGAGACCATAGTGGACACCTCAGTGAATCTGACAGATGCAGAGAAGGGCTCTTTAATGCTGTTTGAAGAGGACTTCCTCACCATAAAGGCTGCAAAGGGGATAAACAAAGGTCTCCTCAGGGAAATAAAGATCAAGATAGGCGAGGGTATTGCAGGTAAGGTATTCAGTGAAGGTATACCACTCATAGTGGATGATATCGAAAAAGACGAGAGGATTCAGCTCAGGAGGAGGCCGAATTACAGGACGGGCTCATTCATAAGCATACCACTTAAGATAGGGGATGAGACCATAGGGGTGCTTAACATCGCCGACAAGATAACAGGAGAGGTTTTCTTAGAAGAGGACATGGCAATACTCCGCTCATTTGCATCATACGCATCTATCGCACTCGAAAGGTCAATGTACTGGAGCCTCGCAGGACATCTTCGGGAGCTCAGCATCACAGACTCCTTAACTGGTATTTTCAACAGACGGTATTTCGAGGAGAGGTTTTTTGAAGAACTCCAGCGTTCTCAGCGTCACAACCTATCCTTTTCGCTGGCTATGATAGACATAGATGACTTTAAACTCTTCAATGACACAGAGGGCCATCTTGCAGGTGATGAGGCATTAAAAAATATCGCTAATATAGCAAAGGAAAGCCTGCGTGTTATTGATGTAATAGCCAGATTTGGAGGAGAGGAGTTTGCACTCATCATGCCCCAGACAGAGAAAGAGGAGGCATTCTTGGTTGCTGAAAGGATAAGGAGGTCCATCAAGGAACAATTGCCCTGCACCTGGAAGGTCTTTCCTAGGAATAACATTACCACAAGCATAGGTGTAGCAACATTTCCATCTGATGGGAAGGACAGGAAGGAACTAATACGGAATTCTGATAAGGCGCTCTACAGGGGAAAGATGGAGGGCAAGGATAAGACGGTTTTATGGGGCAGGTAGAAGATATTCTAAGCCTTCCTGACAAAATCTCCAAAATTTTTTAATATCCTTAGACCAGTTTCCTGACTCTTTTCAGGGTGAAACTGGGTTGCAAAGATATTCTCCTTCCAGACCATAGAAGCAAAGGTTATACCATAATCAGTCGTTGTTGCAACTACATCATTATCATCAGGCACGACATAGAAGGAGTGGACAAAATAGAAAAATGCCTTGTCTTGTATGCCGTCAAAAATCGGCGGCCTTCTTTGAATTTTCACATTATTCCAGCCCATATGCGGCACCTTAAGATTTATCTGAAATCTAACAACCTTCCCCTTTAAGATATCAAACCCCTTGTGAATGCCGAATTCCTCTGATTCAGTGAACAAAACCTGAAGTCCAAGGCAGATGCCGAGATACGGCTTGCCTTTCCGAATTGACCTCACAACTGATTCAATGAGTGACATTCCCTTAAGGTTTTTCATGCAATCTCTAAATGCTCCGACGCCTGGAAGTACAACTCCCTGAGCATTATCCACTGCCCTTGGGTCTGATACAACCCTCGCATTAAGCCCTACTTTAAGGAACCCTTTCTCAACACTCCTAAGGTTCCCCATTCCATAATCCACAATCGCAATCATGTTTTTATTATACAATAGATAGGAGTTCTCAGGACGCAATTCTAAAAAAGTTTATCCAGCACCTTGAGAATACCCCGCACTTCCGAGAAGTGTCGGGGAATACCCTGCGGTCAAGGTGCTTGGATTTATTTGACATTTTGTTGTGCCGCATGCCAAAATAGCTACAGTTTTGGAAGTTTTTGTTAAATAAAGGCCGCAAAGACTTTAGACGCTGCGGCCTTTTTTTTAGTAAGACCAAATTACAAAGATAATGTAATGATATACAACGGGACAGTGAAATAGTTTAATGAGGCCAAGGGATTTGGTTTCGTTACGACGAAGGAAGGGAATCAGATAATTGGAGATAAGAGTAAACGGAAATGACATTGAAAGGGCTTTAAAGATTCTAAAACGACAGATCCAGAAGGACGGCCTTCTGAGAGAACTCAAAGAGAGGCGGTTCTATGAGAAACCCTCTATCAAGCTGAGAAGAAAGCAAAGAGAAGCGCAAAAGAGAAGAATTAAGAACGCAAGGCTGAGAAGGCAGCACAAACCGATCAGATAGGTTTTATCCTAAAGTAACTGCCACATCTTATATCTTTCTGATTATAAATACATCTTTCGTTAGATATCCCCAAAACAGATTTAGAAATATAAAAAAATCAAGAACCCCTTCTGGTTAAAGGGATTGGAGTGATATAAAATATCACCCAACAGGTTAAACAAAAACCAAAGAGGGGGTTAAAAGAATGATACAAC
>Ga0210015_1000438_pt1 | contig 43338 bp, 41 predicted proteins | sample CryGeymeta201522_FD_185471 | JGI IMG/M metagenome (GOLD analysis project Ga0210015, IMG submission 185471) | Groundwater microbial communities from Crystal Geyser aquifers in Utah, USA - Crystal Geyser metaG 2015-22 (SPAdes) (version 2) | ecosystem: Environmental > Aquatic > Deep subsurface >...
TCTTTTTTAATACCTAATAATTGATTTAAGTCATATCGTCGATGACCATTAGCGGTACGTTCAGGAATTAAAATCCCTTCAGTTTCCCACCTTCTCAGTGTTGAGGTACTAACACCTTTTAGTTTTGAAGCTTCAGAAATAGATAATTTACTCATTACTAGAGTTTAGCTTAATAAATGAGTAAGTTTAAGACGATTTAAGTAACTTTTTGTTAACTGTTAAAAGCCCTCCAAATTGAAGGTAAAAAGGCTTAATTATTATAGCTTTTTATCTATAAATAAACTTTTATCTATCATTAATTATCAATGTAAATTGGTCAAGAATAAAGTAAACATATAATTAATTTTTAGAACTTACTTATGATATTGATCATTGCCTTTAATCAAAAATTAAAACTTTAGAGACTACTATCTATCTCAATACTGCTCGGTTAAGGAATTTATAATTGTCGGTTAGGATAGGGCAAAGGGCAAGGGGCAAAGGGCAAAGGGTAAGAACTTCATTGAAATTTTAATTCTTAATTCTAAATTACCCTCACCAAAACGTTTTCGACACTAACCGAGCAGTATTGCTATCTATCTAAAATAACAAAGTATTTTTTTGCAGTCTTTGAATAGTAACAACATCGGTTAAATTATATTGTAAAGGTGTAATAGTAATATAATTTTCTTGATTAGCTTGAACATCGGTGGGTAAATCAGGAGGTAAGTAAATATGTTCTGGTTGTTCCACTTCTTCGACTAATTCCCCTGCTAACCAATAATAACTTCTACCTCTAGGATCTAGTCTTTCTTGGAAATTTTCAATATACCGCCGAATACCTTGACGAGTAATTTTGACTCCGATAATATCCGATTCGGGTACAGGAGGAATATTTACATTCAGTAACGTCGCTTCAGGTAAAGGATTTTCGGTTAATTGCTGGATTAACTTTACGGCATAATTAGCAGAAGGTTGAAACTCTTTTTTCGTAAAACTGGCTAAACTCAAGGCAATACTTGTAATACCGTCTATTGTGCCTTCCATAGCGGCGGAAACCGTACCTGAATATAATATATCAGTGCCTAAATTAGAGCCTTGATTGATACCAGACAATACAAAGTCAGGTTTCTCTTGAAGTATGGCACTTAAGCCTAATTTAACACAATCTGAGGGAGTACCTGAACATGACCAAGCTGTAACTTTTGGACTAAAAATTCCTTCAATAATATCTGCACGAATAGGATGATGAAGGGTTAAACCATGACCAGTAGCGGATCTTTCTCGATCTGGTGCTACTACTGTAACTTTATGTCCCTGAGAAGCTATGGTATTAGCTAGAGTACGAATACCGAGGGCAAAAATGCCATCATCGTTACTAATTAAAATGTGCATTTTTCTTTAAGTAATAAGTAAAAAAAGAGCTAATAAATTTTTAAAATTGTTAATTGCTAATTATTAATTATTAATTATTAAAGTGTTTTTTCTGCTTTTATCATTCTTTCATAACATAACCATCCTAAAAATATCATAGTAATAGCAAAGATAGTGAGGAAAAAAAAATGACCTTTAATTTCATCAAAATATTTTCCTTTTCCCCAAACATCAATTAAAGCCTCATTCATATGAAAAATCGGATTAAATTGAGCGATCGCTAACATTTTTTTAGAGAATAAAGAACTAGGGAAAAAAGTCCCTCCAATAATTAATAATGGTACGCCAAAAGTCGCCACAATAGCATTAACATCTTCTGTTCTTTTTGCTAATTGAGTACCTAAAATAAAACCTAAACCAACATAACTAATAATGCTTAAAAAGATGATTATTAAACCCAAAATAATTGAACCAGCCATGGATTTACCGTTAATAAAAAGTACACTATAAACTAAAATAGTTTGCAAAATACCAATAACACAGTGAGCGAAAAAAATCCCTAAAAAATAAGAAACTCCACGAAGGGGAGAAATAAATAAACGTTTCAGGGTTTTTTGTTCTCTTTCACCCACAATAGTAGCAATACAACCGCCTAAACAACTAAAAAATAAAGCCGCACCTACGAGGCTAGAGGGAGCAGAAATTTTCATGGCTAAAGCCGTGGTTATTTTAGCTCTTTCGGCGATAATATAACTATTAATTAATAGAATAAAGATAGGAAAAATTATCCAAAATATTAAACTTCTTTTCCTTCTAAATAATTCTGTTAATATTCTTTGAGTTACTGCTAAAGTTTGATTAAAGTATTCCATTTTTTTTGAGTATTTAACCCATAGTAAAAAATTGTTTTCAGTGTTTTTTTAGTCTTTAATTATTAAATTATCTTTGAGAATCTCGCCGCCCTAAATCATAAACAGCACAGGCAATACAAGCTAAAATTCCCACACTGATTAACCAACTTTTACCTAGGGCAATTTCTACTACTAAATTACAAATAATAGCAATAATAAAAAAAGGAATAATACTGGTTAAAGAAGCTAAAAAAACGTTTTGAGATTCCCTTTGAGTGGGGTTAAATACTTTTTCATTAGTAAAAATGAAATTTTGTGCATAATTAAATCCTCGATTTAAGCCGTCAATAATCGATTCTCTTAAAGAAGCAAAACTAATATATAAGGCTAAACACCAGAGACAACTGCCCACGATAGTACTACGACTTATTTCCCAAGAAAAAAACTCCATGATGATTAATTTAATAAATTTTGTTAAGAATATATAGTAATCTTAAAATAATGTGTGAGTGATTAAAGATAAAAAAACAAATTTGTAAATTTTACTATAGCGATAAAGTTAATAGCTAATAGCTTTACAATAACTAGAGTTCGAGATTAAAAATTTTTTAAAATAAGAGCTATAGATTAATAAGTGTTCAAATTTTAAGGAAGAAAAATAAGTAAAATGTGTAATTCTTTGATGATGAGAAGAAGTAGAAATCATCTTAATTGTGATCAAAAATTTATCATCTCAAACCATTGAAAATAGTTATCATTAAGTTATACTTGAGAAAATTAGTGGCTAATAACGGTCATAATTTCTTTGATCAATATATTAGATCTAGCATTTTTTACGAAAATACTTATTAGAGAAACGAAAAAAAAATCAGTTTTACCATAGTTTAAATAAATTCTTTTTATTATCTCCTCTATTACGACTCTAATTAGTATATTTTATTGTTAATGCAAAATCTCAATTAATACCCACCAAAAAATTTTAGCTTTCTAATTCATTAATTGTTTAGAGTTGAAACTTCTTAAAAGAATGTCTATGATTACCAGCGAACAAGCCAATCAACACCAAAAACTATATAAACAAGCACTTCTGCGTCTTGGAGAAATGTTAAAAGTCTTGAAAGAAGGAGATAGTAGTCGTAATCGAGAAACTTTAAAATCACATTGCGATTACTTATCAGTTCAAGGAAAAAAACAAAACCTTTTTGGTTGGGTTGAGATAATGGAAACAGCAAAAATAGCCATTGTCAAACCAGAAAATGATTATAACTCTACAACTAAACTAATTATTAAAGAAATAAAAAACGCTGGGGAATATTTACTCAAAAATGAAATTAACTCTATTTGTGTTGGCGAGACGTTACGAAGTTTAGCACCTCAATCTCGTGCTAGATTAATGGATTTAGAAACAATTTATGGTGAAATAAAAGTACCCATTGAAGAAGTTTATAATTCTAAAAATACTCTTGAAAGAGATTTATGGCGAGAAACCCAAATTGATTCTAATTTTTCTCCGCCAAACCTAACAGACGAAACAAAGATTTCTGATGATGATGATAGCGATATATTGACGGATTTAGGTATATCTGATGATGATAGCTTATTAGACGATTGGCTAGAAGATGATTCTTTTGCCGATGAAAATCAACAAGTTAGTTCGGTATTTTTAAGTGAACAAGATTTTGTAACTAACTCTAGTCGTCCAGAGAATACAGATGATATTAGTAATATTTTTAATGAGCAAAATAGTGAGAATATCAAAATTGATCCATGGCAGAAAGAGGGAGAAGAAGATTATTCCCAAGATTGGGATTTTCTCTCCGATGACGATTCCAATACTTTATCTTTAGGTAATATTGACAATGATGAGATTTCTGAAGATTTCTCACAATTATTTCAAGATAACAATTCTTATGATTCCTCTGTACCAAATTATAAAAATACTTTTATTCAAGAAAATGCTGATCTTGATGATTTAGATAATTTATTTAATGATGTTGCTAGAAGTACAGTTATTATCGATGATCCTCAATCAGAATTAGAAGGAGTATTAAAAAATCTTGATGATTTAGAAGTAGAAGACGATTTTCCTAGTACTGGAAGTGTTAATACTTATCAAATTCTACAGCCTCTTAAACAAAAATCTCCTCCTATTATTTTTTATGAAGATTTTGAGGAAGTTCATACTTTACTTTCTAGTAATATCTCATGGTTAGAACAAGATCAATTTGAAGATTTACAATCTATTATTGGTAACTCCTTAATCAATTATTATGAAGAACAAAGCGAATTAGAAAGATTAGTTAATTCAGCCACTCTCAAAATAGAAGAAGTCAATTGGCAACATTTAGCGAATATTATTGAAGATTTACCAGATATAATCATTACTTCCCATAAAACTAAAACTTTAACAAGTACGAATGAACTAAATTCTGTTGATTCTGCCTTAAGTGATTTAGATCAATTATTGGCAGAAAGTGACGGACAAACTAACGGTAGTAGGAAAAAATGGATTAAACCTGCTGGAAACAATGCTAACAGTCAAGGGAAAGTATTTGAACAGAGTATGAGGGTGTCTGTTAAACAACTAGATAACCTTAATAATCTCATTGGAGAAATGGTAGTTCGTCGTAATCGCTTAGAAGAAGATCAAGAAAAATTAAGACAGTTTTTAGATAATCTTTTATCCCATGTTCAAAATTTAAGTGATGTGGGTGCAAGAATGCAAGATACCTATGAAAGAAGTCTTCTTGAAGGTGCATTGATCGATAGTCGTAAACGAAATGAGGCAACGGTAAAAGCTCAATTAGCAAGGGGTGAAGGTAGATCGGAAGGAACTTATTTTGGACGCAATATTGATATTAACAATGATGATAATCAAAAGTTTCAACCCCCCGAATTAGATGAATTAGAATTAGATCGTTTTACAGGATTTCATTTACTGGCTCAAGATATTTTAGAGTTAATTGTACGGGTAAGAGAATCAACTTCTGATATTCAATTCCTTGTGGACGAAACAGATCAATTAGGGAGAAATTTACGACAGGTAACAACACAGCTACAAGAAGAGATCAATAAGTCTCGCATGGTATCTTTTTCTCAAAATGCCGATCGCCTTCCTTTACCGATTCGGAAAATTGCAGAAGGTTACGATAAGCAAGTACAACTAAAAATTGAGGGTAGAGAGGTATTAATTGATAAAATGATCCTTGAACATTTATGGGATCCTCTTTTACAAATTACGAAAAATTGTATCACTCATGGTATTGAATTACCCCAAGAAAGAGAAGAAATGGGTAAACCGAGCATTGGTACTATTACCGTGAGAGCTTTTTTACAAGGGCCACAAACGGTGATCTCTATCTCTGATGATGGCGCTGGAATTGATCCTCAAAAAATTAAGAAAAAAGCCATTCAAAATAAACTTATTACTCCAGCACAAGCGGCTAATCTCAAAGACAAAGAAACTTATGACTTTTTATTTAACGCTGGTTTCACCACTAAAGAAAAAGCTGATAGTCACGCTGGAAGAGGTGTTGGTTTAGACATTGTACGAACCAAACTCAATGAAATTAGAGGTAGTGTTACCGTTGATTCTACCCCCGGATTGGGAACTACTTTCACCATTCGTTTACCTTTAACCCTGAGTATCGGGAAAGCCTTATGTTGTATGAATAATAATGCTCGTATCGCTTTTCCCATTGACGGAATTGAAGATACTAAGGACTATTCAGCCAATGAAATTAAAATTAATGCACAAGGACAAAAATGTATTCTTTGGAAAAATACGTTATTACCTTTCCGTCCTCTGAGTACTTTAATGAATTATAATCGTCAGATAACTCGTAGTATTATTTATACCAATAACCAAGACGAAGAAACTATCCCTATTGTGATCTTAAGGGGTGGTAACAATTTATTAGCTATTCAAGTGGATCAAGTATTAGGACAAGAAGAAATCGTTATTAAACAAATTTCTGGCCCTTTACCTAAGCCTAAAGGTATTGCTGGTGCAACGGTTCGCAGTGATGGAATTGTTATGGCTATTGGTGATGTTATCGAACTTATTGAAATTGCACAAGGTAATTTAAGTACGAAAGTTAACGTTAATTTACCAAATCAGTTTCATGGCGATCGCACGGTAGCAGAACAGACTCAAACTCAACCTTTGGTGTTAATCGTTGATGACTCAATCACCGTAAGGGAAATGTTATCCATCAGTTTCAAAAAAGCGAATTATCGAGTAGAACAAGCAAGAGACGGACAAGAAGCATGGCAAAAACTACAATCAGGGCTACCTTGTGATCTTGTGTTTTGTGACATTGAAATGCCAAGAATGAACGGGTTAGAATTGTTACAACATATGCAAGAAGATCCCTTATTATCAAATATTCCTGTGGCGATTCTGTCTTCTCGTGGTGCAGAAAAACATCAACGAATTGCGGCAGAATTGGGGGCTTCAGCTTATTTGATTAAACCTTATGTGGAAAAAGATTTAATTGACTCGGCAAAAAGAATGGTAGAAGGAGAAGTATTATTACCAGGTAGTAAAAAAATCCCGAAACTAAAAGTTAATAAATCTACTATTTCTGGTCAAGACAATAATAATTCAAAAAATAACAAAAAACTTAAATCCTCACCAATGGTATTAATTATTGATGATTCAGTGGTGGTAAGAGAAATGTTATCCATGACTTTTAAAAAAGCAGGTTATCAAGTCGAACAAGCACGAGATGGACAAGACGCATGGGATAAAGTAGTAGAAGGTTTACCCTGTGATTTGTTACTATGTGATATTGAAATGCCTCGCATGAATGGTTTAGAATTACTAGCGAAAATGCAACAAGATGATAAATTATCAAAATTACCCGTAGCGATGGTAACATCTCGTGGTGCGGAAAAACATCGTAAAATTGCGGCGGATTTAGGTGCAAAAGCCTATTTTACTAAACCTTATTTAGAAGAAGAGTTATTAAATGCTGCTAAAAAATTAATCAAAGGCGAAGTTCTTTTATAACCAATAATTCAATAACTTGTCTTTCTAGTCAAAGAAATTATTAAAATGCTAACCATTAATTTTGGTACAATAAAATTTGTGGTATGTGAATTATTATTTTATTAAAAATGGCGACTCAGGAATTAGAAACGAAACCTCAAGGAAAAAATGAAGATTATTGGGATGAAATTCCTAATCAGGGCGAAATGTCTTTTTTTGATCACCTTGAAGAATTACGACAACGTATTTTTATAAGTATAATTGCCATGTTAGTAGGTGCAATATCTTGTTTCTTTTTTGTCAAACAAATTGTCGCATGGCTAGAAATTCCTGCAGGAGACGTGAAATTTTTACAATTAGCACCAGGTGAATTTTTCTTTGTTTCCATTCAAGTGGCAGGTTATACGGGAATTTTACTTTCTGCACCCGTTATTTTATATCAAATTATTCAGTTTGTCTTACCCGGATTAACTCGTAAAGAAAGACGTACTCTTGCACCTGTAGTATTTGGCTCAAGTATTCTTTTTTTCGCTGGTTTAGCTTTTGCTTACTATCTTTTAATTCCTGCTGCGTTAAACTTTTTTATTAATTATGGTGGCGATGTTGTTGAACAATTATGGTCTATTGATAAATATTTTAAGTTTATATTATTATTAATGTTTTCAACGGGTTTAGCCTTTCAAATTCCCGTTATTCAACTACTTTTAGGCACATTAAACCTAGTTTCTTCTCAACAAATGTTCTCTGCATGGCGTATTGTGGTTTTAGGAGCAATGATTTTGGGTGCAGTATTAACTCCTTCAACAGATCCCCTTACTCAATCTCTCCTCGGTGGTGCAGTTTTAGCGTTATATTTTGGTGGGGTAGGAGTAGTTAAACTTACAGGAAAATAAACAATTGATAATCAAAAATTAACCACTATTAATCATCAATTATCAATCATTTTTACCTATTTTTTGATCTTTTTAGCCATGTTACGGAACATATCCATATTGGTGTCAGTTTTAGTACTAATTTTAGGTGTAAAAGAATCATTTTCACTGTTATTAGTAGTAGATTTTGGTCTAATTACTTCCTTAGAATCTTTTTTCGCTATTTTTTCTGAAGATACTTCTTGGATTAATTCTCCACCTTCACTATTGGTTAAAGTTTTGGGAAAAGTTCTTCTAGTAGTTTTAGAAGTACGCATATAATCAATATCTCCGAAAGTCTTAGCTTGATCAGGATCTAAAAAATAAGCATCTTCTACTTTCTTACTTTTTTTACCAAATAAACCAAATAAACCTGCCATTAGATTATTTCTCCTTATCAGTTTGTTAACTTTTATTGTTTTGATTATTAAAAATAATAACAGATTGTTACATTTCTGAGAATGTTTTTCCTCGATCAATTTAATCTTTCTTTGACAATTAAGTATAATATTTACATTTAAGAAACATAAAATAATGTATTAATATATAATTATTTGAGTGAATCATAAAATTTTTAGTGGAATAGGGAGATAGTAAATAGTCTTCCCAGTTATTTAGCCGTCAGTAAGTATTTTTTTTCTACATCGTGAATAACGTTAACTAAATCCGAAAAATGATGCAGTTTGAAAGAAAATAAAACTAACTAACCATGCAAAAACAAAAGAGAAAATCACTGAAAATGATGTATATTTCCAAGATTTAGACTCATTAAACATTGTCGCTAAGGTTGTTAAACAAGGAGTATAAAGCAAACAAAATAAGCAAAAACTATAAGCCTGTACCCAAGTTACCGTTGAACCAATATAATTACTAAGATTAGTTGCATCCATACCATAAATTACTGGGAATGCTCCTACCACAACTTCTTTGGCAATAAAACCAAAAAGTAATGATAATGTTAGATAAGGATCAATACCGATGGGTTGCATTATTGGACTTAAAAAGTTTCCTAATTGTCCTCCAAATGTATCTAATCCTGTTGTGCCTAATGGTAAATTAGTTAAAAACCATACCGCTACACATCCTAAGATAATAAATCCTGATGCTCTTTGAAGGAAGTGCAAAACTTCTCCCCAACCTCGATTAATTACTTGTTTTAAGGTAGGAAAACGATAGGGTGGTAATTCTAGTACAAATGGTTCTTTATTTTTAAACTGTCCTTTTAATAAAAAAGCGGCTACTAAAGCAGCTACAAAACTTAAAATATATAAGGAAAATAAAACTGTTGCACCTTTTTGATTCGGAAATGTGGCTGCAATCAGAAAAATAAATACTTGTAATCTTGCTGAACAAAGAGAAAAAGTTATTACTAACATGGTTAATAACCTTAATCCTTGCGATCGCATAATTCTTGTCCCCATTAAAGCAGGAACATTACAACCAAAACCCATCATTTGTAAAACAAAACTGCGTCCATCTAAACCTAATTGACTCATTAAAGCGTCCATTAAATAGGCAGATCTTGAAAGATAACCGCTATCTTCTAAAATAGCCATAACAATAAAAAATAAGACAATTAGGGGTATAAAAGAAGCCACCGTTGCCAATCCATTCCATATACCATTAATAATAAAATCTTGAATTAATAAAGGAAAAGGTTTTAAAAGGGATTCAAGTAAATAAATTTGCAAAAAATTGGTAAAATTTCCCATTAAATCCATACTAGGAAGTCCGATATTCCATACTATTTGAAAAACGAGAAACATTCCTAAAAAAAATAAAGGTAATCCTAAAATAGGATGTAGTAAAATACTATCTACTTTAAAGGTAAAAGTTTTAAGAAAATTAGAAGGCATAATGACTGTACCTCCTAATATCTGATCTATTTTTTCAGGTAAAACTGCTCCTATTTTTAATAATTGATCCGTTAAATTATTAATTTGAAAACTATAATTATTTTCCTTTATTTTTTTGACTATTTGTTCATAAACTCTTTGATAGTTTTGACCATATTTTGCACTCATTAAAAAAGTAGGTATTTCTAAACGCTGAGATAATTCATCAACCTCAATTTTGACACCATAATGTTTAGCTTCATCAGCCATATTTAAAACTAAAATTGCAGGAAAACCTAACGCTTTTATTTGTAAAACTAAGCGAATTTGTCTATCAATTTGAGTAGCATTAACAATAATAATAACTAAATCTACTGCAAACTTTTCAAGGAAATTTTGGACAACTTTTTCATCTTCTGAAAAGCCATTAAGATCATAAATACCGGGTAAATCGATAAATTCCGTCGTTTCATCTTCAATTTTGACTCTAGCTTGTAGTAAATCAACAGTAATTCCAGCCCAATTACCTACAAAAGCATTACCCCCTGTTAATCGATTAAAAAAGGTTGATTTACCTGTATTCGGCATTCCTAATAAAGCAACTCTTTTATGAGGATTAATATTTTTACCAACAGTTTTAGGTTGATGACAATTCATTTTTGATACTTTCGTGTAATTATTAATAATTCTTGTTATTCAATACTTTGAAGAAGAATAATTTTTGCCTCTTGATGACGAATAGCAATTTCTGTAGTTGATCCCACTCTAACGTGTAATGGACCACCAAACCATGCTTGTCTTAAAACCATAATAGGTTTATTAGGAATTATTCCTATTGCTTCTAAACGGTTAATGAGATGATGATTATGACTTAATTTTTCAATTTCTTTGACAAAGGCTAATTTTCTAGGTTTTAGTTTAGATAAATTCATGGGAAGATTATTAAATATTTTTCTCAATTATATTTTATTGCATATTATTCTCAAAAGCATCTTCAATCGTAACATTTTTTAATGTTTTTTTCCTCTGGAAAAAGTGACGTAATTGTCTGAATCGATGAATAGACAAGCAAAATCTGACAATCATGTAAATAGACGATTTTTCTATTAAAACTGATTTAATTTTTTTAGAGATGCTTTAATAAAGTAATTAGATTAATTATTTTTTTTCTGGTTAAGATAATACAGCTCTTTTTTTGTATTGTCATTACTGATTTTTACTACCATCTGGCATAATTGCACCTTGTAAATTAACATTTTTAAGAATTGTACCTGTAATATCTGCACCTTCTAAGTTAGCATTAACTAATATTGCCCCTGTTAAATCAGCATAGCTTAAATCACTACCACATAAACTAGCGTTTGTCAAGTCTGTAGGTAAGTTTTTATATTTAATTCCCATACTTAAATTCGCACGACAAAGTTTTGCACCATTGAGATTTGCCTGATAAAGTAAAGCATGAGAAAGATTTGCGTAACTTAAATTAGCATTACTAAAATTTGCTTGTGTTAAATTGGTTTGTTGCTCTGAATTAGGGCGAAAATCTCCATCAATGATGATACTATTAGATAAATTGGCACTGGTTAAATTAGCACCACAGAAAATAGTTTTAATTAAATTGGCTTTTTCTAGGTTGGTTTTGATGAGTTTTGCACTACTTAAATCTGCATCTCGTAATAATACTTGAAACAACATCGCTTCACTTAAATCTGTACCCCATAATATAGCTTCACTCAAGTCTGCTTCAGTAAAATTACTATGGCGAAAATTTGTACGCCCTAATCTAGCTTGTCGTAAATCACTACGGGAAAAATCAGAGGAGGATAAATTCTCTTTCAAGATTTCTGCTTCGAGGAGTTTAACTTGTGCAAAATTTCTTTCTCCTTCTTGATATGCTTTTAATATTTCTGAGATTTCCATATTGATTTAAGTTTAAAATTGCGATGTACTTTTACAAATTATATAATTTTTTGTGATATTTTTTTACCTAGAAAATAAGTTTACTTTACGTCAATTTTATTGATCAATTTTGCCATAAAAAAGATTAGATTTTTAGCTATTTTTTAGAGGAGAATTTAATAACATAGAAAATCTTAAATTACCTAAAAGAAGGTTTCCCCCAAATTACTGTTTCTCTCGTATAAATTACCATACCCGGTTTAGCACCTTTTGGTTTATATACATAGCTAGGTTTTGTGAAAATTACAGGTACTTGATCACTTTCTCTTCCTTGACTATAATAAGCAGTTAAATTAGCAGTAAATTGTAAATCTTGATCATCAGGAATGTCACCTGCATTCAAACGTAATAAAACATGAGCTCCTGAAATTTCTTGGGCATGAAACCATAAGTCATAATCCGTAGCTGTGCGAGAAGTTAGTATGTCATTTTGACGATTATTACGCCCAATTAAAACTTCATAACCTGATGGAGTTTGATATTTTCTAGGGTGAGATTCTTCTACATTATTATTTCCTCGATATTGACTATCTTCGATATATTTTTGACTAATTAATTCGGCTTTTATTTCTTGCAACGTTATTAAATCTTCTGTTTCTTGATAATCTAATTGACTTAAAATTGTACTTATTTGCTGTAAATAATTAACTTCAGATTTTACTTCTTCTAATAAAGGTTTTACAACTAATTTTGCTCGTTTTAATTTCTGATTTTGTTTATATAAATTTTGAGCATTTTGAATCATATTTTTATCTGGTGCAAGACTAATTTTTATGGGTTTATTAGTGGTAAAATCATTTAATATTATTTCTTTCATTCCTGCTTTCCATTTATGTAAATAAGCCATTAATAAATCAGCTTTATTACTATACATTTCGCATTTATCCGAATCATTTAACTTATTTTGATATTTATCTCTTTTTATAATTAACTTAGTTAAAATATTTTTTATTTTTTGCTGTAATTGTTGCTTTAATTGATTAAAGTTTTCTTGATAAATTTGTTGATTATAATAATCATTTAAAATTTTATGTAAATCTTGATTATTATTCGTTTCAGCTAAAACCGTATAACCTTGAGTTGTTTTACTAAAATTAAAAGTTTTATTTTCAATAACTTGTAACCAAGATTGCCAATTTTTATATAATTTTTCCCATTCTTCTTGAGTTAATTCTTGATTAGATTTTATTGCTAAAATTGCTGATTGATTTAATAAATATTGAGCAATAATTGGGCTAACCCCTTGATAAGTTTTAATTAATTGTTTATCAATTCTTCCCGGAATTAAACTTACTTTTTCCCTCCATTTTTCCATAGATTCTAATAATTTGGGAATTTCCCCTGTTAAAGCAGGAGGTAATTGATAAAATTGGCTAGTTTCTACAGTGCGCAAACTAGATTTATTAGAGGTAATTTGTTTGGCGACGGTAATAATTTGATTGTCAGCAGAAGTAAGAATAACATTACTATATTTACCCATTATTTCTACATATAAATGATGTAAAGGTGCTTCATTTGGGCGTTTTGCCCATTGAAAATCAACCACCCTCTCCCAATCCGTGACAATTTTTACCCCTATTAAAGCATAACCGTTAATGAGATGTCGTAACTGCTCACTAAAAGTAAATGTATCCTTCCCACGAGGAGGAGGATTGCCGATGCAAATTCTAGCGGCTTGGGGATGCCATGAGATAGTTAACCATGCTTTTTGATGAAGACTGCGTAAACAAAGACTGATAGTATAGCGATCAATTTGATATACTTGCTCTAACCTAGAAGGAATATAATTATTGTTTAATGAATCACAAATAGCGACAAGGGTTGTATAATCAACAGGTTGCATAATAATTTAAAAGTTAAGGTTGAAAAAAATATCTAAGACACAGATGTATAAGTGTAAGGTATAATTTATTATTTATTATCCCGACATCATTTTAAATCATTAATTGTGCTGAAGATTATCACTACATCCTTAGAAAATATTTCACAAAACACAGAAAATATACATAATAATTATAGCATTGCATTAGGTAATTTTGATGGTATTCATAAAGGGCATCAACAAGTAATTAAACCAATTTTTAATTATAGTGAAACAGAAAAAATAATACCCTCTTTAGTAACATTTATTCCTCATCCTCAAGAATTTTTTAGAGGAAAAAAAAAACAACTTCTTACACCTATTCCTGAAAAATGTCATATTTTAGAAAAGTTAGGAGTTAAACAACTAATATTATTACCTTTTAATCAAGAATTGGCTTCTCTAAGTGCAGAAAAATTTGTAGAAGATATTTTAATCAAAAAAATTAAAGCTAGTTTTATTAGTATAGGAGAAGATTTTTGTTTCGGTTACCAAAGACAAGGAAATGCCAAATATTTGCAAACTTTAGGGAGTAAATATAATATTAAAGTTAGTATAACAAAAGAACAAAATTTGACTATTGAAGGAGAATCTATTAAGATTAGTAGTTCATATATTAGGCAAAATTTAAGAGATGGAAAGCCTGAATTAGCGAATCAAATGTTAGGGAGAGAATATCAGATTATCGGGGAAGTAATTGAAGGGCAAAAGTTAGGTAGAAAAATTGGTTTTCCTACAGCTAATTTAATGATTCCCGATGAAAAATTTATACCTAAAAATGGCGTTTATGCTGTTAAAGTTGATGTAGAAAATGATTCTTTATTATCTAATTTACAAGGTGTAATGAATATTGGTACACGTCCAACTATTGACGGAAATAATTTTTCTATTGAAGTTCATTTATTAGATTACCATGAAAATTTATACCATAAAAATCTTATCGTAAAATTAGTTAAATTTTTGCGCCCTGAAAACAAATTTTCTTCTTTAGATGAGCTAAAATATCAAATAGAATTAGACTGTAAACAAACTCGACTTATTCTGAAAAATTAGTTAAATATTAGACTTTAATTAAGGTTTGCACACAAAAAAAAAATCAGAAGATTATAGTAATCCTATTTGAGTCATAAGAAAATCATAAATTAATTTCCCTCCATTTAGGACGTTAGGTTGACAAAAATTTTTATAAATAATTTAGTAACCCTATAATACCCTGATAAAAAATATGCAGTTTTAGGAATTTTTATTCAATATTTTTTGTATTTATATTTTATACATAAAACTAACACTTGATACCTCATAATTTTTCAGCGAAACGTAATTAATTTAAAATTTCTTCTAATTGATGTTGTTGCCATAAAGATTTATATAAACCTTCTTGATAAAATAACTCTTGATGAGTACCTGATTGAACTATTTTACCAGCTTCCATGACTAAAATACGATCCGCATTTTGTACCGCCGATAGTTGATGAGTAATGAAAATAACTGTTTTTCCTTTTTCTTGTTTCAGGTTTTCCAGAATTTGAGTAGCTGTTTTATTATCAACACTGGAAAGCGCATCATCTAAAATGAGAATAGGTGCATCTGCAAATAACGCTCTAGCTAACGAACTACGTTGTCTTTGTCCACCAGAAAGAGATATACCTCGTTCTCCCACTAATGTATCATATTTTTGCGGAAAAGTCATAATTTCTGGATGAATTTGAGCTTGTTTCGCCGCATATTCAACTTCTATCATTTCTCCTACTCCATCGCTATAGGCAATATTCTTTTTAATGGTGGTGGAAAACAAAAAACTTTCCTGTGGCACATAGGCGATCGCCTTGCGCAAATCTGTTAAATTAATAGTAGTAATATCAATACCATCTAAGAATAATTGCCCTGATGAAATTTCTAATAAACGAGGAATAGCGTTAGCTAAAGTAGATTTTCCTGCACCAATTAAACCGACAATAGCTACGGTTTCACCACCATTAATAGTAAAATTGAGATTATTTAAAGCAATATCTTGGGTATTGGGATAGCTATAATTAAGGTTAACGGCGGTAATTTCTCCTTTAATTTTTTCTACGGGAAAAGAAACAGAAGAGGAATTATTTTGAATTTTAGGCTCAACTTGCGTAATTGCTTCAATACGATCTATACTAACTTCACCTCGTTGATAAGTAGTAATGGTAAAACCAAGTAAAGCAGTAGGAAAAACTAACCTTTCAACATAGATAATTAAGGCGATAAAATCCCCTACAGTAATAACATTTTTTTCAATTTCCTTAGTGCCAAACCACAGTAAAACTAATAAACTAATATTAGCAATACCGCCGATGATAGGAAACAATAAATTTCTGGTTTGTGCTAGACTTAAATTAGCTTTTAATAACCCTTTATTTTTATTAGCAAAAGCTCTTTTTTCATTCTCTTCTTGAGCGTAAATTTTAATTAAAGAAATACCGCTCATATCTTCTTGAATTAACTCACTAATATCAGATAACTTTTCTTGTACTTCTAGTTGATCTTCCCTTAATTTATCGCTAAATAACTGTACTGTAAACAACATTAAAGGATAAATTGCTAAAGCCATTAAACTTAATTTAACATTAATAAATAGCATCGCTGGTAAAGTTAAACCATAGGCAAAAATAATATTAATTAAACTAAGAATAGCAAAGCCAACTAAACGACGAATATTATCAACATCACTGGTGGCACGGTTAATTAAATCTCCTGAATTATTAACACTAAAATAAGAAGGCTCTAACTTTAATAATTGATCAAAAATTCTTTGTTTTAAATCTACTTCTACCTGTCGCCCAATGCCAAAAATTATGACACGAGAAAACATCCTAATAGCCCACATTATACAAGCTAAAATAAATAGAAGAATAACATATCCCATCAGAGTTTTATAAGCAAAATTTTCCTGTAAATCATCAAAAATATTGCGAATTAACCAAGGAATATAAACCCCAATAATATTGACAACAAATAAAGCAGATGTTCCCCAATATAACTTATCAAGATGAGGTTTTAAGTAAGAAATTAATTTTTTAAATCGAGAATTTATCATACTTTATTTTAATTGACAATTACGAATTAATATGCTCCATTATTTTCAGGAAAAATTACAACTCCAATGGTTTTAAGAATAATCCAAATATCCAAAAACCAATTATGATGATTAACATAATAAACATCGATAAGTACTCTTTGAGGATAAGGAATATCATTTCTTCCCGAAACTTGCCATAAGCCAGTAATACCAGGCTTAATTGTCAAAACTCGATCCATTTTATTGCCATACTTATGTAATTCATCAGGCACAAGAGGACGAGGGCCAATAACGCTCATATCACCCTTTAAAACATTTAAAAATTGGGGAAATTCATCTAAGCTGGTAATGCGTAAAAATTTACCAATCCAAGTAATACGAGGATCATTTTTGAGTTTAAAATTATCTTCAAATTCTTGACGTTTTTCGGGACATTTCGCCAACATATCTTCTAAAACTTGGTCTGCATTAACAATCATTGTCCTAAATTTCAAACACTTAAAATGTTTAAAGTTTTTCCCTACACGTTCTTGTTGATAAAAAATAGGGCCTGGAGAACTAATTGCTATTAATAGGGATAATATAACATATAATGGCGAAAAAAGTACTAACACAGAGGCAGAAAAAACAATATCAAAAGTACGTTTATAAAATTGTCTGGTGATTCTAATTTTTTGTTTGTTAGGCTGACGAGAAAAGCTAATTAAGCCTCGTCTTGCCAAACTTTCCATTACCTTTACAGATACAAGTTGGCTATTTGCAGTCATTTTTACTCCTTCACATCACACCATTTATAATTAACAGTCACTTTCTTGCTTTTTGCAAAATCATGATCTATTTAGTTAATCAACTTATTGTCTAGTATTATGACTAGAAATTTACACTTTTGAACTTTTATTTCTAAAAATTTTGATGATGACCAAAAATGAAATAAGTTTTAAATAGTATTTATCTACTTAAATTTATCTAATACAGGATAATTTTTCTGTTTAAATTTCTTGTTGATTTAAGATCCTGAGTGTTGTTATTCACCTTAGACTATTTATCAAAACAGAAAACACTCTTATTATCTCATAATCGGTTAAGTTTAATTACTTAATAATAAGAGGACTAAACAATTTTTTTGCAACTTGTTATTTTTGACTACAAATGCTTTAAAAACAATTTTGTCTTAACCTTTAAAAGTTGTCATCGCTATTGTTATTGTTATAATTTTCACTGTCCCGTTTTGAGCCTAATAAATCCAGTTTATCTACGTTTATCACTGGTTTTGAGCGTTTTTCACCACTATTGCGATCGCTCCAAGTATCAATTTTTAAAGAACCTTGAATGCCGATTAAAGTACCTTTTTTGGCATAATTAGCAGCAACTTCGGCAGTTTTACCCCAAATTTCTAATTCAAACCAGTCTGGCTTATCCTCTTTTTTATTCATTCGGTTAACAGCAAGAGTAAGACGACATTTTACCTTTCCTGAATCAAAATAACGAATTTCGGGATCTGTACCAGTGCGCCCTACTAAATGTACTATATTTAAAGTCATGATTTTATGTATGAATGTACTAATTTAAAATTATTCTATCACATCAGTTATAGATCTATCCCCATTATTGACAAGAAATAAGGGAACAAAACTAGCACTTTTTTCAGTCATAGGGTACAGTTTGCTACAGTAAAGAAAAACGAATTGCACACCATATTTAATCTTATCGTCAAATATCATGAATTTATTAAAAATCATCCATAAACCTTTTTTGACAACTTTATTATTAACAACATCTTTAATTACTGGTTTACCTCATTTAGTTTTTGCCCAAAGTAACCCCGGTTTAACTATTTTTAGTGGCGTGGATAATAAAGATATATTAAATTATCGTCTTGATTTTGGCGGTAAAGCTGGAGGATGGGATCGTTATCGTCTCAGAATACCGGGTAAAAAAATTAATCAAGGAGTAGCCAAGTTTTTCATCAGTTACCCTGAATATTTTAGCGGTAAATTTGACACAGAATCCATGGAAGTCCGAGTTAAAGATAAAAAATTACCCATTAGAGAAATCGTTTGGGATAAAGAAAGTCGTATTATTGAAATTGATTTACAAGATCCTTTACTCGAAAGTAACAAAGTTGAATTAGTTTTTTCTAACGTCAAAAATCCAGACCCAGGCGGTACTTTTTATTTTCAAGCACAAATTTTAACCCCCGGACAAATACCCTTAAGATTAAATGTCGGTACATGGATTTTAAGTATTAACTAATCACCATTAATGAAGGGTGAAAAACATTCACCCAAGCAAAAACTATTTTCTGAAAGTTGATTGTAAATGATTAACTAACCCATGTAATCCTAAACGATAACTTTCCGCTCCAAAACCGCTAATTTGACCAACGGCAATGTCAGCTATATAAGAATGATGTCGGAAATCTTCTCGGCGATAAATATTACTTAAATGAACTTCTACCACAGGAATAGCCACCCCAGATAAAGCATCTCGGATGGCCACACTTGTGTGAGTATAAGCACCAGCATTAATGAGAATTCCTTGATAATTATTTAATGATTGATGGATATAATCAACCAAGACACCCTCGTGATTAGATTGGAAGCAAGATAACTTCACATTTAATTTGACAGCTTCTTCCTCTAACATTGTGTTAATATCATCAAGAGTTAGATGTCCATAAATAGTCGGTTCTCTTTGACCTAAAAGATTAAGATTAGGTCCGTTTAATACTAATATACTAAAATTTGACAAGGGAAAAACTCTGTATTAAAATCAACAATAAATTTAGATTTAATATCGACCACGATCCCTTACAGGAATAGGTATTAACTCAGGTTCAGGTTCAGATTGTGGTCCTAGTAAAGCCTCAATTAATTTTTGAGTCCACTCTTTTAGTTTTTCAATCACTTTCTCTATTTGATCCATTAATAAAGAAGACTCCCATAAAACTTTTTATTATTTCTAAAACCATCATAACCTTTAGTTTTTCTAAATGCAACCGTTAATTTACTGATTAGTTAGATAATTTCAGCTTAAAACATAGAATTATTGCAAAAGAAAGGATACAATCAAAGATTATCTTTGCTAAAACCAATATTAGCATCATTCCATAAGTTTAATGAGTACAGAAACATATATAAATCATCCGAATTTTGGCCTTCTTTATCGTTTGTGTATTATAGAAAAAAATGAGGAATTATTTACAACATTATACGCTCAACGTCTTTTCTTTAAAGTCGTAATTAAACCACAACAAGTTGTTTTTGAGCCTTTAAGTCGCACCGAGGCAAGGCTATTAATAGAAAGCAAATTGCGCTATCTTAGGGGAAATGGTGAATGGGATATTTATAGACAAGTTAATGAACTTTATCAAAGTACGTTTCATTAACACTCCTCTATTGATCAAATCGTTCTGAAGTACGAGGTTTCAAATCTAAAAATTTTAATGAGCACTGATATTATCCATAAAATACAACAAATTAAAGAGACACTTCCAGCGTCTGTCAGTTTAATAGCGGTAACAAAAACTGTTTCTGTAGATGGCATGAGAGTTGCTTATGGTTGTGGTATTAGAGATTTTGCGGAGAATAAACTTCAAGAGGCTTTAAAGAAACAAGAAGAGTTAAAAGATTTAGCAGATATTTGTTGGCATTTTATCGGACATTTACAAACAAATAAAGCCAAAAAAGCAGTAGAATCTTTTGCTTGGATTCATTCAGTGGATAGTCTTAAACTAGCTCAAAAGTTAGATTTTTTCGCTCAACAGGCTTTAGAGAATAATATTATTACTGTTTCCCCTCAAGTATGCTTACAAGTAAAAATTCTGCCCGATGACAATAAATATGGATGGAGTGTTAAGGAATTATATCAAGATTTAGTCACCTTGCAACAACTTCGTTTTTTACATTTGCGAGGGTTAATGGCTATTTTACCTTTTGGTTTGAGTGATGATGACATTTTGTCTGGATTTCAAAAAGTAAGAGATTTACAAGTTTGTTTATCTGATAATAATTATTTTGGTGAAAATTTTAATCAATTATCTATGGGAATGTCGGGAGATTATTTGTTAGGGATTAAAGCTGGTGCAACAATGATTCGTTTAGGTACAATTATTTTTGGTAGTCGTAATCGTTAATTAATGTTTGCTATGTTTTTTCTTTAGATTCAATGTCTTGATAATTTTCTTTTTTAAGCAGAGAATAAAGATATAATTAATAATTAAATTTGAACTTTTTTAGGTATTTTATCTTCTTCAATATAATTGACTAATTATCATAATTAATGGTAAGTAAATTTATCGATAATGGTTATGATAATAAAATTTATAAATCTAAAATTATGGTATGATTAGGGGTTATATAATGAGCAAAAAAACCGCATCAATGAGGTAAATTGAACATGAGGAATGCTAGTCATGATCATTGGGAGCAAATTAAAGATGAGATCATTTTACTATGTATTCAATGGTATGTAACAGAGCGACTAAGTTATTCTCAATTAAAAATAATTATGCAACAAAGAGGCTTCAAAATTGATCCTCGCACAATAAACTTTTTAGTACAAGAATATTCAGCTAAAGCTCTCAAAAGATTTCGAGAAACAGAAAGAAAGAGTAGAAAAGGCTGGAGAATAGTGCAAATACCATTTAAGTTGCAAGGAAGAAAAAAATATTTATATCGGGCATTAGATGCTCAAGGAAATACTTTAGATTTTATCATTACTGGAGGAAGAAATAAAGAAAAAGCCAAATTTTTTTTTGAAACAACTATTTCTAAAAATCCTGAAATAACTGCTAGTAAAATCTTATCAAGAAGACAAAAAATAAGAGTTCAAAATAATAATTTTTTTACAGGTTTAGTTAGTATCATTTTATTATCTGTCATCGGAATGTTGGTATTTAATCAGTTAGCCAAACACGCAGAAAAAAATAATCAAACGCCTAAATTTAATAATAATACTTCGTATCTTCACATTAATTATTATTCTTTTACATGATAATATTATCATCAAATAAATGTTTTTAAAAAAGTATAACACCTCTGAGAATTTTGAGTTAAAACTATTATTTATTAGTCTTTTAATATTACCATTTCAAACATTTTTCGGTATTCTTATCTTATTATTTTTAACCTATAAAACATGGCGTAATAACTATAAAGTAATTATTAATAACTATCTTAGTTATAGTCTAATTGCCGTTACTATTTTGATGATGATTTCCTCTATTTTTGCTCATAATTCTGGTGAAGCATGGTTAGGAATGATTCATTTTTTTCCTTTTTTTATCATGTTTTTAGGTATTAGAACTATTATTACTAATTATAATCAACTATTTTTTATAATTTTACCGATTATTTTTAACTCAGTTATTATCGTATTTTTAGGAATTGGAGAAGTTAAATTAGGTTGGCAAACTCCTGATTTATTTTTTAAACTTTCAGGATGGAGATTGATGGCTTATGGTATTCCAGAAGGTAGAATGTCATCAGTTTTTCCCCATGCTAATCCCTTGACATTATATTTAACTACTGCCTTAATTTTTACCGTAGCTTTGTTAATTTATAGACACCATAAAACGAAGTTTAATAAAATAGATTTAGGGTTAATTTTTACTATTATTATAAACTTAACGGGATTAATTTTAACCAGTTCTCGTAATGGTTGGATTATTACTTTTATTAGTTTTATTGGTTTTGCTATTTATGTAAGATGGTATCTAATTTTACAACTTTTAACTTTAGGAGGAGTAATAATTAGTTGGGCTTCTTTTGGTAACTTACCCGCACAAAATTTATTTAGAAAAATTGTACCTTCTTTTATTTGGCTAAGATTATCAGATCAAATGTACCCTGATCGTCCATTGCCAACCTTAAGAACAACTCAGTGGCATTTTTGTTTAGATTTGATTACACAACGCCCTTTTTTTGGTTGGGGATTAAGGAATTTTAGCATTTTATACGAAGAAAAAACAGCAACTTATTTAGGGCATCCTCACAACTTATTTTTAATGATTAGTGCCGAAACTGGTTTAATTAATTTATTGTTGATGATGTTTATTATTGGTAAAATTTTATGGCAAGGAATTATGACATTAATTAGTTTTAAATCTAGTCAAGATCAAGGTATTATTTTATTTAGTTATCTCATGGTTTTTCTAAGTTTTATTGTCTTTAATTTATTCGACGTTAGCATTTTTGATTTAAGATTAAATATTTTAGGATGGATTATTTTAGCAGCTATTTCAGGAGTTAGAGAAAAAGATGTTATTTAACTAGACATTTTACTTTCTCTATCCTTTAATTTATGGAGTTATAACTTACCATAGAAAAGCCTAAATTTTTTTTAACTATGGCGTAAATATGCCTCAATAAAGTTATTTAATTCCCCATCTAAAACATCATTAACTGCCGTTGTTTCTACATTTGTGCGTAAATCTTTCACCAGTTGATAAGGATGAAAAACATAGTTTCTAATTTGGTTTCCCCAAGCTGCTTCAACAATATCTCCTCGAATTTCAGCGATTTCTTTGGCTTTTTGTTCTTCTAAGACTATTAATAGTTTACCTTTTAGTATAGCTAAGGCTTTCTCTTTATTTTGTAATTGAGATCTCTCTTGAGTACATCTTACAGCAATGCCCGTCGGAAGATGAACAATTCTCACGGCGGTTTCTACTTTATTGACATTTTGCCCTCCTTTTCCTCCAGCGCGAGTAGTGGAAATATCCAAATCTTTGTCAGGAATCTCTAACTTAATCGCTTCTTCCCCTAAACTTGGCATTATATCAACCCCTGCAAAGCTAGTTTGTCTTTTACCATTGGCATTGAAAGGAGAAATTCTGACTAATCGATGAGTGCCTTTTTCGCCTTTCAAATAACCATAAGCGTATTTACCTTCAACCTCTAAAGTTACTGATTTAATTCCAGCCTCATCTCCGGGAGAAATTTCTGCTATGGTGACATGATAATTCTGTTTTTCTGCCCAACGAGTGTACATTCTCAATAGCATTTGTGTCCAATCTTGAGCATCTGTACCACCAGCACCAGCATTAATAGTTAGAATAGCACCTTTTTGATCATAAGTACCATTGAGTAACTTTTGTAATTCCCATTTATCTAAATCACGAGTTAAATCAAGAATATTTTTTTGCGCTTCGTTAAATAATTCTTCGTCTGCTTCTAATTCTAACAATTCAATAATTGCTTTGGTATCCTCTTTGTTACTTTCCCAGCGATAAAATTGCTCTAAATTAGACTTAACATCGTTTAAATGTTGTAAAGTTTGTTGCGCTTTATCTCCCATATCCCAAAATTCTGGTTGCGAAGCCACTTGTTCTAAATCGGCGATTTGTGCCTTAAGATTAGGTAAGTCAAAGATATTCCTGAGTTTTACTCAGGCGATAAGTGATTATGCTAATATCTCTCTTTAAATCTGATAATTCCATTCTTACTATACTAATTTTGTCTCTACTTTTATAATTATATCTAATGAGTAATGAATAATCAGTAATTATTAACTATCAACTATTAACGATTAATGAATATTGAGATTAATAAAAGAATTAATTGGGATATTATCGCTCAAAATTATCAAGAAAAAAATAGTTATAAATTAGCTGAAAAAAAAGCAAATTACTACTATAAAAAATCTTCGGATAATGTACCTATTTTACCAGAAAATCTAATTTTAAGAGATTATCAAAAACAAGCCATAATTAACTGGTTTAAAAATAAAGGTAGAGGCATTTTAAAAATGGCCACAGGAAGCGGAAAAACCATCACTGCTTTGGGAATTACTACAGAATTATATCAACAAATAAATTTGGAAGTTTTATTAGTAATTTGTCCATTTCGTCATCTGGTTTTACAGTGGGCAGAAGAAATGATAAAATTTAATTTACAACCTATTTTAGCCTTTGAAAATATCAATAATTGGCAAAGTGAGCTTTCTTTACAATTATATAATATTCATAATCATCAACAAAAATTTATCTCTATTATTACTACTAATTCCACCTTTATTAGTGATGGTTTTCAATCTCAAATACCATTTTTTCCTGAAAAAACTTTAATCATTGGTGACGAGGCACATAATTTAGGTGCACCCCGTTTATTATCCTCTTTACCTGCTACTATTGGTTTAAGGTTAGCCTTATCCGCAACTCCAGAAAGACATTTTGATGAAGAAGGTACAGATTTTTTAATTAATTATTTTGGCAAAGTTTTACAACCAGAATTTACCTTAGCTAATGCCATCAAAAAACAAGCCTTAGTTAAATATAATTATCATCCTATTTTAGTAGAATTAACAGATATTGAAGCCTTATATTATGCTAAATTAACCAAAAAAATTGGTTGGAGTTTATCACAAAATAACAACCTTGAAGATAATCATAATCTTAGATCATTATTGATTCGTAGATCTCGTTTAATTGCCACCGCTAATAATAAATTAATCGCCTTAAAAGAATTAATGTCAGAGAGATTAGATATGAAAGCTACTTTATTTTACTGCGGCGATGGCTATACCAACAAAAATGAGCGACAGTTACAAGCAGTAACCAGAATTTTAGGCAAAGAATTAAATTATCGAGTTAATACCTATACCGCAGAAACTCCTTTAGAAGAAAGACAAAAAATAAAACAGCAATTAGTATCAGGAGAATTACAAGGTATTGTTGCTATTCGTTGCTTAGATGAAGGGATTGATATTCCGATGATTGAAAATGCGGTAATTTTAGCTAGTAGTAGTAATCCCCGACAATTTATTCAACGGCGAGGAAGAATTTTGCGCCCCCATGAAGGTAAAAAAGAAGCTACTTTATTTGATATGATTGTGATACCTCCAGTTTTAGAACGAGAAGTATGGGAAATTGAACGTAATTTAATTAAAAAAGAATTAAAAAGATTTATTGAATTTGCCAGTTTAGCCAATAACGCCGAAGAAGCCAAAAAAACTCTTAACACTCTACAACAATTAACAGTTAATTTTTTATAAAAACACAAACAAAATAAGTATTCATTATTAACTATTTATTATTAACTATTCATTCTTTATTATCTATGGCTAACTTTTTAATCTATCTAATTATTTTTATTTGGGGTGCGGCTATCGGTAGTTTTCTCAACGTGGTAATATATAGGATACCAGAGAAAATATCTTTAATAAATCCCCCTTCTCGATGTCCAAAATGTTTACATCCCCTTGGTAAAACAGAAAATATCCCCGTTTTTGGTTGGTTATGGTTACAAGGTAAATGTCGTTGGTGTCATACTCCTATTTCTCCTCGTTATCCTCTGATTGAAGCAACAACAGGATTATTATTTGTATCCGTATTTCATCAATTTGGTTTTACATGGTTAAGCGTTGGTTATGTTATCTTTCTCAGTTGGTTAGTTGCTTTAGGGATGATTGATTTTGATACCATGACTTTACCAAATTCTCTTACACAGTCAGGGTTAGTTGTGGGTTTACTGTGGCAATTTTGGTTAGGTTTTACCGTTGGAGGTATTCAAGGCGCATTGCAATATCTTTTTATCAGTATTTTAAGTGCGGTTATTGGTATTTGGTTGTTTGACATTATTCGTATTATCGGTAGCGTAGTTTTTGGAAAAGTTGCCATGGGAGGAGGAGATCCTAAATTAGCTGCTATGATAGGATCATGGCTAGGGTGGCAAGGTATCTTAATGACAGGTTTTTTGGCTTGTCTTTATGGTAGTATTATCGGTATTAGTGCCATAACTTTTAAACTACTCAAAAAAGGGCAAGAAATTCCATTTGGGCCTTTTTTAGTGTTAGGATCAATTTCAACAATATTTTTTGGTGATGTCTTACTATCTAACTATCTTGAATATATGGGACTTTGAAATAAATTGTACCCAAAAAAAAGAAGTTTGTTTTATGGGAATGTCTGCCAAATAAATATAATCTGAGGAAAAAGTATCCAGTTTTTAGTTTTAAATAATGAATTTAGAGACTATTTAATATTCTTCCTAATTCTCTTAATATTCTTCCTAATTCTCTTAATATTCTTCCTAATTCTCCATTTCCTTTCTATCTCCTGTTAAGAGGGTGAAACCAATTAACTTCTAAAGTATTCTTAACTCCTCTTTCCTCTGTTATTCAATTAGCAACTGTTGACATATTGCTTTACCAATTTCCAGAGAAGCCGTAGCGGCAGGAGATGGTGCATTACATACATGAAGGGCGTTTTCTGTGGGTATAATTAAAAAATCCTCTACCATCTTACCATCACTTTTTAGCGCTTGCGCTCTAACTCCTGCAGGAGAAGTTATAATGTCATCGGCTTTTATTTCTGGTATCAATGTTTGCAAACTACTCACAAAAGCATTTTTGCTAAAAGAGCGGATAATTTCTTCTATCCCTTCAGCATAATACTTGCTGATTAATTTCCATAATCCTTCATAAGTGACAATTTCAGTAAATTCTTTCCAGTCAAAATCTGTCTTTTTGTAGCCTTCTCGTTTTAAACTTAATACAGCATTTGGCCCTGCGTGAATATTTCCATCAATTAAACGAGTAAAATGTACACCTAAAAAAGGGAAATCTGGATTGGGTACAGGATAGATTAAATGTTTTACTAAATGACGTTTTTCGGGCTTTAATTCGTAATATTCTCCTCGAAAAGGGATAATTTTCATTTTGGGATTAACTCCCGCCATTTGAGCTATTTTATCGCTATATAAACCACCACAATTAATCAAAAATTTGGTTTTTATTTCTCTGTCATTGCTGATTAAAATTTGTTGTTTTTTATCTGATTTAATGTCAATTATTTTAGTATTAAGTTGAATCTCTCCACCATTTTTAGTAAAAATTTCTGCATATTTTTGAGCCACTTGTTTATAGTCAACAATTCCCGCCGTTGGCACTTTTATTGCTGCCAAACAACTTAAATAAGGCTCAATTTCTTGGGCTTCTTCTTTAGATATTTTACTAACTTTTATGCCGTTTTCTAATCCTCTTTGATAAAGGTTTTCTAGTAAAGGTAATTCTTTTTCTTTACAAGCCACAATTAACTTTCCACAAACATCATGATTGATATTATATTCTTGACAAAATTTGACTAATTCTTCATTGCCTTTTGTCGTTAATTTTGCTTTATAACTATCGGGTTTATAATAAATTCCTGAGTGAATAACTCCACTATTATGTCCTGTTTGATGCGCTGCACATTTACTTTCTTTTTCGATTAAAATTATTTTTCTCTGGGGATACTTTTTTTGTAAGGCGATCGCAGTTGATAAACCTACAATACCACCGCCAATAATGGCAAAATCATAAATCATATAGTAATTTTTAAATCAATGATAAATAATAAAAGTTGAAAAAATTAATTTGTCAATCTTAACTATACCTAGAAGCTAAAAACTGATGGCTGAAAACTGAAAACTAAAACCTAATAATTACTCATTTTTAAAGGAGAGATTAATTGAGAGGCTTTACCAACTCCTTGCCATAATAATTCTGGATAATCTTCTAGCTGATTATTAGTAGAAATTTCTTCTAATTGAGTTAGAATATCAGCAATTATTTTTCTGCCTTTACTACCATAAGCAACTCCAGAAATAAGAGAAGGAATTAAATTTAAAGATTTTAATTTTGCTACAGTATATTCATTTGTGCCTCCTGCTAATTGGATAAATCCTTTAACATTTGTAGTAATCATTTTTTGAGCATATTTTATGGTTAAATGAGTTGTACCAGTGCCAATATCACCGCTCATAGGGCGGCCATCGGTTTGCCAAATTAAAGGAATATTAACGGGTTTTATATAATTAAAAATTTGAGTTAAATATTCCGTTACATTTTCAGTAAAAGGGCAACTAATAGCTATTAATTTAAGTTTGAATAAATTTGGTTTTATAGTTTTCCAAACTTTGATAAATTCTTGAAAATGTCCTTCTTGAGTGTGAATTTCTATAGCATTTATTGGCAAAATATCTAACCATTGTAAAACCTCTTTTATACTGATAAATGTTGATTTAGTATCAATAATATTAATAGGGCAAATGGGCAAACATCTTCCACAACCATAACATAATTCGTCTATTATTCCTTGATGATGATTATTAAATTTTATCGCTTCTGCGGGGCAAATTTTTTCACAAGGGCGATGACAATCAGACGGACATAAATTAGAATTAAAATAGGCTTTGCGAAAATGTGGATCTTCTCCGTCATTTATACTTATCATCAGTAATGGATGATGGTGGAAATTATAACCAAAAGTAATAGCTTGTTGACGATAATTTTGGGCGATATTAATACCTTCACAGGCGCTATGAATAACCGCTTTATCCGCTGCTACATCAAGACAATCTGCACCAGCTAGGGTATAAACTAAGGCAAGATTACGAATAGAGGGTAAATGTTGGTAACTTGCACCGCAAATCAACTTAAACCAACTACCCTGTTGTAAAGATTCTAAAGGAGACAAAATAAATAATTGATAATTGATAATTGATAATTGATAATTGATAATTGATAATTGATAATTGATAACTCCTATCTCCTAATCAATTATTTACTTCCGCCATTTCAATAACACGATTATCATAATCTTTAACAAGGAAGTTGAGGGGATTTTCAGTGCGAATTTTATATCTTAAACGACGAGATTGTACTCTTAATAATAAAGTATCTAAACATTGACGATCAAAACAAACATGACGCTGACAATCTTTATAACCTAAATTTGCACCGCCAATAATATGTAACTGGGTATTTTTCTTTAATTGATACCAAAGTCCATCATTGGGCTTAATCATTGTATCATTAAAACCTGAACCCATATAAATCGGATCAAAAGAAGTTGCTCCAAGACTTTGTTCATAGTTATAGTAATAATGTAGGGGAATATCTGCTATGGGTAAATCTAATAAACCCTCATAAAAATCTTTAGCAATACTCATATCCGATACCATCACAGTATAAACTTTTGGTGCACTGGTTAAAAACATCCACATCGCACCACCATAAGCCACTAATAACATTACCATGATTCCCTGAGTGGAAAACAAACTATCTGTTATTTCGGGAAGAAATGCACCAAAATAAAAATTAACTATAGTTAAACTGCCATTTATAATCATATCAGTCTAAGATATTAAACCTTTTTATCTATTATGAAATATTGATCGCCTTTTAAGCAATAGAGATATTATTACTGATTATGACTATAAATAACGATATTTTTCCTGAATTAAATCATGAAATAATCAAACCTTTATTAGAAACTGAGGATATTTTACTGTGGAAATCATGGCAAAAATATCCTAATCAAGCTAGATATTTAATTCTACTTTTTTATCGTTATCTTTATTTAACACAAACTTCATCTTACTATTCAAATAGGATAGAAAATCAAGAATTTTACCTTGAGAAATTATGGTTTTTTATTTTCGATAATTTACTCATTTATGACATAGGGGAAGAAGAAATATTATCCCAAGTAATTATCAATCTCATTCAAGAATTTTTTACTGAAGAAAATATTATCTTTCCTAACACTAATAATTGTCATTTTGATTTTCAATTAAGATATTTACCTTTAAAATATTATCTTGAAAAATCCCTAGAAAAATTAACACCTATCGAAAGAATAATTTTAGTAACTAAAGATAAATTTATCTGGGAAGATGATAAAATATTACAATATTTACAACAACAAAAAGAGAAGATTACTTTACCAGAAATAAAAGCCTTTTATACCAAAGCACATTCTCAATTATTAAACAATTTACCCACTGATATTGTCAGTATTTACCTATAAAATAATCAATAATATTCTTAAAGTTATCTGATTAATTAATCAAAATTTTAAAAAAGTTTAACTAAAACATGAAACAAGATAAAATACAACCATTAGGATCAGTTATTCAAGGATCATTAAGAGAAGGATTAGAAGTAAGATTATATCCTGATATATCTGTAGAAGATATGAGAGTAGGGAAATTTTTAGTAGTACAAGGTACTAGATCGAGATTCTTTTGTTTACTAACGGATGTGTCTTTAGGCGCTTCTAATCCTCGTATTTTTACTCATCCTCCTGATTATGATGATAGTTTTTGGATTGATATACTAGCAGGAAGTGATACTTATGGCACAATTGAAATTGCACCAATGTTGATGTTGTCCTTGACAAATAAAGAAGAATATGGTAGTAAAATCGATACAGAGCTACAATTATTACCAGTGAAAACTATTCCTAGTCATTTTAGCCCAGTTTATGAGTCAACAGAGGAGGATTTTCGCTCAGTTTTTGGGGGAGAAAATGATCCATATAAATGTAATTTTGCCATTGGACAACCTTTAGATATGGATGTGCCAGTATGTATGGATTTAGCTCGTTTTGTAGAGCGTAGTAACGGTATATTTGGCAAATCAGGCACGGGAAAATCATTTTTAACAAGGTTATTGATTTCGGGTATTATTCGCAAAGAAGCTGCGGTAAATCTTATGTTTGATATGCACTCAGAGTATGGTTGGGCAGCAGTAAGTGAAGGTAAAAAGTTTAGTATGGTGAAAGGGTTAAAGCAACTTTTTCCCAAAAGGGTAGAAATCTATACCCTCGATGCCGAATCGACTAATCGCCGAGGAGTGACGAGCGCTCACGAATTATATTTAAGCTATGATCAAATTCAAATTGAAGATTTACGGTTAATTGGTAGAGAATTAAACTTATCTGAAGCTAGTCTGGATAATGCTAATATTTTAGCCTCAGAATACGGTAAACATTGGATTTCTCGTCTTTTAGAAATGACTAACGAGGATATACAAATATTTTGTAATGAAAAACAAGGGCATCAAGGCTCAATTATGGCATTACAACGGAAGTTAAAACGTCTTGAAGATTTAAAATATTTAAAACCTACTTGTAATCATAATTACATTCACGAAATTCTTAATTTACTTGATGGCGGTAAACACATTGTAATTGAATTTGGCTCACAAGGTAATATGTTATCTTATATGCTTGTTACTAATATGATTACCCGTCGTATTCATACTGCTTATGTCAAAAAAGCTGAGAAATTTTTACAAACACAACAATTACTTGATCGCCCTCGTCCATTAGTGATTACTATAGAAGAAGCTCATCGTTTTCTTGATTCTAAAATTGTCCATCAAACTATTTTTGGTACAATAGCAAGGGAAATGCGTAAATATTTCGTCACGTTACTAATTGTAGATCAACGTCCTTCAGGGATAGATAATGAGGTAATGTCTCAAGTTGGCACAAGAATTACTTGTTTACTTAATGATGAAAAAGATATTGATGCTATTTTTACTGGTGTTTCTGGTGCAAGTGGTTTAAGATCTGTTTTAGCCAAACTCGATTCTAAACAACAAGCCTTAGTTTTAGGGCACGCTGTCCCTATGCCTGTAGTTGTGCGTACTCGGGCCTATGATGAAAATTTTTACAAGGAAATTGAAGATACTGATTGGCGAGAAAAAAGTGATCAAGAGGTCGCTGATCAGGCTAAGATAGTCAGAACTGAGATTTTCTAAATATTACTTCAAGTTATAAAAAAAATATTTTGGTTAGGCAATACCAATAAGTAAATTTATTGTCAATTTTTAATTATCCCCAACCCCTTATAATTGAGAGTGAATCTAAATAGAAGTAAGGTTGATAAATGATACAACAGGGTGAATTAGTTACTCTCGATATTGAAGATGTAAGTAGCGAAGGCAATGGCATTGGTAAAATTAATCAACAAGTAGTTTTTGTGCCTAATACTGTCACGGGCGATCGCATTACTACTCGTATTATAAGAGTCAAAAAAAAACACGCAGAAGGAAAATTAGAGGAAATACAGGAAGATTCAAAATATCGTATTCGCCCTCGTTGTATAGTTGCCGATAAATGCGGAGGTTGTCAGTGGCAACATATTGATTATGAATATCAACTCAAAGTTAAAGAAACTCAGGTAAAAGAGACGTTAACTCGTATTGGTGGTTTTAAAGATTTTAGGGTAGAAACAATTTTTAGTGATGAAGATTTAGGGTATCGCAACAAAGTTAATTACCCTTTAGGAGTGGCAGAAAACGGTAATATTAAAGCAGGATATTATCAACTAGGTAGTCATCAAATAGTTAATATTAATCAGTGTCCCATACAAGATGATCGTTTAAACCCTTTGTTAAAAGAAATTAAACAAGATTTACAAACACTGCAAATACCTATTTATAACGAAGAAACTCGAAAAGGCGCATTGCGTCATTTATGTTTTCGTATCGGCAAAAATACTGGGGAAATTTTATTAACTCTGGTGAGTGCGCAAGTTAGTAACGCTGCCATAGAAAAACAAGCCCAAAAATGGTTACAGCATTATCCTAATTTAGTGGGAGTTTGTTTAAATCATAACCCCAAATCCACAAACGTCATTTTTGGTAAAGAAACGGATTTATTAGCAGGAAGACTTTATCTTAACGAGATTTTTGCGGGTTTAACCTTTCACTTGCGCCCTGAAACTTTCTTTCAAGTTAATACTAACGTAGCGGAAGCCTTATTTAAGCAAGTTTTAAGTCAATTAGATTTACAAGGGAATGAAATAGTAATCGATCTTTATTGTGGCATAGGCACATTTACACTACCCATTGCCAAAAAAGCAAAACAAGTAATTGGTATAGAGTCTCATAATTTATCCATCGAACAAGCTAACCGTAACGCGAAAGTCAATGATATTGAAAATGTTAAGTTTATTTTAGGGCAAACAGAGGTAATTTTACCAGAAATGGATGAAAAACCAGATATTATCATTCTTGATCCTCCCCGTAAAGGTTGTCAACCAGAAGTTATTGAAACTTTACTAACCTTAAAACCCCAAAAAATTGTCTATATTAGTTGTCATCCAGCTACCCTAGCAAGGGATTTAAAAATGTTGTGCGAAAACGGTAATTATAAATTAACTTTTGTGCAACCTGCCGACTTTTTTCCTCAAACTCCCCATGTGGAAACTGCTGCTATTCTTTGCCGTAATTAGGAGATAAGAGTTAGGAGTTAGGATGGGCTTAATAAATATAATATATAAAGCCCGTGAAATTGATTTAAACTTTGTCTATTAAGTATTTTGATTCTGATGACACGCCCTAGTTTAAGCTAAAATTTTGGGTACTCGAAAAAAATCTTCTTCCCTTTCTGGGGCAGAATTTAACAAACTTTCTCGCTCATTAAAAGTTACTTGTTGATCTTTGCGTGTAATATTACTAATATCAATGGCTCTAGTAGTAGGTAAGACATTTTCTGTATCCAATTCGCTCAATTGTTCAAAATAATCAAAAATAGCATTTAATTGAGTACCAAATTCTTCTTCTTGTGCTGAGGTAATTTCTAAACGGGCTAAATTAGCAACTTTTTTAACTTCTTCTCTCGTAATACTCATTTTTTGATAATAATAAATTTAATTTTGAAATATGCTTAACTATCAACGGTGAACTATCAATTAAAAAAATACATCCATTTCCGATCTTCCACTGGTTTTAAGCCAATTTTGAGCCTCTAAATAACTATTAGGAGAAATTCTGATGGCTTGTTTCCAATATTCTGCTGCTTTATCAAATAATCTTTCTGCTTCATCTTCTTCGATGGCTTGTTTACATTTTTCTCCTTGATGATGATAAATTACGGCAATATTATTTAAAACTGATGGTTTACGAGGATTTAGCTCTAAAGATTGATGATAATAGTCTAAGGCTTCTTCTAACTTACCGTTACTAGCATGAATTAAACCTATATTATATAAGATTTCACTGCGATCGTTAGAATCTTCTTCTAATTTAAGGGCTTCATAATAATTATCTAAGGCTTCGGCATATTCTCCCTCTGCTTGAGCTGACATTCCATCACGATAATAAACAAAAGCCTCTTTAGATTTTGCATCAATGGGTAAGACTTTAAGAATAATATCCGCCATGACAGTAAAAGTTTTATCAATAAAATTATCGTTTCTTTGAGATCTTGACATATATAAAAAATTAAAAATGTAGAATTAAAAACTGATTATTACTTATTACTTATTACTTATTACCTAAGATTTAGGAACACGAATCACAACTTGGTCAATTAAACCATAATTTTTAGCTTCTTCGGCTGACATAAAGAAATCTCTTTCGGTATCTTCTTCTATTTTTTCTAAAGTTTGCCCTGTATGAGAAGCCATGTAAGTATTAAGTTGTTTTTTGAGATACAAAATTTCTCTAGCTTGAATTTCAATATCTGTAGCTTGTCCTTGAGCGCCTCCTAAAGGTTGATGAATCATAATTCTTGAGTTAGGTAAGCTCATTCTTTTTCCCTTTGCACCAGCACTTAATAAAAAAGCTCCCATACTAGCGGCTAACCCCACACATATAGTACAGACATCAGGTTTTATTTGATTCATGGTATCAAAAATGCCCAACCCAGCAGACACTGAACCTCCGGGGGAATTAATATAAAGATAAATATCTTTGTCGGGATCTTCTGCTTCTAATAGCAATAATTGTGCTACCAAAGAATTTGCCAATTCATCTGTAACTTGTTGTCCTAAAAAAACAATTCTTTCTCTAAGTAAGCGAGAGTATATGTCAAAAGCCCGTTCGCCACGACCAGAAGTTTCAATAACAGTTGGTACCATTGTGTTAATTTCAATTATCTTTACTATTCTTGATAATTCTGATTGTACCTAATATGGGAACGATTTTTGAGAAATTAATCTATCTGGAATTTATCTTGCAATTCTTCGACTTCTTTTCTAGCCCATTGATCAGCGTCTAAAATATCTTCTAAATTAGGTTTAGTGGTATTTTTGCCATGAAAGCGATCGCACACTGATTCAATTAAACGAGGAATATCAAGGAAAGTAATTTTTTCTTGTAAAAATAAAGCCACAGCTTGTTCATTTGCCGCATTTAAGACCGCAGGAAGACAACCTCCAGCTTTTCCTGCTGCATAGGCTAACTGCATACAAGGGTATTTTTGATGATCTGGTTCACGAAAAGTTAAGTTACCAACTTTCACTAAATCAAGGGTTTCCCAATTAGTCGCAATACGATCTGGATATGATAAAGCATAAAGTAACGGTAATCGCATATCTGCCCATCCTAATTGAGCTAAGACAGAGGTATCTTGTAATTCAATGAGAGAATGAATAATACTTTGAGGATGAATCACAATCTCAATATTTTCATAATCTACTCCGAATAAATAATGTGCTTCAATAACCTCTAAACCTTTATTCATCAAAGTAGCAGAATCAATAGTGATCTTTTGTCCCATAGACCAGTTAGGATGTTTTAAAGCATCTTTTACCGTTACGGTGGCTAATTTTTCCACGGGTAAATCACGAAATGAGCCTCCTGAAGCTGTTAAAATAATTTTCCGCAATGCTTTTTCAGGAATACCTTGCAGACATTGGAAAATTGCAGAGTGTTCAGAATCAGCAGGAAGTAATTTCACACCATATTCTTTAATTAAAGGTAACACAACAGGTGCGGCGGCAATCAATGTTTCTTTATTCGCTAAAGCAATATCTTTTCTAGCTTTAATAGCGGCAATGGTGGGTAATAATCCTGCACATCCCACAATACCCGTAACAACACTTTGAGCATCTCCGTAACTAGCTACTTCGCAAATAGCGTCTTTTCCTGCTAATAAAATCGGTTGTTTCTCAACATTAGCGATGGCATCTTTTAATGGAGATAATTTTGCTTCATTTTCAATAGCGACAATTTGAGGTTGAAATTCTCGGATTTGTTCAGCTAGTAAGTTAATATTGCTTCCTGCGGCTAATCCCACTATTTGAAATTTATCAGGATGTTCTCTTACTATATCTAAAGTTTGAGTACCAATAGAACCAGTAGAACCTAGTATGGAAATTAATTTCATAATTTAATACGTCATTTTGGCTATGAATATCTTATCAGGGAATAGGAGGCAGTAATTAATTTTTGGTGGTGTAAAGGTTAAAGGGCAAAGGGCAAAGGGCAAAGGGCAAGGGGCAAGGGGCAAGGGGCAAAGGGCAAAGGGCAAAGGGCAAAGGGCAAGGGGCAAAGGGCAAAGGGCAAGGGGCAAAGGGCAAGGGGCAAGGGCAAGGGGCAAGGGGATTAAACTTGCTCTCATGGCATATTCAAGCCATACATAGAACTGAGGTGATTTCAGTTATAATTTAATACTCTGTTTATTTTTATAAGATTGTAGTGTTGCACCTGCTACTTTTAAACTATAGGCACTAGCTCTATTATCTATATATAAAGGTTTTCCTGTGGTTAAATGTTCTAAAACTATTTCGGTATCTTGAACAAATAATCCTCTACGAGTGCCAACTTCTATCTCTATTTCTTCTTCTGCTGTGATAATTTTTCCTTTTTCTCCTTCAAATACAATTTTACCTTTATCTCCATAGACTTCTAAGGTGCGATCGCTATTTTTAAATTGATTACCTTTACCATAAGTTATTGTTACCATCATCTCATTTTTAAATAGTATCTGTGCTTGACACCAACAAGCGGAAAAATAACCTACTTCCGAAGCATCCCAAAAACGAGCATTACAGTTAACTAAATCCACTTCCCCAAATAAATCGGTAAAACGATTAATACGAGAAACCGCAGCCATTAAAGGAAAACCATAATAATCATAATGATAAGTCCAATGAGGTGTAACTTTTTCCTTCGCTAAAATAGTACTATAACGAGCTAAAAAAGGATTCCCAATAGCTGGTAAATGTTGTTTTAATGCTTGATGTACACCCCCTAAAATTTCGATATGCTCTACATGAAGCAACTTTTGTTTCTCTTGTGCTAATTGAATTAAATCTTCTGCTTCTAAAGGATTAAGAGTTAAAGGATATTCAACAATAACGTGTTTATTAGCTAATAATGCTCCTCTTACTATTGAACCATGATCTCGATTAACATTACAAATACAAACTAAATCAATACTTGAATCATTGACTAACTCTTGCCAAGTGCTAAAAGACTTAATTTGATAATTATCGCAAAAACTTTGAGTATTTTCTGCACTATTACCCACCACTGCAATTAAATCACTCAATGATGAATTTTGAAACGCCTCTGCCCTTCTTTTTGCTGCGTATCCCGTGCCTATTAATCCTACTGTGATCATGTTTCTTTCTAAATAGTCTTTTTTAATTTCATTTTTATGACTTTCTAAATTAAATCATAGTTACTAATTTTATAGACATTGATTCTAACTAGCTTTATAAGATTTTACTCCGTTAACTATACGCACCCCATTGACTGGTAGGGCAAAGGGCAAAAGAATTAAAATTAACTTAAGCTATACTAAAACTAATTTTTGACTTTTACTTATTAAGTATTTTTGATCTTATAACATCTCAGATAAACCTATATTTGATTAACTAAGTTAATTAATCATAAGTAATTTTAATAACAAAAATCAAGAGTTTTCCTCTTAATATATGGCAAATATAAAAGTTAAAGTCTTTATAAAAAAATAGTTATAACAAATATAAATGTTTTTAATAACTAGATTCAAGTCATTCTTATAATATTTTAAAAACTTATAATATTGACGAAAAACAATTTCATTTCTAATGTGTAGAGAATAATTGCCGTTTATACTTTACTATTTTTACTATACTTGCTTAAATGATAAGCATAATTTTTTGTACATTAATTAAAGGACACCAAACATGGCAACTTATAACGTAACTCTAGTAACCGAAGGCGGCGAACAAACTATCGAAGTACCCGATGACGAGTATATTCTTGACGTTGCTGAAGAACAAGGTCTTGACTTACCCTACTCCTGTCGTGCTGGTGCTTGTTCTACTTGTGCTGGAAAAATCATTTCTGGTACTGTAGATCAGTCTGATCAATCTTTCTTAGATGATGATCAAATTGAAGCTGGATATGTATTAACTTGTGTAGCTTATCCTACTTCTGATTGTAAAATCGAAACCCACAAAGAAGAAGAGTTATATTAATTAGCTTTTTTTTCTCTAATCTTAGAAAGTAGTTAAACTAAAATTGCGGTTGGACGAATCGTACACAGTCTGTGGAGGGTAGCGGTTACGGGGGAATCGTGGAGTAATCTGTAATACCTAGTACCGTCCGATGAAGCAGAAAAACCTTATCGTGAGGTAAGAGGCTGTGCATCTATACCTTAGGTCAGTGTGAGAGCGTCACGGATTTAATATCAGGTTAAGAAAATGTATCCGTTACATACTTAACCTTGATAATCTTCTTAAATTAACGCCCCAGATGTGTTCGGAGAGGAAGCCATTTCTTCTAGTCTTTCTTGTTGATCCTGCCCAATACAAGCCTGTATTACATCATCTATCTTGCCTTCTAATATCGCTGTTAAATCAAAGTTTTTCCCTAATCTGTGATCGGTGGCTCGATTATCTTTGTAATTATAAGTGCGAATTTTCTCAGATCTTGATCCTGTCCCTACTTGCGATCGCCGCATAGAAGTAACTTCATCTTGTTGCTCTTTAAGTTTAATTTCATAAAGTTTCGCTCGTAAAATCTGCATTGCCCGTTCACGGTTTTTGAGTTGCGATCGCTCTTCAGTACAAAAAACCCGAATACCAGTAGGTTTATGAATTAAATCCACCGCCGTTTCTACCTTGTTAACATTTTGCCCTCCAGCACCGCCAGATCGAGCCGTAGTTAACTCAATTTCTTTAGGATCAATATGCACCTCAACTTCATCAACCTCTGGCATAATCGCCACCGTAGCAGTGGAAGTGTGAACTCTACCTCCTGCTTCCGTTAAAGGTACACGTTGCACTCGATGGACTCCCGCTTCAAATTTGAGTTTACTATAAACACTCTCTCCAGTAATTTCGAGAATTGCCTCTTTAAACCCTCCCATCTCCGCAGGAGACTCACTTAAAAGTTTGACATTCCAGTTAAGAGTTTCCGCATAACGAGAGTACATTCGCACTAAATCTCCTGCCCAAATACTAGCTTCATCCCCTCCAGTACCTGCTCGTATTTCTAACATAATGTTTTTGTCATCATTAGGATCACGAGGCAATAATAAAAATTTGAGTCTTCTTTCTAAATAATCAATGTGAGCATCTAATTCCGCTATTTCCATTCCAGCTAATTCCTTCATTTCAGGATCTGCGTTAGACTCTTTATAGATTTCTTTTGCACCTTTTAAATCTTCTTGGGCTTTTTGCCATTCTTGATAAGTCATAACCGTTTCCTCTAAAGAAGAACGCATTTTGGCAATTTTTTGTAACTCATTGGGATTCGTGGCAATATCTGGATCTCCTAAACGTCGAGTTAATTCCGTAAAAGTTGTTTCTACAGAAGCTAATTTTTCTAATAAATACGACTCTGCCATGATAAATTTAAAATAATAAATACGATTAACAAACCATTGAATTTAACTATAATCTTTCACTTTGATAACAATATATTTTGAGTAACTCTCAAATAAGATTTGAAAAATAAGTCTCAGATATTAGTTAAACTTCACTATTATAGCAATATTTAGCAGGTAATCGTAAACTAAAGAATATCAAAAAAAAGCTATTGTTAATTATTAATTGTTCACCGTTAATTATTCTCTATGTATAATAATTTTTTTTATCTATTAAGAGCAACTCATGATGGTAAATATTTAGCTGCAAATATTGAAGATTTAGACTTAGGTAATCAGACTTTTTTATTAGTTTTCAAAGAAGATTATGACGCTTTAGGTTATCTGAATCATCACACTCCAGAATATAGTCATAAATTTACAGTAGAATCTGTATCTTCTCCTCAACTAAAATCCTTATTACCTAGATGGGGATTTTCAGGAATTGCCATAGTGGAAGATATACTTCTCCCTAAAATTAAATTTTCTACCATAGATTAATTAGTGATTAATTTAACTTAGATTTGACTAATTCTTGGATTTTTTTACCATCAGTTTTACCTTTTAATTCTTTCATAGCAACTCCCATAACTTTACCTAAATCTTTCGCTGTATTTGCACCTAATTTAGTAATAATATTAGTAATAATTTCTTCTAATTCACTATCAGAAACTTGAGCAGGAAGATAGGTTTCAATAATGTCTAATTCCGTTTTTTCTTTATCGGCTAAATCTTGTCTTCCACCTTGAATATATTGTTCAATAGAATCTCGTCTTTGCTTGGCTTGTTGCACTAAAATTTCTATTTCATCTTCTGGAGTTAAATTGTCTTTACCTTTGCCTCGTAACTCTATTTCTTTTTCTAATAAGAATTTTTTTATACTTCTTACGGTTTCTAAGCGAATTTTATCTTTAGCTTTCATCGCTAATTTTATATCTTCATTAATTTGTTCTTTTAAACTCATATTTTTATATTTTAATCTAGGTTATTAACATAGCTAATTATAACATAAAATCAAGTAAGTAAAAAAAGGTTATTACTATAAATATTTATCAAGTATTTTATATAAGTTTTTATTAAATATTTTCTTTGTTATATAGTCAGTAACTCCATAAATTTTTAGAATTAAGTTATCTTTGAAAATATATTCATTGACGACTAAAATAATGGGAATAAAATTAAATTTATCACTATTACGGATGATTTTACACAACTGATTCGCTTCATTTTCATTAATTTCTTTATCTAAGATAATTAAATCTATTGATGAATTAAAAACAAAATCTAATGCTTTTATTAAAGTATCGGCAACCAGTAAATTATATTTATTTAAACTTAATAAACTTTCTGTTTTAAAAGCCCAATTTTTATCTTTAGTTATAAAAAGAATATTAAAAATTTTTGAGGATAAATATTGATTAATAGGAGTAGAAAAAGCAGGAGTTATCACTTTAACTAATCCTTTTTCAATAGTGGGATAAATAATTTTACCAATAGTCGCTAAGTTTTCATGTAAATAACGAGATAATTGTAAAAAAGTAGTTTTCCCATCTATGGCTTCCCATAAGACTTTTTCTTTATTAAGATTAAAAAGCAATTTTAATTCAAGATAATTAGTAATAACAGGATATTCTTCTGGATATTTGATATAAGAATTTAATTCTTGCCACTGTTTATTATAATCAATGATTTTAGGTAAAAAAGAATCTAGTTTAAAACGAATAATTAAAGGTTGTAAATTAAAATTTTCTTGCCAAGTAAAATAACCTTTTGTTAAACTAATTATCTTAAATAAATTTTCTTCTATAATCAATTTCAAAATAGTTTTTTCTTGATTTATACTGATAATATTTTCTTGACTTAAAAGTAAAATTGCTTCGTATTCTGAGATACTTAAAAAGTTTGTTAATTTTTCTTTAATTATGTTGATCTCGTCTTTTAAATGATAATAAATTAAATATTCTTGAAGACGTTGTAAATTAAAAGATTCTTCATCACTTATAAAAATAATATCACCACTATTAAAAAAGATAAAATACCATAATTTTGTTAAAGAAAAAATAGATTCTGTTTCAATAAAAAGGACACCAGATTTTTGTTGTTTACTGATAAAAGATAAAAGAGAATTAACATCAATTTCTTGTAAATTTCCATACATATAATATAAGACTCAGTTATAGTAACTTGAGTTTTTTATAAAATTTTGAACACATTTTCATAAGTTAAAAGATCAAGAATTTAAAATAAAATAACCTCAATATAATTAATGTAATATTTAAAGATGATCCTAAATTTAAACAGGAAAATAAAAATAAACCATCTTCAAAATATTTATTTAATAGGTTTATGATTCTATTTTGTTCATAGGAATAAAATTTTCCCAAGGTAATAAAATAGGACGTTGAGTAAATAATAATTGTCCTCGATGAGTTTTCTTATCAATAGCAACTCCAATGGGAGGTTTCGCTAATTTAACATGAAAATGACAGTAAGTAGAATAAATCTCTTTGGCTGATTTTAGTATATTTGGATCTACAAGATCTTGAACTTTTTTTGTTGTTTTAGTTTGAGTACCATTTTTAAGATTGATATTCATCTTTTTTCCTCCCCATAGATTGACAATTTACTTTTACTGACTAACTATTATATTAATCAAATATCAATTATCCTTGAAAAGAAAAATTTTAGTCATTAATTCTCAAGAATGGTTAATGAAATTAAGTTAAAAAAGGAAAAATAATCCTCAATAAACAGCAGAGACAATTAATTGTACTCCCATCATGGGTAATCCGTATTTAAGGAAAGTCTTAAAGGAAATTTCTCTCCCGTGTTGTTCTGCAATACCTGCTGCTACAATATTAGATGATGCACCCACTAAAGTGCCGTTACCGCTCTATGAAACTTACTCAAACTTGATCAATGAGTCAAGTTCCCACTCTTCATGGGATGGACGTTCACTTCCTGCTTCACCGAATCCTTAATAGACTTGCCACTAAGTTGGTTTGACTCTCCACAGGCTTTACTTCCCCACAAGCTATGGGTAGTTGGATATAACTCCAAATTAATACTAGCATTCAAATCACGATCTATTTTTAGACCACAATTTTTACACTCATAAACTCTTTTAGAAAGAGGCATTTTTTGTTTATTTTGACAGTTTGAAC